>BFBZ01002469.1_pt1 | contig 9982 bp, 7 predicted proteins | sample 1888401 | NCBI WGS metagenome assembly BFBZ01 (sample SAMD00112614, study PRJDB3348) | symbiont metagenome | host: Chara braunii | reverse complement strand
GTCTCGCCCAGGCGCTGATCGCCGGCGTCCTGCAATGCCTCGTCCTTGGCCTCGTCCTTGGCCGCCGCGCCCCCACGGGCGCTTCGAATGCTCATTCCAACCTCCCGATATCCGCGGCCCCGCCGGTATCCGTCCCGTCTCGGCCAGGCGTTGAGATCATGACCGCCGGCCCCCCTGTCCATGCAAGATGGCATTGACAGCGGTATTTAGCCATGTTGAACTTGCTATCACATAATTCAAAACTGCTGAAGATACGCATCACGTCGGCCAGACCTCGGCCCCGGATCATCCGGACCGAGCCATGTGAGCCGCGGGACGCGTGCGCGCGGCAGACGGAGGCGGAACATGGCAAACGATTTCGGGCCTTTCGGTCAACCGACCAGGCGTGGGCTGCTGGCGATCGGCGCGGGCGCGGCCGCCGGCCTCGCCGCTCCGAGAGCGGCCCTGGCGCAGGCGCAACCGCGCCGGCCGGACAAGCCGCGCGGCCAGGTGGTCGCGGCGCTGTCGCAGGAACCGACCGTATTCAACCCGCTGATGCCGGCGATCGAGGTCGACCAGGGCGTCTGGTGGCAATTGTTCTCGCCGCTCTGGTTCATCGACGCCGAAGGCCGCTTCGTACCGGATCTCGCACGCGAAGTGCCCTCGGTCGAGAACGGCGGCCTGTCGGCCGATGGCCTGACCTGGAAGATCAAGCTGCGCACCGACGTCAAATGGCATGACGGCACGCCGTTCAGCGCCGAAGACGTCAAATACAGCCTCGACCTGATCAACAACCCGAACTTCCGCGTCCGCAACCGCGTCGGCCACAGCCTGGTCAAGGATATCAAGGTGGTGGCGCCCGACGAGATCCACTGGCGCATGGAAAGCGCCTATTCGCCTTACCTGTCGATCCTCGCGCTCAGCTTCATGGTGCCGAAGCACATCCTGGAAAAGGCGTCCGATCCCAACACCGCGCCGTTCAACAACGCGCCGGTCGGTACCGGTCCGTTCCGCTGGGGTTCGCGGGTCGCCGGCGACCACATCCTGCTCAATGCCCATAGCGGTTATCACCTTGGCGGCCCCTATGTGGAGCGCGTCATCTTCAAATATATCCCCGACCTGACCGTGCTCTACACCCAGTTCCGCACCGGCCAGGTCGATTACACCGGCATGCAGGGCATCCTGCCGAATTTCGTCAAGGAGGCGCAAGCACTGCGCGGCCGCAAGGTCTTCGTATCGTCGACCGCCTCCGTCGAGCATATCGCGCCCAACCTGGAATTCGGCCCGCTCGCCGACAAGGCGGTGCGCCAGGCGCTCTATCTCGCGATGAACAAGAAGGCGATCATCGACGCGCTCAACTACGGCCTGCCGACACAGACCGAGACCTTCGTGCCGCAACAGGCCTGGCCGTTCCAGGCTGGCCTGCCGGCCCATGCTCATGATCCCGCCAAGGCCAACGCGATCCTCGACGCCGCCGGCTGGGTGCGCGGCTCCAACGGCATTCGCGAAAAGGCCGGGGTGAAGCTCGAATTCACCAATTCGACCACCTCGGGCAATGCCGTGCGCGAGCAGACCCAGCAATTGCTGATCCAGGACTGGCGCGCGGTCGGCGCCGCCATGCGCATCAACAACATGCCGGCGGCCGTCATCTGGGGCGAGTACTGGCAGCAGTCGAAGTTCCAGTCGATCATCGTCGGCGTCAATTTCATGCTGGGCAGCGATCCCGACGTGACCCCACGCTTCGGCTCGGGCGCCATCGCCGCAAAGGGCGGCCGCGGCTTCAACACCTACCAGTACCAGAACCCCGAGGTGGACCGCCTGCTGGCGCTCGGCGCGACCCAGTTCGACCAGCCGGCCCGCAAGACCACCTATGGCGCGGTGCAGAAGATCGTCCGCGACGATCTCGCCATCCTGCCGATGTTCCAGGCGGTCATCAGCGAGGGCATCAAGGACGGGCTGCAGGGCTTCCAGCACAACATCAACTGCTCGTCCAACTGCTGGAACATGCGCGAATGGTACTGGGCCTGACGGCCGGCTGAGCGGGAGCCCCCGACATGGCAAAGTTCGCCCTCCAGCGCCTGGGCCAGGCCGTCGTCCTCTTGCTGCTGGTCTCGATGATCGGCTTCGCCATCCTGCACCTGGCGCCCGGCGGGCCGCTGTCGCAATTCGCTTTGTCGTCGCAGATGAGCCAGGAGGATCTCGACCGCATCGCCAGCCAGCTCGGCTTGGACCGGCCCCTGCCCGTGCAATATCTCGACTGGCTCTGGCGCATGCTGCGCGGCGACTGGGGCGTGTCGTTCCGTGACGGCGAGCAGGTGCTGTCGGTCATCGGCTCGCATCTCGGCGCCACCCTCGAACTGATGGCGACCTCGACGCTGATCGCCATCCTGCTCGGCTGCTGGATCGGCATTCTCGGCGCCATCAGGCGCTATTCGCTGTTCGACACGCTGGCCACCGTCGGCGCCATGATCGCCCTGTCGATCCCGACCTTCTGGTTCGGCCTGGTGGCGATCTACATCTTCTCGGTCGAGCTCGGCTGGCTGCCGGCCGGCAACCGCCACACGGTGGGCGACGCCTCCTTCCTCGACCTCGTCCACCACCTGATCGCGCCGGCCATCGTGCTGGCCTTGGTCGAGACGGCGATCTGGGCACGCTTCATGCGGTCCTCCATGCTCGACGTCATCGGCCAGGACTATATCCGCACGGCGCGCGCCAAGGGCCTGCCGGAATGGCGCGTGCTCGCGGGGCATGCGCTGCGCAACGCGCTGCTGCCGATGATCACGGTTGCCGGCCTGCAATTCCCGACCTTGCTCGGCGGCGCGCTGGTCACCGAGACGGTGTTCACCTGGCCCGGCATGGGTCGGCTATTCCTCGATTCGATCGGCTACCGCGACTATCCCGTGGTCATGGGCATCCTGATGTTCTCGGCCGTCATGGTGCTGATCGGCTCGTTCCTCGCCGACATGCTTTATGCCGCGGTCGATCCGCGCATCCGGGTGGGCTGACCATGCCAGGAGCCCCGAAATGACGGACACCGCCGTCCAGTTCGCCCCGCCGGCCTCGGGCAGCGCCGCCTGGCGCCGGTTCCGCCGTCACAAGCTCGCCATGGCGGGCGCCGTCACCATTGCCGTCCTGGCGCTCGGCTCGGTGTTCGGGCCATGGCTATTGCCCTTCGACGACACCTATATCGACATCGTCAAGCGCTTCGCGCCGCCCTTCTCGGGGGCCCATGTGCTCGGCACCGACGAGCTCGGCCGCGATATCCTGGCCCGCCTCATGATGGGCGGACGCATCTCGCTCGCCATCGGCTTCGTCGCCATGGCGATCGCCATGGCCATCGGCATCGTCGTCGGCACGGTCGCCGGCTATTACGGCGGCTGGATCGGCGCGGTGCTGATGCGCTTCGTCGACGCGGTCCTGTGCTTCCCGGCGATCTTCCTGCTCTTGGCGCTGGCCGCCCTGATCGACCCCGGCGTGCTCTCCACCACCTTGCTGATCGCCGCCACCGCCTGGATGAATGTCGCGCGCATCGTCGAGGGCCAGATCCGCTCGCTGCGCGAACGCGATTTCGCGGTTGCCGCCGAAGCCATGGGCTCCTCCGACATGCGCACCATGTTCCGCGAGCTGGTGCCCAATGCCATGGCGCCGATCGTAGTCGCGGCCACCCTCAACGTCGCCAAGGCGATCCTGCTCGAATCCTATGTCAGCTATCTCGGCTACGGCATCCAGCCGCCGGTGGCGAGCTGGGGCAATATGCTCAACAACGCCCAGATCTACCTGACCAGCGCGCCCTGGCTGGCGCTCTTGCCCGGCATCGCCATCACGCTGGCGGTGACCAGCTTCAACTTCATCGGCGACGGCCTGCGCGACGCACTCGATCCGCGGATGGACATCCGATGAGCGAGAAGCCTTTGCTTGAGGTCGACAACCTGACGGTGCGTTTCCGCACCGACCGCGGCGAATTCGCCGCCGTCTCGGACCTGTCGCTGACGCTGAAACGCGGCGAGACGCTGGCGGTCGTCGGTGAATCCGGCTCCGGAAAAAGTGTCACCAGCCTCGCCGTCATGGGTCTCTTGCCGAAATCCTCCGGCTGCCGGGTCACCGGCGCGATCCGGCTTGGCCGCGCCGACGGCAGCAGCCGCGATCTCCTGGCGATTGGCGAAGACGCCATGCGCGGCGTTCGCGGCAAGGACATCGCCATGGTGTTCCAGGAGCCGATGACCTCGCTCAACCCGGTCAAGTCGATCGGCGGCCAGATCACCGAGGCCGTCCGCCTGCATCGGCCGATGGACCGCCACGCCGCCGAGGACGAGGCCTGCCGCCTGCTCGACCTCGTCGGCATCCCGGCACCGCGCCAAAGGCTGACCGCCTATCCGCACCAGCTCTCCGGCGGCATGCGCCAGCGCGTGATGATCGCCATGGCGCTCGCGGGCGAGCCGTCGATACTGATCGCCGACGAGCCGACCACCGCGCTCGACGTGACCATCCAGGCGCAAATCCTCGACCTGATCCGCCGGCTGCAGGAGACATCAGGCATGGCCGTCATGTTCATCACCCACAATCTCGGCGTGGTCGCCGAAATCGCCGACCGGGTCATGGTGATGTATTCCGGCCGGGTGGTCGAACAGGCCGATGTCCGGCCTTTGTTCAAGCGCCCCTTGATGCCCTACACCGCGGGCCTGCTGCGCTCGGTGCCGCGGCTCGATCTCGCCGGCCGGCGCCTCGGCACGCTCGCCGCCATTCCCGGCAATGTCCCCGACCCGCGCTTTCCACCCGCCGGCTGCGCCTTCCATCCGCGCTGCGCCGACCAGGTGACCGGCCGTTGCGACACCGAAACGCCTGAGCTGGAACAGGCCGCCGGCGACCGCCGGGTGCGCTGCCTGCGCTGGCGCGAACTGGCACCGGAGGCGGTGGCATGAGCCCGGCCGATCCGAGCAGCCCCGGCGGCGAGATTGGAGCCATCCTCGAGGTCGCCAATCTCCGCAAATGGTTCCCGGTCGGCGGCGGCCTGTTCGGCCGCGGCGCGCGCCAGGTCAAAGCCGTCGACGACGTCTCCTTCGCCATGCGGCCGGGCGAGGTCCTCAGCCTGGTCGGCGAATCCGGCTCGGGCAAGACGACCGTCGGCCGCACCGTGCTCAGGCTGACCGAACCATCGGGCGGCGCCATCCGTTTCGAAGGCACCGACATCACCCATATGTCGCGCGGCCAGCTCCGGCCGCTGCGCCGGCGCATGCAGCTGGTGTTCCAGGATCCCTTCGCCTCGCTCAACCCGCGCATGACCATTGGCGAGATCGTCGCCGCTCCGCTCGCCATTCATGGTGTCGGAAACCGCGAGGAGCGCGCCGCCAAGGTCGTCGAGACCTTGCAGCTGGTCGGCCTGTCCAGCCATTTTGCCGAACGCCATCCGCACGAACTCTCCGGCGGCCAGCGCCAGCGCGTCGGCATCGCCCGCGCGCTGATCCTGAGACCGAGCCTCCTGGTCGCCGACGAGCCGGTCTCGGCGCTCGACGTCTCGATCCAGGCCCAGGTGGTCAACCTGCTGCTGGAGCTGAAGGACCTGTTCGGCCTGACCATCCTGTTCATCGCCCATGACCTGGCTGTGGTCGGCCATATCTCCGATCGCATCGCGGTGATGTATCTCGGCCGCCTCGTCGAGATCGCGCCGACCCGCAGCCTGTTCGAGGCACCGCGCCATCCCTATACCGAGGCGCTGTTCTCGGCCGCCCCGATCCCCGATCCGGAGGTCCGGCGCGGCCGGATCATCCTGACCGGCGACATTCCGAGCCCGCTCGCCCCGCCCTCGGGCTGCTCCTTCCGCACCCGCTGCCGTTATGCCCAAGCGGTCTGCGCGACCGCCGTGCCGCCGCTGCGCGAAGTCGGTGCAGGCCATTTCTCCGCCTGCATCCGCGACGACATCACGCTGCAGGCGACCGTTTCCGGCGCCCCCGATCAGGTCCCGGCATGATGCTCCGAATGACCATCACGACTTGCCCCACATCACCTTGCCGCACATTCAGGAGTGCACCCGATGTCCCCGCCGCTTAACCGCATCGCCAGCGACGAGCGCCTGCCGGAGGCCGCCGACGTGGTGGTCATCGGCGGCGGCGTGATCGGCGTCTCCGCCGCCTATCATCTGGCCAGGAAGGGCCACTCGGTGGCGCTGGTCGAGAAGGGCCATGTCGGCGCCGAGCAATCGAGCCGCAACTGGGGCTGGTGCCGCCAGCAGGGCCGGGCGCGGGCCGAAATTCCGCTGGCGCGCGAGGCGCTGCGGCTGTGGGACGAAATGCAGACCGACAGCGGCCAGGATGCCGGCTTTCGCCGCACCGGCGTGCTGTTCATGACCAAGGATCCGGCCGAGGTCGCCGCCTGGGAGCGCTGGGCGGTGATCGCCCGCGACGAGCAGGTCCATTCCACCGTCCTGACGCCGGCCGAGATCGCCGAGAAGCTGCCCGGCAATACCGAGAACTGGATCGCCGGCCTCCATACGCCGAGCGACGGCCGCGCCGAACCCTCCATGGCGGTGCCGGCGCTCGCCGCCGCCGCGCGCAAGCATGGCGTCACCTTGCACCAGGACTGCGCCGCGCGCGGCATGGAAACCGAGGGCGGCCGGGTCAGCGCTGTCGTCACCGAGAAGGGCCGCATCCGCACCCGGTCCGTGCTGCTCGCCGGCGGCGCCTGGTCGTCGCTGTTCTGCCGCCGCCACGGCATCGACCTGCCGATCGGCCTGGTCGATGCCACCGCCTGCCGCACCACGCCGGCGCCTGAGATCACCATGGGCGCGCTCGGCACGACGGATTACTGCGTCCGCCGCCGGCTCGACGGCGGTTTCACCCTGGCGCTCCGCGGCCGCGGCACGGTCCAGCTGACCCCCGACATCCTGCGCTACGCCAAGACCTTCTGGCCGACATTCCTGGAGCGCCGCAAGGGCCTGAAAATCCGCTTCGGCTCGGTCTTCTTCGAACAGCTGATGCGCGACACCAATTGGAGCTTCGACAAGCCCTCGCCCTTCGAGGCCGAGCGCGTGCGCGATCCCGCCCCCGACATGCAGCTCGTCACCTCGGCGCTCGCGGGTTTCGTCGCCTCCAATCCCTCGCTTGCCGGGATCGAGATCGCCGAGGCCTGGGGCGGCACCATCGACTCCACGCCCGATACCGTGCCGGTCATCTCGGCGGTCGACAAGCTGCCCGGCCTGACGCTGGCCACCGGCTTCTCGGGCCACGGCTTCGGCATCGGCCCTGGCGCCGGCCGCCTCGCCGCCGACATCGTCGCCGGCGACACGCCCTATGTCGACGCCAGCGCCTATGATTACAAACGCCTGATCGACGGCCGGCATCTGGCACCGGTGGGGCTGTTTTAGGTTGTCCTAGGAGGATCGCGTTGCAGATCGGTTAGCCGTCCTTCGAGGCTCGCAAGAGCTCGCACCTCAGGATGAGGAATGTGGTGTATGGCACCAGCGTGGGTGCCGCATGCGCGACGTCGGCGCGGTTTCATGAGCAACACTGTTGCCTATCACCAACACCCCTCATCCTGAGGTGCGAGCGAAGCGAGCCTCGAAGGACGACTGACCGAGATGCAGGGCACACCCATCGTCGATCACCTCACCCCCCCTTCGAACTCCCGACCGGAAGCACAGCCATGACCGTTCTCTACAAGGCCAATGCGGCGCGCGGCGCGGTCTGGGCCAGGCTCTTCGCCGAGCGCGCGCCGGACATGCGCTTCCGCGTCTGGCCCGATATCGGCGATCCCGCCGAGATCCGCTATCTCGCCGCCTGGCAGCCCCCGGAGCGGATCATGGAGACCTTCCCCAATCTGGAGCTGCTGTTCTCGGTCGGCGCCGGCGTCGACCAGTTCGATTTCTCGAAACTGCCGCCGGCCCTGCCGGTCATCCGCATGCTCGAGCCCGGCATCGCCGAGAGCATGGCCGAATATGTCACGCTGGCCGTACTCGCCTTGCATCGCGACCTCGTGCCGTTCATCGACCAGCAGAAGCGCCAGGTCTGGCAGGAGATCCAGGTGCGCTCGGCGGCGAGCCGCCGGGTCGGCGTCATGGGGCTCGGCCAGCTCGGCCAGGCGGCCCTCGACAAGTTGAAGGCGTTCGGCTTCCCGCTATCCGGCTGGAACCGCTCGGCGCGCGCCATCGACGGCGTCGCCTGCTTCACCGGCGAGGCGGAACTTGGCGCCTTTCTCGGCCAGGTCGACATCCTCGTCTGCCTGCTGCCCTTGACCGAGGCCACCCGCGGCATCCTGAACGCCAAGCTGTTTTCGGCCCTGCCCGCCGGCGCGGCGCTCGCCAATTGCGGCCGCGGCGGCCATCTGGTCGAAGCCGACCTCGTGGCGGCGCTCGCCTCCGGCCATCTGTCGGCGGCCGTCCTCGACGTCACCGAGCAGGAACCCTTAGGCCCGGGCCACGCCTTCTGGGACCATCCGAAGATCCTGCTGACCCCGCATATCGCCAGCATGACCCGCCCCGAAACCGCGGTCGATTTCGTGCTCGACACCATCGCCCGCCACCGCGCCGGCCAGCCATTGCAGGGCCTTGTCGACCGCGCCAGCGGCTATTGAGCGCAGGCTCCAGCAGGCTCTCACCTCGTCTTGGCCGGGCTTGTCCCGGCCATCCACGAATAGACCGGACGGCAGGCTAGTCGTGGGTGCCCGGGACAAGCCCGGGCAGGACGCGGTGAAAAACGGCACGGGGAGCGGCGACATGGTGCGGTGGCGCCTGTGAGCCAGGCCTGCCCTCGCCCCGACCGCCTTCATCGCCCCCACTCGGATGGAGCTCTCGATCAGCCTCCCGGAAGAGCCGCCATCCCCACCTTAGAACCGCTTCAAAAGACCTCGGCGATGGCTTATGAACGCCGCATCGATCGAGGATCTCCCCATGAACGCTCCGCTCGCCGCCGGCTCCTATCAGCTGTTTCCGCTCGCCAAGGATGAAACGCCTTATCGCAAGCTGACCTCTGACGGTGTCAGGGTCGAAAAGGTGCTGGGCGAGGAGATCGTGGTGGTCGACCGCGAGGCGATCCGGCTCTTGTCGGAGACCGCCTTCATCGACATCAACCATCTGCTGCGGCCGAGCCATCTCGCCCAGCTGGTCAAGATCATCGACGACCCGGAATCGACAGCCAACGACAAGTTCGTCGCCTTCGACCTCCTGAAGAACGCCAATATCGCCGCCGGCGGCGTGCTGCCCATGTGCCAGGACACCGGCACCGCCATCGTCATGGGCAAGAAGGGCCGGCGCATCTGGACAGGCGGCGAGGACGAAGCGGCGGTCGGCCAGGGCGTGCTCGACGCCTATGAGAAGAAGAACCTGCGCTATTCGCAGCTCGCGCCGCTCTCCATGTTCGAAGAGAAGAACACCCGCAACAACCTGCCGGCGCAGATCGAGATCTATGCCGAGGGCGACGACGCCTACAAGTTCCTGTTCATGGCCAAGGGCGGCGGCTCGGCCAATAAGAGCTTCCTGTTCCAGGCGCCGCCCTCGATCCTGACCCATGACCGCATGGTCAAGTTCCTGCACGAGAAGATCCTGACGCTCGGCACCGCCGCCTGCCCGCCGTATCACCTGGCCATCGTCATCGGCGGCCTGTCGGCCGAACACACGATGAAGACGGCGAAGCTCGCCTCCGCCCGCTATCTCGACGGCCTGCCGACGGCGGGCTCGGAATTCGCCCATGCCTTCCGTGACGTCGGCATGGAAGCCGAGATCCACAAGCTGACCCAGGCGATGGGCGTCGGCGCCCAGTTCGGCGGCAAATATTTCTGCCACGACGTCCGCGTCATCCGCATGCCGCGCCACGGCGCCTCGCTGCCGATCGCCATTGCCGTATCCTGCTCGGCCGACCGTCAGGCCATGGGCAAGATCACCCGCGACGGCGTCTTCGTCGAGGAACTCGAGCACAATCCGGCGAAATATCTGCCGGAGATCGACACCGAGGCGCTCGGCGGCGAGGTCGTCCGCATCGACCTGACCCGGCCGATGTCGGAGATCCTGGAAACCCTG
>BFBZ01002485.1_pt1 | contig 9984 bp, 9 predicted proteins | sample 1888401 | NCBI WGS metagenome assembly BFBZ01 (sample SAMD00112614, study PRJDB3348) | symbiont metagenome | host: Chara braunii | reverse complement strand
GGTGCTCGAGTTGGCGCAGCGAGGCCATGTCCTGTTGCCGCTGCGCCCGCCGCATTCGCTGATGGTGCTCTACACGCTTGCCGGCAATCTCGAGAAACCGTGTGCAACCGATGCATCCCGCGATCTCATCGACCTCGCCACCGGCAAGCGGGTTTTCGAGATGATGCGAGAGATCGCCGCGCTCGTCGACCCGGCCTGCCTTGGCATGGACCCGATCGCGGTTTCCGAAGCCATGGCCGCGACCGGCTCGCAAACATTTTGCTCGCCGCTGATCTATGGCTACGTTTCCTACGCCATTGCCGGATTTCGGCCCACTCCCCTCGCTTTCGCGAACATCCCGACCGTCGGGAGTGCCGGCCCTGTCGGTTCGGCATTGGGCGGAACGGGCATTGCCGTCTCGGCCTTTTCAGGGGCAAAGCAGGAGGCGATCGACTTTGCCTACTGGATTGCCAGCGGCGAAGTGCAGCGCGGTCCTTATTCCGCCGCGGGCGGCCAACCTGGCCATGCCGCCGCCTGGGAAGATCGGGCCGTCAACGCGGCGACCGGCAATTTCTACAGGGACACCCGCGCCACGCTCGATAACGCTTGGGTCAGGCCGCGTCACGATGGCTACATGGCGTTCCAGCAGAACGCCTCCGATCGCATCAATCTCGGCCTGGCCGAACGGCACGCCGCCGCTCCCGTCATCGCCGATCTCAATCGCCTGTTTCGGGAGAGCTTCCCGGCGCGGGTGTCCGGCGCTGCCGGCGGAGGAGCCTGAAACAACTAGAACGGAGGAGAACAATGAAAAGCATGATCCGCGGCCTTCTGGCCGCAACCGCATTTGTATCGATTGCAACCGTTGCCTATGCCGAGGACGTACAGGGCGTGATCGCCGGACTGCCCACGGAACTGAAGGCGCAGTATGACGGGGCGCCGCAAAAAATCCTGCCATCGGCATGGGACAATTTCACGCCGCCGCCAAAACCGTGGAAATGGTGCCACTCGGAATCCTACCAGGGCAATCCGTGGCGCGTCACCGTCACCAAGGAGTTGAAGCGTCTCGTCGACGGACTGATCGCCGACGGCACCGTGTCCAGCTTCGAAGTGTCGGATTCCAACAACGATGCCAGCCAGCAGATCAACCAGATCCGCGCCTTCATCGACAAGAAGTGCTCGATCATCACCTCGATCCCCGGCTCGGCGACCGCGCTGGATGACGCCATCGATGCCGCCGCCAAGGCCGGCATTCCCTTCCTGACCGCCGCCGGTTCGGTGACTAGCCCGAATGCGATCAACGTCGATTCCAACTATGCGCGTTGGGGCTATGACATGATGACGGCGATCGGCAAGGCCGACCCGAATGGCGCCAGCATCCTTCTGGTCGAAGGCATTGCCGGCCACCCGATCGTGGTGCAGGAACGCCAGGGCGCGGACAAGGCGCTGGCCGAGAATCCGAAGCTGAAAATCGCGCGCAACGTCAACGGCAACTGGACGGCCAACGTCACCAAGACCGTGGTGCTGCAGGCGATCGCCACCAATCCGGCGCCGATCGATGCGGTGTGGACGACAGGCAGCGAAAGCCGCGTCGTGGCTGAAGCCTTCGCGCAAGCCGGGCGGCCGGCGCCGCTGATCACCGGTTCGATTACCGGCGATGCACTGGGCTACTGGAAGGCCAATCCCGACAAGTACCGCTTCGAAGGCCATGCGGTGCTGCCGCACTGGACCGCCGAGACGCTGTTCCGCATCGGCGTGCGCATGCTCGACGGCCAGAAGCCCAAGCTGAACACGCTGCTGATCCCGATCCCGCCGGTTCACAGCGCGGACCTCGGCGCATGGTACAAGGACTGCATGACGCCGGACGCGGTCTCGATCTTCCCGGTCCCACCGAAAGATCCGATGCCGGAGGAATGGCTGAACGCCTATTTCGCCAATCCGGCGCCGACCCAGGGCTGGGATTATTCGAAGGTGCCGGACGCCTGCGCCAAGTAATATCTTGAAAGCCGGCGTCGAATGCGCGGCGCCGGTTTTTCCTGTCAGGAACCTGCCATGCTGGAAGTCCAGGATGTCTCGAAACGCTATGGCGAAACGGTGGCGCTGGCGAAGGCCTCGATCGCGTTCCGCGCCGGCACGATCCACACCATCCTGGGCGAGAACGGCTCGGGCAAGAGCACTCTTGTCAAACTCCTGTCGGGGATCGTTCAGCCGGACGGCGGTGCCATCCGGCTCGATGGAACGCCCTTCTCCGGCTTCGGACCGGCCGCCTTCCAGGCAGCGGGTTTCGCAACCGTATTCCAGGAAGTGCTGATCGCACCCGACCGCTCGGTGACCGACAACATATTGCTCGGGCTCGATGGCTTGCTGAAGCGCGCGGTGCCAAGGGCGGAGCGGCAGCAGCGGGCGCAAGCCGTGCTGAAACAGTTCGCGGTGACCGAGATCCCGCTCGACCATCCAGCCGGACAATTGCCGCTGGCGGTCCAGCAGCTGGTTGTGCTCGCCCGGGCGGTGGTCCGCACGCCGCGCATTCTCATTCTCGACGAGGTGACAGCCGCGCTCGACTTTGCCGACCGCGAGGCGGTTTTCGCCATGATGCGCAAGCTTGCCTCGGAGGGCTGCCTGATCCTGTTCATCACCCATCGGATGGACGAGGTGATGACGCTTTCCGACCGGATTTCCGTGCTGCGCGGCGGCAATGTGGTGGCAACGGAAGAGCGGGGCACATCGACAGCGTCCGAATTGCTCAAGGCGATGGCGCCGCGCACCGCAGCGGAGCTCGCGCATGGCTGATCTGACTACCCTTTCGGTGCGCGGCCTGGTCATCGCGCCCGGCGCAAGCCCTGTGACACAGACCATTGCACCAGGCGAGATCGTCGGCCTTGCCGGCCTTGACGGCCATGGGCAGGAGCGGTTCCTGAAAGCGCTGGCCGGGCTGGAGCAGCCGGTCAGTGGCGATGTGATCATCGACACGCCAGCCGGACAGCGTGCGGTCACCAGTTTTCGCAAGGCGGTCGCCAGCGGCATCGCCTATCTGCCACGCGACCGGCGCGCCACTGGCATCTTTCCCACCCAGTCGGTGCTCGACAATTTCGCTGTCTCGACGCTGTCGCGCGACATGCGTTTCGGCTTGCTGAATTTTTCACGCCGCCGGCAGCGCTATGAAGCGTATCGCGAAAAGCTCTCCATCGTCGCGCCCCGGCCGGACGCTGCGATCACCACGCTTTCCGGCGGCAACCAGCAGAAGGTGCTGCTGGCCCGGGCGCTGGCGCTGGACCCGGCATTCCTGCTGCTCAACGACCCGACGCGCGGCGTCGACGTGGCAACGCGCCATATCCTCTACGACGTGTTCCGGGGGCTGGCCGCCGACGGCATGTCGCTGGTCATCCTGTCCAGCGAAATCGAGGAAATCCTGCTGCTGTGCCATCGCGTCCTGGTTTTCCGTGAACAGCAGGTGGCGGCCGAAATCACCGGAGAGCAGATGAACAGCAACGCCGTTATCGCCGCCATGTTCGGACGCACGGCATGACGGGATTCTGGCGAAAATTGCGCGGCGCGGGTTTCGCGGTCGTACTGCTGGTCATTCTGGCGGCGGTCAACCTGCTGCTCAACCCAGCCCGCTTCCACACTTCGGCCTGGGGCACGTTGATCGGCCTTGCCGCGCCGCTGATCGGCGCGGCGGTTGCCTCGGCTCCCGTCATCCTCGCCGGGCGTGGCGGCATCGATATCTCCGTCGGGCCGCTGATGGGCTTCGTCAACGCGATCGTCATCCAGTTGCTGTTCCTGACGCTGGGCGTCTCCTCGCCGCTCATCATCGTGCCTGCGGCGCTGCTGATCGGCGCGCTGGTCGGGGCTGCCAACGGCTTCCTGGCCACCGTCGTGCGCATCCAGCCGATCGTCGCGACATTGGGCACCTACCTGATCCTTGCCGGCATAACGCTCACCATCCTGCCCGCGCCGATCGGCCCGGCGCCGGCATGGCTGAAATCGATGTCGGGTCCCTGGTCGGCATTGCCGCTGGCGCTGATCTTCCTGTTCTGGTGGCTGGTGCGGCAAACCCCGTATTACGACCAGCTGATGGCCGTCGGCAGCGACGACCGCGCCGCCTATACGGCCGGCGTTCCCGTCACCAAGGTTCGCTTCATCGCCTATGTCATGACCGGCATGCTCGCCGCCTGCGCCGGCCTGATGCTGACGGCGCTGATCGGTTCGGCCGACCCGAACATAGGACCAACCTATACGCTGATCGCCATTGCCGCTGTCGCGCTGGGCGGCGTCAGCCTTGCCGGCGGGCGCGGCGGTCTCCTGGGCGCCGCGATCGGGGCCATCGACATCTTCCTGCTGCAGAGCGTGCTGACCGCCTTCAACGTCTCCACCTATGTTCTGCAGATCGCCTATGGCGTCATCCTCGTCGTCGCGGTCATCATGACCGCGCTGCAGGAACGCCTCTCCGGACGGAAAGGCTGACAGACATGGCCACGACCTGGTTCCAGTCCACCAATGCCCGCGTCGCCGGCGCCTTTGCCGTTGCCGCCGCCTTGCAGATTATCGGCACGCTGCTGATCCCCGGCTATTCCGCGCCATTCGCGATCCGCGCCTTGCTGGTCATCGCCTCGCTGCTGGCGGTGGCATCGATCGGCCAGACGCTCGTCGTCATCCTCGGCGGCATCGATCTGTCGATCCCCTTCGTCATCGGCTTTGCCAATGTCGTTGCCGCCCAGCTCTATGGCAACGGCATGAACTTCGCGTTGGTCTGCGTGATCGTCGGTGTGCTCGCCATCCTGATCGGCGCGCTGAATGGGCTCATCTCGCGCGGGCTGAGCATCCATCCGCTGATCGTGACGCTCGGCATCGGCATGATCGTGCAGGGCGCCGTCCTGTTGTGGACCGGCGGCTTTCCCTCCGGGTCGGCACCAGAGGCGGTATCCAGCTTCGTTTCGATTGGAGGGTCCATCGGACCGCTGCCGGTGCCGGCGGTGGTGCCATGCGTGGCGGTGCTGGCCTTTCTGGTCACTGTCGTGCTCGCGCGCACGCCCTATGGGCGACGCCTCTATGCGGTCGGCAGCAACCCGGAGGCAGCGCCGCTGGCGCTGATCGATCCCGTGCGCATGTGGACGGTCACCTATGCCGCGAGCGCCTTCTTCGCCGCCGTGGCCGGCGTGCTGCTGCTCGGCTTCACCGGCTCGGCCTATGGCGATGTCGGCCAGCCCTATCTGTTCCAGACGATCGCGGCGGTAGTGGTCGGAGGCGCCGCCCTCGTCGGCGGCCGCGGCAATTATTTCGGCACCATCGCCGGCGTGCTGGTGCTGACGGAGATCAACACGCTGCTGATCGGGCTGGGCTTCCAGCCCTCGACGGTGCAGGCAGCCCTTGGCTTCGTCATCGTGCTGCTGGTTTCGCTCTATGGCCGCGAGAGGCATGTGTCGGCGACGATCTGAGCGCCAACACCAACGGTCGAGGTCGAGTGCGGCTCAGCCGTTCTACAGGCTCCACAGCCGCTTGGCGTTGGCGGAGAGTAGTTTTGTGCGTTCGTCAGGGCTTGCGCCACCGATCAACGCATGAGTGGCCGCCACCCAGGTCGCGAGCCCGCCGCCGAGCGTGCAGACCGGCCAGTCGCTGCCCCAGACGACACGATCCCAGCCGAAACTTGTGATCGTGTGCTCGACATAGGGGCGCAAGCTGTCGACGGTCCAGGATCCAGCGTCGGCATAGGCGACCACACCGGAAATCTTGGCGATGACATTGGGGCGCCGTGCGATCTCCGCCACATGTTCGCGCCACGGATGATCGGCGCCGCCCTTGATGTCGGGGACGCCGCAATGGTCGAGCACGAACTGGACGCCGGGCGCGAGATCGGCAAGCGCCATCGCCTTGGGGATCTGGTGCGGCAAGACGACGAGATCGAAAGTCAGGCCGGTGCCCGAAAGCCGCCTGATGTTTTCACGAAACAGCGCGCCTTCGGAGAGGCTATCCGGCATGACGTGGAGGACGCGGCGAAAACCCTTGACGAAGGGATTGGCCTGCTGACGTTCCAGATAGGCGGCAAAGTCCGCATCTTCCGGACGGCAGGAGGCGATAACGCCGCGGAGCAGACTGCCCTTTTCCCGTGACTGCGCCTTAACATGGCTGGTTTCAGCTTCGATGTCGGCCGGATCGACATCAACCTCCATGTGCAATGCGCCCTCTATGCCGGCGCGCCGTGCCTGGGTTGCATATTCCTCATGGGAGAAATCGCGGTTCAGTGCCTGCACGCCGCCGAGCCAGGGATAGCGCAGGGCAGAAAGATCGATCAGGTGCAGATGGGTATCGAAGATCATGGCGGCGCCCTCCTCCCTGGCGATTTCGGATCATCTCACGGAGAAATCGATCATTCAAATAAGAATTTACCTGCCTTGCTTTACCGCTGACCCGGCGAGGTTCGAGAGTCTCGTCGCAGCGCTCTGCAACAGTTGGATCGTGGCCGTTATGTCCGGTGCGGCCGGCGCGTTCACAAGCGTAATATAGGGTATGGTCAGCGCGGCGATGGCACGGCCATCGGGTCCGAGAACCGGCGTGGAAAGATTATAGACGCCCGCGGTCTGAAGAGATGCCATCATCTCGTAGCCGCGGTCGCGGACCTGGTCGAGACGGGCGAAAAACTCCGGCGTCAGGGCGACCTCATCGGTGCTCTGCAGATGCTCGGCGATCATCATCTTGCGCTCCTCCGGAGAGCGGAATGCAAGAAGCACATGGCCGGAGCCGGTGTCGAAAAGGCTGATATGGGAGCCGACGCGGATCGAGATGCCCCAGTAACGCGGCGCTTCCTGCTGGGCGATGACAACAGCGGCTCCACGGTCGAACACGACCAATTGGTTCGCCTGCCATGAGGTCTCGGCCAGATCGCGCATGATCGGCGTTGCGTAGGAAACCAGCCGGCGCACCGGCGCATGCAATTGCGCCAGCCCAAACAACTTGAGCGTCAGCGAATAGCGGTCTCCGTCGGGCCGCGTGACATAGCCTCGCCGGACCAGGCGATCGAGCATTCGGTAGAACTCGTTGGGACTGCGGTCCAGTTTCTTGGCGATCTCGGCCTGTGTCAGGCCACCGTCCACGCCCGCCAGCAGTTCGAGGATATCGAGCCCCTTGTCCAGCGCGGGCGCGCGATAACGGTCATCTTCATCGTCCTCGGCCATGACCCTCTCCAGTGAATTCCATCCTTCATATACGCATAGAGGGAGCAAATTCGAAAGAACTTTCGGCTTGACGATGTATGAATGTTTTGTTTGTATATGAATGAACCGTGCCGCTGACCATGACTATGGCCGTCGACGCGGGTTCTTTGGGAGGAACCAATGAAGAGATTGATTTCCGGCCTGTCGGCCGGCGTAACGCTGCTTGCTTTTGGCGCGGGCGCTGCCTTCGCGGGCGACCTGCCCGGCAAGTTCGCCGGCGTCACCATCGACGCCAAGCTGATCGGCGGCCAGCAATATGAAGCGCTCTACACGCGCATCGGCGAGTGGGAAAAGGCGACCGGCGCCAAGGTCAACATCCTGACCAAGAAGAACGGCTTCGACATCGACAAGGAGCTGAAATCGGACATCGCTTCCGGCAGCACCAACTGGTGCGTCGGCTGGAMCCATTCCTCCTTCGCGCCGCAGTATACGAGCCTCTACACCGACCTCAGCAAGCTGCTGCCGAAGTCGGAAATCGACGCGTTCGTGCCGTCCACGATCAAGGCGGCAACCATCGGCGGCAAGCTGGAAATGCTGCCGCGCGCGCAGTTCGACGTATCGGCGCTCTACTATCAGAAGAGCCTCTACGAGAACGCCGACAACAAGGCCAAGTTCAAGGCGAAATACGGCTATGATCTCGTGCCACCGGACACATGGAAGGAAGTGACCGACCAGGCCGAATTCTTCGCCAATCCGCCCAATTTCTACGGCACCCAGTTCGCCGGCAAGGAAGAAGCGATCAACGGCCGCTTCTACGAGATGGTCGTCGCCGAGGGTGGCGAGTATCTCGACAAGGACGGCAAGCCTGTCTTCAATTCCGAAGCCGGCGTGCGTGCGCTCGACTGGTTCGTCAACCTCTACAAGGCCAAGGCCGTGCCGGCCGGCACCACCAACTACCTGTGGGACGATCTCGGACAGGGCTTTGCTTCCGGTACGATCGCCATCAACCTCGACTGGCCGGGCTGGGCGGGATTCTTCAACGATCCGAAATCGTCGAAGGTCGCCGGCAATGTCGGCGTCAAGGTCGCCCCGAAGGGCTCTTCGGGCAAGCGCACAGGCTGGTCCGGCTTCCACGGCTTCTCTGTGACCGAGAATTGCCCCAACAAGGAGGCTGCGGCCTCCCTGGTATGGTGGCTGACCAACGAGGACAGCCAGAAGCTCGAGGCGGCCGCCGGCCCGTTGCCGACCCGCACGGCGGTCTGGGAATGGGACCTGAAACAGGCCGAGAACGATCCTTACAAGAAGGAAGTCCTTTCCGCCTTCCAGGAAGAGGCCAAGCACGCTTTCGCCGTGCCGCAGACGCCTGAATGGATCGAGATCTCCAACGCCGTCTATCCTGAACTGCAGGCCGCTATCCTGGGCGACAAGACGTCCAAGCAGGCACTGGATGAAGCTGCCGCCAAAGCGACGCAGATCCTGCAGGACGCCGGCAAACTTTGATATCCTCCCCCGGGGCGCGGCGTTTGTGAAAACGTTGCGTCCCCGAACTGTTCTCAAAGCCCTGGCCTTCGGTATTCGGGCACCAACCAGAACCGGATCGACATGAAAGGCTGGAAACCCTCGGCACCGTTCCTGCTTCTGCTGCCGGCCATCATCGTGCTGGCGGCGGTCGTCGTCGTGCCGCTGTGCCTGTCGCTCTATTCGAGCTTCACGCCGTTCCGGCTGACGAGGCCGGAAACCTTCTGGGTGTTCATCGGCTTTCGCAACTATGCGAACATCCTGGCCGACTGGAACTTCTGGGCGGCCTTCCTGCGCACTGTCGTGCTGCTGACCGTGGCGCTCAATCTCGAAATGCTGCTGGGGCTCGGCCTGGCACTGCTGGTCGAGAAGGCATCGCGCGGACAGCGCCTGCTGCGCACCATCATGATGTTCCCGATGATGTTCTCGCCGATCCTGGTCGGCTTCCAGTTCAAGTTCATGTTCAACGACAATATCGGCCTGGTGAACAACGTGCTGCAAGCGCTCGGCCTGACCGACCGCGCCATCCCCTGGCTGATCGACGGCAAGCTCGCCTTCGTCGCCATTTTGACCGCCGAGATCTGGTCGTCGACCTCGGTGTTCGCGATCCTCATCCTCGCTGGCCTGCTGGCCATGCCGCGCGAGCCGGTCGAGGCGGCCCGCGTCGACGGCTGCACGCCGTGGCAGACATTCCGCTATGTCACTTGGCCGTTCATCATGCCGTTCGCCTATATCGCCATGACGATCCGCTCGCTCGACGTCGCCCGTGCCTATGACATCGTCAAGATCATGACCGATGGCGGCCCGGCCGGGCGTACCGAGCTGCTCTGGACGCTTGTCGCGCGCACCGGCTACAGCGATGCCAGGATGGGCATGGCCAATGCCATGGCCTATTTCTCGATCCTGCTGTCGATCCTGTTCACCGTCTATTTCTATCGCAAGCTCGCCGCGGCGCGCTCGCAGGTCGCGGCGGAATGGTGAGCATGGACCAGAACGCCACCCACCGCCTGCGCCGTCGTGCCTCGAGCTTCGCTCATGCCGTCGGTCTGTTCCTTGCCATGCTGGTCATCTGCCTGCCCGGCATCTGGATCGTGCTGTCGTCGCTTAGGCCAACGGTCGAGATCATGGCCAAGCCACCGGTGTGGATACCGCAAGAGGTTTCGCTCGACGCCTATGTCGCGATGTTCAGCGGCATCGGCAAGGGCGGCATCCCCGTGCTCGACTATTTCCGCAACTCGCTGATCATCTCGGTGACCTCCACGATCATCGCCATCGCCATCGGCATGGCCGGCGGCTACGCCTTTGCCCGCTACCGTTTCCGTGCCAAGTCGGCGATGTTCCT
>BFBZ01000008.1_pt203 | contig 9984 bp, 9 predicted proteins | sample 1888401 | NCBI WGS metagenome assembly BFBZ01 (sample SAMD00112614, study PRJDB3348) | symbiont metagenome | host: Chara braunii | reverse complement strand
TCGGCCGGCACGTCGATGGCGATCGCGCCGGTGCCCTCGCGCCGCCAGGTGCGCGCCAGCCCCATCACGTCGTCGCGCTGCGTCTCGGTGAGATTGCCGCGGGCGCGGCCCACGAACACGACGATCGACTGCTCGCCTTCGGTGACCGCGATCGGGTGCCGCAGCCGGTAGTCGTCGGGCACGGTGCCGGTGACGACATCATTGTTCGTCAGGTTGCAGCCGCCGAGCGCGATCGCTGACGCGGCGAGGGCGCAGAACAGCGACAGCGCCCTGAGGTGACCGGCTTGTGTGTTGCGTGTCATCATAGGATCCCCCAATCCCTCAGGTCCGCTTCAGTCGATGATGAAGCCGAAATTGACCGGCGTGGCGCCGATCGGCTCGCCGCGGGCGGCAACGCCGTAGATACGATTGACGCGCGCCAGCAGCGCCGACTGCGCATCGGAGGCCGGCGCAAATCCGTCGTCGGGACGCGACAATTCCTTCTGCGCGACGGCGCGCACCACATAGGGCGTCACGATGACCATGAGTTCGGTCTCGTTGTTGACGAAGTCCTGGCTCCTGAACAGCTGACCGAGCACCGGAATCTGATCGACACCGGGCATGCCGTTGATGGCCTGCTTGGTCTGCTCCTGGATCAATCCCGCCATCGCGATCGAGCCGCCGGAGGGCACTTCCAGCGTGGTGTCGGCGCGGCGGGTCTTGATCGAGGGAATCGTCGTGCCGCCCTGGCCGCCGGTCAGGGCGTTGTCCATCGAGACCTCGGAAACCTCGGTCATCACCTTCAGGCTGATGCGTCCCTCGGACAGCACCACGGGGGTGAAGTTGAGCGAGATGCCGAACTTCTTGAAGCTGACGGTCTGGACGCAATTGCCGATCGTGCCCGACGTTGTGGTCTGGCAGGTGACGCCGGTTGGGATCGGAAATTCGCCGCCGGAGACAAAGGTTGCGGATTCGCCGGAGATCGCCGTGAGATTGGGTTCGGCCAAGGTCTTCACGACGCCTGCGCTCTCCATCGCGCGGAGCGTCGCGGTGACGGTCGGCACGCCGAGCTTGTTCACCGCCGCGCCGGTCAGCCCGTTGGCGGCCAACGGTCCGTTGTTGGCGGTGAAGGCGTTGGCGTTGTTGAACACCACCGCGGCGGTGCCGTAGTTCATGTTGGCGCTGAGATCGACACCGAGCTGCTTGACGACGTCGCGGCGCACCTCGGCGACGGTGACCTTGAGCATCACCTGATCGCGGTCGCGCACGACGATGGAGTTGACGACCTTGTCGGCGCTGCCGACCAGCTTCGCGGCGATGTCGCCGGCCTGTTGGGCTTCCACCGGGCTCGACACCGTGCCCGTCAGCACCACGCTTTCACCGACGCCTTCGATCTGGACGCCGGGCAGCATCTGCTTCAGCGCCGAGCGCATGCCGTTGAGGTCGCGCTTGATCGCGATGTCGTAGGAGGCGACCTGGTTGCCGTCGGCGTCGAAGAACACCACGTTGGTCTGGCCGACCGCTGCTCCGATGATGTAGGCGCGCTGCGCCGATCGGATCACGGCATTGGCGATCTTGGGGTCGGCGACCAAAACGTCCTTGGCCTCGCGCGGCAGGTCGACCACCACCGACTTGCCGACGCCGAGCGAGACGGAGCGCGTCTTGGCGGCGATGCTGCTGGTCACCGCGACGTCGGCGTTCTTGTCGGGATCGGCCGCGTTGGCGAAAGCCGGGATCAGCATCAGCGCAGCGACCGCCGAAAAGGACAGCGAACGGGCCAGCGTGGGCCGCGTCGCCAGTTGTCTTGCACCCTTTGTCATATCGAAGCCCCCATCACTTCTGTGTCGTCTGAGAGCTCAGGATGCCGAAGCGCACCACCTTGATGCTCTCGCCCCGCTTCGGGGCATGCTCGTTGGTCTCGTCGATCTTCTCGTTGACGTCCGCGATGCTGCGCAGCGCCAGCGCCAGGCTGCCGGTTTGCCGGGCGCGCGCGAGCGTCTCGGCCTGTTCGGGCTTGAGCTCGAGGGTCACCGTCTTGCCGATCAGGGCGTTGCTGCCGTCCTTCTCTTTCGGTGCCTGGTCGATCGCCAGCACGCGAACGTTGGACAGCAGGATTTCGGTGGTGACGATGTCGCGACCGCTCAGCTGATCGGGGTTCTTGTCGCGTCGCGACAGGATCACGTCGACGCGGTCGTTCGGCAGGATGAAGCCGCCGGCGCCGGTCTCCGGCGAAATTTCCGTGGAGATCGCGCGCATGCCGGAGGGCAGGATCGCGGCCATGAAGCCGCTGCCATTGGCCTTGACCAGCTTCTGCTCGCGGATCGGTTCGCCGATGATGAAGGGGGCGCGCGCGATCGAGCCGATAATTTCGTTCATTGCATCGGCATTGGTGTCGTGGCGGAGGAACGCGCTGCTCGCGGTCTCGGCCGGCCAGCGCTGCCATTGCACATCCTCGGCCTTAAGCGCCTGTCCGAGACCGATGTCGGACTTCGCCACCAGCACCTCGACGGTCGGCAGCTGCGGCGCGACCGGCTGTGCCACCTGCGCGGGTTTGTGATCACCGATGCTCGCGAGATACATGGCCGCGAGGCCTGCGACGCCGGCGATGCCGAGGACCACGATGCGTGCCGTCTTCATGGAATTGTCTGAATGCCCTTACACCGGGCGGTCGCGTCCTTGCGGCAATGACAGCCCTTCCCGGCAGCATCACTACGGCGGCAAAAGTATAAGGGAACTTGCCAGAAGGTCCGGACAATTAAGGGATTGGTGGGGATGGTGAACGGCGAGTTATCGGCGCCGTTACATCTCCGCAGAATCCCGGAGATCGTGCGCGCTCAGCGCGCACGACATCGATCGTCACCCGGAGTCATGTCCGGTCCGTCGTGGTTAAGTATCGTCTAACGCCGCAACGCGGAGAGTTCAGGACGCGGCCTTCAAAGCCGCAAATCCGCGATCGAGATCGGCCTTGAGGTCGTCGAGACTCTCGAGCCCGATATGCAGCCGCAATGTCGGGCCACCCGGCGACCATTTGGTCGCGCTGCGATAGTCGCTGCAGTCGAACGGGATGGCGAGGCTTTCGAAGCCGCCCCATGAAAAGCCCATGCCGAACAGCTTCAGCGCATTGAGCATCGCATCGACCGCACTCTGCGGCGCCGGCTTCAGTACGATGCTGAACAGGCCGGAAGCACCGCTGAAGTCGCGTTTCCAGATCGCGTGTCCCGGGTCGGTTTCGAGGGCAGGGTGCAGCACGCGATCGACCTCGGGTCGTGCCGCCAGCCAGCGCGCCATGTCGAGCCCGGAGCGGTGGTGCTGGGCAAGCCGCACCGACAGCGTACGGAGCCCGCGCAGTGCGAGATAGACGTCGTCGGGACCGGCACAGATGCCGAGCAGCCCGATCGCTTCCTGGATCGTAGGCCAGGTCTTGGCATTCGCCGCGATGGTGCCGAACATGATGTCGGAGTGGCCGCCGATATATTTGGTGCCGGCCTGCATGCTGATGTCGACGCCCTGATCCAGTGATCGGCGATACAGCGCCGTGGCCCAGGTGTTGTCGTCGATCACCAGCGCGCCGCGGGCATGCGCCACGGCCGATATCGCGCGCACGTCGGGCATCTCGAAGGATTGCGATCCGGGCGCCTCGACCAGCACCGCGCGGGTGTTCGGCTTGAACAGCGTCTCGATGCCGGCGCCGATCAGCGGATCGAAATAGCTGGTCTCGATGCCGTACCGCGTCAGGATCTTTTCACAGACATTGCGGGTCGGCCGGTAGGCGTTGTCGCACACCAGCAGGTGGTCGCCGGCCTTCAGCACCGCGAGCAGGGTGGTGCTGATCGCCGCCAAGCCCGATGGGGTGAGGCCGACGCCGGCGCATTGCGGGCCCTCCAGCGCCATCAACGCGTCCTGCAGCGCCCGGGTGGTTGGGCTGCCGTGGCGGCCATAGGTAAATTCGGCGCGATGGGCGTGGAGGTCCTCCGCGGTCGGATAGAGCACGGTCGAGCCGTGAAAGACCGGCGGATTGACAAAGCCCCGTTGAGCCTTGGTGTCGCGGCCGGCCGTGACCAGGCGGGTTGCCGGCTGGAGTGGATGGGAGGGAGTGGAGCCGTTGGACGAGGTCATGGATCGCTGCCGTTGGACTTTAGACTTTTTGCCGCAGCCGCAACACGCCGGAAGGACGGGCTACGCCGGGACCTGTTACTAACAGGAGGCGGAAGACATGCGTCAACCCCTTGACCCGGCTCGTCAGTCGCTATGTGATGCGGCGCAACTACCAGTCGCCGCACGTTGAGGGGCCTGCCGCGACCTAAGATCCGTTGCCTGACCGTTTTGCACGTCAAACTGCCGGCCAGATCAGCATTTTTTGCTGCAACGGATCATTGGGATGGCCCGTGGACGCGAGGCGATCACAAAGCAAACGTCCAACGGACGACCCTGAAAGGCCTGCCCCATGAAACGCGTATCCCTGGCTGTCATCCTTGCTGCCGCCGCCGCCCTGTCGGTCCAGGCGGCCTCGGCGCAAACCCTCAAGACGGTCAAGGATCGGGGCCAGTTGTCCTGCGGCGTCAGCCAGGGGCTGCCCGGATTTTCGGCACCCGATGACAAGGGGAACTGGACCGGGATCGACGTTGATGTGTGCCGGGCCATCGCCGCCGTGGTGCTCGACGACCCGACCAAGGTCAAGTTCGTGCCGCTGTCGGCCAAGGATCGGTTTACCGCGCTGCAGTCGGGCGAGATCGATGTGCTGTCGCGCAATACCACCTGGACGGTGTCGCGCGACACCTCGCTCGGCGCCAACTTCACCGGCGTGACCTATTATGACGGGCAGGGCTTCATGGTGAAGAAGTCGCTCAAGGTCAATTCGGCGCTCGAACTGAACAGCGCTTCGGTCTGCGTGCAGACCGGAACCACCACCGAGCAGAACCTCGCTGACTTCTTCAAGGGCAACAACATGAAGTATGAGGTGATCGCGTTCGGCAGCATCGACGAAGCGGTCAAGGCCTATGAATCCGGACGCTGCGACGTGTTCACCGACGACGCCTCCGGTCTCTACGCCAGCCGGCTGAAGCTCGCCAACCCCGCCGATCACATCGTGCTCCCGGAAATCATTTCSAAGGAGCCGCTGGGGCCGATGGTGCGCCACGGCGACGACCAGTGGTTCGACATCGTGAAATGGACGCTGTTTGCGATGATCAACGCCGAGGAACTCGGGATCACCCAGAAGAACGTCGATACGATGCTCAAATCCGACAAGCCGGAGATGAAGCGGGTGCTCGGCACCGACGGCAATCTGGGCGAACAGCTGGGCCTCACCAAGGACTGGGTGGTGCGGATCGTCAAGGCGGTCGGCAATTACGGCGAAAGCTTCGAGCGGCATTTCGGCTGTCTCTTATACACATCTAGATGTGTATAGCGATCCTGGCCTGGATCGCCTATGAGATCGTGGCGAATGCGCGGGCGAACCTCGAGACCCAGCACATCGCGTCGGGCTTCGGCTTCCTCAACTACAACGCGGGCTTTGACGTCAATCAGGGCCTGATTGCCTACAACAATTCCGACACTTACTGGCGGGTGTTCTTCGTCGGCTTGCTGAATACGATCCTGGTCTCGGTGATCGGCATCGTCTTCGCCACGGTGATCGGCTTCATCGTGGCGCTGTGCCGGTTGTCGCCCAATTTGCTGCTGTCGCGGATCGGCGGCATCTATGTCGAGATCGTCAGGAATTTGCCGCTCCTGTTCCAGATCCTGTTCTGGTATCTCGCTGTGCTTGCGGCACTGCCGGCGCCGCGGCAGAGCATCTCTATCTTCAGCACATTCTTCCTCAACAATCGCGGCTTGATCGTGCCGCAGCCGCTCAGCGAGCCGGGGCTGTATCCGTTCCTGGTTGCGCTCGCCGTTGGCATTGCGGTAGCGCTGGGATTGCGATGCATCGCGCGGCGTGCCCTGTTCCAGCGCGGACAGATGATCCGGATCTGGCCCTACGTGCTGGGTTGTCTCGTTGGTCTGCCGCTGATCTCGATGCTGATCTTCGGCTGGCCTTTGAAGTTCGAGCTGCCCCAGTTGAAAGGCTTCAACTTCGCCGGCGGCGCGCAGATCATTCCCGAATTCGTTGCGTTGACGGTCGCGTTGTCGACCTACACGGGGGCATTCATCGCCGAGATCGTCCGCGCCGGCGTCCTGTCGGTGCACAAGGGACAGATGGAGGCGGGCTCGTCGCTCGGCCTCAGCCGCGCCACGACGCTGCGGCTGATCGTGGTGCCGCAGGCGATGCGCGTCATCGTGCCGCCACTGACCAGCCAGTACCTCAATCTCACCAAGAATTCGTCGCTGGCGGTGGCCATCGGCTATCCGGATCTGGTCTCGGTGTTCGCTGGCACCGCGATCAGCCAGACCGGGCAGGCGATCGAGATCATCGCCATGACGATGGGCGTCTACTTGTTGCTCTCGCTGACGACCAGCGCGCTGATGAGCGCCTACGGCTGGCGCATCAACCGGAGCATGGCAGCATGACGGATATCTCCGCCTCGTTTGTCCGGCAGGACCTGGTCGCCGAGCGCGCGGCGCCGGCGAAGACCACCGGCCTCATCGGCTTCGTGCGAACGCGGCTGTTGAATTCGCCGGGTAACATTCTGCTCACGATCATCGGGCTCTTGCTGGCCGGGTACGTCGTGATCCCGGCGGTCAAGTTCCTGCTGGTCGACGCGGTGTGGACCGGCAAGGATCGCACCGCGTGCCTCGCCGAACAGGCCGGGCACGAGGTCGGCGCATGCTGGCCCTATATTCAGGCCAAGCTGACGCAACTGATCTATGGCTTCTATCCGGAAGCCCAGCGCTGGCGCGTCAATCTGACTTACGCGCTCGGTGCCGCGTTGTTGATGCCGCTGCTGCTGCCGCGCCTGCCGGCGAAGGGCCTGAATTCGGGCCTGTTCTTTTTCGCGTTCCCGGTGGTGGCGTTCTTCCTGCTGCATGGCGGCGGCATCGCGGGCTTCGGCGTGAGCTGGACCGCCGGCCTGTTGCAGCTGTTTGAGCAGAGTGTTGGCGGCGCCGGCGACCTGCTGGTCAATCTCAGCAAGAATTCGGCGATCGCGCCGCTGCCATGGGCCTTGGGCAAACTGCTCGTCCTGGTCGGGTTGCTGATCCATTGGCTGATCTTTCCGCTGACCTGGCTGCGCGATCAGTTGCAGCTCTCGTCCCTGCCGGTCTGGGGCGACTTCCTGCTCACCGCAGTGATCGTCTCCGCCGTGCTGTTTGTGCTCGGCGGCGGCGTGCGGACCGGCCGCAAGGCTCTGGTCGGCAGCGTGCTGACGTTTGCCGGAATAGCAATTGGCATTAAGCTGATGGGGCTCGATCGCGGCGGTTTTCCGATTGTCGATACGCGGTTGTGGGGCGGCCTCCTGGTGACGCTGGTGATCGCGATCACCGGCATCGTCGCCTCGATGCCGATCGGGATCGCGCTCGCGCTCGGCCGCCGCTCGACCATTCCGCTGATCCGGATCTTCTCGATCGCCTTCATCGAATTCTGGCGCGGCGTGCCGCTGATCACGGTGCTGTTCTTCGCGACTTACATGCTGCCGCTGTTCGTGCCGGGAAATTTCGCCGTCGACGGCCTGCTGCGTGCCTTGATCGGCGTCGCGATCTTCACCGGCGCCTACATGGCGGAGGTGATCAGGGGCGGGCTCGCCGCGGTGGCGCGCGGCCAGGCGGAAGCCGCATCGGCGCTCGGCCTGTCCTGGTGGAAGACGACGTCGCTGATCGTGCTGCCGCAGGCACTGCGCTACGTCATTCCAGGCATCGTCAACAGCTTCATCTCGCTGTTCAAGGATACCTCGCTGGTGTCGATCGTGGCGTTGTTCGATCTGTTGGGTTCGCTGCGGGCGTCGTTCTCCGACCCGAACTGGTCGACACCGACCACGGCCTTTACCGGCTTCGCCTTTGCGGGAATGATCTATTTCGTGTTCTGCTTCGGAATGTCGCGCTACTCGCTGTTCGTCGAAAACCGGCTCAACGCTCACCGCCGTCACTGAACAAGGTCACCATGTCCACAACCCCGATCGTCAACATTTCCACGCTCAACAAATGGTACGGCGACTTCCACGTGTTGCGAGACATCAACCTCGAGGTCGGCAAGGGTGAGCGCATCGTGATCTGCGGCCCGTCCGGCTCGGGCAAGTCGACCCTGATCCGCTGCATCAACGCGCTGGAGGAGTTCCAGGAAGGCGAGATCGTGGTCGACGGCATCGAGCTTGGCCCGAACCTGCGCCGCGTCGACGAGGTGCGGCGCGAGGTCGGCATGGTGTTCCAGAGCTTCAACCTGTTCCCGCATCTCACCGTGCTCGACAATTGTACGCTGGCGCCGATCTGGGTGCGCAACATCCCGAAGAAGGATGCCGAGGCGACGGCGATGAAGTTCCTTGAGCGCGTCAAGATCCCGCATCAGGCCAACAAGTTTCCCGGCCAGATGTCGGGCGGTCAGCAGCAGCGCGTCGCGATCGCCCGCGCGCTGACCATGAACCCGAAGGTGATGCTGTTCGACGAGCCGACTTCGGCGCTCGACCCGGAAATGGTCAAGGAGGTGCTGGACACCATGGTCGATCTCGCCAGGGAAGGCATGACCATGCTGGTCGTGACCCACGAGATGGGCTTTGCCCGCGAGGTCGCTAACCGCGTCGTGTTCATGGATGCCGGCCAGATCATTGAATCGAACACGCCGCAGGAATTCTTCGCCAACCCGCAGCACGCGCGGTCGAAGCTGTTCTTGAGCCAGATATTGAGATAAGCGAATAAGGAATGGCGAATAGGGATTCCTCTATTCGCCACTCGCCATTCGCAGCCCAGTGGTCATTCGAACGGCAGTTCGATCTTGCTGCGCTTTTCGAGCCATTCCGGCACCGGCAGGTTCTTCGAGCGCAGGAACTCCGGGTTGAACAGCTTCGACTGATAGCGCGTGCCGTAGTCGCAGAGGATGGTCACGATGGTGTGGCCGGGGCCCATCTCCTTCGCCAGCCGGATCGCGCCGGCGATGTTGACGCCGGTCGAGCCGCCGAGGCACAGGCCCTCGTGCTGGACCAGATCGTAGATCACCGATACCGCATCCTCATCGGAGATCAGGAACGCCGTGTCGACCTTCGCGGTCTCGACCACCGGCGTGAGGCGGCCGAGCCCGATGCCTTCGGTGATCGAGTTGCCCGGCGTCATCTTCGGTTCGCCGTTCCGGAACAGTTCGTACATCGCAAAGCCGTGCGGGTCGGCGCAGGCGTTCACGATGTTCGGGTTCTTCTCTTTCAGATAGCGGCTGGTGCCGGCGAGCGTGCCGCCGGTGCCGACCGAGCAGATGAACCCGTCGATCTTGCCGCCGGTCTGCTCCCAGATCTCGGGCCCGGTCGACTCGTAATGCGCCTTGGCGTTGTCGAGGTTGTTCCACTGGTCCGCGAACAGTACGCCGTTCGGCTCGCTCTTGCGCAGTCGGTCGGCCAGCCGCCGGCCGAGATGCTGGTAGTTGTTCGGATTGGAGAACGGCAACGCCGGCGCTTCCACCAGCTCGGCGCCGCACAGCCGCAGGAAGTCCTTCTTCTCCTGGCTCTGGGTCTCGGGGATCACGATAATGGTGCGGTAGCCGCGGGCGCTTGCCACGACCGCAAGTCCGATTCCGGTATTGCCGGCGGTCGACTCGACCACCAGGCCACCCGGCTTCAGCGAGCCGCGCTTCTCGGCCTCCAGGATCATCCATTTGCCGGCGCGATCCTTCACCGACTGGCCCGGATTCATGAATTCGGCCTTGCCGAGAATGGTGCAGCCGGTCAGTTCGGATGCGCGCTTCAGTTTGATCAGCGGCGTGTTGCCGATCGCTTGGATGACGTCTTTGTTGAATGCCATGTCGGGGGTAATCTTTTGCCGGTCCGTGTTTTGCCCTGGCCGGAAACTAGTGTGCCGATGGCAAAAGGGGAAGCCTTTTGCAGTGCGGCGAATTTCGTGYGGCGAKCTGYGCYCGGTTGGTGACCGYGCCSCCKYSRA
>BFBZ01000023.1_pt324 | contig 9986 bp, 7 predicted proteins | sample 1888401 | NCBI WGS metagenome assembly BFBZ01 (sample SAMD00112614, study PRJDB3348) | symbiont metagenome | host: Chara braunii | reverse complement strand
CAGTCACGCACGGTGAGCGGGGTCGACACCATGCGGGACCCGAGCACCTGTTCGATGGTCAGCGGCTCCTTCTCCCACGCCATCGGGTTCATCAGCGCCCATTGCCGCGCCGCGACCGCGACCGCGGCGAGGTGCTCGCGCGTGGTGCCGAACTCGTGCATGTGCCGCGCGGCCGCCATCGCGTATGCGCTGACCGGCAGCAACGGCCGGAACGGCGTTTCGTAGGGGTTCGGATCGGGCGGAGACGCCGCCGCCCGCGACGCGAGGCGCTGCGTGCTCCCGTAGGAGATGAGGGCGACCTCGCACAGCCCAAGCTCGATCGCTGCCCGCGCGTGCGCGAGATGCGACATGAACGACGAGCCGCCCACCTGCGTGCCGTCGAAGTGCCGCGGCCGCAGGCCGAGATACTCCGCCAGCATCATAGGAGCGAAGCGCGACTGCGCGGTCGCCGAGAACACGCCGTCAACCTCGTTCAGTCTCAGCCCCGCATCGTCTAGGGCGCGGGCCGTGGCCTGGGCCATGAGGTCGATCGGGCTTGTGTGCGGTGCCACCTGCCCGAGATCGGACTCTGCGACCCCGACCACGGCGACGCCGCCTCTCGTGACACCGTTCATCGTTCGCTCTCCTCGCTGGCATCCGCGAGCGGACGAAACAGCGGGTACGGCGGCTGGCCGTCTGTTGCCGGATGCACGAAGAGCTCGACCCGCATGCCGATCGCCACCTGCTCGGCGGGCACGCCTTCGACCCGGCTCATGATGCGAAAGCCTTCGTCGAGATCGATCAGCGCCACGTTGAGCGGCGGCTCGCCGCGACGGTAGACCGCCGTCGTCGCATAGACGGCGCCGCACCCCGCCGACGTTCGCCACGTCAGATCGCCCGCCCCGCTGCGAGGCGCGATGACGCGCGGAAAGAACACCGGCGCGCCGCTTTCGCAATCGACCTGGAACGCAAGCTTCCCCTGCCGCAGGAACTCCACATAGGTCTCGAAGGGAGACTGTTCGGTCAGAGGCGCGTTCATCGAATGCTCTCCACCACGGGTACGGCGCTGCGCAGCTGCTTGTCCTTCTCGGTTTGTGCCTTGATCCGCTCGCGCGCGTCGCTCCATTGCTTGTCGGTCCAGTCCGCGTACTCGGTGAAGTAAGCGCCGTTCGCCAGATGATGGCCGCCGTCGATCGCGACGGTCTCCCCGCTCAGCCACTTGCAGCCGTCGGCCATGAGGAAGACCGCGAGGTTCGTCAGCTCGGGCATCTCACCGAGGCGCCGCGTCGGATTGGCGGCGCGCTCGTGACCGTGCGGGTCGGGACCGGGCCGCAATCCACAGGTCGCGCCTTCGGTCGGAAAGACGCCGGGCGCGATGGCGTTCAGGCGGATGCCGTGACGGCCCCACTCGACCGCCAGCGACTTGGTCATCACGCCGACGCCCGCCTTGGCCATCGCCGATGGCACCACGTAGGGCGAGCCGGTGCGCACCCAGGTAACGACGATCGACACCACCGTTCCGGGCAGACGGTCCTTGATCCAGCGCCGGCCGATCGCATGCGTGACGTAGAAGGTGCCGTGCAGCACGGTGTTGGCCACCGCGTCGAAGCCGCGCGGCGAGAGATCCTCGGTCCGGCAGATGAAGTTGCCGGCCGCGTTGTTGAGCAGACCGGTGAGCGGCGCCTCGCGCCAGAGGTCGGCGATCATCGTGTCGACGGCTTCTGCATTGCGCAGGTCGACCGTGATCGTACGTACCGTCCCGCCGTGGCGCTCCGTCATCTCCGCGGCCGCCTGGTCGAGGATCGCACCGCGACGCCCGCAGATCACGAGGTCGGCGCCAAGCGCGAGATAGCGGCCGGCGATTTCGCGTCCGAGGCCCGATCCGCCGCCGGTCACGAGTATCCGACGCCCCTTGAGAAGATCGGGCACGAACATCCGGGTCTCCTTGTCCAATTCGCGAGCCACTTATTCGGCGTCCAGCGCAATGTCACGGATGCGTTGGCCATACACGGCATGCTGTTCGCGGATGAGGCTTGCGAAGGCCTCGGGCGAGGACGGCTTCAGCACGAAGCCGAGGACCTCCATGCTCTGACCCACGTCGGCATCGTGCGCGATGGTGTCCGTCGAGGAGCCGGCCGGAAGTGGGACGACGAGTGTCGCGGCTTTGCACGGCAGCCTCGCCTGCGCGGCGCGCAAGGGCTGCCCTGCCGAGAGGGCGAGGACGAGCGCGAGCCCGAACGCGCCGGGACCAGCCAACGCGTGACGCATCACTGCTGCTCGATCTTGGCGTTGACGACGACCCGCTGCCACAGCGCGATGTTCGACTTCTGCAGGGCCAGCAGGTTGGCTGGGCCGGCCGGCATCACCTCGGCACCGATCCGGGAAAAGAACGCCTTCGTACCCGGCTCCTCGGCGATCTGCGTCATCCAAGCGGAGAGACGCTGCACGACGGGCTCCGGCGTCTTCGCCGACACGGCGGCAGCGACCCACGTCGAAGCGATCCAGCCCCCGACGCCGGCTTCCATCGCGGTCGGGACATCCGACAGCAGCGCGGAACGCTGCTCGGCGGCCACCGCCAGCGCGCGGATGGAGCCTGACTGAATCGCCGACAGGGCGGTGCTGCTGTCGAGGATGGAGAAATCGACGCTGCGCGAAAGAACGCCGTTGAGCGCCTCGGCCGAGCCCTTGTAAGGGATCGCCTGCGTTCTTATTCCTGCCCGCTCGTTCAGCAGCTCTCCCATGAGATGGTAGCTCGTCGCGCCGACCGAATAGCTGAGCGCGTCGGACTTCTGCTTCGCCGCCTCGATCAGGTCGGCGAGTTTCATCAGGCGGCTTTGATCGGGCACCACGAGGATCGACGGGACACCGGCCATGACGGTAAGCGGCGCCAGATCTCTCACCGGATCGTACTGAAGCTTCCGATACAGCGCGACATTTGTGGCCAGGGTCGAGGTCGTGCCGATCAGAACGGTATGGCCGTCGGCGGGCGCGCTCAGCACCGACCCGACGCCGACGATGCCGTTGGCGCCCGGCTTGTTCTCGATGACCACGGACTGGCCGCTGAGCTCTGCGAGCCGCTGCGCATAAAAGCGCGCCCCCGTGTCCGTGATGCTCCCGGCTGCAAACGGAACGACAAAACGAATGATCTTCGACGGAAACACATCCCCGCGCGCCGCGCCACCCGGCATGGCCACGGCAAGCACGGTGGCCGCAACAACCGCTCCGAAACGCGCTGCCGACCAAACGCTCATCTGCGGCCGCAGCTTCTGGCGTGTCGATTGTGGATAATGGCGCTCGTAATTGTTCTTCATGGCGTTCTCACCGTCGCGTGGGGCGCAGGTCGACCCGGCTGCCCATGGGCCGGACACTGGCGATAGATAACTTTTCAAGTCCAACACTTATTTTTGCGTGAGTAAGACCTTACAGGTCTTACTCGGGGCAGCCGTTTTTCACCGGGTGCGCCGCCCGCGCGCGAGAGTATTAACCTCGCTGAGCCGGGCTTCCCAGATTTCAGGCCACGCTAGTGCCGCTTCACAAGAGGACGAAGCTCAGCCGCCCACCCGTAAATGTCCTGATGTCAACCCGTTCGACGGGCTCCGGCTCAACCGCCGTATGCGGCAGCGCACGCGCACAGCACTATCGCCGCGCCGGCTACCTATCGGACGGCAGGAGCCCGAACTGCATCATCAATGGTTGAAGATCGTTCATGCGATCCAGCGACATGACAATGTCGACGATCCGGTCGCTTTGGCTGTCCGGCATGAGATCACTGACATTCGAACGAAATTTGTGCACGATATCTTCCGCGGTCATCGGGTTCTGCGGCATTCCGCGCATGTGCTCGACCGTGAAGGTCGCTATGCGTCCGCCTTCAAGCTCGATCTCGACACGTCCCCCAAGCTGGCTTCGGTCAGTCGCGAGCGGATCGACGATGGCATGAACCTTGTCAGCCAAGTCGTTATATCTGTGGTCCTTCAGGTTGCCGGTGTCGAAGCTATTCTTGTCCAGCGTCCCCTGGATCATTGCCTCCGCCATGGAATGCTGCAGGCTGAAGCGGCCATGGAACGACGTGTTCGGCCGGCGCTTCTCCGTCACAGGCTCTGCGACCAGCGGAATGACATGCGCAGGCATCCAACAGGAGATCGAAACAACTTGCTCCGGCACGATGCCGTGTTGCCGGCGCAAAACCAGCGCAGCGTCGATCAGCGGCTGGATGTAATGCCCGCACGGAAAGGCCTTTGGGGCGATTTTGCGCAGCTCCCAGTCGTCGCCGAGACCATCAGTGACCCTGCCGAAGGCGAACAAGTTACTTCTGTCCTGGATGTGGGCCTTGAAAAATCCAAGGCGTCCGTCAAACACCCCCCGTGGTCCGCTAACTCCGTTCTTTGCGCAGAAGCTTGCATTGACAGCCGCAAGCGCCGAGAAGCCGGCGTGTAGAGATTTCGCTGCGCTGCCGTCCTCCCATGACGCCATCAGCGCACTGGAAAGACTCCCGCCGATCCCAATTGCGTCCGCCGTCTTCGACGCGTCAAAGCTCAGGCAGCGAGCAATGGCATATATCGCTCCGAACGTCCCGAAGATGCCCGTAGGATGAAATCCATTCTGGTGAAATTTGCCTGGAGCCACGAGGCCGAGCCGGCACGTCATCTCGTTGCCGATGGCCACCGCAGCAATGAACTTGCGTCCCGGGCATTTGTGCACATGCGCGACCGGAAGCGCCGCGGCAATGACAGGACTGCTCGAATGCAGCGCGGATTCCAGATGCGAGTCGTCGAATTCGAGGACCAGGGCGGCCGTTCCGTTGACGAGCGCAGCGCCTGCCATGGATGTCGCATCGGAAAATGCAACGGAGCGCGTCTGCATGCCGGGAAATGCCTCGGCTGCAACCCTCCTCGTGCTGGCGACGTCCGGATGGTCTCGCGCGCCAAGCATGCACCCGATGATATCGAGCACGCGGAGCTTGGTGCTTTCAACGACCGGTTCGGGCAAGGCATCGTCGCGATAGCCGCTTGCCCAGGACGAGGTCGCTTCGTTCAGCCGGTAGGGATCGCGCGGTGACATGCGGCCAGCAGGGCTAGCGTGGCTTTAGTACGGACACAACGGTGTCGACGAGAGGCCCGATCTCGCGATCGAGCCATGCCTCGTCGCGAGTGCCTGCACCAACATGCGGCGTCAGGATCACGTTCTTCAGGCTACGCAGCGGATGATCGGACCGCAACGGCTCGCTTGTGAAGACATCGAGGGCAGCTCCGCCGACTGCTCCGACTTTCAACGCAGCCACAAGCGCATCCTCGTCGATGATCGAACCTCTGGCGGTGTTGACGACGCACATGCCCGGTTTCGCAAGCGAGAGCAACTCGGCATTTATCATCTTGTTCGTCTGGGCATTTCCCGGCACGTGAAGCGAGATAACGTCCGACTTCGACACCAGCTCGTCCAGGGTGGCGTAGACGATTCCAAGCTGCTCTTCCGCCGCACGCTCGCGTCTGCGCCGCGTGTAAAGCAGCGTGACGCCAAATGGCTGCAGGTAACGCGCGACCAATGCACCGACCTGCCCGAGCCCGACAAGACCGATGGTCCGTCCTGCTAAACCGTTGATCCCCTGGCAAGCAGGCCAATTGTACGCCCATCCGCTCGGTTGCAACACCGACTCACGGCGCAACCCCTCGCGCGATCCGTCGAGCCCGCGGGTCAGTGCAAGCATCAACATCACGACGTGTTCGGCCACCATGCGATTGGAATGCCGGTCGAGCTTGCGGACGGCGATCCCCCGCGCTCGGCAGGCATCGTGATCGATGTTGTCCGCCACGAGCCCGAAGGTGTGGATGAGCTTGAGCGATGATGCGTGCGCGAGTTCCTCGATCCCGACCTTCCCGTTCTCGATGACGAGGACGTCGGCATCGGCCAGCATCGCTTTTAGATCTTCGGGCCGGGAGCAATGCGATATGGCGATGCCCGAGGGTACTTTGTGGCACGCTGACCAGGCCCGCAACATGCCGACAGGATCGACGCACTCGGTCAGATAGAACTCCTGGAGAAACGTCTCGCCGTCGGGAGACGGAGCGAGTGCCTCGGCGATCAAGCGAAACATCTTGTCCGGCTCGCCAAAGACGACTTTCATCGGCAATTCCACTCGAGCGCACAGCATTGAGTCCTAACGGATCGCCGGGCGAAATGAAACTGTTCACCAGGTAAGCCCGGCGACACAAGCGGACGCGCTCTCAGTCGGCCGATTTGACACCGAGCGAGCTGACCAACGCTTTCAGAGATTTGGTCTCGTTGGCAAAAAACGTACCGAATTCTTCCGCCGAAATATTTTGGGGCTCCGCGCCCAGTTTCATGAAGAACTCCCGAACCTCCGATTCCTGGACTGCACGGTTAATTTCCTTGTTGAGGCGAGCGACAATGTCCGGAGGCGTGTTAAGGGGCGCCAGAATGCCCCACCACTCATTCAGTTCGAAGCCAGGCAGGCCGCTCTCAGCAAAGGTCGGAACGCTGGGCGCGGCAGTCGAGCGCTTGGATCCGGTTGTGGCAATCGGACGAAGTTGGCCTGTCTCAATGAAAGGGAGGCAATTGGACGGGCCGCTGATGGCAAAATTGATTTGGCCGCCGAGCAGATCCTGAAATGCTGGAGCACCGCCTCTGTAGGGGACTGCCCGGATGTTCACGCCAGCCCGTTGCTTGAACAACTCCATCGCCAAATGACCGGCGGAGTAGGTCCCCGGATTTCCGTAGGTCAATTGTCCGGGTTTGGTGCGCGCGAGCGAAATGACTTCCGGCACCGAAGTCGCAGGCACCGACGGATTGGCGCAAACAAGACTTGGCACGATCGCCACCAGCGAAACGGCCTTCAATTGCGTCGGGTCGAAGTTGGCGCCCGCGTCGGGCGGCGTCGCGATATGCGGCGTTGCGAGCATGCCGACCGTATAGCCGTCCGGAGGTGCTTGCTGGAGTACGGTCGCACCGATGAGTCCTGCGGCGCCCGGGCGATTGTCAATAATGACGGGCTGGCCCAGATAGCTGCTCAAATGCGGCACGATTTTTCGCGCCAACGTATCTGCGGTGCCGCCTGCGGCATAGGGAACGACGATTTTGACCGGACGGTTGGGATAACTCTGGGCGTTGGCGACGACACTCAGGCTCGAAAGGCATAGCAGCGTTACGCTCCAGAGCCACTTCATCGCAATCTCCTGGTGCTCGTCAGGTCGTTCTTCGACCAAGTCGTTTGATACTCAGGCCCTCTGCTATTGTCAATGAAACGTTTCATCCCGGAGTGCCGTCGTGGGATCCACACCCGCGTCGCCGTTGGCATCCTCGACCTCAGCCGCCATCGCCGCAGCGGCGCGACCAATAGTCCCACATTCTTTGCACGGAGTTGTCGCTGTAGACGAGCTTCTTCGTGAGCTCGATCTCTCCCGGGGTCAGATAGCCGATGTCGCCGCCGAGCATCGTCGAGCTGAGCACCAGGCTGGCATTGATCTTGAAATAGACGGCGTTGAGCGTGGCCACCTTCAGGCTGCTGCCGACCACGACGCAGCCGTGACGCGGCAGCAGCAGCGAATTGTCTTGGCCCAACCCCCGGGCCAAAGCATCGCCTCGCTCCGTGTTGGTAATGAGCATGTCAGTGTCGCCGAACGCGTCGCGGATGTCCCAAATGGGAACGTGCGTTCCGATTCCGCAAGCCGGATGAACGCAAGCCTGCAAAGGCTTTTTTGTCAGGCCGAACGGGATGGTTTCATAAGCGTGGTTATGCACGACCGACTGCACATCGGGACGCACTTTGTATATCGCGCCGTGAATCGGACGCTCGAAATACATCGGCCTCCCGCGCTGTTCGACGGGATTGCAATCCAGATCGAATTCCATGATGTCTTCAAGCTGCACCAGTTCGGGGCTCCGCGAGCACGACAGGAAAAATCGATCCGGGCGATCCGGGTGGCGTACGCTGATATGCCCGAGCGAGTCTGTGACACCCTCGCGTGCCAAGATGTGATTGGCGGTCACGAGGTCCCGCAATAGAGTGTCCAGACTGGCCATCACAAAGGTCCTCCCGATGGGGTACCGATAAGCGCTCTGTTGGCTGCCAATGCTATCTTCACCGCTTCCGCTTGCCGATGCATCCGCCGACAATTGCATAGAAAAACGTTTCCAAGCATATTTCAAGTGCTATGTTGCGACGGCTCATCTGCCTCGGGTTGATGGCGATCACGGCAAGGATTTGCGATGGCAATTGGGCAGCCGGTCGATCGGCTTGAGGACATTGCTCTGGTGACGGGGTCGGGCCGCTTCGTCGCGGACATGTCGCTGCCGTTCCAGCTGCATATGCGCTTGGTGCGGTCGCCGGTTGCCCACGGCCGCATCGCAGGAATTGATGCCAGGGAAGCTCTGTCCATTCCGGGTGTCGTTGCGGTGTGGACCAGCGCGGACGTCCGCGACGTCCCGCCGGTCGATTTTCGCGATCCCTCCGCCGAGGCGCTGCTGAGCTACCGTCAGCCCGTGCTGGCGCGCGAGCGAGTGCGTTACGTCGGCGAGCCGGTTGCGGCGGTGTTTGCCACCGATGCCTACATGGCTGAGGATGCGGCGGATCTCGTTGGCCTCGAGATCGATTCGCTGCCGGTCCTGCTGTCTGCGTCGGATCCGCCGGCCCAATTCGACGAGGGACACACCACCGCGGCGACGGTGCTCCGCCATGGCTACGGCAATGTGGATCGCGCGTTCGCCGACGCGCACACGGTGGTCGAACTCGATTTGGAGCTCGGCCGGCATTCGGCGGTGCCGATGGAAACGCGCGGCGCGATCGGCACTTACGATCCGGGGCTCGACATGTTGCGCCTCTACGGCGCCGCCAAGGTGCCGCATCGCAATCGCGATACCTTGGTGAGAATGCTTGGGCGCGCACCCAATTCGCTGCACCTGCACGAGCTTCATGTCGGCGGAGGCTTCGGGGTCCGCGGTGAGCTCTATCCGGAAGACGTCCTGGTGTGCGTGGCTGCGATGCGGCTACGCCGGCCGGTCAAATGGATCGAGGATCGGCGCGAGCATCTGATCGCGGCGAACCATTCGCGTCAGCAGCACCACCGCGCGCGCCTTGCGGTCGATGCGGAAGGCCGAATTCTAGCTATCGAGGACGAATTCTTTCACGATCAGGGCGGCTATATCCGCACCCATGGCGCCCGCGTGATGGACCGGACATTGTGCTCGATCCCCGGCCCCTACCGCGTTCCGGCTTATCGCGGGGTCGGTCATTTCATGCTGACAAATAAAACGCCCGCCGCGACCTATCGCGCGCCGGGCGGCTATGAAAGCACGTTCGTACGGGAACGCTTGCTCGACGTGGCGGCGCGCAAACTCGGTATCGATGCCGCCGAAATCCGTCGTCGCAACCTGATTCGACCTGAGGAGATGCCGTTTCGGCGCACGTTTGATCAACCGGGCGTGGAGCCTCAGGTTCTCGATTCGGGCGATTATCCGCTCCTTCTGCAGAAGGCGCTGCAAGCCATTCGGTTCGACGCGCTGAAGGAAGAGCTTTCACGCAGACGCAACGCCGGCGAGATGGTGGGCGTTGGGATGAGCGTCTTCTTCGACGAAAGCGGCAGGGGTCCGGCCGACGGCGCGCGCGCGACCATCGATAGCCAGGGAAAAGTCGAGCTCGTCACCGGTGGCGCGTCGGTCGGCCAGGGATTTGAAACCGTTATGGCCCAAATCTGCGCCGACACCCTTGGCGTGGATTACAAAGATGTGCGCGTGATCCACGGACAGACCGATCGGATCGAGCATGGGATCGGCGCGCACGCGTCGCGCGCCACCGTGCTGACCGGCAACGCCGTGCATGTCACCGCCCAAAAGCTTCGCGAAAAGGCACTCGCGTTCGCGTCGGAGCTGCTGCAGACGCCGGCGGCGAATCTGGATATCAAGGATGGTCGCGTCACCGCGCGCGGCAAGATCGGCGCATCCATCTCGCTCGCCGAGATCGCGCGCCGCGCGACCCCGGGATCGCCGCTCTTGGG
>BFBZ01000028.1_pt60 | contig 9990 bp, 9 predicted proteins | sample 1888401 | NCBI WGS metagenome assembly BFBZ01 (sample SAMD00112614, study PRJDB3348) | symbiont metagenome | host: Chara braunii | reverse complement strand
AGCCGTCCTTCTTCAGATTGTTGGCGGTCGAGGCGATCAGGTCGCTCGGATTGTCGACGACGTCGCGGCGGCCGTCGCCATCGCCGTCGACTGCGTAACGCTTGAACGCGGTCGGCATGAATTGCGTCGGGCCGAATGCGCCGGCCCACGAGCCGCGCATCTGCTCGGGGCGCAAATCGCCGCGGTTGAGGATYTCCAGCGCCGACAGGAATTCGTCCTTGAAATAGGCCTGACGGCGCCCGATGCAGGCCAGCGTCGCGGTCGACTGCACCACATTGCGATCGCCCATCTGGGTCGAGTAGTTCGACTCGATGCCCCAGATCGCCGCGATGATGTAGCGGTCGACGCCATAGGCGCGCTCGGTCGCGTCGAACTGCGGCTTGTATTTCGCCAGGATCTCGCGGCCCTTGGCCAATCTCGCGTCGCTGACGAGAATGTCGAGATAGTCCCAGATCGCCTTGGTGAACTCCGGCTGCGAATCCATCAGGTCCATGATGCGCAGGTCGGGCGTGAGGCCGGCGGTGAAGCGCTGGAAGTTCTCCTGCGTGATGTTGCGCCGCGCGGCATCCGGCCACATGCCGGCCACGCAGTTCGGGAAGTCGGACGCGGCCTGGCGGATCGCGGCCGCGGTCATCAGCGGATGGCCGGAGGCGCCGTCCTCGCCACTCCAGGGCGGTGCCGCACCGTCCTGACCGGTGGCCGCCTGCGGCGGCGTCGCGTTCGGCCCGGAGAAGATGCTGTCGATCAGATTGGTCAGGCCGTTGCCTGCCGACTGGGCCTGGGTGCTGCCGGGCAGCAGCAGGGCCAGCGCGACGAGGCCTGCGCCGAAGGGCTTGGTCCGCGATGTTGGCGTCGAGCGCATTTGTCGTGTGCCTGTTAAAATCGTGCCGTCCCAGAAGGCCCCGTCACGGTTTCCAATAGCTTAACAATGGGCGGCATTTTGGGCGTGACGAAATCGCGCGATCGGGCGGGGCAGGACAAATTGTCCGGGTTATCAACCCGCTTTGGACTGGTCCCTGATGTCAGCCAAGATACCTTCGGCATTCTCAAAGCAGTCGCCTCCGGGCGGCGTGGCTTCGATCCGGGCGATCACCGCCTCGAGCCCGGCCTGCGTTTCGGAGAGGCGGCGGCGCAGGGCTGCGACCTCGGCCACCTTGGTTTTGAGCGCGGTCACTAGCCTGTCCTTGCTCCAGTCGCCCTTGCCATGCGGCGGCAGCAGGTTCCGGATCTCGTCGAGGGAAAATCCGGCCTGCTGGGCCATCACGATGATCTCAAGAATCTGTCGCGTTCCTCGCGAATACAGCCGATAGCCGTTCAGACCGCGATCGATCGACCCGATCAGGCCCTGCCGCTCATAGAAGCGGATGCGCGACGGCGCGAGGCCGGATTCCCGGGCCAATTCCCCGATCTTCATTGCAGTGCACCTAGCTGCTTGACCTTAAAGTTTACTTTAAGGTTAGGGTGCGCGCAGATCAACAAGGAACCTGATCCATGTCGCCGTTTGAGACGCTCACCCTGCCCAACGGAAGCAGCCTGCCCAACCGCATCGCCAAGGCGGCGATGGAGGAGAACATGGCTGATGCAGCCCATGTGCCCTCGGCCGAGTTGCTGCGCCTCTACCATGTCTCTTATACACATCTAGATGTGTATAAGAGACAGGAACATGGCTGATGCAGCCCATGTGCCCTCGGCCGAGTTGCTGCGCCTCTACCAGGCCTGGGCCGATGGCGGCGCCGGCCTCATCATCACCGGCAACGTCATGATCGATCGCCGCGCCATGACCGGGCCGGGCGGCGTCGTGTTGGAGGACGGCATCGAGCTCGAGGCGTTTCGCAACTGGGCCCGCATCGGCCGCGCCAAGGGTGCGCAAATCTGGATGCAGCTCAATCATCCGGGACGGCAGATGATGAAAAATCTCGGCCAGCAAACGCTGGCGCCGTCCGCCGTGCCGCTCGATCTCGGCAAGCATTCGAACCTGTTTGCAATACCCAAGGCGATGACCGAGCAGGACATCGACGAGGTGATCGCGCGCTTCGTCAGCGCCGCGAGGCTTGCGGAACGGGCCGGCTTCTCGGGCGTGCAGGTTCATGCCGCGCACGGCTATCTGCTGAGCCAGTTCCTGTCGCCGTTGACCAACCGACGCACCGATCGCTGGGGCGGCTCGCTCGAGAACCGGGCGCGGCTGCTGATCGAAACCGTCAGGGCGGTCCGCGCCACGGTGTCGCCCGGCTTCTCGGTTGCGGTGAAATTGAATTCTGCTGATTTCCAGCGCGGCGGGTTCGATGCAACCGACGCGAAGACGGTCGTCGAGATGCTCAATGATTTGCCGGTCGATCTGGTGGAACTGTCGGGCGGCAGCTACGAGGCGCCAGCGATGCAAGGCGTTGCACGAGATGGTCGCACCTTGGCGCGCGAAGCCTATTTCCTCGACTTCGCGCGGGACATTGCAGGGGTCGCCAGCATGCCGGTCATGGTCACCGGCGGCATTCGCCGCATCGGAATCGTGCAGCAGGTGCTCGACAGCGGCGTTGCGATCGCGGGCGTCGGCACCGCGCTGGCGATCAGGCCGGATTTGCCGAACGCCTGGCGGCGTGGCGAAGATCCGCGGCCAGAGGTCGCGCCGATCAACTGGAAGAGCAAGCCGCTGGCCTCGCTCGCCGCGATGGCCGTCGTGAAATTCCAGCTGCGCCGCTTGAGCCGGGGCCGGACCGCAAATCCGAACGTTTCGCCAGTCAAGGCGTTGGTCCTTGCCCAGTTGCGGACCGCATCGCTCACCCGCAAATATCGCCGCTGGATCGCATCACCCGTTGCCGCCACCGGAACATCCGGCGGCGCGGCGGCCCCATCGCGCGTGGTCGGGATGCCGAGATAGGCCGAACGCTCCGGTCGCAACGCCTGGGTGGAGAAGACGGACGTGCGGATCACACATCCGCCTTTGTTCTCGGCTGCAAAAACGGCTACCAAGGTGCGATTAAATCCCGTGCCGCAGTCCCACCCGTTTTCAAGGCCTCCGATAATCCCATGAAGATCCGCAAAGCCGTATTTCCCGTCGCCGGTCTCGGTACCCGCGTGCTGCCCGCCACCAAGGCGATGCCGAAGGAGATGCTGACCATCGTCGATAAGCCGTTGATCCAGTATGTGGTCGACGAAGCGCGAGAGGCCGGTATCGAGCACTTCGTGTTCGTCACTGGCCGCAACAAGGGCGTCATCGAGGATCATTTCGACCGCATGTTCGAGCTCGACACCACGCTTGCGCAGCGCGGCAAGAAGACCGAGCAGGACATTCTGGCGCAGAACCAGCCTGAAGCCGGCGCGATGAGCTTCACCCGGCAGCAGGCGCCGCTCGGCCTTGGCCACGCAGTGTGGTGCGCGCGCGACATCGTCGGCAATGAGCCGTTCGCGGTGGTGCTGCCCGATGAGCTGGTGTTGAACACGCCGGGCTGCCTGAAGCAGATGGTCGATGCGTATAATCCTGTCTCTTATACACATCTAGATGTGTATAAGAGACAGAGCCAGTGCCGGACGAACTCACTCATCAATACGGCATCTGCGGTGTTGGAAAGCGCACCGGTAACATCTTCGAGGTCGATGGCATGGTGGAGAAGCCGGCGAAGGGCACCGCGCCGTCCAACCTGTCGATCACCGGCCGCTACATCCTGCAGCCAGAGATCTTCGATATCCTGGCTACGCAGGAGCGCGGCGCTGGCGGCGAGATCCAACTCACCGACGCGATGATCGGGCTTGCGAAGACGCAGAAGTTCTATGGTGTCGAGTTCGAGGGCGAACGCCACGATTGCGGCTCGAAGCCCGGCTTCCTCCGCGCCAACATCGCCTTTGGCCTCAAGCGCCCTGAGTTGCGCGACGGCCTGATCGCCGAGATGAAGCGATATCTCGAGAAGTGAGGCGCGGCCGTGTCGCTAGCGCTGATGCGCCCGGCGGCGCACCACCAGTGCAACCTGTTCGACGTCGTCCTGGCGAAAGCCAGGACCCATTACCCCAAATGCTCGTTGCTGCGCGGCGCTGGGGCCACGTTCCCGTCCACCAGAAAATTCGGTGGTTATGGGTCCTGGCTTTCGCCAGGACGACGATGAGGTAAGAGTTGCGTGGCTCGATGCTCGATGTGCAGCCGGCATCTTGCTGCTGCTGGCCGCGCCCTCACGCCACCAGCGCGATTTTCGGCAAGGTCGCGATCACCGACTGGTTGCGGCCGTTGGCTTTGGCGGCGTAGAGCGCCTTGTCGGCCGCCTCGATCAGGTCGGCGGCCTGCTGGCCGGCCATCGGGCGCATGCTGGCGACGCCGATGCTCACCGTCGTGATCAACTCGCCCTCGCACCATTGCGCGACCTTGCCGCGGATGGTCTCGGCCAGCTTGAAAGCCTCGACCGCGGTCATGTTGGGCAGCAACACCGCAAATTCCTCGCCGCCGAAGCGCGCCGGACAATCGCCGGCGCGGCGCACCGCGTCCGAGATGCAGATCGCGATCCCGACCAGAACCTGGTCACCGGCTTGATGCCCGTAGGTGTCGTTGTAAGCCTTGAAATGATCGGCATCGATCATCAACAGCGCAACCGGTTGGGCGTGCCGGTTGGCCCGGCGCCACTCGCGCTCGATCTCGCTGTCGAACTTGCGCCGGTTCTTCAGGCCGGTGAGGGCGTCGGTCGTCGCCAGTTCCTCCAGCTTGTCTTCGGCGTCGGCGCGGCGGACGATCTCGCGGGCGAGCACCATCGCCGCGCTGAGCACGAACAGGATCAGCACCGCCATGATTGTGCCGATCCGGATCGCCTCGGTGCGCCAGAGGTTGAACACGGCTTCGAGCGGCTTGCCGACCACGACGTAGAGCGGGCCGGTGCCGCTGCGCCTGACATAGAGCCTTGGCGTGTTGTCGACCGGACCCTTGCCCGAGAAGGCGCCGCCCACCTTCAGGTTCTCGGCCTTCCAGTCCAGTTGCTCAGCAAGGTTCTTGCCGATCACGTCGAGATCGAACGGCGTCCGCATGATGATGGTGCGGTCGCCGCGCAGCACGGTGATGGTGTCGCCGGGCGCGAGGTTCAGGCGGCCGAACAGGTCGTGGAAATAGCTGAAGCGGATCGAGCCGACCACGACGCCGAGAAAGCGGCCGTCGTCGCCCGAGATGCGCCGGCTCAGCACGATGGCGTAGGCGCCGCGATGCAGCATCGGCCGGCTGACATAGAGCCCGGCGTCGGGACGGTCGCGCTGAACCGTGAAATACTCCTCGTCGCTGCGGTTCTCCGGTCGCGGATCGAGACTTGCGGCGTCAATGGTCAGATTGCCCGCGGCGTCGAACACCTGGATCGCGCCGAAATGCTTCGCGGTCGCGGCGTGATCGAACAGGATCAACTGGCGAAGTTCCTTGCTGACATTGCGGATCTCCGGCATCTCGAGATTGCTGGCGACTGCGCGCAGCGACAGGTCGTAGAGCTCGATGTTGCGGCTGATGTCGGCCTCGATGCCCGACGCGAGATTCTCCAGGGTCCGGCGAGCCAGTTCCTCCTCGCCGCGGCGCATGTCGAGCATTACGCCGGTGCAGACCGCGGAGAAGCCGAGGACGGTCGCGATCGACGCGACGATCAGCAGCTTGGCCGATAGCCGCCAGCGTCGCTTTGCGTCGTTTCCCCGTCGAAGTGGCATTTTCAGCTCCAAAAAGCCGTCATGCATCGGGAAATCTTGTTGTCGCCTTAAATGGCGACAGCGGCCGCCGAATGGGTTAACGGGTGGTTGCGGGAACCAGGAGCGTTTTCAAGCGAAGTGCCGACCGGATCGCGTGGAAACGCGTCAACCAAGAATTGAGAGCGCTGTTCCGATGATATCGGAGCGGAACAGGCTCTGCTCTTTTGTCATCGAGGACGTTGTGAACGACTACGACGCGCTGCGGGATTATCTGAAGAAGCAGCATCTGCCCGAATTCGTGCTGACCTTCGACGAGATCGAGACGATCATCGACGCGGCGCTGCCGCGCGCTGCGCACCGTGCGTCGTGGTGGGAAACCCTGCGCAGCCCGCAGGAGAAGATGCCGCAGCGCGAGGCCTGCCTCGACGCCGGCTACATCGCCACGCGCCAGGCCGACGGCAAGAGCGTCAAGTTCAAGAAGATGCCGAAGCCGCGGTAGATCGAGCAATACCCCAGATCGTCATCGCCCGCGAAAGCGGGCGATCCAGTATTCCAGAGACGTCGAAGCAATCCGGATAGGCCGCGGCGTACTGGATACTCCGCTGTCGCGGAGTATGACATTGGGAGTCGGGGCCTCCGCCGGAGAGCCTAGCTCGCAGCTTCCAGCCGTTCCTCGGTGAGCAGCCGGGTTGCGGCGTCGGCGTCCATCGGCTCGCCGAACGCAAAGCCCTGCGCGTATTCGCAGCCGAGCTGGTAGAGCTCGACGGCATCGGAGTCGGTCTCGGCGCCTTCCGCGACCACCTGCATGCCGAGATCATGCGCCAGCGCGATGATCGATTTCAGGATCACCGGGCGGGTGCCGCGGCTGGTGGTGCGGACGAACGACTGGTCGATCTTGATGGTGTCGAACGGGAAGCGCTGCAAATAGGACAGCGAGGAATGGCCGGTGCCGAAATCATCGAGCGACAAACCGGTGCCGAGTTCGCGGATCCGCGCCAGCATCTGGGCGGCGTGCTCCGGGTTCTCCATGACCAGCGATTCCGTCAATTCGAGCTTGAGCGTGCCGCGCGCCACCGAGGAGCGCGACAGCACGGTGCGGATATCGTGGATCAGGTCGTGGCGCAGCAACTGCCGCGACGACACGTTGACCGAAGCGAAGATCGGCTCGCGCGCCCGCATCGCGCGCTGCCACACCGCGAGCTGGCGCGCGGTCTGGTCCATCACGAACATGCCGAGATCGACGATCAGGCCGGTCTCCTCGGCGACGTTGATGAATTCCGAAGGCGACATCCGGCCGAGCTTGGGATGGTCCCAGCGCACCAGCGCCTCGAAGCCCGCGATCGCACGATCCTCCAGCCGTACGATCGGCTGGTACAGGATCGTGAGCTCCTGCCGCTCGATGGCGCGGCGCAAATCGCTCTCGAGCGTCAGGCGGTCGGTCTTCCGCGCCCGCATTGCCGGCTTGTAGACGTCGATGCGATCGCCGCCGATCCGCTTCGAATGATACATCGCAAGTTCGGCGTCCTTGATGATCTCGTCGGTGAGCGGCGCCTGCGGATCGGACAGCGCAAGCCCGATCGAGGCGGTCAGGAAGATCTCGCGGTCGTTGAAGGCGATCGGGGCGCGGATSGTCTTGCGGATGGTCTCGGCGAAATTGGTGATCCGCGCCGGGTCCTGCTCCGACAGCAGGATCAGGCCGAACTGGTCGCCCGCCATCCGCGCCAGCGTGTCCTGCGGCTTGAGGATGCGGGTCAGCCGCCGCGCCAGCGTCAGCAGGATGGAATCGCCGACCGCGATGCCGACGGAATCGTTGACCTGCTTGAAGCGGTCGAGGTCGATCACCATCAAGGTCGGCCGCAGGTTCGGCATGGTCTTGGCGAGGTTCGCCACCGCGCCGAGCCGGTCCATGAACAGCCGGCGGTTCGGCAGGCCGGTCAGATTGTCATGCACCGAGTCGTGCAGCATCCGCTCTTCGGAGTTCTTGAACTCGGTGACGTCGGTCAGGGTACCGACCACACGGGAGACCTCGCCGTCGGAGCCGACCACGGGCCGCGCCTTCAGCGCGAACCACATGAAATGTCCGTCGGGCGTGCGCAGCCGGAAATCCTGCACCAGGCGGCCGCGGCGCTGGTCGAGCACGCTGTCGAGCGCGGCGCGGAAGCGGTCCTGGTCGAGCGGGTGCAGCACCTCGAGCCATTTCGCCGCCGGGCCTTCCAGCGTGCCGCGCTTGAGGCCGAGCAGCGCTTCGGTCTCGGGGCTGGTGAACACCTTGTCGGCGGAGACGTCCCAGTCCCAGATCAGGTCGCCGGAGCCGGTCAGCGCCAGCGCCCGGCGCTCGACATCGGAGACCACGCCGGTGGTGGCGCCGCCGCCGGCGAAGGCGTGCTGCATGACCGTGAATCCGATCAGCATCACGATCAGCACCAGGCCGCCGAGCAGCGCCGGACCGACGATGTCGTTGGTGACCGAGCCCGCCACCGTCATGCCGGCYGCGATYACCCAGACCACCAGCAGGAACCAGGTCGGGATCARSAGCACCGCGCGGTCGAAGCCGTGGGTCGAGAGATAGACGATCAGSGCGAAGCCGGCGAAYGCGATCATCACCAGSGACATCCGCGCGATGCCGGAGGCGACCGCGGGATCGAACAGCGCCAGCGCCACCAGCGAGCCGAGGAAGACCAGCCAGCCGATCGTGATGTGCGAATAGCGCACGTGCCAGCGACTGAGATTGAGATAGGCGAACAGGAACACCAGCAGTGTCGCCGCGAGGATCGCCTCGCCCGCCGCGCGCCAGACGCGCTCGGCGTTGTTCGACATATCGAGCACCTTGCCCCAGAAGCCGAAGTCGACGCCGATATAGACCAGCACGGCCCAGGCCAGCGCCGCGGCGGCCGGGAACATGATGCTGCCCTTGACCACAAACAAGATCGTGAGCACGAGCGCGAGCAGGCCCGAGATGCCGATCACGATACCCTGGTACAGCGTGAACGAGTTGACCTTGTCCTTGTAGGCGTCGGGTTCCCACAGATAGAGCTGCGGCAGCTTGTCGGTGCGCAGTTCCGCGACATAGGTGACGACGGCGCCGGGATCGAGCGTGATGCGGAACACGTCGGCGGTCGGGCTCTCCTGTCGCTCGGGACGATCGCCGACCGAGGGCGTGATGGTCGCGATGCGCGACAGGCCGAGGTCGGGCCACAGCAGACCCGATGAGACGATGCGATAATGCGGCGCGACGATCAGGCGGTCGAGTTGGTCGTCGGTGTTGTTGGCGAGCGCGAACACCACCCAGTTCTGGCCGCCTTCGCGGGCGCGAACCTCGATGCGGCGCACGATGCCGTCGGTTCCGGGCGCGGTGGAGACCTGGATGCGATCGCCTTCACTGCGCTGATGGTCGAGCACCGCTGTCAGGTCGATCGCCGGCGCGTCGCTGCGCACGCTGACCGCGTCGATCGCATGCGCGTCGGGCGCAGCGGCAAACATCATGAGGCCCAGCGCGAGCAGCGCAAGGCACCTGATCAGACGCAATGTCAGTACTCCGCGATCGACAAACTGCCCGGACCCGGCGACCGGCCCGGAGGTGGCGCGATAAATGACACGAAAGCGAAGGGAATCAAAGGGTTTCCGCCCCTGCTTCCACGTTGAGAATTAGACGACCAACACAATTTTGCCAATATGTTCGCTGGTCTCCATGCGACGGTGTGCGTCGGCAGCCTTTTCCAGCGGGAATGTGCTGTCCATCAGCGGCTTGACGCGGCCTTCGCGCAGCAACGGCAGTACCTTCGCCTCGATCGCCGCGACCATCGCCGCCTTGTCCGCATTACTACGGGGACGCAAGGTCGAGCCGGTGTGTGCGAGGCGCTTGATCATCAGCTTGGAGAAATTGGCCGTGGCCTTCGGTGTTCCCGACAGGAACGCGATCTGGACGATGCGTCCCTCGACCGCGGCGGCGTCATAGTTGCGATCGATATAGTCGCCGCCCACCATGTCGAGGATCACATTGGCGCCGGTGCCGCCGGTGGCCTGCTTCACCACCTCGACGAAATCCTCGGTCTTGTAGTTGACTGCGTGATCGGCGCCAAGCTTCAGGCAGGCATCGGCCTTGTCCTGCGAGCCGACGGTGACGATCACCTTGGCGCCGAACGCCTTGGCAAGCTGGATCGCCATCGTGCCGATGCCCGACGAGCCGCCGTGAATCAGCAGCGTCTCGCCGGCCTTCAGCGCGCCGCGTTCGAACACATTGTGCCACACCGTCATCAGAGTTTCCGGAGTAGCGCCGGCTTCCTGCATTGACAGTGAGGACGGCACGGTCATCGCCTGCGCGTCCTGCGCGATGCAATATTGCGCGTAGCCGCCGCCGGCGAC
>BFBZ01002484.1_pt1 | contig 9993 bp, 12 predicted proteins | sample 1888401 | NCBI WGS metagenome assembly BFBZ01 (sample SAMD00112614, study PRJDB3348) | symbiont metagenome | host: Chara braunii | reverse complement strand
GATCGAGTCCAGCAGGATGATCACGTCCTTCTTCAGCTCCACCAGGCGCTTGGCGCGCTCGATGACCATCTCGGCTACCTGCACGTGACGGGCGGCGGGCTCGTCGAAGGTGGAGCTGATGACCTCGCCGCGCACGGTGCGCAGCATTTCGGTCACTTCCTCGGGGCGCTCGTCGACGAGCAGCACGATGAGGTGGCAGTCCGGATGGTTGGCGACCAGAGCATGGGCGATGCTCTTCATCATCTCGGTCTTGCCCGTCTTGGGCTGGGCGACGATGAGGGCGCGCTGGCCTTTGCCGATGGGAGACGTCAGGTCGATGATGCGACCGGTGATGTTCTCCTCGCCCTTGTAGCCTTCACGCTCGAGCTTGAACTGCTCCTTGGGGAACAAGGGCGTCAGGTTCTCGAACATGATCTTGTTCTTGCTCTCCTCGGGCGTCTGGCCGTTGACACGGTCGACCTTCACGAGAGCGAAGTAGCGCTCGCCATCCTTGGGCACGCGCACCTCACCTTCCACCAGGTCGCCGGTGTGCAGGTTGAAGCGGCGGATCTGGCTGGGCGACAGGTAGATGTCGTCCGTCGAGGCCATGTAGCTGGCTTCGATCGAGCGCAGGAAGCCGAAGCCGTCGGGCAGGACTTCGAGCACGCCATCGCCGAAGACCTGCTCGCCAGCCTTGGCGCGCTTCTTCATGATGGCGAACATCAGCTCCTGCTTGCGCAGGCGGGTGACGTTGTCGATCTCCAGCTCTTCGCCCATCTGGATCAGGGCGGAAACGTGTAGGGCTTTGAGGTCGGAAAGATGCATGGGTGAACACCCTGTCTCTTATACACATCTAGATGTGTATAAGAGACAGACCTTGAGCAGCGCGAAATAGCGCTCGCCCTCTTTCGGGCTGCGGATCGGCCCTTCGACCGTATCGCCGGTCTTCAGCGAAAAGCGCCGGATCTGCGATGGCGAAATGTAGATATCGTCGGGACCCGGCAGATAGTTGGCATTGGCCGAACGCAAGAAGCCGAAACCGTCCTGCAGCACTTCGACCACGCCGTCGCCGATGATCTCGACATCCTGTGCGGCCAGCTTCTTCAGGATCGCGAACATCAGTTCCTGCTTGCGCATGACGCTGGCGTTCTCGACCTCGAGCGATTCGGCATAAGCGATCAGCTCAGGCGGCTTCTTGTTCTTGAACTCTGCGAGTTTCATTTCCTGCATAGACGGACCTTGAGTAGATGGAGTCTGGGTAAGCTTTGGGAAAAAATAGGCGGGATGCGATGAATGCCTGGCGCGGCCGAAAGCAATGAAGGGCGGCGCATGACGGGAAGGAAGGCCCGTCTTTTATCGTCGGTCCGTTGAAAGAGCAAGCTGCCTTTTGCGGCCGGACGACGTCAGAATGGCTTGACGATCACCAGGATGACAATCGCTATCATCAGCAATGTGGGGATCTCGTTGATAATCCGCCAGTGCCGCGCCGGCTTTTCGTTGCGGTCCTCGGCGAATTTGCGCACAGCGCCGGCCAGATAGCCATGCACGGCGGACAAAAGAAGCACCGCGCCGATCTTGGCGTGCAGCCAACCGCCGTGAAAACCAAACCCCTTCCAGGCCAGCCACAACCCGAACACCCAGGTGACGATCATCGCCGGATTGATGATGCCGCGCAGCAGGCGGCGTTCCATCACCTTGAACGTCTCGGACTGCACGGAGCCCTTCTCGGCATCGGCGTGATAGACCAGCAACCGCGGCAGATAGAGCATGCCTGCCATCCATGAGATGACGGCCAGGACATGGATCGCCTTCGCCCACGGATAGAAACTATCGGGAGCCAGGAAAAAAAGCAGCGCGGTCAGGACGACCAGGGCGACAATCCCGATGCTCATGCGCATCATCGCCTGGCCCGTGCTGTTCGTATTGCTTGTTCCAGCCATCAGCGTGTCGCACCCCTCACCAACTTCACCATTGCCTCGACATGCGCGATCGGCGTTTCAGGCGTGATGCCGTGGCCAAGATTGAAGATCAGCGGCCCGTTCCCAAGCGACTTCAGGATCGCTTCGATCCCATCGGACAGGGCCTTGCCTCCTGCCACGAGGCGCAAGGGATCGAGATTGCCCTGGACGGCACCCGAGCGCTGCAAATCCTTCGCCGCCATCAGGGGCACCGTCCAATCGATCCCCAGCCCCGTTACGCCGGTCTTCTCGCGATAGGTTTGATACCGGGCACCCGCGCCCTTGGGAAAACCGATGATCGGAACATCAGGATAAACGGCTCGAACCTGCCTGACGATTTCCGCCACCGGCTCAACGCAAAACAGTTCGAAAGACGCATCGTCGAGCACGCCCGACCATGAATCGAAAATCTGCACCACATCCGCGCCGGCCTCGATCTGACGGATCAGATAGGCGGCGGAATGATCGGCGAGCACCTTGAGCAACTGGATGAAGGCTGCCGGCTCGCGATAGGCGAAAAGTCGCGCCGGCGCCTGGTCCGGCGTTCCATGGCCAGCGATCATGTAGGTCGCCACGGTCCACGGCGCGCCACAGAAACCGATCAGTGTGGTTTCTCCGGGCAGTTTTGCCCGCAATCGCCGCACGGTTTCATAGACCGGTTCGAGATTCACGTGAAACGTTTTGCCATCCAGAGCCGCGATTTCAGCCGGCGTGATCGGCGTCAGCAGCGGCCCGCGTCCCTCTTCGAAACGGACATCGCGGCCAAGCGCATGTGGAACGACAAGGATATCGGAAAACAGAATCGACGCATCGAAGCCGAAGCGCTCGATCGGCTGCAGCGTCACTTCCACGGCCAGGTCGGGGTTGTAGCAAAGATCGAGGAACGAACCGGCCTGTCTGCGCGTCTCGCGATACTCAGGCAGGTAGCGCCCGGCCTGGCGCATCATCCAAAGAGGTGGTGGGAACACCGCTTCGCCTTTCAGGACGTCCAGCATGATCCGGTTTTCGGGCATCGAGCGCTCGCTTCTCCCTGCGTCCCTATAATCAAATATCTTATTTTAAAGAATCTTCTGATTCTAAGAGTCTGTTGGTTGTGGTGGTTGTCACCTGTCCCGCTTCGGCTCGAAAAAGGCCAGCCTCCATATTGTCGCGTATTTCCTTCTCCCACCTGGATGGATCTGGGGAAAGTCCGATAATCCTGAACGGAGTCAATGTCTTATCAGCAGCACTGGAGAAATGGTTCTGTGGACAAGGCCAGGCCTTTTGCGCCCGTCCCCAGACTTGTCCCCAGCCGCTCGACGAAGCCGACAGAGCAACGAATTGTGGACAAACTGCCATCTGATACAGTCGCCTCCGACCGGCCTGCCCTTTCGCCTCCCTTTATCCACATCCGCCCACAGCCCCAGGTGAACCCTGTGAACAAACCCCAGAGCTTCTTTCATCTGCATCTGATTTCCGATGCGACAGGCGAAACGCTGCTTGCCGCAGGCCGCGCGGCCTCTGCGCAGTACAAGGACGCGCGCGCCATCGAGCACATTTATCCGCTCATCCGCACCGAAAAGCAGGTGGCGAAAGTCTTCGAGGATATAGAGGAAGAGCCGGGCATCATCCTCTATACGGTTGTCGACCAGAAGCTCGCCCGCGGCATCGACGAGCGCTGCGCGACCATGGGCCTGCCTTGCGTTTCCGTGCTGGAGCCGGTGCTCACCGTGTTCCAATCCTATCTGGGCACGCCGGCCGGTCGCCGCGTCGGCGCCCAGCATGTTCTCGATGCCGAATATTTCCGCCGCATCGATGCGCTCAACTTCACCATGGAGCATGATGACGGCCAGCTGCCGGCCAACATGGACGATGCCGATATCGTGCTCATCGGCATTTCGCGCACATCGAAGACGCCGACCAGCATCTACCTCGCCAATCGCGGCATCAAAACCGCCAACATCCCGATCGTGCTCGGCGTGCCCGTCCCTGAAAGCCTGGTCAACGCAAAGGTGCCTTTGATTGTCGGGCTGATCGCCACGGCGGAACGTATTTCGCATGTCCGCCAGAACCGCATCCTGGGCAACAGCAGCGACTACGAGCCAGGCGATTATGTCGACCGCGCCGCCATCACCGAGGAACTCGCCTATGCCCGCCAGATCTGCACACGGCATGGCTGGCCGATGATCGATGTCAGCCGGCGTTCGATCGAGGAGACGGCGGCTGCCATCGTTGCCCTGCGGGGGAAGAACAGATAAATGAACGAAGAGTGCTTTTTCCGAGTCTTCCTAGCGAAAATTGGGCGGCGCCCCCTCACCTGCCTGCCGGCATCCTCTCCTCGTATAGTGACGGGGAGAGGGGCGCTGTCATCGGAGGTTTCGCCAATCGTGACCGTGGTCGGAAGGAGCTCCTGTGCCGAAGCTGCCCCTTTCTCCCCGTCTCTATACGGGGAGAAATGTCCGGCAGGACAATGAGGGGCAGCGCCAACGTTGTAGATTGAAGCTCATATCCCAACCGCGCCTGTACCCGCGCCCGAGTGCAAAATGACCGAGAAAATCATCCTCGCCTCCAGCAGTCCGTTCCGCAAGGCGATGCTCGTCAATGCCGGGGTCGACGTCGAGGCGGTTCCCGCTGAAGTCGACGAGCGCGCCCTCGAAGCGCCCCTGCAGGGCAGTGGCGCCTCCCCCGAGGACGTTGCCCTGGTGCTGGCCGAGGCCAAGGCCACGGAAGTCAGCGAACGCCGGCATGGTGCGCTGGTGCTCGGCTGCGACCAGACGCTGTCGCTCGGCGACGAAGTCTTTCACAAGCCGGCCGACATGGAAGCCGCGCGCCGCCATCTCCTGGTGCTGTCGGGCAAGACCCATCAGCTCAACAGCGCCGCGGTGCTGGTCCGTGACGGTGAGGTGCTGTGGCGTTACGTCGGTATCGCCTCGATGACCATGCGCAAGCTAGATCCCGGCTTCATCGGTCGCCATCTGGCTCGTGTCGGTGTCAAGGCGCTGTCCAGCGTCGGCGCCTACCAGATCGAGGGCGAAGGCATCCAGCTTTTTGAAAAGATCGAAGGTGATCATTTCACCATCGTCGGCTTGCCGCTTTTGCCGCTGCTGGCCGAACTTCGCACGGTTGGTGCGATCGATGGCTGAGGCGACTAAGAAGGCCTTCGTCACCGGCCACCCGATCAAGCATTCGCGCTCGCCGAAGATCCATGGCCACTGGCTGGCCAGGCACGGCATCGACGGCAGCTACCAGGCCATCGATGTCGAGCCGCAGGACTTCGCTGAGTTCCTGGCGACGCTTCAGGCAAATGGCTATCGCGGCGGCAATGTCACGATCCCGCACAAGGAAGCTGCCTTCGCGCTGGTCGACCGCCGCGACCAGGCCGCGGAAGAGATCGGCGCGGTCAACACGCTGTGGTTCGAGGACGGCAAGCTCTGGGGCGGCAATACCGACGCCCATGGTTTTGCCGCCAATCTGGATGAATATACACCGGACTGGGCAAAGAACGGCCCGGCCGTTGTGCTGGGCGCCGGCGGCGCGTCACGCGCCGTCATCCATGCCCTGAAGCTGCGTGGCGTCGGAGACATCCGCATCGTCAACCGCACGCTGGCACGGGCGGAGGAACTGCGGCATCGCTTCGGCGCCGGCGTCTCGGCCCATGCCATGGCCGCAACCGACGAACTGCTTGGCGATGCCGGCCTGTTGATCAATACCACCGCACTCGGCATGCATGGCAATGAAGAGCTGTCGGCCGATCCGGCCCGCCTGCCGGACCATTCCATTGTCGCCGATATTGTCTACGTGCCGCTCGAAACGCCGCTTCTCGGCGCTGCCCGCGCGCGGGGTCTGCGCACTGTCGATGGCCTCGGCATGTTGCTGCATCAGGCCGTGCCCGGTTTCGAGCGCTGGTTCGGCATCAGGCCAACGGTCACGGCAGAACTGCGTTCCCTCATTGTCGCCGACCTGGTGCCGAAAGCATGATCATTCTCGGCCTCACCGGCTCGATCGGCATGGGCAAGTCGACGACGGCGAAGATGTTCGCCGAGGCCGGCGTGCCCGTTCACGATTCCGACGAGACGGTGCATCGCCTCTATGCCGGCAAGGCGGTGCCGCTGGTAGAGGCCGCCTTCCCAGGGACCACTGCCTCCGGTTCGGTCGATCGAAACTTGCTGGCTGGGCGCGTGCTGGGCGATGCCGCCGCGCTGAAAAAGCTGGAATCGATCGTCCATCCGCTCGTACGCGCGGAGGCCGATGACTTCCTGAACCGCACTGCGGCCGCCGGTGCGCCGATCGCCGTCCTGGATATCCCGCTGTTGTTCGAAACCGGTGGACGCGATCGCGTCGACAAGGTGGTGGTCGTCACCGCGCCGGCCGAAATCCAGCGCGAGCGTGTGCTGGCGCGCCCGGGCATGACGGAAGAGAAGCTGGCGTCGATCCTGGCCAAGCAGGTTCCCGACGCCGACAAGCGCAAACTTGCGGATTTCGTCATCGACACCGGCAACGGTTTGGACGCTGCCCGTGCGGCCGTGAAGGCGATCATCACCGAGCTGAGCGGGGATAAGGCCGGCAGCGACCGCAGCTGACCTTGCTGTGAGCGCCCCGCATCGCCATCATTAGCCAGACCAAGCTCCAGCAGACTGATTCGATGCGCGAGATCATCTTCGATACCGAAACCACTGGCCTCGACTCCCGCGAGGACCGGGTCATCGAACTGGGTGGCGTCGAGCTGGTCAACCGCTTCCCGACTGGAAAGACCTTCCACCACTACATCAACCCGCAGGGTCGCGCGATTCATGCCGAAGCGCAGGCCGTGCACGGCATTAGCGCCGCGGATCTGCAGGGCAAGCCGACATTTGCCGAGATTGCCGAGGAATGGCTGGCCTTCACCGATGGCGCCAAGCTGATCGCGCACAATGCCACCTTCGACATCGGCTTCCTCAACGTAGAATTCGGCAGGCTGGGTCACCCGGCCATCGACAATGGTCTCGTCGTCGACACGCTGGCGCTGGCGCGCCGCAAGCATCCGATGGGCCCCAATTCGCTCGACGCGCTCTGCCGGCGCTATGGCATCGACAACACAAGGCGCACCAAGCACGGCGCCCTGCTCGATTCCGAATTGCTGGCCGAGGTCTATATCGAGCTGATCGGCGGCAAGCAGGCGGCGCTTGTCCTCGACAGCGCAACGGCGCCGGCCCGGGGCAGCGAAAACGTACGCCAGGTTGAGATTATCATTGGCGAGCGCCCGGCGCCCTTGCCGTCCCGCCTGACCGACGCCGACCGCGCCGCGCACGCCGGCCTGGTCGCGACGCTGGGCGAAAAGGCGCTGTGGTCGCGCATACTCGGCAACTGAGGCCGATCCCAACAAAAAACCCGGCGCGAGGCCGGGTTTTTCAATTGAACATGTCGCAGCTGCTTAGCTGACCTGGACCTTGCTCGCGGCAGCCTGGTCCTCGGCCAGCTTCTGCTGGAACATCTGCGCGAAATCGATGGGGTCGAGCATCAGCGGCGGGAAGCCGCCATTTCGCGTTGCCTCCGCGATGATCTGCCGGGCGAATGGGAACAGGAGCCGCGGGCATTCGATGAACAGGATCGGCAGCATGTGTTCCTGCGGGAAACCGCTGATGTTGAAAACGCCGCCATAGACCAGCTCGACGTTGAACAGCACTTCCTGGTCGAAGGACGCCTTGGCGTTCAAGGTCAGGTTGACGTCGAACTGCTTGTCGGACAGCGGATTGGCATTGACGTTGACGTTGATGGCGATGCCGGGAGCCTTGTCGCGGCCACGCAGGGAATTCGGCGCGCCGGGGCTTTCGAAGGACAGGTCCTTCACGTACTGGGCGAGCACGTTGAGCGAGGGCTGCTGCGCCGCGTTGCCGTTACCGTTGGCCGCGCCGGTGGGCGCATTCTCATTGCTGGCCATAAGCCGTTGTCCTTTTGCCTGGGCAGCCGTGCTGACCGGATTGAAATCGGGCGTTCGCTACCATGGTCGGCATGACAAGACAAGGTTTGCCGCCTTCAGGCTCCGGGCATTCGCTTCGGACGCAGGCCGCTTCGACTTTGCCGGAAAGGGGCACGGCACCGGCTCTTGACACCTGATCAGAACGCCGCACCGCGACCTAGTCGTCCTTGAGGCGGCGCCAGGGGGAGTTGTGGTCGGGCCCGCGCTTGAAGTCTTCCTCTCGCGAATAATCGCCATCGTCGAGGTCGATGACCTTTTCGCGGCGCCGGCCACGAAAGCCGCCGGTGCTGAAATTGGTCGCCAGAACAATGCGGCCCTTGAACAGGCGCCAGGCAAGATCGCGCACCGGCGGCAGGAACAGGAGCAGGCCGAAGATGTCGGTGATGAAGCCGGGAATGATCAAAAGGATCGCCGCCAGCACGATCATGACGCCATGTGCCAGCTGCCGGCTCGGATCATGCCCGGCATCCATCTCGGCCCGGACCCGTTTCATGACGCCAAAACCCTGGTGCCTCAGCAGCAAGGCACCAGCGACGCTCGATGCCATCACCAGTCCGACCGTCGCCAGGGCGCCGATCTGCCGGCCGACAACGACGAAGCCGGCGATTTCCAGGAGCGGCAGCACGAGGAAGAACAAAGGGAGGAACGAAATGCGCAAGTGGTGACCGATCGTTTTCGATGTTTTGCTGCCCGCGGGCAATCGCCGCTGGCCCTGAGCCCGTTAGATAGGTATGCCTGCCTTTGATTTGAATGATTGCGCCTAGCGTTCTATATGGTTTGAATGTTGAACGCTATGCGACCGCGTGCTTGGGCGAGCGGTCCGGCCAGGACAGGGATTGATTGGCGGAAGATATGGGATTCTTCGACTTCGGCACCATTTTCTTTCTGATTGCGGCAGTGGTGATCTTTTTCCAGCTGCGCAATGTGCTGGGTCGTCGTACCGGCAATGAGCGCCCGCCCTTCGATCCCTATACGGCAGCCCGCAACGCTGCTGACAAGGATGCCGCCCAGAAGCCCGAGAACGTCGTTTCACTCCCGCGCAAACGACTGCCGGGAGAGCCGGCAAGCGACGTCTATGCCGCGATCGACGCTTTCGCCAAGCCCGACACCGACCTCAACAAGGGTCTGCGCGCGATCAAGGACAACGATCCGACCTTCGACCCAAAGACCTTCGTGGATGGCGCCAAGATGGCCTATGAGATGATCGTGATGGCTTATGCCGACGGCGATCGCAAGACGCTGAAGAACCTGTTGTCGCGCGAGGTCTATGATGGTTTCGTCGCGGCGATTGGCGAGCGCGAGGCCAAGTCGGAAAAGATCCAGTCCTCCTTTGTCGGCATCAACAAGGCCGACATCGTGTCGGCCGAGATGAAGGGCGGCGAGGCCCATGTCACGCTGCGCATCATCAGCGAGCTGATTTCGGCGACGCGCGACAAGGCAGGCGCGGTCATCGACGGCGACCCGGAAACCGTGGCAGAGGTCAAGGACGTGTGGACTTTCGCCCGCGACACACGCTCGCGCGATCCGAACTGGAAGCTCGTCGCCACCGAGGAAGAAGACTGAACCTGCCACGTCGGCGAGGCTTCCGTGTCGTTGTCGACCCTCTTTACCGAAAGATCGTTCGCCGAGCTGCCCGGCTGGGATGATGACGATCATCTCGCCGCCTTCAAGACGTTTCGCGCAAGCTGCACGGCGATCGTCGCGCAGACCAAGCCGCCGGCTGACGCCAAAGCGCTGGGCACCTCGCTGCGCGAGCCGTGCCGGGTTGCCCAGGCGTCCGGCATCTCTACCGTAGCCGCGGCAAAGGCGTATTTCGAAGAGCACTTCCTGCCGCTGCGCATTTCGAAACTCGGCGACAGCGAAGGCTTCGTGACCGGATATTACGAGCCGATCGTCGACGGCTCGCGCACCCGGACCGACACCTACACCGTGCCGGTCTATCGCCGCCCGTCAAACCTGTTCGTGCGCGGCTTCAACCAGAGTTCGACCAACCTGCCCAACAAATCTAGATGTGTATAAGAGACAGATCTGGATGTGGCCGGTGACGCGGTCACGACCAGCGTTGGTGCATATCAGCTCGAAAAACTCGGGGTCCACCTGTTCAGCAGTATCGAGGGCGAT
>BFBZ01002483.1_pt1 | contig 9995 bp, 10 predicted proteins | sample 1888401 | NCBI WGS metagenome assembly BFBZ01 (sample SAMD00112614, study PRJDB3348) | symbiont metagenome | host: Chara braunii | reverse complement strand
CATCTGTCGGATCTCGACTGGAAGCTGCCGGGCGAGCAGGTCATCGACAACTACAAGAAGGGCGACATGGTCAAGGCCGTGGTGCTCGACGTCGACGTGGAGAAGGAGCGCATCTCGCTCGGCATCAAGCAGCTCGAAGGCGATCCCTTCGCCGAGCCGGGCGATGTCAAGAAGGGCGCGGTCGTCACTTGCGAGGTGCTCGACGTCAAGGACGGCGGCATCGACGTCAAGATCACCGGCACCGACTTCACCACCTTCATCAAGCGCTCCGAGCTGGCGCGCGATCGCAACGACCAGCGCACCGAGCGGTTCGCCGTCGGTGAGAAGGTCGATGCCCGCGTGATCCAGTTCGACAAGAAGGCCCGCAAGGTGCAGGTGTCGATCAAGGCGCTGGAAGTCGCGGAAGAGAAGGAAGCCATCGCGCAGTACGGCTCGTCCGATTCGGGCGCCACGCTGGGCGACATCCTGGGCACCGCGCTCAAGAACCGCGACTCGAAGTAAGTCTTCGCGTCCTGCGATCAGATCAAAGCCCCGGCGCAAGCCGGGGCTTTTTTGTTCCGGCGAGGCAAGGACGCGCGTGCCGGCCGCGCGGATCCGGCCTCGCCGCAAGCCTTCCTTTCTTCAAATTGCGCCGCGATTGATGTAATCGGATAACGAGATATTCAGGCTGCGGATGCAAAACGCGCCGAGACTTCCAGGAGCTGCCCATGTCGCTTGATTCGGATGTGATCGTCGATCGCCGCAGGCTGCGCCGCAAGCTGACGTTCTGGCGCGTCGTCGCGGTGCTGATCGCGATTGCGGCTCTGTCCGCCATCGGTCTCGCCATGTCGCCGCGCGGCCGCACCGTGCTCTCGACCTCCGGCTCGATCGCTCGCGTCAATATCGAGGGCCTGATCCGCAGCGACCATGAGCGCGTCGAGGCGCTGGAGCGGCTCGAAAACTCCTCGGCCGAAGCCGTCATCGTTCACATCAATTCGCCGGGCGGCACCACCGCCGGCTCCGAGCAGCTCTACGATTCGCTGGTCCGGCTGAAGGCGAAGAAGCCGCTGGTCGTCGTCGTGGAAGGCCTCGCGGCGTCCGGCGGCTACATCGGCGCGATCGCTGCCGACCACATCGTCGCGCAGCAGAGCTCGCTGGTCGGCTCGATCGGCGTGCTGTTTCAATATCCCAATGTCGGCGAGCTGTTGAAGACGGTCGGCGTGAAGATCGAGGAGGTCAAATCCTCGCCGCTGAAGGCCGCCCCCAACGGCTACGAGCCGACCAGCCCGGAAGCGCGTGCGGCGCTCGACGCCCTGGTCAAGGATTCCTATGCCTGGTTCCGCGGACTGGTGAAGGACCGCCGCGCCATGAACGATGAGCAGTTGGAGAAGGTGGCCGATGGCCGCGTCTTCACCGGCAGGCAGGCAATCGACCTGAAGCTGATCGACGAGCTCGGCGACGAGAAGACCGCGGTCGCTTGGCTCGTCGCCAACAAGAACGTCAAGAAGGACCTTCCGGTGCGCGACTACAAGCTCACGCCGCGGTTCGGCGATCTCACCTTCCTGCGAACGGCCACCTCGATCGCGCTCGACGCCGTCGGCCTCTCCGGAATCGCCCGCCAGATCGAGCGCACCGGCGTGGTCCAGGCGGTGGACCGGATCGGTCTCGACGGCATGCTCGCGCTCTGGACGCCCGCGCCGGGCAATTGAACCCGCAAAGACCATTCCCAGGGCAATCTTCCCGCTTCGCGTGTGCCGTGGCGAGACCCCGTACCGGGCCCCGCACCCCGATTCACGGCCGCGATGAATGATTTAGCGTCTTGACAGTCCAGCATATTTTCACGGAAATGGGACTTGTCTCCCCGGGTACATTTTCTCGATGATCAAATCCGAGCTTGTTCAGCGTATCGCCGAGCACAACCCGCATCTCTACCAGCGGGATGTCGAGAACATCGTCAATGCGATCCTCGATGAGATCGTCGCGGCGCTCGCCCGCGGTGACCGCGTCGAGTTGCGCGGCTTCGGCGCCTTCTCGGTCAAGCATCGGCCGGCCCGCGCCGGGCGCAACCCACGGACCGGAGCTCATGTCCCGGTGGACCAGAAAAGCGTCCCGTTCTTCAAAACGGGCAAGGAAATGCGCGAGCGGCTGAACCGGGACAATCCCGCCGGCGCCGCGGCTGACGACGCCGACGATTGAAGCATCTCGCGCCGGCCGTGCCAATCGTCTGCGGCTGATTTCGAGGCGAATCCGGCCTGACCGACACGAGCGAGCGCATGCGAAAATTCTTCACTGTCGTGGTCGTCCTTCCGCTGCTGGTGCTGTTCGTCATCTTCGCGGTCGCCAATCGGCATTTCGTTACCGTGTCGTTTGATCCCTTCAACGCGACTGATCCGGCGCTCTCGGCGTCGGTCCCGCTGTTCGCCTTGATCATCGCCGTCGCGATCCTGGGCGTGATCGCGGGTGGCTGTGCCACCTGGATCGGCCAGCGCCGCTGGCGGCGGGCCGCGCGCCGCCATCAGGCCGATGCCGAAGCGGCCCGCGCGCAGGTGGCGCAGTTGAGCGCCGCGGCGCGTGCAAAACAGGGCTCTGCGCAATCTCTGGTTCCGGCTGCGCCGGCGCGGCTTTTCGCCCCTTATGGGCGAGACAAGCAGGGCGCCGCGTTGTAGAAGGCGCGAAAGCTCGGCGGCCCTGGAAGCCGCCGGCTTCTGGTGATCCTTTCCGCCCGGACGTGCGTTGTTCATTGATGTCCCTGCTCGTCAAAATCTGCGGCCTGACCACGCCCGACACCCTCGCTGCGGCGCTCGACGCGGGCGCCGACATGGTGGGCTTCGTGTTCTTTCCGCCGTCCCCACGCCATGTCGGCCTGACGGCCGCGCGTGAGCTGGGTCGTGACGTCAGGGGGCGCGCGCTCAAGGTGGCGCTGACCGTCGATGCCGACGACGCGATGATCGAAAACATCGTCGAGACGCTGCGGCCTGATCTCCTGCAGCTGCATGGCCGCGAAAGCATCGCGCGCGTCCGCGACCTCAAGCAGCGCTTCGGCCTACCCATCATGAAGGCCATTCCGGTCGCGACCGACGCCGATCTCGCGCCGTTGGCGAGCTATGCCGACGTGTGCGACCGCATCCTGTTCGATGCGCGGGCGCCCAAGGAGGCGACCCGCCCCGGCGGCCTCGGTGCCACCTTCGATTGGCGTCTGCTACAGGGCGTGAAGCTCGATCGCCCGTTCATGGTCTCCGGCGGTCTGAGCGCCGACAACGTCGCGGAGGCCGTGCGGATCACCCGCGCGGGCGGCGTCGACGTGTCATCTGGCGTCGAACGGGCGCCGGGTGTGAAGGATTGCGACATGATCCGGGATTTCATTCGCGCGGCGCGGGCCGCTGAAGAGTTGAGCGTTCAATGACGACAGCCATTCCCAATTCCTACCGCAGCGGTCCGGACGACCGCGGTCACTTCGGCATCTTCGGCGGCCGCTTCGTCGCCGAAACCCTGATGCCGCTGATCCTCGATCTGGAAAAGGCCTATGCGGAGGCCAAGGCCGATCCCGCGTTTCATGCCGAGATGAACGGCTATCTGAAGAACTACGTGGGCCGGCCCTCGCCGCTGTACTACGCAGAGCGCCTGACCGAGCATCTCGGCGGCGCCAAGATCTACTTCAAGCGCGAGGAGCTCAATCACACCGGCTCGCACAAGGTCAACAACGTGCTCGGCCAGATCATGGTCGCGCGCCGCATGGGCAAGAAGCGCATCATCGCCGAGACCGGCGCCGGCCAGCACGGCGTGGCGACCGCGACGCTGTGCGCGCGTTTCGGGCTCGATTGCGTCGTCTACATGGGCGCGGTCGACGTCGAGCGGCAGCAGCCCAACGTGATCCGCATGGAGATGCTCGGCGCCAAGGTGGTGCCGGTGCAGTCCGGCGCCAAGACCCTGAAGGATGCGATGAACGAGGCGCTGCGTGACTGGGTCACCAACGTCCACAACACGTTCTACTGCATCGGCACGGTCGCCGGTCCGCACCCCTATCCGATGATGGTGCGCGACTTCCAGTCGGTGATCGGCAACGAGACCCGCACGCAGATGCAGGAGGCCGAGGGCCGGCTGCCGGACTCGCTGATCGCGTGCATCGGCGGCGGCTCCAATGCGATGGGCCTGTTCCATCCGTTCCTCGATGATCCCTCGGTCGAGATCTATGGCGTGGAAGCGGCGGGCCATGGCCTGACGCATCTGCACGCCGCCTCGATCGCCGGCGGCCGCCCCGGCGTGCTGCACGGCAACCGCACCTATCTGCTCATGGACGAGGACGGGCAGATCGAGGAGGCGCATTCGATCTCGGCCGGTCTCGATTATCCCGGCATCGGGCCGGAGCATTCCTGGCTGCACGAGGTCGGTCGCGTGAACTATTTGTCGGCGACCGATGAGGAAGCGCTGGCGGCGTTCCAGCTGCTGTCGCGGCTCGAGGGCATCATTCCGGCGCTGGAGCCCGCGCACGCGATCGCCAAGGTGATGGAGCTCGCGCCGAAGAAGTCGAAGGACCATCTGATGGTGGTCAACATGTCCGGCCGCGGCGACAAGGACGTGCCGCAGGTGGGCGACATCTTGCGAGGAAGGGCCAAGGCATCGTGACCAGCCGGATGGATGCGCGCTTCGCGCAATTGAAGCAAGAAGGCCGCTCGGCGTTCGTCACCTTCGTGATGTCAGGCGACCCTGATCCTGAAACCTCGCTCGCGATCGTCAAGTCGCTGCCGCAGGCTGGCGCTGACATCATCGAGATCGGCATGCCGTTCACCGATCCGATGGCCGATGGTCCGTCGATCCAGGCGGCGGGTCTGCGCGCGCTCAAGGCCGGCATGACCTTGAGGAAGACGCTGCAGCTCGTGCGCAGCTTCCGCGAGGGCGACGCGGCGACGCCGATCGTGCTGATGGGCTACTACAACCCGATCTACATCTACGGCGTCGACAAGTTCCTCGATGATGCGAAGAGCGCCGGCGTCGATGGCCTGATCATCGTCGACCTGCCACCGGAGGAAGACAGCGAGCTGTGCATTCCCGCGCTGAAGGCGGGGCTGAATTTCATCCGGCTGGCGACGCCGACGACCGATGACAAGCGGCTGCCGGCGGTGCTCGCGAACACCTCGGGCTTCGTCTACTACGTCTCTATCACCGGCATCACCGGCGCGGCGGCGGCGGATTCGTCCGCCGTCGGTGCCGCCGTGGCCCGGATCAAGCGGCATACGGCGCTGCCTGTCTGCGTCGGCTTCGGCATCCGGACACCGGAGACCGCCCGCGCCATCGCCGCCAATGCCGACGGCGCTGTGGTCGGCACCGCCCTGGTTGACGCGCTCCGCGCCAGCCTGGACGCCGAGGGCCGCGCGACCGCCAAGACCGTGAGCGCCGTCGCCGATCTGGCCGCTGCGCTGGCAAGGGGCGTGCACGGGGCGCAACAGGCCGCGGAATAGGCCGTCAACCACTATTCGACCGGGCGTCGCGGCCGTCTTGCCGTGACCCCGCCGTCCCGCCATATATCCGGGCGACCGCAACACGGAGCGACACATGAACTGGCTTACCAACGTGGTCCGGCCGAAGATCCGCAACATCCTGCGCCGTGAGACGCCGGAGAACCTCTGGATCAAGTGTCCGGATTCCGGACAGCTCGTGTTCTACAAGGACGTCGAGGCCAACCAGTTCGTCATTCCGGGCTCCAATTACCACATGCGCATGGGCGCCGTGGCGCGGCTGAAGTCGATGTTCGACAACGAGACCTGGTTCGACGTCGCGCTGCCCGAGGTCACACCCGACCCGCTGAAATTCCGTGACGAGCGCCGCTATGCCGACCGCATCAAGGATGCGCGGGCGCGGACCGGCATGAACGATGCGGTGAAGGTCGGCTTCGGCAAGCTGGAAGGCATGGGCGTCGTCATCGCCGTGCAGGATTTCGATTTCATGGGCGGTTCGCTCGGCATGGCCGCGGGTGAAGCCATCGTGCGCGGGCTCGAACTCGCGGTCGAGAAGAAGTCGCCGTTCATCGTATTCGCGGCCTCCGGTGGCGCGCGCATGCAGGAAGGCATCCTGTCCCTGATGCAGATGCCGCGCACGACCGTGGCCGTGCAGATGCTGCGAGAGGCCAAGCTGCCCTACATCGTCGTGCAGACCAATCCGACCACCGGCGGCGTCACCGCGTCCTACGCGATGCTCGGCGACGTCCACATTGCCGAGCCCGGCGCGCTGATCGGGTTCGCCGGCGCCCGGGTGATCGAGCAGACCATTCGCGAGAAGCTGCCCGAAGGTTTCCAGCGCGCTGAATACCTGCTCGACCACGGCATGGTCGACATGGTCGTGCACCGTCATGACCTGCGCCCGACGCTGGCGCGGCTGTGCCGATTGCTGACCAAGGCGCCGGCCGTTGAACACGCCAAGCCCGCGCCGCAGCTGCCGCCGCCGGCCAAGCCCGCCGAAACCGCGGAAGCGCCGGCGGTCGCAACGAGCGCGTGAACGATTCTGCCGCCCAGCCAAGACCGTCGCTCGACGAGCTGATCACGCGGCTTTCTGTGTTGCATTCGAGCCGGATCTCGCTCGGGCTGGAGCGCATGCACCGGCTGCTGGCGCAGCTCGGTCATCCCGAGCGCAAGCTGCCGCCGGTCATCCATGTCGCGGGCACCAACGGCAAGGGCTCCACGGTCGCATATTTGCGCGCGATGCTCGAGGCCGCGGGGCTGCGCGTCCACGTCTTCACCTCGCCCTGGCTGGTGCGCATCAACGAGAGCTATCGGCTCGGCCAGGTCGGCGGTGGTGTCCTGGTCGAGGACGATGAGCTGATCTCCGCGCTCTTGGAGTGCGAGCGGGTCAACGCCGGCGCGCCGATCACCTTCTTCGAGGTCAAGACCGTCGCGGCCTTCGTGCTGTTCGCAAGGCATCCAGCCGATGCGGTGCTGCTCGAAGTCGGTCTCGGCGGCCGGCTCGATTCCACCAATGTTGTCGAGCAGGTCGCGGCCTCCGTGCTGACGCCGATCAGCATGGACCACATGGAGTTCCTCGGCGACACCCGCGCGCTGATCGCGGCCGAGAAGGCCGCCATCATCAAGCGTGGCTGCCCGGTGATCTCGGCGGCGCAGGAGCCCGATGCCATGGCCGTGATCGAGCGCGAGGCCAGGCGCCAGCGCGCGCCGCTGTTTGCGGCCGGTGAGAGCTGGCACGTCAATGTCGAGCGCAACCGGCTGGTCTATCAGGACGATCGCGGTCTCCTCGATCTTCCGGCACCCAAACTGTTCGGCCGGCATCAGTTCGACAATGCGGGCCTGGCGATCGCGACCTTGCGGGCGGTCGATCATTTCAAGCTCACCACCAAGGCGTTCGAGGACGGCATCGTCGGCGCCGAATGGCCGGCGCGCATGCAGCGGCTGTCGAACGGCGCGCTCACCGCGATCGCGCCGCAAGGCGCGGAGATCTGGCTCGACGGCGGCCACAACGCCGAGGGCGGTCGCGTCGTCGCGGCCGCGATCGGCGACCTCGAGGAGCGCGTGTCGCGGCAGCTCGTCGTCATCGTCGGCATGATGGGCAACAAGGATGCCGCGGGCTTCCTGGCCAACTTCGCCGGCCTGACGCGCCACATCATCGTCGTGCCGATTCCGAACGAGAGCAAGGCGATGGCACCGGCTGATCTGGCCGCCGCCGCGCGCACGCTCGGCATGCGCGTCGAGATCGCCGATGGCGTCGCGTCGGCGCTCGCCGGCATCGCGCGGCTTGCCTATGAGGTCCCGCCGCGTATCCTGATCACGGGGTCGCTCTATCTCGCGGGCCACGTGCTCGACCTCAACGGCACGCCGCCGACCTGAGGGGAATAGCGCATGCGCTTTGCCGCGATCGCAGACGTCCACGGCAACCACCTCGCGCTCGAAGCCGTGCTGGCCGACATCCGCGCGCAAGGCGTCGATGACATTGTCAATCTCGGCGATATGGCGAGCGGCCCGCTCGATGCGCGCAAGACGATGGACTTGCTGATGCCGCTCGATGCCGTCCATGTGCGCGGCAATCACGACCGCTGGCTGATCGATCGGCCGCCGGAGAGGATGGGCGCCTGGGAGCGGCCGGCCTACGCGCAGCTCGTAGCCAAGCATCTCGACTGGCTCGGCACGATCCCGCCGACGGCCATCTATCGCGACGAGGTCTTCCTTTGTCACGCCACGCCTGAGGACGATAACGTCTACTGGCTCGAGAGCGTCGCGCCGGATGGCGCGGTCACATGCGCTCCGCTCGATGCAATCGAGACAACGGCCGAGGGCATCCCGCAGTCACTGATCCTCTGTGGCCATACCCACACCGCGCGCGCCGTGCGGCTTCGCGACGGGCGGCTGATCGTCAATCCCGGTAGCGTGGGCAGCCCTGGCTATTCCTACAACTTACCGCATCCGCATGTGATGGAAGCCGGCACGCCCGACGCCCGCTATGCGATCCTTGAACTTAAGCCCGCAGGCTGGAGCGTGACGTTCCGCCACGTGCCCTATGATCATCAGCCGATGGCCGCGCTGGCCCGCGCCAATGGTGATGTCGAATTCGCCTCGGTTCTCGCGACCGGCTGGATCCGCTGACCTCACGCGAGCAGCTTCAAGGGATCGGCGACCTTCTGCTCGAGCTGCTCGAAGGTGCATTGCTTCGGCGATTTGTCCGGGCGCCAGCGCAGGATCGAGGTGCCGTGGCGAAAGCGCTCGCCGGAGAAATGGTCGTAGCAGACCTCGATCACCAGCTTCGGCTTCAGCGGACACCATTCCGCCGAGCGCTCGGTCGACCAGCGGCTCGGCCCGCCCGGCGCATTGCCGGTGAAGCCGGGCGGCGAGATGAGCGGCTCGAGCTTGTCGGTCAGTGCGGGCTTCTCGTCCTTCTTGAGCGCGGAGGTGAAGCCGACGTGATGCAGCAGACCGTCATCGTCGTAGAGCCCGAGCAGCAGCGAGCCGACCAGCCTGCGTCCGTTCGCGCCCCTGTTGGTGGCGTAGCGGAAGCCGCCGATGACGCAATCGGCTGAGCGATAGCGCTTGATCTTCTGCATGCCGTCGCGGTTGCCGGCCTGGTAGGGCAGGTCGGTCCGCTTGGCGATCACCCCGTCCGAGCCGCTGCCGGAATGCGCCAGCCAGTCTTGCGCGGTCGCGAAGCGCGTCGTCGCCGGCGACAGCCGGAACGTCGGATGATCCGCGAAGTTCGCTTTCGCGAATGCTTCCAGCGCCGGCCGCCGCTCGTGCAGCGTGTGCGTCACTAGCTCCTTCTTGCCACTCGCCAGCAGATCGAAGGCCAGGAACAGCGCCGGCGTCTCCACCGATAGCCTCTTCACCCGGCTGGCGGCGGGATGAATCCGCTGCAGCAATGCATCGAACGAGAACGACTTCGCCTGCGGCACCACCAGCTCGCCGTCGAGGATGAAGCTCGTCGCCTCGAGCTCGCGCGCCGCGGCGACGACCTCGGGGAAGTAGCGCGCGAGGTCCTCGCCGGCCTTCGACTGCATCGTCACCGTCGCCCCCTCGCGCGACAGCAGGCAGCGGAAGCCGTCCCATTTCGGCTCGTATTGCCAGTCCTCGCCGCGCGGGATCGCATCCACCGAGCGCGCCTCCATGGCCAGCAGGCCGGATTTGCGGGAGGGCGAGCGATGGGCGCGGGCGGGCATGGCGACATCCGAAAACGCTGAATCACACCCCTCAACGCAAACGGCCGGCGATTCCGCCGGCCGTTCGACAAAAATCATTGTTCCGCAAGCGTCACACCGCCGACGAGATCCACTGCTGCAGCTTCGCCTTCGGCGCGGCGCCGACCTGGCGCGAGGCCATCTCGCCGCCCTTGAACACCATCAGGGTGGGGATCGACATCACGCCGTACTTCGAGGCCGTCTTCGGGCTCTCGTCGACGTTCAGCTTGACGATCTTGACCTTGTCGCCCATCGCGCTCGAGATCTCGTCGAGGGCCGGCGCAATCATGCGGCACGGGCCGCACCACTCGGCCCAGAAGTCGACCACGACCGGGCCGTCGGCCTTGAGCAC
>BFBZ01000008.1_pt25 | contig 9997 bp, 8 predicted proteins | sample 1888401 | NCBI WGS metagenome assembly BFBZ01 (sample SAMD00112614, study PRJDB3348) | symbiont metagenome | host: Chara braunii | reverse complement strand
GAGGAAATACTTCTTGGTTTCGGCGAGTTCGTAGGCCGGCAGCGGGAAATCCGTCATCGGCAGCCGGTCGATGGTCTTGAGCACCACCTGCTGGTCGGGCCGGCTGGTGTCCGCCGCCAACCGACGGATCAGCTCATTGGTGGCGTCGCCGAGTTCGCCGACATGAAGGTAGTCGAATGAGGGGTAGTAATCCGGGCAGGCACTGACCGACGGCCCGCCGATCGCGACTACGAGATCGTGGTCGTGCGCCCGGTGGCAGATGTCGTTCATCTGCTGGCGCTGGATGTGCATACCGCTGACGAACACCGCCTCCGCCCACTCGAAATCCTCCGCGGTCGCCGGATTCAGGTTCTCGTCGACGAAGCGGACCGGCCAGTTCTCGGGAAGATACGCGGCAATCAGCAGCAGGCCCTGCGGCGGCATGAACGCCCTGACGCCGTCGGTCAGGGGGTAGGAATGCTCGAAGGTCCCAAAAGACGACGTGTAGCGCGGAAAGACGCAGAGGATACGTCGTACTGTCTCAATGCGCTCAGCTCTCATCGAATGACCCCGAAGCCCCCGCAAATCTAACCACGGCGCGGAACGCTGGGCCAGAAATTCTTCAACATTGTGGCACGCACCAACGTCACAACGGCGAGATAGTTGCTCTGCAGAATTTCGCTATCCCGTCAGGCCAGGAGCCTGGCAGCGAGGTCGGGCAGCCGCCCCTCATCGGCAACGAGGCGGAAGTCCTGCCCGGCGAGGCCGACGCGTGCCAGCCAGTCGTCGAATTCGGGCGCCCGCTTCAGGCCGAACAGGTCGCGGATGTAGAGCGCATCGTGAAACGATGTCGACTGATAGTTCAGCATGACATCATCCGCGCCCGGCACGCCCATGATGAAGTTCACGCCGGCGGCGGCGAGCAGCGTCAGCAGATTGTCCATGTCGTCCTGATCGGCCTCGGCGTGATTGGTGTAGCAGACGTCGATGCCGAGCGGCAGGCCGAGCAGCTTGCCGCAGAAATGATCCTCCAGCCCGGCGCGGATGATTTCCTTGCCGTCATAGAGGTACTCCGGACCGATAAAGCCGACCACGCTGTTGACCAGCAGCGGATCGAACGCGCGCGCAACCGCATAGGCCCGTGCCTCGCAGGTCTGCTGGTCGACCTGGTGATGGGCATTCGCCGACAGCGCCGAGCCCTGCCCGGTCTCGAAATACATCACATTGTCGCCGACCGTCCCACGGTGCAGCGACAACCCCGCTTCGCGCGCCTCCCGCAGCAGCGAGAGGTCGACACCGAAACTGCGGTTGGCCGCCTCGGTGCCGGCGATCGACTGGAACACGAGGTCGACCGGCAGCCCCTGCCCGATCAGTCCGAGCGTGGTCGTGACATGGGTCAGCACGCAGCCTTGCGTCGGAATCCCGAGCCGCGCGATGATGTCATCCAGCAGCCGCAGCAGGGTGCCAATGACGTTCGGATCATCGCTCGCGGGATTGATGCCGATGCAGGCATCGCCCGAGCCCAGCAGCAGGCCGTCGAGAATCGAGGCGGTGATGCCCTTGGCGTCATCGAAGGGATGGTTCGGCTGCAACCGCGTGCTCATTCGCCCGCGCAAGCCGACGGTGTTGCGGAAACGGGTCGTCACCTGACATTTTTTCGCGACCAGGATCAGGTCCTGGTTGCGCATCAGCTTGGACACGGCCGCGACCATCTCCGGCGTGATCCCGCGTGAGATCTTCCTGATCGTATCATCGGTGGCGGCGTCCGACAGCAGCCAGTCGCGGAAGCCACCGACGGTGAACGACGAGACCGGCAGGAAGCCGGCAACGTCATGGCTATCGAGGATCAGCCGGGTGACTTCGTCGTCCTCATAGGGGATGACAGGCTCATCGAGGAATTGCTTGAGCGGAACATCGGCGAGCGCCAGCCGGGCGGCGATCATCTCCGCGGCACTCTCGGCCGCAATGCCGGCCAGCCGGTCGCCGGAACGTGGCGGCGACGCCTTGGCAAGCAGGATGCGCAGATCCTCGAATGCGTAATTCGTGGCATCGATGGTGTGACGATACAGCATGGGAATTCGCGTCGCGGGCTGGGGCGGTGTAACCTAGCACCTCTTTGCGAAAGTCGTGCCATCAGCTTTGCCGGGCGCGCCGCGGTTGTTGATGGCGCAGCCCGTCCGCATCGACGCGGTCGCAACCCGCCGCACCCTATCGCGCCCAGGAGCCAATATAAGACATTGGTATTACTTGGACATTCCAACGGTTGCGGTTACGAAAAACTCGCGCGTTAAGAAATTGTCCATGAAGATTTCGCATAAGCCGTAATCGGCCGAAGGTGCTCCCCGGCCTCCTGGAGTGCCGTCAATGCCCACCCCCATCACATCCACCATCCCGATGTCCCGGCCTCCGATGGCATCCCGATTCTCACTCGCTGCCAGGCTCTACTCGACATTTGCGGTGATCGCGGTGCTGACCGCGGCGATCGCCGTGCTGTCGGACTACAACGCGCGGCGCAATGCCGAGCTGACTGCAGCCGTCGACCTCGCCAGCCGTGCGGCGCTCAATGTCGAGCGGGTCAATTCGCTGGTCTATGCGGTGGTGATGGAATCCCGCGGCATCTACATGTCGACCGATCCGGCAGCGGTGAAGAAATATGGCGACGGGCTGCTGGCGTTCAACGAACGCATCCTCGGCGTGGTCAGGAACTGGGAGACGCTGGTGCAGGCAGACGACGCTGCCCAGTTTGCGGTCTTCAAGAACCGCATTGAGCAGTTCATCGCGTTCCGGAAAGAGCTGGTTCGCCGCGGCATCGAGATCGGCGCGGCGGCCGGGCGTGAGTGGGGTGACAACGATGCCAACCGCGACGTCCGCACGGCCCTGAACAAGGATCTCGAGGCGCTCTCCAAGGTCTATGCCGAGCGCAGCAAGAAGCTGGCGCAGCAGACCGACACCAACCGCGAGCTGGCGCTGGTGTTGACCGGGCTCGGCGCGGCTGCCCTGATCGTTGTGGTGCTCGGCGTGCTGATCATCGCCCGCTCGGTGGCCCGCCCGCTGTCGCAGATCACCACGGCGATCAAGCAGGTTGCCGAAGGCGGTGACCATGTCGACGTGCCGCACGTTGGTCGCGGTGACGAAATCGGCGCACTGGCGCGCGCCATCGGCGTATTCCAGCAGGCGATGGACCGCAATCGCAGCCTGAACGCGCAAGTCATGCAAGATTCCGCGGCACGCGATGCGCGCGGCCGGCACATCGAGGGCTTTGTCGAAGCTTTCCGCGACACGATCGGCACGGTGCTCCGCGCGGTACACGACAACGCCGCGACGATGCGGCAAACCGCGCAGACCATCGCGACTGTCGCGGCCGACGCCAACGGCCGCGCCGTGGCGGCGGCAGGCGCCACTCAACAAGCCTCGAGCAACGTCTCCGCGGTCGCAGGCGCCGCCGAGGAGCTCTCGGCCTCGGTCGAGGAGATCGGCCGCCAGGTCTCCCAATCGTCCGGCGCGGTCGATCAGGCAGGTGCGCGCACCGACCGGTCGATCAGCGAGATCGAGGGCCTTGCCGCCACCACCCAGCGCATCGACGGCGTGCTGAACCTGATCCAGGCGATCGCGGAGCAGACCAACCTGCTCGCTCTCAATGCCACCATCGAAGCCGCCCGCGCCGGCGATGCCGGCCGCGGCTTCGCGGTCGTTGCGCACGAGGTCAAGGCGCTGGCCGGACAGACCGCGAAGGCGACCGCCGAGATCAGCGAGAATGTCGGCCTGATCCAGGCCTCGACCCGCAACTCGGTGGCTGCCGTGCGCGAGATCGGCCAGGCCGTCCGCGAGATCAGCAACGTCACCGCGAACATCGCGAGCGCGATTGGCCAGCAGGACGCGGCGACGCGCGAAATCTCCGCCAACGCGCAGATGGCCGCGCAGGGCAATGAAATCCTGGTGACCAATGTCGGCTCGCTCCGCGACGACATGGACCAGACCAGCAAGGCGGCGGAGTCCGTGCTCGCAGCGTCGAACGATCTGACGTCAACCGCCGAGACGCTGTCTCGCGAGGTCGAGCAGTTCTTCAACAATCTGCGCAGCGACGCAGCCTGAAGGTCTGCCGCGGACCGGCAGCCGCGTGCGTCACCCGACGCCGCGCGGTTAATGCTTCCCTAACATCGACGCATAATTTGCAGGCGGTTCGGGCCGGCTTTCTCAATTTGATACCCCTATAAGGGCTGACAAAGCGCGGGGGGCGCGGGAATTGGGAAGCAGGTCATGAACGGGCTGTTGCCACGGCCGAGAGCGGTACCGACCAAGCGGCTGCTGGCGCTTGGTATCGGACTCGTCGTGAGCTTTTCGGCGATTTGCCTCTCGATCCTCTGGGAGATGGCGCAGAAGGATTTTCAGCACGCGAAGGAAGGCGCGACCAATCTCGTAGCGTCCATCGCAAGCGAGATCGACCGCAACATCGAACTCTATGACCTGTCGTTGCAGGCCGTTGCCGACGGCATCAAGCTGCCGGAGATCAGCAACATCAGCCCCGAGCTCCGCCAAGTGGTGCTGTTCGACCGGGCAGCGACCGCCAAGGATCTCGGTTCCATTCTCGTGTTGAACGCCGCCGGCGACATCACACTCGACTCCCGGACCTTGACGCCGCGGCGCGCGAATCTCGCCGATCATGATTTCTTTCAGGTTCATCGGGCGCGATCGGATGCCGGCCTGTTCGTCAGCCCGCCCTGGATCACCCAGGAAGGCGAGTATCTGATCAGCCTGAGCCGGCGCATCAGCAACGGCGACGGCTCCTTCGCCGGCGTGGTCGCGGGCAGCATGCGGCTCAGCTACTTCCACAACCTGTTCCGGAAGCTGAACTTCGGCGCCGGCGACAGCATGGTGTTGTTCAATACCGACGGCACGATCCTGATGCGCACGCCGTTCGAGATCGAGCGCATCGGACAAAGTATCAAGAATTCGCAGACCTTTCGGCTGCTGCCGCGCCAGCAGTCGGGTTCCTACACATCGAAATCGATCGTCGATCACGTTAACCGGCTCTATGTCTTCCAGCAGGTCGGCAATCGCCCGCTTGTCATCGCCGAGGGCCTCGCGCTCGACCGCATCTATGCGGATTGGTGGCAACAGCTCTGGCTGACCGGCATCGTGGTGACCGCGCTCGGCGGCTTTTCGATCGTGCTGATGTTCTACCTGTTGGCCGCGCTGAAACGGCGAGCCGCCGCCGAAGGCCRGCTCGCKCACCTCGCCAGCACCGATGCRCTGACCGGCCTCGCCAACCGRCGCCGGCTCGACGATACCCTTGACGGTGAATGGCGTCGCGGCTTGCGTGCGAAGGCGCCGGTCTCGCTTCTGATGATCGACGTCGATCATTTCAAGGCCTTCAACGACACCTACGGGCATCAGGCCGGCGATGCCGTGCTCGCCGCCGTGGGGCGGTGCATCGCAGACAGCACCAAGCGCGCCACCGATCTCGGCGCACGCTATGGCGGCGAGGAGTTCTCGGTGTTGCTGCCCGGCATCGGCAAGGCGGGCGCCCTGGAAGTTGCCGAACAGATTCGTGCCAAGCTGACCGCGGCGCGCGAGGCCGAGCCTGAATTGCCGACCGTCAGCATCGGATTGTCCTGCCTCGTCCCCGACCATGAGCGCACGTCACGCGATCTGCTCAAGGCCGCGGATCTTGCGCTCTATCAAGCCAAGCGCGAAGGCCGCGACCGCGTCATCGTCAGCCCGATCGGGTGGGACAAGTCCGGCAAGCGCCAGGTCGCCTGATCGGCCTCGCACGCGTCCGCCCGGCCCGCTTCACTCCACCGGGAGCACATCGACCGCGACGGCAAGCTTCTGCTTGCGCGCGCCGACAATGACGCCGTCGACCGGCGAGACGTCGGCGAAGTCGCGGCCGATGGCGAGAACGACATGGTCGTTGGCGATCATGAGATCGTTGGTCGGATCGAACCCGACCCAGCCGAGCTCGCTACCGCACCAGACCGACACCCAGGCGCTGTCTCTTATACACATCTAGATGTGTATAAGAGACAGGGGTTGCGTCGGCGCCCTGTAGCCGCGGCTGGCCCGGCGGCGGAATGGTGCGCAGGTAACCGCTGACATAGGCCGCGGGCAGGCCGAGCCCACGGAGTCCCGCGATCATCACATGGGCAAAATCCTGACAGACACCGTGGCGCTTCTCGAATACGTCGCGAAGCGGGGTCGAGATCACGGTTGCCTTGGGATCGTATTTGAAGTCGTTGCGGATCCGGCGCATCAGGTCGGCCGCACCGGCGAGGATGCCGCCGTCAGGCGAAAAGCTCGCCGAGGCGTAAGCGGTCACCGGCCGCAGCACCGGCACCAGCGCGCTGGCGAAGACGTAGCCGACCGGCGAAGCAGCATCGAGACTCGACGCCTCGAACGCGCGATCGCGCACGCTCTCCCAGGCCGGGCTGGCGCCGTCACGCGCCGGTGGCTGCCGCTCGACCGAGACCCGTGAGCGGGCGTCGATGCGCAGGCTGCGATGCGCGGTCTCGATCAGGACGCTTTCGGTCAGCGTGCCGAAGAAGTCGCGACGCGCGGTGCGCTCCGCGGGCTTGGGGCGGATATCAACCGAATGCGAGATCAGCTGTTGCCCGTCGCCGCTGATCGGCTCCAGCCGCAGCGCACAGCGCGCGAAGCTGACCTGGGTCTCGTAGCTGTAGGTCGTGACGTGACGGATGTCGTAGATCACGCCAGCCCCGTGAGCTTCTCCGGCCGGCTGGCATTCGGTCCATGCGGGAAGTAATGCAGCCCGATTGCGTCGGAAAGGCTGAGCAGATCCTGCTCCAGCGCAAACAGCGTCTTGACGTCGAGGTGACCGGCTTCGGCCGTCGTCAACATCGCCTCGAGGGCGACCGCGAGCCGCTGTGGCCGCTCGATCAGGCCGTGCTCCTTCAGGCTCGGCAGCGCCGCGATATGCTCGTTCAGCGCCGCGACCTGGAACGCGACCGAGCGCGGATTGTAGGGATCGAGCACCGCGAGATCGCGCACCGGGGTCAGCAGCGGCTGCACCAGATAGCGCGAGCGGTAGGTGATCTGGCAATCGACCAGCGTGAGCAGGATGTCGAGGTCCTCGTCACCGGCTTCGTCGTAGGCGAACTGACGGGCAAAGCGCGTGGTGTTGATGGCGCGCTCGGCGCGGCGGCCCATCTCGAGGAAACGCCAGCCGGCGGCGCGGTTCATGTTCTCCTGCGCGAGGCCGGCGAAGCTTGCGAGTTCCTGCAGGGTCAACTCGGCGGCACTGACGACACCGTCATCGTCATGAACCTCGATCGCGAGCCGGTCGGCCATCTCGGTGATGACCTGCCACGCATCCGGCGACAGCCGCTCGCGCAAGCCCGTGGCCGTGCGCTGCGCCGATCGCACCAGCGACAGCGCCGAGCCGAATTTCTCCTCACTCTGCAGCGCTTCGAGCGCGACCTTGGCGGGGTTGGCGCGCGCGGTCTGCGACGCCGCGCCCCAGGCCACTAGCATGCGCTGGATGCGCTCGGCCGAATGCATGGTCGGTGCGGCGCCGGTCGCATTCGCCCGCGCCGGGTCACGCAGCGGCGTGCACAGCGCGCGGATCAGGCGGATGGTCGCTTCGGCACGCTCCAGATAGCGGCCGAGCCAGAACAGATTGTCGGCGGCGCGGCTCGGCAGCACGCCGGCGATACGGCGGATGCGCACGGTGTCGACGGCGGGCAGCAGGGTCGACGTCGCAACGGCCTTGTCGGAGACCACCCAGACGTCGGCGGACACCGCTCCGTCCCCCATCGATACCGCGCGCGCATCGGCCCGGTCCGCAATCCGGCAGAAGCCGCCGGGCAGCACCATCCAGCCGTTCGGCGTCGCCGCCGCAAACACGCGCAGCACGAAGGGACGCGGCGCGATCCGGCCGTTCTCCCACACCGGCGTCGTGGATAGCCGCACGAGCTCCTGGCCGACATAGTCGATGCCGCGGTGACTGATCGCATCCTTCAGGCGGTCGCGGTCCGCGGCCGACAACTCGCCCGGCAGTACCGGACCATTACCCGGAAAATCCGCAACACCGCGGCCATAGGCGCCTTCGATCGCAAATTCGTCGAGCCGCGACAGCACCTGCTCGCGGGCGGACTTCTGGCCGCACCACCAGGTCGCGATGTGCGGCATCCTCAGGTCTTCGGAGAGCAGGCGCCGGCAGAGATTGGGCAGGAAGCCGAGCAGCGCCCTCGCCTCCAGCACGCCCGAGCCCGGCATGTTGGCGACCACGACGCCGCTCTTGCGCAGCACCTCGACGAGGCCGGGCACACCGAGATAGGAGGACGCATCGAGCTCGAGCGGATCGAGCATGTTGGAATCGACCCGCCGCAGCAGCACGTCGAGCCGCTTCAGCCCGGCGACGGTACGGATGTGGATGCGGTCGCCGGACACCGCCAGATCATCGCCCTCGACCAGCAGGAAGCCGAGATAGCGCGCCAGCGTGGCGTGCTCGAAATAGGTCTCGCTGAACGCGCCGGGCGTGAGCAGGCCGATCCTCGGTTCGTCGCGATCGGCGCTGGCGCGAAGCGAATCGCGGAACGCCTCGAAGAACGGCGCCACCCGCTCGACATTCATCGATTTGTAGAGATCGGAAAAAGCGCGCGACAGCACCAGGCGGTTCTCCAGTGCGTAGCCCGCACCAGAGGGCGCCTGCGTGCGATCACCGAGCACCCACCAGCGGCCGTCGGGCCCGCGGCCGATGTCGGCGGCATAGAGATGCAGATAGCGACCACCGGGCGGCTTGATGCCGCTGACGGCGCGGAGATACTCGCTGCTGCCGGCGATCGCCGCCGCGGGGATCGCACCTTCGGCGACCAAGCGCCCTTCGCCGTAGAGATCGGCGAGCACCATTTCCAAAAGCTGCGCGCGTTGCGCGACACCGGCGGCGAGCTGGCGCCAGTCGGCCGCATCGATGATCAGCGGCAGATGGCTGAGCGGCCAGATCCGATCCGAAGTATCGCCTGGCGCCCGATAGGTAACGCCGGCCTCGCGCAGATGGCGGTCGGCGTTGGCGAAGCGGCGCTCGATGTCGGCCGGCGATAAAGCGGCAAACGCGTCGAAGAAGCGGTTCCAGACCGGCCGCGGCGCGCCGTTGTCGGCGATATATTCATCTGGAATACCCGGAAGCCGGGCATAGTCGCGGGTCCACTGCGCCATCCGGCGCTGACGGGGACGGGCCCTGCTCTCCTGACTGCTGCCTTGCCCACCCGATGCGGTCATCGCGCTCCCCTCGACACAATTAGTGCAGGAGCGGCGTCCGCAAGTCGAGGGTCAAGGGAAACTCAATTGTGCGTTCCTCCGGAGGCGCCTCGATCTTGCCGGGGGTGTAGCCATGCGGCTGGAAGCGTGCCAGCCGCCGCGCCTCGGCCTCGTAGGAATTGACAGGCTTGGTCTCGTAATTGCGGCCGCCGGGATGGGCGACGTGATAGACGCAGCCGCCGAGCGAGCGGCCGTTCCAGGTATCGATCAGGTCGAAGGTCAGCGGCGCGTGCACCGGAATGGTCGGATGCAGGCCGGAGGCCGGCTGCCAGGCCTTGAAGCGGACGCCCGCCACCGCCTCACCGGCGCGGCCGGTCTCGGTCATCGGCATCCGCCGGCCGTTACAGGTGATGACATGGCGGCCCTCGACGAAACCGGTCGCCTTCACCTGCAGCCGCTCGACCGAGGAATCGACGTAGCGTACGGTGCCGCCCGCGGTGCCCTCCTCGCCCAGCACGTGCCAGGGCTCGAGCGCCTGCCGAAGCTCGAGACTGACGCCACCATGGTGAACGCGGCCGAAAGCGGGGAAACGGAATTCAAGCTGGGCCTGATACCATTCCGGCTCGACGTCGTAGCCGGACTGCCTGAGCTCGGCGAGCACGCCCGCAAAATCATCCCAGAGGAAGTGCGGCAGCATGAAGCGGTCATGCAGGCTGGTGCCCCAGCGCACGAGCTTGCCGGCTTGCGGCTCGCGCCAGAACCAGGCGATCAGCGCCCGGATCAGCAGCTGCTGCGCCAGCGACAT
>BFBZ01002482.1_pt1 | contig 9998 bp, 5 predicted proteins | sample 1888401 | NCBI WGS metagenome assembly BFBZ01 (sample SAMD00112614, study PRJDB3348) | symbiont metagenome | host: Chara braunii | reverse complement strand
CCCCGGCCGAACGACGGAGCCGCCTGCTGCCTTTCATCTGGCATACCATGGCTAAGGAAGGACAGGTATATGGCAACCGCCATTTCGGCAACAAGGTGAGCAATGCCAACCCATATTGGTTCTCGTACCCCGGCTATAGCGAAATTTTTTGCGGCTACGTGGATACGGCCATCAACACCAACAGCTACCCACCCAACCCACATACAAATGTGCTGGAATTCCTCAACGGCCAGGAAGCGCTGAAAGGGAAAGTGGCTGTCTTCGGCGCCTGGGAGGCCTTTAACAGGATCCTGAACGAGCAGCGCAGCGACCTGCCGGTGGTATGCGGCATGGACCCGTGCGGGGGCGATAAGCCTGATGCGGAGGAAACGCTCATCAACAACATGAAACAGGATGGCTTCAATCCCTTCGACCAGAGCGAAGCGCTGGATGTATATACGCACTACGCAGCCATGGATTACCTGAAAAAACGGGCGCCGCGCGTGCTGTATATTTCCTACGGCGAAACAGACGAGTGGGCCCATGAAGGCCGCTATAAGAATTACCTCGACGCAGCGCACCGCGTGGACAAATGGCTGAGCGACCTGTGGGCTTACATACAGAGCACACCGCAATACCGCAACAAGACGGCTCTCTTCGTCACGGTTGACCATGGCCGCGGCGACCAGGACAAAAAGCAATGGACCAGCCACAATTCAAAAATTCCCCGCTCTTACGAGATCTGGTTCGCGGCTATCGGCCCCGGCATCAGCGCGTTGGGCGAAATATCGACGCCCATGCAACTCTACCAGGAGCAATTTGCGCAGACATTTGCGACATTACTGGGCTATACATTTACCTGCGAACATCCTGTGGCCACCGGCCTCAAAGACCTGCTGACCAAACAAAAATGAACACACGATGATGATGAGAATAACTTGCATACTATGCCTGCTGATCCTCTGCCAATGGGGCCGGGCACAGGCAGCGCACCATGATACGGTCGCCGTTAGGACTGCCATGAACGAGCAGGTAGTTGCCTGGAACAAAGGCAATATAGAAGGTTTTATGACCGACTACTGGCATAGCGACAGCCTGCGTTTCATCGGCAGCAAGGGCATTACCCGGGGCTGGCAGCAAACGCTCGATAATTATAAAAAAGGCTATCCTACCACTGAAGCCATGGGTCAACTGAGCTTCGAGATCAAAAGCATAGAGCAGCTATCGGCCACTGCCATATTTGTGGTAGGCAAATGGCACCTGCAAAAAACAGGATCGGAAGCGGGCGGGTACTATACCCTGCTCTGGAAAAAAATAAACGGCCACTGGTTGATCGTGCTGGACCATACGAGCTGAGAGGTATCCCGCACGCATAAGATCACTGTGCAATGCCTTGCCCTTAAAGATTTATTGACCCTGCATCAGGTCTTTGATATATTTCACCGGCGCAGAACCGTAGCTTAAAAACTGTTCGTGGAAGGCCTTAAGATTGAAACGGCCACCAAGCTCCTGCTTTCTTTTTTCTCTGAACTCGTATATCTCCGTAAAGCCCGTAAAATAAGAGCAAAGCTGCACTTGTGTTAAGGTGACGCGGCGCCATTTGCCGGCAGCTTCGGCCTTTTCCTGGAAAGCCTCATTCATCAGCAGGCTGGTGGCATCTTTTTCAGTCATGTTGAGCACATGCACGCTGTAATCGAGAATAGTATTACATACCACGCGCAGGTGCCATTTATCATACATCAGCCACATTTCGTCTTCCTGTACGCTGCCATTGAGCTCGGTATTTTTCGCCCAGCCTTCCTCCAGCATCATTTTTTCCGCGTATACCGCCCAGCCTTCCACCATGGCGCCATTGCCAAGGATCGACTTGATGATGCTCGACGACTGGTTACTGTATACCAATTGCGCGTAATGCCCGGGGATGGCCTCGTGGATGTTGAGGACCTGCAGGATGTATTTGTTATATTCGCGCAGGTAGCTTTCGGCGGCTTCAGGACTGTAGGAGGCCAGGGAGCCTACATTGTAAAATGTATTGCCGCCTTTATCGTAAGGTCCCGGCGAAGAAATGGAAGCTCCTGCCACACCGGCCATCCAGGCAGGCTCGCGGCGTACCACGAGGGGTTTCGACGGGTCCATATACAGGAGGTTTTTCTGCTTTACAAAAGCGGTGAGGATGGGTATCTCCCTTTCGATTTCTTTCTGGAAATCGTCGCGCTTCACATGCGTTTTAGAGATCTCGCCAATGAGCGTTTTGATCATGGCCATGCTGTCGGCCGGCATAGCAGCCTTGCCCATGTATTTTGGCCAGAGCCTTTTGGCAATGCCACTCATTTCGCGGTGCAGCTCGTCCTTGCGTTTCAATGCTTTCTTGTATATGTCTTCCGCGCTGAAAGCGGACTGGATATCGAACGCAAATTTTTGCTCATACAACGCTTTCCCGATCCTGAAATCGTGCGGCTTCACAACACCTTTCTTCATCTCCTCCCTGAGGCCTTCAAGAAATGTGACGAACTGCCCGGTGGTTTTCACCGCCTTGTCCAGGTTCTCTGCATAAAGCCTGGCGGCGTCTGTCTTCAGTTGCGCGATGCTATCCCTAAGCGAAGTATTGATAAATTCCACCGTTCCCCTGAGTTGCGAGATAGCCAGGTCCGTATGCTCCATGGTCGGTGATTTGATAATAGCCTTTGCTGCCGAAAAATACGCTTCCAGCCGGCGAAGCCTGGCATCTATATCGCGGAGCTTGGTAACAAGGACTGCCTGCTTATTATTGAGAATGTCGCTCACGGTAGAACCATAATTAAACCCTGATGGGTCCCACTCCTGGCTCCTGAAGGTGGTGATGTTCCATTCGCTGGCAGACAGGAAATCATGCATCATCGACCAGTCTGTGGCATTGCCGCTGTTAAGGTCCGCCACCCGGAAGCCTGCCAGTGAATCCTGCTGGGCTTTGATAAATGCCAGACGCTGTTGCTCGGTACTCCGGCCGGGGATCACCAGTACTGAATCGTAGGCATGAAAGCCTTGCGAGGTGGCCCAATCCGGGTACACTTTCCAGAGCGCTTCTGTAAAATAGTTTTTATACCGGTCGAATGCCGCGTCCTGGCTGGCAGCACTTTTTTTGCCATCACCTGCGGGGCCTGTGTGGCTGCATGAAGCAATGCACGCCACGCACAAGAGTATTAGTATACGTTTCATGAAGATCGGGATGAGGGATTTCTGCATCCCAAAGGTATTATTCTATTTCATATTCCCATGCCTGTGCCGGTACTGTATGTCGGGCGGCAATTGGCCAGGAAGGAAGGCCGGAAGCGGGGGATCAGTCGAGGCTCCTGATGAGCTTTTCTAAAATATCGATGGCCGATCTTGAAATGATGGTACCCGGCCCGAATACAAAAGACACGCCGTTCTTGAACAGGAAATCGTAATCCTGCTGCGGGATCACGCCGCCGGCCACGATCATAATATCCTCGCGACCGTATGTTTTAAGCTCCTGCACCACCTGAGGGATCAGTGTTTTGTGGCCTGCCGCCAGGCTGCTCACACCAAGGATGTGTACGTCGTTCTCCACGGCCTGCTTCGCCGCTTCGGCCGGGGTCTGGAACAAGGGGCCGATGTCTACGTCAAATCCCATATCGGCAAAGCTGGTGGCTATGACCTTCGCGCCACGGTCGTGGCCGTCCTGCCCCATTTTCGCGATCATGATCCGCGGGCGCCGCCCGTCGAGCGCCGCAAACCGATCGGCCAGCTCACGCGCCTTCATAAAATCTGCATCCATACTGATCTCTTTGCTGTATACACCTGCAATGGAACGGATGTTGGCCTTATAGCGGCCATACACTTTTTCCAGTGCAAAAGAAATTTCGCCAAGGGTACACCTCACGCGGGCCGCCTTCACCGCCAGGTCCAGCAGGTTGCCTTTGCTGCTTTCCGCTGTCCGGGTAAGGGCGTTCAGCGCGGCCTCCACCTCCGCCTGGTTCCGCGTGGCTTTCAGTTGCCGCAGGCGCTCTATCTGCTGGCTGCGCACCCTGGCATTGTCAACATCCAGGATCTCGATGGTGGTTTTGTCGTCTGTCTGGTATTGGTTCACTCCCACAATGATATCTTTGCCGCCATCGATACGTGCCTGCTTGCGGGCGGCGGCCTCTTCAATACGCATTTTAGGAATACCGGTCTCAATGGCTTTTGCCATGCCGCCCAGCTCCTCCACTTCCTCGATCAGGGCCCAGGCCTTCTGCGCGATCTCGTGCGTGAGCGTTTCCACGTAGTACGAGCCGGCCCAGGGGTCTACCACGCGGCAGATATTTGTTTCCTGCTGCAGGTAAAGCTGTGTGTTGCGGGCGATACGGGCACTGAAATCGGTAGGCAGGGCAATGGCTTCATCGAGCGCGTTGGTATGCAGGCTCTGTGTATGACCCATGGCCGCAGCCAGGGCTTCCACGCAGGTACGGGTTACGTTATTAAAAGGGTCCTGCTCCGTGAGGCTCCAGCCGCTGGTCTGGCAATGCGTACGCAGTGCCATCGATTTGGCGGATTTTGGGTTGAACTGTTTCACCAGCCTGGCCCATAGCATGCGGGCCGCGCGCATCTTGGCAATTTCCATAAAATGGTTCATGCCAATGGCCCAGAAGAACGACAGGCGCGGCGCAAAAGTATCGATGCCAAGCCCCGCACTGATCCCCGTGCGGATGTATTCGAGCCCGTCGGCCAGTGTATAAGCCAGCTCAATATCGGCGGTGGCGCCGGCTTCCTGCATGTGGTAGCCACTGATAGAAATAGAGTTGAACTTGGGCATGTACTGCGAAGTGAATTCAAAAATATCGGCGATGATCTTCATGGAAGCTGCCGGTGGATAGATATAGGTGTTGCGCACCATGAACTCCTTCAGGATATCGTTCTGGATAGTGCCTGTGAGCTTATCCATGCTCACGCCCTGCTCTTCGGCCGCTACAATGTAAAAAGCCAGTATGGGCAGCACCGCGCCATTCATGGTCATCGATACGCTCATCTGGTCGAGCGGGATCTGGTCGAACAGCACTTTCATATCGAGGATGCTGTCGATAGCCACACCCGCTTTTCCCACATCACCTATCACGCGCTCATGGTCGCTGTCGTAGCCGCGGTGCGTGGCCAGGTCAAACGCCACAGACAAACCCTTTTGCCCGGCCGCCAGGTTCCTCCTGTAAAAAGCGTTGCTTTCCTCGGCCGTGCTGAACCCCGCATACTGCCTGATGGTCCAGGGGCTTTGCACATACATGGATGAGTACGGGCCACGCAGGAAAGGCGGAATGCCCGCGCCGAAACGGAGGTGCTCAAACGGCGCCACATCACCGGCGGTATACTGTTGCTTCAGCCCGATCTGCTCAGCTGTCATAAACAGTTCTGTTTCGGCCGGTCCGGCAGGTGCTGGTGTATGCTTATATGTGATCCCGGAAAAATCCTGGCGCATGGAAAGGTTCTTGATCTGAGTCATAAATATACTAATGTTTCGAGGCTGTCGATCCTGCCTGTTTGCCAGGCAAAAAGCCACAGCCGGTCATTCAAACGCTTCGGCCAGGCGGATAGCGCGGATCGGCTCTACCGCCATGGGGCCTATACTAGCAGGCCGGTTGCTCACAGGAGCTGCCACACTATCGGGGTTCATGTATTTATTGGCGCCGATGATGGTGAGATCGCCCGAAGCCGCTTTCTCTTTCAGGACCGCCACCTGTGTGCTGACAAGGCTTTGCACAATGCCTTTTTCGAGGCAGGCGAGCCAGCCGCCCTGCGCTTCCCACGATTTGAAGAGGTCGAATGCCCTGGTGGCCAGCTGTTCCGTGAGCGATTCGATATAATACGAACCAGCGCCTATGTCGGCGGCCTTATTGAGATAACTTTCCTCCTTGAGGATCAACTGTTGGTTGCGGGCCATGCGTTCCGCAAAAGCCTTCTGGCCAGGGTCGGGCTGATCGCTGAATGGCGTTACATACAGCGCATCACAGCCGCCTATCACAGCGCTCATGGCCTGCGTGGTGCTTCTCAGCAAATTGGTATAAGGGTCTTTTGAAGTGAAGGTGAGGCGCGACGTGGTGCAGGACACGAACAGCGGGGCCTCCACGCCGTAAGCCCGGTTCACGAGAGGCATCAGTTGCCGCAGAGCCCTGAGCTTGGCTATCTCCATAAAAAAATCGGAACCAACTGCCACACTCACCTGCACACCTTTTGCAAGCGCCTGCAGGTCGAAACCCTGTTCCTTCAGGTAGGCCAGGTATTCGTGGTAATGCCCCAGCACCATGGCCAGTTCTGTCACCGGACCGGCGCCCGTATTCTGGTAGAGGGTAGCGTCTACCAGCAGCTTAGCGCTATTGAAGGGCAGGCCGGCTGATCTTAATACATCGCCAAGGTCCTGCGCCCGGTTGCTGAGCCAGTTGCCTTGCTCCACCAGGTGTGCCAGTATATCGTAATTAACCGCCACACGCAGATTGGATGAACTGAGCGATCGGGCTGAAAGAATGTCGTTGAATTGCTTTTCGAAATCACCGAGATGGCTATTGAGCATAAACTCGGTAGCGATATGCTCGATATAGATACCATCCAGCAGGGTCGTCAAATTCCTGTTGCCATCGAGGCAGAATTTGAGGCAGGATACGCCGCCGTTGAGCGCTGCCAGGGCCGCGCGGTTGGCCTCCCTCTCATCGTTCACAATGATCAGCTCGCCAATATGCCAGTCGTGGTGCGTGAACACCGGGCCCGAAGCGGCCGGCAGGTCTTCGGCTGTGTAAAAAGGATTGACGTCAAATCCGTTATCGGTGTGCCAAACCAGCTGGCTGAAGTCGATCCCCTTCAGGTCTTTCACCAGCTGATCTTTCCACTGCTGGGGGGTAACGGGGTCGAATTCGGTAAACAGTTTCTCCATGGTCATGATTAAGGGCGTTGTAACCGGGGCACATTGAGCACTACGGGTTACAGCTTAAAATGTTTGCGCGATCTCTTTCTTCAGGTATTCGAGGGCTACTTCGTTAGGCAGTTTCTTATCTACATTGGCGGCAATGTTGAGGATCATCACGGCAAGGTCTGAACCGTTGGCATCCGCGGCCACCTTGGTGGAGGAAATATTCACCAGCTTGATGATCTCTTCCTTGGCGGTTTTCACCAGCTCCCAGGCGCCGTACGACATATAGATCTGCTGCGAGAGATTGTGCTCATATTCTGTTTTAATGGCAGTAACCAGCTCGCGCTGCAGTTGCTGGGCGTTCATGCCATGCTTATTGACCCTGATCACAAGGCTGTTGGGGTGGATCCGCTCCAGGAAGATCACCACGCGCTCGTAGGCCTGGATCTTGAGAGGAGTGATGGTAGCCTGGGTCGCTTTTTTCAGCTCATGCTCGCGCCTTTTCTGGTCGTTATCCAAAAAACGTTGTACCAGGAAATAAACGGCCACGAATACCGCGCCGGCCGGTAAAATGATCTTCAAAATTTCTATCAGTGCATCCATACACGGGGTTGATTAATGGTTTTAAATGTCGTGATTTTTAATGATTTGGAGAAAACATATTTCAACATATAATGCTTAACTTGAACAAAATTACGGGCGCATCCAAATTCAGGACCGGTTCCTTTATGGAATTTGAACCGCTATGCCATCCTAACAGCAAAAATTACCGCTTATGTCAATTAAAAAAGCATTTACCGTTGTTTTACTGTGTATTGCTACCGCTCTCATTTCAGTAGGGTATTTCTCACACACTTTCACGCACAGATCGCAAGCCATCCTGAGCTTCGACAAGGGAGACAGTTACGCAAAGTTATGGAAACGTGTAGACAGCTGCCAGAACAAAGGCCTGTCGGCCAGCGCCCTGCAGGTGGTGGAGGTGATCTACAACAAGGCGAAGACCGAGAACAACGCCGCGCAGTTTGTAAAAGCCGTGCTGCACCGTATGAAATTTGAAAGCTACAAGGAAGAGTTCTCGCTCGAAAAATCCATCTTCAAATTGCGTGATGAGGCCGCCGGGGCCAGGTTCCCTATCAGGCCCGTGCTGCAAAGCATTCTGGCCGACGCCTACTGGCAGTATTTCCAGAATAACCGCTACAAGTTTTATAACCGCAGCACTACCGTCAACTTTAAAAACGACGACGTGAGCACCTGGGACCTCAAAACCATCTCCGGCGAGGTGATCGCCAACTACAAGGCTTCTCTCGATAATGCCGACAGCCTGAAGCGCACCCGGGTCGATATATACAACGATATCCTTACCCAGGGCACTGCCGAAGGCCGCGAATGGCGCCCAACCCTTTACGATTTCCTGGCGCACCGGGCGCTTGATTTCTTTATGAATTCTGAAATAGATGTATCGCACCCGGCCAACCGTTTCACAGTAAACGACGACGTGTACCTGAAAGCGTACCCGGCGTTTTTAAATGCCACCATTACCAATCCATCCGATTCGCTTGAAACAAAATACTATGCATTGAAACTGATGCAGGACCTGACCCAGTTTCACCAAAAGGATGAAAATGTGAACGCCCTGATAGATGTGGAGCTGAAGCGCCTGGATTATATCAACATTTATTCGCAGAACCCGAAAAAGGACACCCTGTACTTCAACACCATGAAAGCGCTCGAGTCTACATTTTCGGGCAGCCCGCGTGTCACAGAGATCGGTTTCAGGCTGGCCACCTGGTACCTGCAAAAAGGCGCGCTCTATAAGCCGCTGGAAGGTGACAGTTACAAATGGTACAGGAAAAACGCGAGAGACCTGGCGGAAGCCACCGCCAAAAAATTCCCGGACTCGTACGGCGCCAAAGAATGCAAAAACCTGGTGATCGGTATGGCTGCCAAAACGCTCAACATCTCCATGGAGGAGGTCAACGAGCCAGGCAGGCCTTTCCGGGCACTGGTAAGCTCCACCAATATCAACAAGCTGTATGTCAAGATCGTGAAAACCTCGCACCAGGAGCTGCGCCGGCTCAACCGCACCGACTGGGGCGAAAAGCTCTTCAATAAATATAATGCCCTGCCTGTGGCGAAAACATTTGAGCAGCCGATCCCCGACGACAACGATTACCAGAACCACAGCGTGGAGATCAAAATGCCGGAGCTGCCTTATGGCTATTACATAGTGCTCACTTCCCTCACGCCAGATTTCAAATACAGCAACAACCTCAACTCCTACGCTACCTGCATCATTTCCGATATTGCCGACCTGGAGCGCCGCCGAAACGACAACGGCTACTACGAGTTCTATGCCCTGCACCGGCAAACCGGCGAATCGCTTAAGAACATCACGGGCCAGGTATGGTACGAAAAATACAATTATGTGAGCAGGGATTACGAGATCAAAAAAGGAGAGACGGTTAAAACAGACGACAAGGGTTATTTCAGCATCGGGCCAAACACCGACGACGGGCGGACCTTTTATGTGGAACTGATCAACGGCGCGGATTCGTATTTCAACAACAACAGTTATTATACCTACAAGACCGCACCCGATAACAATGCGCACATCCAGTCTTCCATTTTTACCGACCGGTCTATATACCGCCCGGGGCAGACCGTGTATTTCAAATCCATTGTGCTGGAAAGGCAGGGAAGCGGCCCGTGCAAGATCAAAGCTAATTTTCCTGTAACGCTGACCTTCTACGATGTGAACTACCAGAAGATCGCCTCGCAAAACCTTACCACCAACGAGTATGGCACCGTGAGTGGCTCGTTTGTAGCGCCACAGGGKGTTTTGAACGGGCGGATGCAGATCAGCGATGGCTATGGCTACGCTTATGTGTCGGTAGAGGATTACAAGCGGCCTAAGTTCGAGGTGAGCTTCAACGAGGTGAAAGGTTCTTACAGGCTCAACGACGAAGTAACGGTAAGCGGGCTGGCGAAAGCCTATGCCGGCAACGCCCTTGATGGCGCCGCCGTAAAATACCGCGTGGTGCGCATGGTACAATACCCATACTGGTGGTGGTGGTACAGGCCATATTACAGCAACACCCAGGTGGAGATCGCCAATGGCGGGGGAAGCACAAAAGATACCGGCGCTTATTTT
>BFBZ01002462.1_pt1 | contig 9999 bp, 9 predicted proteins | sample 1888401 | NCBI WGS metagenome assembly BFBZ01 (sample SAMD00112614, study PRJDB3348) | symbiont metagenome | host: Chara braunii | reverse complement strand
CTTCACCCCTCGGGCTTCGGACAGCACGTAGGCCCGCAGGTCTTCCGCGCCCTTGGCGTCGATGAACCGCGAGAAGCTGGCCATGCCCCGTGGCGCCAGCGCGCCGTCGATCACCACGGACTTCCAATCCTCGGAAGTCAGCAGCATCGGGGTGCGCTTCAGGTCGGGCAGGAAGGCGCCCGAGGCGTTGGGGCCGTGGCAGACTTGGCAGTTCTGGTGGAACAGCGCGAAGCCCGCTTTCACGTCACCCGTCGAGGTCACCCCCGTCAGGTCGACGTTGGGCGCCTGTGGGATCACATAGGCCGGCGCCTTGGCCGTCCCGCCCAGCTTGAAGACCATCAGCCGTCCCGGCAGCCGCGGCCGTTGGGGCAGGAAGGACGGCGCCGACAGGGCCCCGGCTCCGCCGTAGCCCACCATCAGGGCCACATACTGCTCGCCGTCGATCTCGTAGGTGGACGGCGCGGCGATGACGCCGTTCTCGGTCTTGTAGGTCCAGAGCAGCTTGCCGTTGGCGGCGTCGTAAGCCGCGAACTCGCCCTGGGCCGCCCCCTGGAAGATCAGGCCGCCGGCCGTCGACAACACGCCGGCGTTCCAGAAGAACGGGTGCTGGATGGTGAAGCGGGCCTTCTGCGCCACGGGGTCCCAGGCGATCAGCTCGCCCTTCACCATCGCCTTCACCGCGGCGATCTGGGCTTCGTCCGTCGGCAGGGCGTTGGCCAGGAAGTCGGTGCCGACGTTCCAGGCGCCCGGCCGATAAGTGTAGCCCTTGTCGTTGGTGTAGCCGAACGGCACGACCTGGGCCGGGATATAGACCAGCCCCTCCTTCGGGTTGAAGGCCATGGGGTGCCAGTTGTGCGCGCCGAACGGCGCGGGCACCTGCAGGGAGGGCGCATTCTCGTAGCGCACGCCGGGCGCCTCGATGGGACGACCGGTGGCCGGATCGACCCCGGTGGCCCAGGTGATCGGCACATAGGGCTTGGCCGAGATCAGCTTCCCGTTGGCGCGATCCAGCACGTAGAAGAAGCCGTTCTTGGGCGCCTGCATCAGCACCTTGCGCGGCGCGCCGTCGACGGTCAGGTCAGCCAGGATGATGTGCTGGGTGGCGGTGTAGTCCCAGCTCTCGCCAGGCGTGGTCTGGTAGTGCCAGACGTAGTCGCCGGTGTCGGGCTTCAGAGCCAGGATCGACGAGACGAACAGGTTGTCGCCCTTGCCGTCCGACCGCTTCAGGTGGTTCCAGGGACTGCCGTTGCCGACGCCGACATAGAGGATGTCGAGATCGGGATCATAGGCCATGGCGTCCCAGATGGTCCCGCCGCCGCCGGTCTTCTTCCAGCCCTCGCCGAACCAGGTGGCGGCGCCCTTCTCGGCCATCACCTTGTCGGAGGGGGCGTTGTCCGGCTTGCCGTCCGGGTTGGGGGTGGTGAAGAACCGCCACACCAGCTTGCCGGTGGCCGCGTCATAGGCCGAGAGGTAGCCGCGCACGCCGTACTCGGCGCCGCCGTTGCCGATGAAGACCTTGTCCTTGATGACCCGCGGCGCGCCGGTGATCGTGTAGGGGCGCGAAGTGTCGGTGGTCTGCACCGACCAGGCTTCGGCGCCGGTGTCCTTGTCCAGGGCCACCAGGCGGCCGTCCAGCGTGCCGACGAAGACGTGGCCCTTCCAGATCGCCACCCCGCGGTTGACCACGTCGCAGCAGGCGTCGAAGCCCTTCTCGCCCTTGACCTTGGGATCGTAGGACCACTTCAGCGCGCCGGTCTTGGCGTCGAAGGCGTAGACCTTCGACCAGGCGGTGGTGGTGTAGAGCACGCCGTCGGCGATGACCGGCGTCGCCTCCTGGCCGCGGTCGGTGTCGAACTCGTGGAACCAAGCCAGGCCGAGCTGGCCGACATTGGTGGTGTTGATCTTGTCGAGGGGGCTGTGGCGCTGCTCGTCATAGGTCCGGCCGTAGGAGAGCCATTCCCCCGGCGCTGCGGCCATGATGCGCGCGCCGTCGACGCCGCCGGACTTGCCGCCCTGGCCGCAGGCGGCCAACAGGGCGGTGGCGGCCAGGGCCGCGACCAGCTTCCAGGTCTTCATCGTAAAAGCCTCCCTCGAGACCGTTCAGACGCGGTCTTTGAGCGGGACTGTGCGTCCGATCAGCGGAGGCGGCAAGGCTGCCGCAGCGTCAGGAAGAACGCCAGCCCTTGGGCTCCAGCAACACCGCCAGCAGGGCCAGGGCGACGTAGACGATCAGGGCCGTCCGGGCCATGGCGAAGCCGTCCGCCGCCGCCGGCATGACCATGGCGATGATCTGCACCGCGACCAGTGCGCCGGTGAAGACGAAGACCGGCCAGAGGCTGCGCCCCTCCCCGCCCCGGGACCAGGCCCACGCCGCGGCGCCCAGGCCCAGCAGGCCTATCTCCACGGCCTGTTCCGGCACTGGATAGTTCCAAAGGCCGAGACCGACCTTGGCGCCGCCGAACCACAGCTCCAGGTCCGGCCGATGCACCAGCAGGTCCAGCAACCAGTGCGAAAAGACCACCATCCCGATGGTGATCGAGGGACCCCAGCGCAGGCGCAGGGCGTAGCGGGCCAGGGCCACGGCGGCCAGGGTCCAGATCAGGCAGCCCGGCAGGCTGTGGGTGAAGGGCATGTGGTAGAGGTCGAGGACACTGCCCGGCAGGCTCTCGTCGATCCGCACCTTTTCGACGCCGACCATCACCAGGCTGCTCCAGCCGATGTCGATGAACTGAGCGGCGACGACGTAGGTCCAAAGCGGCGCCTTGGGCTCCGCCGCCTTTGCGGCCAGGGCGGCGGCGTAATGGCCTACAAACATGCACCAGAGTCCTTCAAGTCTGTCACCAAGGTCTAGCTTGAAGGCTTTAAGCAAAATTGGCCGTTTGTGAACGTCCGTTATCCACAATCGCCAAGTCTGCAGGACCTGTGGACGTTAACCCCCGACTCAGGAGTCCGAAACTCCGCCTTTACCCCGCTTCTGTATCAATCCGGGTCAACGAGAGCTTGGTCCATGAGGCCAGCGTCCGATTCAGGTGTGGGTGTTTTCTAATGACCAAGACGGTCCTCGTCGTCGATGACGACCCGACTCAACGCCGGCTGATCCAAGCCGTCCTGGAGCGCGAAGGCTTCGCCGTGGTCCACGCCGAGAACGGCGACCAGGCGATCGCACGCCTGCAGTCCGGCGCGACCACCGATCTGGTCCTCCTGGATTTGGTCATGCCAGGCCTCAGCGGTCAGGACACCCTGAAGGAGATGCGTGCGCGCAGCTTCACCCAGCCCGTGATCGTGGTCACCGCCACCGGCGGCATCGACACCGTGGTGCAGGCCATGCAGGCCGGCGCCAGCGACTTCTTCATCAAGCCGGCCTCGGCCGAGCGGATCATGGTCTCCATCCGCAACGCGCTCTCGATGGGCGCGCTGAAGGGTGAGGTCGAGCGGCTGAAGAAGCACGCCTCGGGCCGCATGAGCTTCGCCGACATGGTGGGCGACTCCCCGGCCATGACCATGGTCAAGCGCATGGGCGAGCGGGCGGCCAAGTCCTCCATCCCCATCCTGATCACCGGCGAAAGCGGCGTCGGCAAGGAAGTCATCGCCCGCGCCGTCCACGGGTCGTCCGATCGGGCCGGCAAGCCCTTCGTCGCCGTGAACTGCGGCGCCATCCCCGAAAACCTCGTGGAGTCGATCCTGTTCGGCCACGAGAAGGGCAGCTTCACCGGCGCCACCGACAAGCACCTGGGCAAGTTCCAGGAGGCCAACGGCGGCACCCTGTTCCTCGACGAAGTGGGCGAACTGCCCATGGACATGCAGGTCAAGCTGCTGCGCGCCCTTCAGGAAAGCGAGATCGACCCGGTGGGTTCGAAGCGCTCTGTGAAGGTCGACGTGCGCATCGTCTCGGCCACCAACCGCGACCCGGCCCAGGCCGTGAAGGACGGGCTGTTCCGCGAGGACCTGTTCTATCGCCTGAACGTTTTCCCGATCGAGGCCCCGGCCCTGCGCAACCGGCGCGAGGACATCCCGGCCCTGGTCGATCACTTCATCCGCCGCTTCAACGTCGAAGAGGGCAAGTCGGTGGTGGGCGCCTCGCCCGAGACCGTGGCTTTCCTGACCAGCTTCGACTGGCCCGGCAATGTTCGCCAGCTGGAGAACGCGGTCTATCGCGCCATCGTCCTGGCCGACGCGCCCTATCTGCAGCCCTATGATTTCCCGGCCATCTCGGGCGTCGCCGCCCCGCCGCCGGAAGCCGTCTCGCCGACCTTCGCGCCGATCGCCGGGCCAGCGCCCAGCCTGGGCGACGAGGTCCAGGGCGACGCCGCATCGCCGGTGCGGATCCTCGACCATCGGGGACATCTGCGCACCCTGGAAGAAATCGAACGCGACCTGATCCAGCTCGCCATCGAGGTCTATGCCGGCCACATGAGCGAGGTGGCCCGCCGCCTCGGCATCGGCCGCTCGACCCTGTACCGCAAGGTCCGCGAGCAGGGCCTCGAAGGCTCCATCAAGGAGGGGTCGGATGAAGGTCCTGAGACCGCAGTGGCGTGACGAGCGGCTCGCCGCTCTGATTCGCAAACCCAAGCCGGTCGCCAAGCCGGCCCCGGCGCGGTCGTCCTAGGCCGCTAGTCCTCCGTGGCGCGAGGCTTCCGACGGAAGCCGCGGCCGCGGGGCATTTCCCTTTTCTCGCCCTTGGCCTTGGCGGCGATCTCCTTGAGCTTCACCGCCTGCATGGCCGAGAGCGCCTCGCCGGGCGCGCCCTTCTCGGGGTCGCCAAAGGCCCGGCCATAGGTCTTCACCCGCTCGGCCACGGAGCCGAGAAACTCACCCTCCCATTCCGAGAGAGTGACGCCCGCCTTCTCTGCCTGACGACGGGCGCGCTTCAGGGCGTTCAGCGCGGCCCGCTGGGCCTGCGCCTTTCGATCCGGAGGCTTCCGGTTCAAATCTCTCCGATGGCCGAGAGGTAGAGATCGAGGATCGCGTCCTCTTCCATCCGCTTGGCCCGGTCCTGCTTCCGGATGCGGATGACCTTACGGATGATCTTCACGTCGAAGCCGTTGCCCTTGGCCTCAAGCAGCACTTCCTTGATCTGCTCGGCGATCTCGGACTTTTCCTGCTCCAGGCGCTCGACGCGCTCGATGATGCTCTTGAGCTGGCCCTGAGCGGCTTGGTTGAGGATATCGCCGTGGGCGTTGTCGTCGGACATGGGAGGAACGTCTCATAAGTCAGGGGGACGGGAAAGGCGCGGGAACCTAGCGGCGGGAAACGCCTCTGTCATCCGCCGCTGAACCTTCCCCGCAGCCGAGCCGTTGAGACGGAACGACGCGGAGATCCCCGATGACCGACAGAAAGCCCGGCCCCACCCAGGAGGACGCCGAGTCCGCCGTTCGCACCCTGATCGAATGGGCCGGCGACGATCCCACCCGAGAAGGGCTGCTGGAGACCCCGAAGCGGGTGGCCAAGGCCTATCGCGAGCTGTTCGCCGGCTACGAGACCGATCCTCACGACTATCTGGAGCGGACCTTCGAGGAGGTGGGCGGCTACGACCAGCTGGTGATCCTGAAGGACATCCGCGTGGTGAGCTTCTGCGAGCACCACATGCTGCCGTTCCTGGGCAAGGCGCACGTCGCCTATCTGCCGCGGGACCGAGTGGTCGGCATCTCCAAGCTGGCGCGGGTGGTCAACGGCTTCGCCCGGCGGCTGCAGATCCAGGAAAAGCTCACCGCCGAGATCGCCGAGGCGATCCAGGAGATTCTCGATCCCAAGGGGGTGGGTGTGGTCCTTGTCTCCGAGCATAGCTGCATGACCATGCGGGGCGTGAACACGCCGGGCTCAAGCCTGACCACCAGCCATCTGTTGGGCGAGGTCCGGGACGATCCGAGAACCCGCCAGGAGTTCTTCGACTTGGTGCGGAACGGCTAGGCCATCCGTCGGCGAGCATAGGGCGGCGGCGGCGGATCGCCGCCTTCCAGGGCCGGCGCCAGCAGGCTGAGCGCCACCTCCGCCAAACGGCTCTTGCCCTGCGCCAGCCTCTTTCCGGCGAAGGCCCAATAGCGCCAGGTCGCGGAGTCCAGGCAGTAGACATAGATCGCCAGGTCGAACAGCGCCTCGTCCGGCCAGGTCGACCCGAACCGCTTCAGATGCTCGACCACCATCTCGGCCAGCCGTTCGGCATGGATCGGCGCGACCTCGGCCAGGCGCGGGAAATGGTCGAAGGCCGCGCTCATGGAGAGGTCGTAGCCGACCTCCTGTTCCTGAAGCTTCAGCGCTCCGATCCACTTGCGGAAGAACACCCGCCAGTCGGTCTCGCCTTCTTCCCAGCTCTCGGCGGCGGCATCGCGGATGTGCGCCAGCCGCTCCTCATAGAGGGCCAGGATGATGGCCTCCTTGTTGGGGAAGTACTGATAGATCGAGCCGACCGAGACCCCGGACAGGGCGGCGATGGCCGGCGTCGTCACCGCCGCCGGGCCCTCGCGGTTGAGGATCTGCTGGGTGGCGTCCAGCACCCGGGCGATCCGGGCCTTGGCGCGCGCCTGGATCGGCAGCTTGCGAGGCGTAAGGGCGGTCATCGCCGGTCTTCTAGCATGGCCGCCGCCGCGCCCCGCAAACCAGGCCTACTTTTCCGGCGGCATGGCGCGGACCTGCTCCGACAGGGCGTCGAACAGGGCGAAGGTCTCTTCCGACATCGCGTCATCCCAGGCGCCGGTCCAGTTGCTGGTCTTCACCACCACCAGGTCCAGGGCGGGATTGACCATCAGGAACTGGCCGTAGATGCCCTCACCGGTGAAGGCGCGGTCCGGGCCCGGGATCAGCCACCATTGATAGCCGTAGCCCGTCACCCCGCCGCCCAGCTTGCCGTAGTCGACCTGTGGGCTCTGGGGTTGGGTGGCCAGGGCGATCCAGCCCTTGGGCAGCACCTGACGACCGTCCACCGCGCCGTCATGGGCGGCCAGGTAGCCGAACCGGGCGTAGTCGCGCAGGCGGATCAGCAGCCCGCCAGCCGCCACTTCCCGCCCCGCATCGCCGGGCTGATCCAGGATCCAGCGGGCTTCACCCTCGGCACCCATGGGCTTCCACAGCTTCTCGGTCATGTAGTCGGAGAGCTGCTGGCCGGTGGCCTTGGCCAGCAGGGCGCCGAGGACTTCCGTGTCGGCGCTGGCGTAGTTGAACTTTTCGCCGGGCTTCCGGACGGCCTTGAACTTGCGGGAATAGTCGTAGAGGCCGCCCTGGTTGCGATCGAACAGGGCCAGGAAGCCGCCGATGCCGGATTTGGCGTCGGTGTATTCTTCCTCGAACGAGGTGCCCGACGACATCTGCAGGACGTCGCGGATGGTGGCGGTCTCGTACGCGCCGCCCTTCAGCTCCGGCAGGTAGCTGATCATCTTGTCGTCCAGGCTCTTGATCGACCCTTCAGACAGGGCGATGCCGATCAGGCTGGAGACGAACGACTTACCCACCGAGAACGAGACGAACCGGCTGTCGGGCGCCGAGCCGTGGGCGTAGCGCTCGTAGAGGATCTGGTCCCCGCGCATGATCAGCAGGCCGGTGGTGCGGGTGTTGGTGGCGAAGGCGTCCAGGCCGTAGGTCTTGCCCTTGAAGCTGTAGGACGCCGCGAACGGCGCGGTGGGCTCCTTCAGCGGCATGGGCTTGCCGGCCGGCGCGATCCGTCGGCTGGGGAACAGCTCCTCCATGTTGTGGAACGCGCCGCCGGAGTTCTCCGGCCCGGCCCAGGTCCCGCGAACCCCGACCTGCTCCTGCGCCTGACTCTGGCCGGCGCCCAACAGCACCGAGGCAATGGCCCCAACCATCAACATCGTCCGCATCGCTTCCCCCTCAGGTTATGATTTAAGACAAATGTGAACTAACATTCTTATTTATGGCAAGCCTTTTCCGTTCGGCTACAGGTGAGCCGAGGGCCGATTTGCGATTTCGAATTCGGGAGAGGGGCTGGCGGTTGTTCCCAGCCAGACATGCAAAAGGAACCGGTTGGCTTCAGCCGGTTCCTCAGACACTTGATCTTGAAAGCGCGCGCCGGCTTCAGCGCGCGATGACATTGCCGATATCCTGAAGAGCCGCTTGCGACGTCTCCAGGAACCGCGGGTCTTAGCCTTGCTTGGCTTTGAAGCGCGGGTCGGTCTTGTTGATGATGTAGACCACACCCTTACGACGCACGAGCTTGCAGTCGCGGTGGCGAGTCTTGAGCGACTTGAGCGAGCTTCTGACCTTCATAGACCTGTCTCGGGCGCGCCGGATTTGCATCCGGGGGGTTTCTACAGAGCGGGCGCATATACGGGTGAGGGACTTGGGAGTCAACGCCTTGGCGCCCCTGACGCCGTTGTGATGGACGTATCAGGCCGGGCGCCGCTAGATTCAGTCGGATGGACCGGCGCTCTTTCCTCGTGTTGCTTGTGGCCGGCTGCGCCGACCCGTCAACCTATCCCATGCCCATGGCGCCCGGCGTGCCGCTTCCCGCCGCGCCGCAGGGACCCACCACCTCCGGCGACGCCAGCTTTGACGCCTGGGCGCTGGAGTTCTACGGCCGGGCCCAGGCCGCCGGCGTCTCCAAGGCGCTGCTGGACCGCGAACTGGCCGGCCTGACCCCCAACCCCCGGGTCATGTCGCTGGATTCCGCCCAGCCGGAGTTCTCCAAGCCCATTGGCGACTACATCAAGGGGACGGTCTCCGACGATCGCATCGCCAGGGGGCAGCGCTACCGCACGGAACTCGCCTTCTGGCCGCAGGTCGAGGCGCAGTACGGCGTCCCCCGTGAGATCCTGATCGCCATCTGGGCCATGGAAAGCGGCTTCGGCGCCATCCAGGGCGACTTCGACATCGTCCGCTCGATGGCCAGCCTGGCCTTCCACGGCCGCAGGCGCGCCTGGGCCGAAGGCGAGCTGATCGCCTGCATGCGCATCATCAATTCCGGCGAGGCCACCCGCGAGCAGCTCAAGGGCTCGTGGGCCGGCGCCATGGGTCAGACCCAGTTCCTGCCGTCGAACTTCATCACCACGGCCGTGGACGCCGACGGCGACGGCAAGCGCGACCTCTGGGGCTCCCGGGCCGACGCCCTGGCCTCCGCCGCCAATCTGCTGGCCAAGGGCGGCTGGACGCGCGGCGTGGGCTGGGCGCGGGAAGTGATGCTGCCCCAGGGCTTCGACTACAGCCTCACAGAGGGCCCGCGGGAGCCGCCGGCCTATTGGGAGAACCTTGGGGTCCGCCGCGCCGACGGATTGCCGTGGACGGGCTCTGACCAGACCTCGCCCGCGATGCTGGTGGCGCCGGCCGGAGCGACCGGCCCGGTCTTCCTGCTGTTCCCGAACCACTTCGCGATCCGCAAGTACAACAACTCGACGGCCTACGCGCTCGGCATCGGCCTGCTGGCCGACCGGTTCGCCGGCGGCGGGCCGCTGGTGACCGCCTGGCCGATCGAGACGCCGCTGTCCCTGCCCGACCGAATCTCGGCCCAGGTGGCCCTGGCCAAGCTGGGCTTCAGCCCCGGCGAGCCGGACGGCGTGGTGGGCGTGAACACCCGCACGGCGCTGCGGGCCTGGCAGAAGGCCCGCGGCCTTACCGCCGACGGCTATCTCTCCATGGAGATGGTGCGTCGCCTGAACGTCGAGGCTCAGACCCCGACGTCCGCGCCGGTGGTCTAGACCCCGTCCTCGTCGCTCTTTTCCAGAGTCGCCATGGCGGCCTCGGCGCGAGTGGCCGGCCGCGGAGCGGCGTTGCGGAGCTGCTGGTTGCGCAGGGCGTAGATGAACATCAGCACCATCAGGCCGCCGCACAGGATGAAGGGCGCCGGGTGGATCTTTTCGTAGAGCCAGACGAAAGCCGGGGCGAGAACCACATTGACCCCGTTCACCGCCGCGATGGCGCCGGCCACCCGCGCCTGCTCATGCATGCCCACCGCCAGGGATGACCCGGCGGTGAAGCCCGGCCGCGCGAGACCAAAGCCCAGGCTGGAGATGGCGTAGCCGGCCACGACGGCCGCATAGGTCGGCTGGAAGGCGACGA
>BFBZ01002480.1_pt1 | contig 10000 bp, 12 predicted proteins | sample 1888401 | NCBI WGS metagenome assembly BFBZ01 (sample SAMD00112614, study PRJDB3348) | symbiont metagenome | host: Chara braunii | reverse complement strand
GGGGGAGGGGATGCGCGCGAGAACGACACCGCCACATCTCCCGCGCTTCCCATGAAAAACCCCGCCCGGATCGCTCCGGGCGGGGCTTCGTCCCCTCTGGACGGGAGGCCTTGAGGCCTCGGATTGGCTTTTAGTTCTCGATATAGGTGATCTTGCCTTCGGCATCGCGGCGCCACGTATAGGTCACGTAGTCGGCGCGGGTGATGTCACCCTTCTTGTCGTAGGAGATGTCGCCGATCACGGTCTTGAACACCGCGCCGGAGCGCATGTATTCGGCGATCTTGCGTGGATCCAGCGAATTGGTGGCGATCGCCGCCTGCTGGAAGATCTGCACGCCGGCGTAGCTGTAGAGCGTATAGGCCTGCGGGTCGAATTTGCGGACGTCGCGGAAGCGGGCGACGATCGCGGCGGCTTCCGGACGACGGCGCGGGTCCGGCGGGAAGGTCATCAGCGTGCCGATGGCGCCGGGGCCGGCAATGGCGGCGAACTCGTTGTCGGCAATACCGTCGCCCGACATCAGCGGCGCCTGGACGCCCTGGTCGCGCATCTGGCGGACGATCAGGCCGCCTTCGGTATGCAGGCCGCCCCAATAGACGACGTCGACACCGGCCGCCTTCAGCTTGGAGATCAGCGCCGAGAAGTCCTTCTCGCCGGTATTGACGCCTTCGTAGATGACTTCCTTGATGCCGGCGGCGTTGAGCGCCTTCTGGGTCTCGTCGGCCAGGCCTTTGCCATAGGTCGTCTTGTCGTGGACGATGGCGATCTTCTTGCCCTGGAAATTGCGGACGAGATAGGCGGCGGCCACCGCGCCCTGCTGATCGTCGCGACCGCAGGTGCGGAAGGCGTTCCACTGGCCGCGCTCGGTGATGCGCGGATTGGTGGCGGCCGGGGTGATATAGACCATGCCGTTTTCGGCATAGACTTCGGAGGCCGGCATGGTGACGCCGGAATTGAAGTGGCCGATGACGAATTTCACGCCGTCGCCGGCAAACTTGTTGGCGACGTTGACGCCCTGGCGGGGATCGGACACGTCGTCGCCGACCGACAGGGTGATGCGCTGACCCAGGATGCCGCCGGCGGCATTGATGTCCTCGACCGCCTGTTCGACGCCGTTGCGCAATTGCGCGCCGAAGGCCGCGTTAGGCCCGGTGATGGGACCCGCGACCCCGAGACGGATCTGCGCCTGGGCGGGTACCGCCAGGGCCAGACCCAGGCCGAGCGTCAGCCCGGCAAGGAACTTTTTGGTCATCTCTCATCCTTCCCTTAGAGAGTTGAAGCTTGGTATGCGCCCAAGTCGAGGGTCGACGGTGCCGCCCTTGGCCGGATCGAACACCCTTTCGCGCGAATTGTCAGCCGTTCGTTGGCGTTCCCGGCTGTCATCGGGAACTTTCCGGACGGGAAGACAAGGGAGCCGGCCGTTTCGCCCAAGAAAACGGTCCGGAGCGTTCATAAAGCCACCAATATTGCGTCGACATCTGGCGGGCGCGGGTGGCGCGCCAGGCCAAGATGCCGATGGCGATGATGATCACGGTGTCGACGAGGTAATAGCGCGGCGACAGGAGCGTGCCGTGGAACAGGGCGAAATGGACGAAGCGGATGGCAAGCCCCAGGATCAGGAGATAGGCCAGGGTCTGGGGAATGCCGCGCCAGGTTTCGGCGCAGGCCTTGCCGGTCATCCAGGCGCCCCAGCCGCCCATCACGATGGTGACCAGCAGGAACAGCCAGATCGAGGGTTCTTCGTAGAGAATGCCCTGCATCAGTGCCGCCCTCCCTCGAGATAGGCGGCGCGAACCTCCTCGCGGGCGAGGAGCTCGGCGCCGGTGCCCGACAGCGTGACGGCGCCGTTGACCATGACATAGCCGCGATGGGCGAGCTTGAGGGCGTGATAGGCATTCTGCTCGACCAGGAAGACGGTCAGCCCTTCCAGCCGGTTCAGCTCGCGAATGGCGTTGAAGATGCCGGCGACGATCAAGGGCGCAAGGCCGAGCGAGGGTTCGTCGAGCAGCAGCAGTTTCGGCCGGCTCATCAGGGCGCGCGCGATCGCCAGCATCTGCTGCTCGCCGCCCGACAGCGTGCCGCCGCGCTGGTCGCGCCGCTCCTTCAGGCGCGGGAACAGGGCGAAGACCTTGTCGAGATCCTCGGCGAAGCCGGCCGGATCCGACAGCGAGGCGCCCATCTGCAGGTTTTCGTAGACCGACATGCGCGCGAAGATGCGCCGGCCCTCGGGCGACTGGGCGATGCGCCGGCGCATGATCTGGTGGGTCGGCATGCGCGTGATATCGACGCCGTCATAGACGATCGAGCCGCGGCGCGCCTGCGGGCTGCCGCAGATGGTCATCATCAGCGTCGACTTGCCGGCGCCATTGGCGCCGATCAGCGTGACGATCTCGCCCGGCTCGACATCGATGTCGACGCCCTTCAGGGCCTGGATCGAGCCGTAGAAGGTCTCGACGCCGCGAACCGAAAGAAGCGCCGTCATAACCCGACCTCCGCTTCGACCTTCTCGACCTCGCTGTCATCGACGCCGAGATAGGCCGCGATCACCTTCGGGTCCTCGCGCACCTCGGTGGGCGTGCCGTCGGAGATCTTGCGGCCATAGTCGAGCACCACGACGTGGTCGGAAATCTCCATCACCACGCTCATGTCATGCTCGATCAGCAGGAGCGACGTGCCGTGTTCCTTGCGGATGAAGCGCAGCAGCGTGTTGAGCTCGAGCGATTCGCGCGGATTGAGGCCGGCGGCCGGCTCGTCGAGGCAGAGCAGCACCGGCTCCGTGCACATGGCGCGGGCGATCTCCAGGCGCCGCTGGGCGCCGTAGGGCAGGTCGCCGGCGGGATCGTCGGCGCGCGCGGTCAGGCCGGTATGCTCGAGCCAGTAGGACGCCTTGGCGATGGCCGCCCTCTCGGCGCGGCCATAGCCGGGCAGGCCCAGAATGCCGCCGATCGACCAGAGCGACGCGTGCATCAGCGGATTGTGCTGGGCGACCAGCAGGTTCTCCAGCACGGTCATGCCGGAGAACAGCCGGATGTTCTGGAAGGTGCGGGCCACCTTGGCGCGCCGCGCGATCATGAAGTCCGGCATCTGCTCGAGCAGGAAATCGCCTGCGTCGGGGTTCTTCAGGGTGATCCGGCCCTCGGTCGGCTTGTAGAAGCCGGTGATGCAGTTGAACACCGTGGTCTTGCCGGCGCCGTTCGGACCGATCACCGCGGTGATCTCGCCGCGCCGGGCCTCGAAGGAGAGGTCGCCGACCGCGACCAGGCCGCCGAAACGCATGGTCAGGTGTTCGACGGTGAGGATCGGCGCGCCCGTCGGAGAGCTCATGGCTCCGCTCATCGGATTGCTCATGGGATCACTCATCCATGGCCTTCCTTGACGAGATCGCTGGAGATCGAGCGGCGGGATTTCAGGAAGGCGGTCGGCATGCGGGTCGAAACGAAGCCGCGCGGCTTCCAGATCATGATGCCGACCATGGCCAGCCCGAAGATCAGCATGCGGTATTGCACGGGATCGAAGTCGTTGCCGAAGATCAGCTTCATCCAGTCGAGTTCGCGCAGCAGCTCGGTGCCGCCGATCATGGCGATGGCGGCGATCGCCGTGCCGATCAGCGAGCCCATGCCGCCGAGCACGACAATGGCCAGGATCGTCGCCGATTCCAGGAAGGTGAAGCTCTCCGGCGAGATGAAGCCCTGGCGCGCGGCGAAAAACGAGCCGGCGAAACCGCCGAACATGGCGCCGATGGCGAAGGCGGTCAGTTTGGTGTTGACCGTGTTGATGCCGAGCGAACGGCAGGCGATCTCGTCTTCGCGCAGCGCTTCCCAGGCCCGGCCGACCGGCAGGCGGCGCAGCCGGGTGGAGACCCATGCGGTCATGAGCGCCAGGCAGAGAATGACGTAATAGAGGAAGATGGTGCGGTGGATCGGCGTGAATTCGAGCCCGAAGACGGCGGCGAAACCGGTGTCGGAGGCGTTGAAGGGAATGCCGAAGAAGGACGGCCGGGGGATCGTCGAAATGCCTTCGTAGCCGTTGGAAAAATCCTTCCAGTTGATCAGGACCATCCGGATGATCTCGCCGAAGGCGAGCGTCACGATGGCGAGATAGTCGCCGCGCAGCCTGAGCACCGGAAAGCCGAGCAGCACGCCCCAGAAGGCGGCCAGCATGCCGGCGACCGGCAGGCAGACCCAGAACGCCCAGACGCCGAGCTGCGGGAAGGTGGCCGGGATCACCTGGGTCGCCAGCAGCGCATAGGCATAGGCGCCGACCGCGTAGAAGGCGACGTAACCGAGGTCGAGCAGGCCGGCGAGACCGACCACGATGTTCAGGCCCCAGGCGAGCATGATGTAGATCAGGATCTGCACGCCGAAATTATCGACCCATTTCAGCGCGCCGGCGCCGCCGGTCAGGAAATAGATCAGCATGGGGTAGACGAAGCAGACGACCAGGGCCGCCGGAGGCAGGCCCTTCGAGAGCGCCGCCGGCAGCACGAAACGAGCCCGCGGTGCCGCATCGGCCGTTCGTCGATGATAGACCGAAATGAGGAAGCGGCCGGCCGCGACGATCATCACGATGATCGCGAGCAGGCCCCAGCGGGTTTCCAGGACCAGCCGGTTCTGCATGTCGGCTACGGTTTTGAAACCGATCAGCGGGCCGAAGACGCCGAGCGCGATGAGCCCGGCGAACAGGCCGTCCTTGATGGCGCCGGCGAAGCCGCGGGCAGGGGTGGTGACGGTCGCGGCGGTCGAGGTCGGTGAAGGGGCGATGGTCACGCGCTCATACCTTCTCGACGTCGGGGCGGCCGAGGATGCCCTGGGGCAGGAAGATCAGCACCACGGCAAGGATGGAGAAGGCCGCGACATCCTTGTATTCGACGGAAAAATACGCCGACCAGAAGGTCTCGATCAGGCCGATCAGCAGCCCGCCCAGCACGGCGCCGGGCAGCGAGCCGATGCCGCCGAGCACGGCGGCGGTGAAGGCCTTGACGCCGGGCGTGAAGCCGTCGGCGAAGTTCACCACGCCATAATAGACGAGGTAGAGCGTGCCGGCGACGGCGGCCAGCGCTGCGCCCATCACGAAGGTCACCGAAATGGTGCGGTCGACATCGACGCCGAGCAAGGCGGCCATCTTGCGGTCCTGCTCGCAGGCCCGCTGCGCCCGGCCGAGAGGCGTCTTGGCCACCACCCACCAGAACACCGTGAGCAGCACGGCGGTGGTGACCGCGATCATGATCTGCTTGTAGGACAGGGTCACCGCATAGGTGCCGTCGTCGAACAGGGTGATCACCGTGTTGAGGATGGGGTCCACCGCCTTGTTGCGCGGGCCCTGGGCAACCTGGACGAAGTTCATCAGGACGATCGACATGCCGATCGCCGAGATCAGCGGGGCGAGGCGGAACGAACCGCGCAGCGGCCGGTAGGCGACACGCTCGATGGTCCAGCTGATCAGCGAGGTGAAGACCATGGCGACGATCAGCACGATCAGAAGGGCGAGCAGGATCGAGCCGACGCCGAGCCAGGTGGTGATCACCATCAATGCGATCAAGGCGATGAAGGACGACACCATGAACACGTCGCCATGGGCGAAGTTGACCATGCCGATGATGCCGAAGACCATCGTATAGCCGATGGCGATAAGCCCGTAGATTGATCCGAGCGTAAGCCCGTTGATCAGCTGCTGGAAGAAGACTTCCATGCCGACTCCGTCCCTTTTTTCCCCTCGGCGCAAACGGTACGCCGTGGCCGCGCCTCCGGCCCCTCCGCGACTGCCGCGCGGTTCGGTTGGGAGATCAGCCTGATGAAATGGGTAGCAAGCGCTCCGCCGTGCGACAATGGCTGTTGCGCGTTTTTCTCTGCGACCAAGGGATAGTACCGGCCCGAAACCGGCGCGACCGCCCGCCGCCGCTGGATTCGGTCCTCGGCGATGCATCCGAAGGATTAACCGCCGTCGTGCCAGGATTGACCCGTCTGTGACTGGGGAAGGCTCGCTGAGGGCTCGCCGTCATGCCAGGATTGTCCCGCCCGCGATTGGCGAACGCCAGCCGAGCGCCTATATCCGGCCAGGATTTGAGGTGTCGACGATGGAAGGCGGAACGAACCGCAGCATGATCGTGCCGGGCGCGAGCATCACGCCGGAGGCCTATCGCGACGGCATGGCCTCGGTCGCGGGCCACGTCCATCTGGTGACGACCGCGGGGCCTGCCGGCACCAGCGGCTTCACGGCGATTGCGGTCGCCTCGGTGTCGGACGATCCGCCGACGCTGCTCGTCTGCCTCAACCGCAAGTCCGCCAATGGCGGGTTGATCGAGGCCAATGGCGTGTTCGCGATCAATGCTCTGGCCGGCGGGGCCGAGGTGCTGGCCGAGACTTTCGCCGGCCGGCGGGGGCTTGCGGGCGCTGCCCGGTTCAAGGAAGGCCAGTGGTCGCCGCTCGCGACGGGGTCGCCGACGCTCGAGACCGCGCTGGTGGCCTTCGACTGTCGGGTGATCGAGATCAGGCCGGTCGCCACCCACACGATCATCATCGGCCGGGTCGAGGCGCTGCGGGGCGGCCCCGGCGGCCCAGCGCTGGCCTATTTCGGTCGCGGCTACCGGTCGATCGAGCGCTGAGGCGGAACGCCTCTCGAAGGCGGCCGCCAGGCATCCTGGCGGCGGCCGCGCCCGGCGCGCAACTGACCGCCGAAACACAAAAAGTCCAAGACCTGATCGATCCTTCGCCGCTTTCGGGCGTTAGCCGGATATCGCCCGAAACCCAAGGAGACGATCATGCCGCTGAACAAGCTGCACCTCGCCCTCGTGGTGGCCATGCTTGCTGCCTCCCCATTGGCTTCCTCCGCCGCCCATGCCGGCGACCGCCTGCCGACACCCGAGGAGCGCAGGCAGATCGAGCAGATCCTGCACGGCGAAGGTTTCACCCGCTGGGGCGCGATCGACTACGAGAATGGCCGGTTCGAGGTGGCCGGCGCGGTCGGCCGCGATGGCCAGACCTATGGCCTGAAGCTCAGCCAGGTCGACTTTTCGATCGTCGCGCGCGACCGCGAGGATTGATCCAGGCTTGGTGCGATCGCCGCAGTCGGGTGATGGGAGCCCGTCGTTGCATGTGAGCCCCGATCACTCCGGCCAGTGTTCCGGCGGCCAGTCGCGTGCGGTATGGATCACCCGCAAAATAATGATGGTCTCCCCCTCGGTGCTGGGCCTAAGGGCATAGGCGATCACGTAGGGGATGCCGCTGATCGAACGCTCATAGGTTCCTGAGACGCGTCCGGGCCGGCCACTCGCCAACTCGCCCAGGCCTGCACCAGCCACCCGGATGCGGGCTGCAACCCGCCGGGCCGCGGCAGGATCTTCGGCGGCAATGTAGGCGACCTGATTCTTCAGATCGTCGACCGCGCTGCGCGCCCACTTGACGGGCCGCTTCACGCCTTGCGGGCCTTGGCGGACTCGATCGCGGCATCGACCTCGGCCATCGCGTCGTCATGATCGACAAGGCGACCAGCATCGGTATCGGCCAGCCCCGCCCGAATGCCTTCGATGATCGCAAGCTCGCGATTCACATAAGTCTCGACCGCTTCCGCGGCGAGAAAGGATCGGCTGCGCCTGGTGTCGTGGGCGAGGCGGCCAAGCTTGTCCGCCAATGCGACGGGGACACGGATCGTCATGGTGGTGGATGCCATCGGAAAACGTCCCTGTGCTCAGATGTACACATCTTAGCACGGAAGCGCTGCTCGATCCATGCGGTGCGAGTTCGTCCTTGGCCGCGCCTGCGATGCCATCACGCTGCCTGGGCCCCCGGCTTCCATTCGTCATCCGGGACAGTGGGCCGCTCGTCTCACAGGCCTTTTCGCACTTGGCTCTTGAGGTCGCACTTGGCTCTTAAGGTAAATAAAGGGTTTCGATTGTGTGCCGAAGCTGATGCCGGCCATGATTGCGCTATCCGACGAGCGGGGAGGGCCCGCCGCGAGAGGGCGCCATGGTTCGCTTCGCCGTGCATTCCAAGGACCGGTTGACCGGTGGGCTTGCCGCGTTCTGGGGTGCGCTGCTGCTCATCGACGGCATCATGCGGCTGCTGCCGCCGGCCATGATCGGGCCGCTTCATGGCTTGGGCGGCGATATCCTGCCCCATGCCGTGCAGATCTTTTACGGGCTGAACTGGCCGCTCGCCAAGATCGGCATGATGGAGCCGTTCATCGGCGCCTGGGAAATCGCGATCGCCATGTTCCTGCTGGTCGCGCTGTACGAAATGGTGACCGGCGACAGCGACGATCTCCTGCCGGGCTCGGCCATGCTGATCCTGGGACTGGCGATGGCGCTTACCTCGCTCGCCATCATCTTCGCCGCGGCGATGGCGGCACGTCACGGCCTGCCCGTGCTCGCCGCGCTCTGGCCGGAGACGGTCGTGCTGGCTTTCAGCCTGTTCGCGGCGGTCGCCGAGCGCCTGGACGCCGAGAAGGCGCTCGACTGGGACCCGCGCCTGGCCGAGAGCGTGCCGATCCATCCCTTCGCGCGACGCTGACCGGCGCGTCCCCGGAAACGTCGGCCGCTCAACCGATGAAGGCGGCCAAAGTCATCGCCACCAGGATGACCGCCAGGGCCACATTAATCAGGCGCGAACGCGTCGGGTCGCGCAGAACGCGCGACAGCGAGGCCCCGGCGACGAGCCAGAACAGGTGGATGATCACGATCATTCCGCTGAGCAACGCCACCTTGAGAGCGGCATCCAGGCCTGGTTGCTCGACCAGCAAGGTGGTGCCGGCAAACACCGCGGCAATGGCGAGATAGGCTTTCGGATTGGCGATGGCCAACAGAAAGCCACCGGCGAAGGCCGGGCCTCGGGTATCCTCGCCCTGCTTTTCGAGCGGCGGAGCGGTCGCGATCTTGAAGGCGAGGTAAAGGATATAGACGGTCGAGACGATGGTGAGCGCGGATGCGGCGCGCGGCATCGACAGGATAAGCGCGACGACCCCCATCGAGACCGCCAGCAGCACGGCGATGGTGCCGAGGACGAGGCCGCCGACATAGTTGAGCGAGCGCCGGATGCCGAAAGCCGCCCCCATGGCGGTGGCGCTGACCGTGGAAGGGCCCGGGCTGCCCATGATCACCACCGCGGCCAGGATCAGCGCCAGGACGGGACGCCATGGCGCGGCCATGAAAGCGAGTTCGCCGGTCATCGGATGTCCTGTCGGTTGGCGCGATCAGCGCGAACCTACAGCGCGACGGCCGTGCCGGCTTGAACGATCGTGCGCGCTGTCTTGCCGGCCTGCGGGAGATCCGGCGCCTACTGGGCCGGATCCATGCCCATCCGGCGGATCGCTTCCGCCGCCTGCGGAGCGGTGAGATGCCTGACCAGTGCGGTGGCGGCGGCAGCCGAAGCCGGCGCCGCGCGCAGCCCTGCGGAATAAGTCGTGATGTTCTGGATGATGGCCGGCAGCGGCCCCAGATCGACGAGACCGGCGACACCAAGGAATTCGCTGACCTGCGCGAAGGCAATGTCGACGTCTCCGCGCGCCAGGATCTGCGCGACCTCGGCGCCCGACGACGGTTGCCTGACCTTGGCCGCGATCTGCTCCGCGATGCCCATGGTCCGGAACAGCTCCGCGATATAGGCGCCGCTCGGGCCTGCGGAATAGGCGACCGAGCCGGCGGCCAGGACGGCGGCTCTGACGGCCTCGCCGGTGGAAACATCCGGCCGCGGCAGCCCGGTCCGAACCGCGACGCCGACCCTGGATTTGGCAAAGTCGGCGCGGCTGCCAACGGCCAGTTTGCCCGCCGCGATCAGTTGGTCGATGTTGCGTGAGCCGACGATGACGATGTCGTAGACCTCTCCGGCCAGCACCCTCCTGGTCGCGCTTTCGGTGCCGGCCCAGGTCGTCGCGACCTTGTGCCCGCTCGACAGTTCAAATGCCGAGACGAGCGTGGCATAGGCATCCTTGACGGCATTGGCTGCGATCACGCTGATCTCGGAGGATTGAGCCGCGCGGGAGCCGGTCACGGTCGCGGCGGTCGCCGCGAGGG
>BFBZ01002479.1_pt1 | contig 10002 bp, 6 predicted proteins | sample 1888401 | NCBI WGS metagenome assembly BFBZ01 (sample SAMD00112614, study PRJDB3348) | symbiont metagenome | host: Chara braunii | reverse complement strand
TGGTGCTGAAGGCTTTCGGCTTCACCATCGTCTGGACAGTCTCCTACTATATCATGCTGAGCTACATGCCGACGTTTCTGACGCGTTACGCCGGACTGACCCAAACTCAGGCGCTCATCTGCAACGCGATCGCAATTGTCGTGCTGATTCTGATGACCCCTCTGTTCGGTGCCCTCTCCGACAGATGGGGGCGGAGGCCGCTTCTGTTATTGGGTTGCCTCGCCTTCGTCGTTCTTCCTTATCCTCTGTTCTCGATGATGCTGGCGAAACCAGGCTTCGCCGCGATCCTGGCCATCCTGATCGTCTTCAACATCTTTATCGGCATGCTCTCGGGCGCGGCGCCCGCGGCGCTATCGGAGCTGTTCCCCACGCGAGCCCGTACGACGCTGATGTCGATAGGATACAGCACCTCGGCGGCGATTTTCGGAGGCTTCGCGCCATTCGTCGCCACCTGGCTCATCGGCGCGACAGGCTCGCCAGTTTCTCCGGTCTATTACCTGGTCGCGGCCGGCGCAGCGTCCTGCCTCGCCGTATCGACGTTCCGTGAGACCGCCCACGACCGGCTTGGCTAGATGGTCATGCGCTTATGGTCCAGGCGTTGGCCGATGGCGACGAACCGCCGGCCAATCGATCGCGACGGCAGTGCCTGACCGTCGAGATCTGCCCCCCGCTTCGGCTATCAAGCCCTGAACACCCGGTTGCGAATACCGCTCCGCAGATCTGCATTCTGCGCCCAATTCAACTGGCCCCCCTTACGCCAATCAAGTGGCTCTTTGACCGGGTGGCCTGCGCCTCAATAATTCTGCGTCCGATGGAGCCGAAACTATGTCATTGCGACAGTCTTACAGTCTACTTCTGCTCTTCCTGGCCGTTATGCTTTGTTCGGCGGGCTATGGAGCCACGTTTCTCCTGACCGATCACTTCAGGCAGTTCGGAGGAAATGAGATTCAGACGGGCTGGACTTTGGCGGGCGCGGCGATCGGCACGCTCATTGGCGTTCCCGCGGTTGGCTGGCTTGCGCCGCGTCACGGTCCCGTCGCATTGGCCGCGGCGGGAAGCGTGATCCTCGCGATCGGCTTTGCGCTTTTGGCGGCTCTCGATGGCTTGTCTTCCATAACGGTCTTTAGCGGCTTCCTCATTGGGCTAGGCTGGGGCGCGTTCTTTCTCTCCGCCCCCATGTCGCTCTCCGAACGCGTCCATGACCAGAATCGGATATTCTGGTTCATGTGGCTTGGGGCGGCCCAGATGACCGCGATCGGCGGCGGCCCCATCATCCTGAACTTGCTGCGCGCAAGGTACGGGTTCACCACCGGCGCCGTTTTTGGATCCGTCGCCATCTGCGGGGCCGTGGCTGCCGCTTTGTGCGCGTTGTTCGGCGCTTTGTTCGTGCGGCCGCCGCAGGCCATCAAGCCTTCGGGAAACTGGCTGCGGTCGCTTGGTCCGCTATCCCAAACGCCCAGTATCTACCCGATCATGATGGTCTTTCTTGGCGCCTGTGTCTTCACCTCCATTCTGACGTTTCAGAGCTCCATCGCAAAGACGGCGGGCTTCGACCCTTCGATTTTCTTCCTCTCTTATACTTTGACGGTGGTGGTGGGCCGGTTCACGCTGGCGCCCATCGCGGCGCGGTCCCAGCCTGACATAGCAGCCGTTGTCCTGCTGACGATCATGTCCATGGGTGTGACACTTGCCCTGATCCAAGGCACGAGCCTGATGCTGTTTGTTTCAGCAGCCATATGCCTTGGCGTGGGTTATGGCCTCGTCTATTCCGTCATCCAGACCCAGGTCGTCAACGACGCGCCAATCGAGCATCGCGGCGCTGCCTTGACTTGGTTTGTCCTTGCCTATTTCGCCGGCGTGTTCGGGTTCCCGATGGTTGGAGGCTGGCTCATCGTCGCGTTCGGGACCAACTTCCTATTGTGGACTCTTCTGGCACTGGCTCTACTGGAACTGGCGCTTGCCGTATGGGCCAAGCAAGCCCGCGCACAGCGCGCGCAACACGTTCCGAATCCACCATAGCTGCCGCCGACCGACAGTTAGCACCCACGCTCGCCCGCCGGTCGACCGGCCTCCGAGCAGATGTCTTTCCGGATTTCCTGCAATCTTTCTCGGTCGGCTTCTTCTGAGACAACGCGGCCGCTGACCAATTGACCGGAGGTCGTGCACCCGTCGCCAAGTTGTAGGGATCGCCATCTGATGTCGGCCGAAGTGCCAATTTTGGAGATGCGCGAATGACGTTGCTGCGCTCTCGCAAGGACGAAATGCCGGCATCGCGCTATCGCGCCGTGAATTTGAAAAGGGGCAAAGCGCGGCCCAGGGTCGGCTGGGCCGATTTTCTTGATTTGGCGATCGACCGCGATATCGACATTCCCTTGCTGCAGCAGGTTTATCTTCTGCTGAGGGAGGCGATCCTGGCATGCACATTGATGCCGGGCACCCGCCTTCCATCCACCCGCAAATTGGCCGACCGTCTAGGCGTGTCGCGGACCTCGGTCCTGTCAGCCTACCAGCAGCTGCTCACCGAAGGTTATATCGAGGGGCGAGCTGGATCAGGAACCTATGTAACCGAAGATATACCCCAGCCGGTTGCATCTGCCGTCGTTCATCGAGCAGTCGTGGGGCGCCCAGATCCCCCACGGCTCTCGGCCGCCGGCAAGCGCTTCGGCGAGCTGGCTCAAAACCTCGAGTCCCGGGACGACGTTCCGTTCCGCACCGGATGCTGCTCGGTCGACGCCATAACAATTGAGCATTGGCGTCGGGTTTGCGCGCGGCAGCTCAAGTCATTGGATCGAATCCATCTGCATTATGCGGACCCCATCGGCGAACTCGCACTCCGTACGGAGGTCGCCCAATATCTGCGTGCGGCACGTGCTGTGCGATGCGAACCTGAGCAAATCATTATCCTATCGGGCGCGCAGCAAGCGCTCGATCTTGCCGTGCGATCCCTGGTCGACCCGGGTGATTCAGTCTGGGTCGAAGATCCCGGCTATTTGGGCGCCCGTTTCGCGTTGCGGGCGGTAGGGGCGACCCTGATACCGGTCCCCGTCGATCAAGATGGCATGCTGGTGGGTGTCGGGATGGAGACGCAGCGACATGCGAGAGCAGCCTACGTAACGCCGTCGCATCAGTTTCCGACAGGTGCGGTGATGTCGATGCGGCGGCGCATAGAGCTCCTGTCATGGGCGGAGGAGCATGACGCATGGATTATCGAAGACGATTACGACAGCGAGTTCCGCTATGTCGGTCGGCCGCTTGCGTCGCTTCAAGGCATTGATGCGTCTTCGCGTGTCATCTACATCGGAACACTCAGCAAAATACTCTTTCCCGGAATTCGCCTGGGTTACGCCGTTGTCCCCAGACGCCTTGTGGACGTCTTCAAGGGCGCTAAGATAACGATGGACCGCCAACCGCCAACGCTTCAGCAAGCGATGGTCGCCGATTTCATGAGGCTCGGCTTTCTCAACAGTCATATCCGCCGCATGCGCAATCGATACCGTGACGCGAGAGATGTCGTTGTCGAGGCGGTGACGGAACATATGGGAGATCTGATCGACGTCGAAATTCCCGAGTGCGGCATGCAGCTGGCGGTTCATTTCCGCCCTGGAATCTCCGACGTGGACGTCGCAAGCCGTGCCTTGTCCGACGGTGTATCGGTCACGCCCATAAGCCGGTTTTACCTGAACTCACCCGCCCGCCAGGGTCTCCTGTTGGGATATTCTGGTTTCGACACCAGACGACTGCGGGTGGCCTCGCAACGACTATCGGCGATCGTCCGGACCGCGTTGTAGCGGCGACGGTTCGACAGGCCAGGAATTCTCGCCAGCGTTGGAGGGGCCCTGTCGAAGCGCCGAACGTCCGCCCGCAAAGGCGGAGCCGTCGAACGCGACGTCGAATGGCCTGCGCTTCGGCACGCACCTAGGAGCCGATGGCTTGCGCGCTGCGTTTCGCCGAAGCCGCCTTTGCGGATTGAGCGATAGCCATCAGCCCAATGGTTACGACGACGATCACGGTGGAGGCCGCGGCGATGACGGGCGAGAGATTGAAGTCGAGATCCTCGAAGAATTTTCGCGTGATCGTCTTGTTCTCAACGCCGGAGATGAACAGCGATACGACCGTCTCGTCGAACGACGCCAGGAAGGCGAATATCGCGCCCGCCGCGATGGCCGGCATCACGAGCGGCACCGTGACATCGAAGAATGTTCGAAGGCGAGATGCGCCAAGGGCGAGCGCCGCCATCTCCAGCGAGACATCGAGCCGAGACAGCGCAGCGGACATGATGAGCATGACGTATGGCACCGCGAGCGTCGTGTGGACCAGGACAAAGCCGAATGTCGTACCGGTAAGATGCAGCGGCGCGAATTGCACATAGACGGCAATTGCCACGACGATATGGGGCACGATGAGCGGCGCAAGAACCAGCGCGCTGACGATTTCCTTTCCGGGCACCTGGCCTCGGACCAATGCCACGGATGCGGCGGAGCCAATGGCCATCGATGTCAACATCGTGAGCGCGGCAACCTTGAGAGAGAACAACGTCGCGTCGATCCACTCTGGATCCGAAAAATATTGCCGATACCAGCGGAGCGAAAATCCCTGTGGGGGGAACCGAAGATCCGGCGCCGCTGAAAACGAAATTGGGATGATCAGAACGATCGGAATGATGAGAAACAGCAGGATAAGAATGCATATCGAGCGACCTATCCAGCGTAATACATGTGACGATATGGCTTCGGTGAACATCGTTGAGCTCTTCTCTGCGCAATATCGGGCTGCGGTGGCAATCGCCCGGCTTTGATGGCGTCACACGTGGCTTGCCGCTCTCTCGACACCAAGTATCCGCTTGAAGGCGATCGTGACGCCAAGCGATAAGATCAGAAGAACCGTCGAGATGGCCCCGGCAAACGGCCAGTTCAGAAACTCGGTGGCCTGCTGCGAGATCAACGTCGCGATCAGCAGGGTTCTCGGCCCTCCAACGAGAGCCGGCGTAATATAGAAGCCAAGAGCGAGGACAAAAACCATCAGGCATCCGGCGAATATGCCGGCGAGGCTCAAGGGTAGAGTGATGGTGTAGAACGCGCTGAACCTGCTCGCGCCGAGATTGAGCGCCGCTTTGGTCAAGTCCGGCGATATATTTCGAAGCGTGGAAAAGATCGGAAGTATCATGAACGGCAACAACACATGGCACATGGCCATCAGGACCGCGCCCTCGGTGTAGATCAGGCTCAGTGGGCGGTCGATGACTCCGAGATCGCGCAGCGCGTTGTTGATAATCCCATTGCGCTGAAGCAGAACGATCCAACCGTAGGAACGTACCAGGACGGACGTCCACAACGGCAGCAGAACCAATGCCGCTATGATCCCGGCGACCCAGCCTTTGACTTGGGTCATCAGCATGGCGATCGGGTAGGCCAGCACCAACGTGATGGCGACGGTGCATACGGATATCCAGATCGTCCGGACGATCACCTGGAGATAGAGCGGCTCCTCGACCAAGTGCAGGTAGTGCGCCGCAGTCCATGTCGGCCGCGAAATGCTCTGAAACAGCAAGGCGACAATTGGCCAGAAGAAACCGATCCCGAGCAAAACGACGAGCGGGCTGAGGAGCAGGAGCGAGGTCACGAGCGACAGGCGGCCTCGCTGCGAAGACTGCCCCACGGGGGCCTTGCGTCGCGCCTTTGACGGGACAGCGCTCGCCGATTGCATTTGCCTTGTTTCGCGCGAACGGGGGGCAGTGCCCGCAGAGGTGAGGCTCGACATGGTCAGGCATTCCCGGGAAAGACGTGGGCATCGTCTGCCGACCAGGACACCGAGACATTGTCGCCCACCTGAAGGGCCGCCTGGGGCGAATGAGCGTCCACGACAGCCCGGAGCGTTAGCTCCGGGTCGCGGATCGCGATCAACAGCAGGATCGCGGCGCCATTGAAGACCCTCTGATCAACCGTGCCCGCCAGAACTGCGTCGGACGGCTGTGAGCCGTTCGCACGAGCGAGCTGGATCCGCTCCGGGCGGATCGCGACGCGCACGGGAGCGTCGAGAGCAACTGTTCCATCGGCCGGCCGGCGCGCGGCGAGAAGCGCGCGGCCTGCTTGGATGCGACAGACGCTCGTCTCGAGGGCGCACGCAACGCCCGGTACGAAATTCATATCGCCGAGGAAATCGGCAACAAACGCATTTTCCGGCCGGTCATACAGATCTTGCGGGCTTCCACACTGTGTCAGCTTGCCATTGTTGAGCACCGCGATGCGATCCGACATCGTCACCGCTTCTTCTTGGTCGTGCGTGACGTAGATGACCGTCGCACCCAGGCGTTGTTGCAGCTGTTTGATCTCGATTTGCAGGTGCTGACGCAGCTTTTTGTCGAGCGCTCCGAGCGGCTCGTCCATGAGCACGACGGGCGGCTCGAACACGATCGCCCGTGCGAGCGCCACACGCTGCTGCTGGCCGCCTGAAAGCTGGCCCGGCATGCGATCTTCATAGCCCGTGAGCTTGACCATATCGAGGGCGCGACGGATCGCGGTGTCGCGCGGGGCGCCGGACACCCCGCGCATGCGGAGCGGAAAGGCAATATTTTCGGCGACCGACATGTGGGGAAACAGCGCATAGCGCTGAAAGACCATTCCCAGATTTCGCTTGTTCGCCGGGACGTGGGCGAGATCGCGCTCGCCGACGACAAACCGCCCGGCGCTCGGGGTGTCAAAGCCCGCAAGCATCATCAGCAATGTCGTTTTTCCTGAACCTGACGGACCCAGCAGCGAGACGAACTCGCCTGGCCCTACATTCAGCGTGACTTCGTCTACAGCCTTGACCGGCCCATAGTTCCGGGAGACCGAGACCATTGACACGGCAAGGCCTTGGCCACTGCGAGATTGCGCCGCCTGCGGGGCACGCGGGTGCGAGAGATGGGTCGTTGCCATCATGCAAAGCTCCGTTTTGATAGAGTGCCGCGGACACCGCCCCGATTGCCCCTGGGAGCATTGTCAGGCGCGTGGCGCCGCGGTTTTGCGCCGCTCGAATTTGCCGCGCGTGGCCGGCGCCAGGGAGGACGGCGCGATCCGGTTCGACGCGGCTTTCGGTATCGTTCCGCGACAATGACTAGCTGCGCGCCAGCCATACGGTGAAGCGTTCGCTGATATCCGCGAGGCGCTCGCGCCAATAGGCCTGGGCCACGGCATCGAACCAGAACATGCTCTTCGCATTGTCGGGATGACTGCAGAGAGTTGCGGCCAATCCGCGATCGACCAGTTGTATCGCGGCCGGATTTGATGGAGCGCTACCATTTAGCTTCGCCATTTCGGCTTGGCGGTCGGCGCGACCGAGATAGTTCAAGTAGAGCATCGCATCGCGCCGGTTCGGCGCGCCGGCCAGGACGACGTGGATCGAGGGAAGCATTGCGCCCTCGTTCCATACGGTCTCGACGGGTTGGCCCGCCAATCGGCTGGCGGAGACGCGACTGTCCCACGCCACGCCCATGTCGACCTCGCCGCTCGCGATGACGTCAACGGATTGAGCGCCGGTCGTCCACCAGAGGCTGATGTGCGATTTTATCTGATCGAGCTTCTTGAATGCGCGATCGAGATCAAGCGGATAGAGCTGATCCATCGGGACGCCGTCCGCGATGAGCGCGGCTTCAAGCGTCAGGAACGGTTGCTTTCTCATGCTGCGCGGGCCTGGGAATTTGGCGACATTCCAAAAGTCGGCCCACCCCGCTGGGCGAGGTCCATTTGTCGGGAAACGCTTCGTGTTGATGACGATATTTGTCGAGAAATACTGGAAGCCGACATAATACTCGTCCGACGCGGCACCCGGAAACTGAGCTCGATCTACAATACCGTAGTCGACTCGCTCGATGGCTTTTCGCGTAAGAAGCTCACCAAGTTGTGGTAGTCCAGGGTGGCCAAGGTCCCACTCTGTTCTCCCTGCTTCCTTCATAGCCATGTGCTTTGCGAGGGTATAATTGCCCTCGACGATTTTAATACCGGTTTCGGCGGTGAATGGATCCCAAAACACTTGCCGCATATGTTGTGAAAATAGCCCGCCGGTCGTTGCGACGACAACTTGCCGTCCGCGCTGGGCCGAAAGATTTTGCGTTGAGAGGCCCGCAACGGCGGCCACGCCGCTCGCAATGACACCGCGCCGCGTCGGATTCATTTGATCCCCCGATATTGCTTATGGTTGTTGTTCAGTCGAACCGCGTCGATCGTCGAAAGAAGTCTTGAACGCGTCGCAGGGCCCGGTGCGCGATTGCGCGCGACCATCCTCTGCGGTTGCAGATGCCAATTCGGCTCCAATCCTCCTGAGAACAGCGAATGTCCGCAGCCTCGCTCACCGCTTGGCTGACCGGCGAAGACCCGATATCCGTTCGTATGGGGTAGACGGCCAATATATGTTGGCGTGCGGGCGGCGTTCGTGCGCCGGAATGGCAGCACGGTTGAGCGACAGTCTGACTCAAGTGGCGTCTCTCAAAGTACCGGTTGCAGCAAGTGGATGATACCGCTTCCCTCATGATCGCCGTGGCCATGTCGGCGTCTCCTGATGGCATTGGCCTCGAGCGCTGGCCAAGCATGCCGAAGAGGTCGATCCGATGCGACCCGCGTTGAGCCTCCGCGTAGCCAAGTACCTCGCTCTGCGACGTCCAGCGCAATGCCCGGCGCCCAACTGGCTATCTCTAACGATGCGAACTGGTTGTTTTTGAACAATCCAGATTCTGTCCAAGTCGCTCATGTCCCGGCGCGACTTGGAGAGGACAGATGTGATCTGAGGCGACAGGGCTACGCGTGCACGCCGTCAGAGATCAGGGCGTGCGGGTGGCTGTTTTCCCTTCAAACACCAAGCACCTCGGCACGCCCGCGGATTTGAAGGTGGTGGCTGGCGATGCCGCATCTTTCATCGGCCGGAGAGCGCTCGACATCCCGGGACGTGCAGCGCTGGCGACCTGACGATCCGGAGATTCTCGGAGCCCGCTCCGCGATGTGATGCCGCATATTTGAGGAACGTCCATGTCTCCCCTCGACACGCACAACCATAATGTACTGCTCACGACGACCGAACCTCGAGACCTCGAGGACGCGCGAGCCATTGATTACGCTCGCCACGATCCAGATTATCTGGCGCTCGAACAGTCCCAGAACCGCGACAACGCGGTCTGCGGCCCCAGGGTCGTGCCTGCCCGCGTGCTTCCGGTTCCGAAAACCGTCAGCCCGCGCATGCAGGAGATCGTCGCTGCGCCCTACACCCTTCCAAAGTGGACCGCCCAACATCCGCAGCGGCCAGCGGAGTGGGCACCGACCGTTGATCTTCTCACGAACACGACCGTGAAGGCTTTGCCCGATATTCGAAGGGAGCTGGCCGTTCGCATCGAAAGGAAGACATTGGCGGGCGTGACCGTTTTCGAGCTCTCCCCGGAGAGAATGCGCGAGGAGAACGCCCATCGGACACTTCTCCATCTGCACGGGGGCGGTTTTGTGTACTTCCCGGGGGAAGCGGGCACGCTCGAGGCCACCCTGATGGCGTCCTACGCTGGTTACCGTGTCCTGTCCGTGGACTATCGTCTTGCTCCGGCGTTTCAATATCCGGCCGCTCTCGACGATGTCACGGCCGTGTATAAGGCCGTCATCGAGACGTCCGACCCTCGTCGGGTTGCCGTCTTTGGAACCTCCGCGGGCGGCAACCTGACATTGGCCCTGATGCTCCGCGCGAAAGCCGAAGGCCTTGCGCTTCCAGGCGCGATAGGACCCGCGACACCGTGGTCCGACCTGACCAGAGCGGGCGGTGGCGACACGATGGAAACCCTCGAATGGATCGATGGCAATCTTGTCAGCTACAATGGCTATATCAGTCACTCCGCACGCGCATACGTGGGTGACCACAGCATGTCGGATCCCTTCATTTCACCGCTACTCGGCGATTTTGAAGGATTTCCGCCCGCTGTCCTGACGAGCGGGACGCGCGACCTCTTCCTCAGCCTGACATGTATGACCCATCGCAAGCTGAGGCAGGCGGGGG
>BFBZ01000003.1_pt7 | contig 10003 bp, 9 predicted proteins | sample 1888401 | NCBI WGS metagenome assembly BFBZ01 (sample SAMD00112614, study PRJDB3348) | symbiont metagenome | host: Chara braunii | reverse complement strand
TTGCCATCGAGGTCGCCGGCCCGGTTGCCGATGCCCTTGGGCGCATCGAACGTGTCGCAGAAGACCACGGGCGAGGCGCCCAGCTGCATGCCACAACCGCTCGAACCGGTGGCGGCGGCCTGGGGAACGGCGCCGGCCTGGGAGGTGGCTGCCGAGACGACCCAGGGCAGCAACAGTAGCAGGCAGGCGATCGAGGCAAGGGATTGAAAGCGGCTAACCCGTGGCATAGGGGGCACCCCGTTATGTAACGTCATCTGGAAACTTCGCTGCATCCGGCTAGCGAAGGGCTCGGGTCCGCCAGGGCCTCAAACTTAACAATGTGTCGACGCTGTGTGACCGTACCGGAAGTAGAACGCATACACAGTGGATCTTCCAGATGTCGGTGCCCACCGACGTACGTGGATTGCGACACGCATCACCGCGGAGCGATGTGATTTGCCATATGCTGCCGCGTTGGCGACAACGCTTCGAGCGCCGCTCTGCGGACGCTTCGCGGTCTACGGCTGTGCCAAGACGCGGGACAATCAGGGTTCGACGTACCGCCAGAGACCGGCGTTGTACATGGCGCCCAGCAGGATGTTGTTGGTGCCGTTGTTGACAACCGCGAATTGCGCCGTTCCCTGGGTCAGGGCGGCTGGGGTGGCGACCGGAAACCAGCTGGCGGTTCCGGGTTGAACTGCAACCTCGAACGCGGGATCCACGCTGCTGCCCGCACCGACAGGAGCGCCCGCCATCGAGTAAAGATTCTTTGACGTACCCAACACCACGGTCTCAGCCGCGGTCAAACCCACGTGTACCCATGTTTGTCCGTAGTCGGTGCTGCGTAAAACTCCGGCGCCGAGATCCGAGCCGGCCCCGGCCATGAAAACCACGCCGCTGGTATCGGGTTGGAAGATCTGTCCGGCGCCGAAATGCTCGTTCTTGTCTACTCGGGTCCAACTCAGCCCACTGTTGGATGTGCGCCACGTCCCGGAGGCTCCGCCGGTCGACTGGCCCATCCACAGCCAGTTGCCGCGGGTCGATGCGGCGCTCCCGGTATCGATGAAAAACACGAGGCCGGTCGCCTGGTTTTGCAACATGCCGTTGTCCAATGGCACCGGGGTCCAGGTCTGACCGCCGTCGAGGCTCTCGGCGACATTGTTGAATTCATGGGCCGGCAACAGCAGGTGATTGCGGTCATAGGGATCGATGACCGGGGGAAAGTAGTCCTGACGATCCGTGCTGAGTCCCACGACGTAGCGAGTCCAATTCACGCCGCCATCGACGGACTTCCAGAAGCCCTGGCCGGACCCGCGGATGCAGGCTTCGTAGAGTGTCGGCGCCCCGCCGGTGCTGCTGGCTGACAGTGTGATTCCCGAACCGCAATCGCCGACGGTCGCACCGTTGGTTCCGGTATTGATGGGGCCGGTCCAGGTGGCGCCGTAGTCCGTCGATTTCCAGATTCCCTGACAATTGAACTCGGCGTACAAGTCGGACGGATGCAGGGGGTCCGCCTGGACGGTTTGGGTTCCCGCGTTTCCACATAAGGCGCTCGTGAGATCCACGCCCGCCGGTGTTACGTTGACCCACGTCCCGAAGGCCGGAGGCTGAGTTGTCGGTGTTGCGGAGGCTTCCGTGGAGGTCCCACTCGTGCCCGAAGAGTTGGTGGCCGACACGACATAGTAGTATGTGGTGGCAGCAGTGACCGCAGTGTCGGTATAGGTAGTCGAGTTGGTACTGGCGAGCGCCGTGTATGGGCCGCCCTGGGTCGTTCCGCGCCGAATGTCATAGCTCGTCGCGTCGCTGCTCGCGGACCAGCTCAGTGACACTCGTTCGACTCCCGCCGTCGCGGTGAGACCCGCCGGTGCTGCGGCCAGCGGTGCAAGGTCGCCTGGTCCGCAGGCGGCTAGGAGTACCATGCACGCCGATACCGTGAGGAACCGGAAGGCGTGCGGGGCGGCGGGCAGCTCGAACATCGGTGATACTCCTAGCCGGTGCTACCAAAAACTCCACGAAATACAATAATATATATCAGACGGCCGCGGACGTGTCCAAGTCGGGCACAGCCGCAAAGTGATCAACTGAGTACGAGCCGCTCTCATGAGCATCAGTGTCTGCATTGCCACGTACCGACGGCTGGATCGCCTGGCCGCGGTCCTGGATGACTTGGCGCACCAGGAACTGTTGCCGACGGAAGTTGTGGTCGTCGATAACGACTCGGCGGGCAGCGCCGCGGCCGTCCTGGAGATTTGTAGGCGAACCCATCCGCCATTTGCGCTTCAGTACGCGATACAGCCACTCAAGAACATCGCGTTGACACGCAACCGTACCGTCGAGCTCGCCAGCGGCGAGTGGTTGGCCTTCATCGATGACGATGAGCGAGCTCCCCCATTTTGGCTCGCGCGCCTTACCGCGGCCTCCAAAGCCTACTCCGCGGACGGCGTGCTCGGACCGGTAGTCCCGGTTGTGCCGGAAGGAGCACCGCGCTGGATCCGTCGCGGTCGGTTCTACGATTTTCCGCGAATGCCCACTGGGACGGTTGTGCCACCCAATCGACTTCGTTTCGGGAACGTACTGTTGCGAGGCCGACTGTTACGTGAGCTGGAGAGACCGTTTGATCCCGCCTACGGTTTGACCGGCGGCGAAGATGGCGATTTGCTCTCCCGTCTTGCCCTATCGGGCGCGCGTATTGTCTGGTGTGATGAGGGAATCGTCCGTGAACCTATTGAACAGGGACGGTTGTCGCTGAAGTGGCTGTTGCGCCGGTCGTTGCGTGGTGGACAAGATTTCGCGCGCCATTCATTGACGGGTCGATACGGACCGCAGAGTATGGGACGCACACGGTTGTTCGTTCGAGCGCTGCTGCAGCTTGCTGCGTCCGTGGGATTGAGTGTCCTCACATTGCCATTAGGGCGGCATCACGCAGCGCATTGGCTCATCAAAGCCAGCGCCAATCTGGGTAAGCTGTCGACGTTCGTGGGTTGGCACTATCGGGAATACGCATGACCGCCGGCAAACACCGGTAGCGTTATTCCCACCACGTGTCTGGAGCTGGATGGCCGTTGAGAGAGGCCTCGGTAGCCGACTTGGTGGTCGAGGTGAACTTTTCCAATGTGTGGTGGCGCTCGATATGAGCACGGGCATTGCGGCCCATTTCCTGGGCGCGTTGCGGTTCGTTCCAAAGTGTCAGTATCGCCTTTCGCAGGGCCTCCGCGTCACCGACAGGTACATAGATTCCCGTCACGCCATCCTGGATGACATCCGTCTGTCCGCGGGTTCGGGAGCAGATGACCGGTTTCCCCATCGCCATGGCCTCGAGAATGACCGTCACACCGTTATCGGTGTCCGAGGGCAGCAATGGCACGACCACAAATCTAGACCGCGCATAGAGGTCCCGCAGCTCGGTCAACGAGACACGGCCCTGAGTGACATGTGAACCCGCCTGCGCAATGATGTCACTGACCCGCACGCGGCGGTCGTTGAGTAGGCGCAGTCGGCCAGGGACGCGTACGTGGTCCGCCGCGATATGGCACCGCAGGTCGGTTCCTCGCATAGCCTCCACGAACGTCGCGTAGTCACGCATTTCCGCGCCGACCGCACAGATCATGTCTTCCTGCGCCGGCCGGGGAGCGTAAAACATCTGGTCCACATAATGTCGGATCAGGTAAACACGCTCGCGCGGAAAGCCGATTCTTTCAATCAGCGCCCGTCTCTGTACCGAGCTCCAAGTGACGACTGCGTGGAGATGCTTCTTCAGCAGGCAGAGCGGTAGGCGGATGTTCGGTTTTTCGAACTGGTACATCATGGCGATGTGCGGCTTGCTGGCGTGCGCCAATTGCTGTTGCAGCAACAGGGCCATCGAGAGCTTTTCGCCCCAGGTGAGGACGGCATCGTATTGGCTGTGGCGGCGCTGAACCTCGCGAGCCAGCTGCCACCAGGTCGGAGTCCTGGACGAGCGCGGCCCGCTCAGGATCGATTCATCCCAAGTCGGCGCGAACGCGTCCTCGAAGACATGCCAGCGTGGCATGGTCGCGCCACTGGGATCGCGCACCCTGTTTTTGTCGACGGGGCCACCTCTGGAAATGGAGAGCGCGATTCTGTGCATCGGTCGGTACTACAGGGTCGTTGGCTGTCAGTTTGAGCAGTCTCTGCGCGCCGGGAAGTGCGCGTGGTCACGCTTCTAAGCCATTCATTTTATGCCAAATATGCGAGCTGCGGCGCATATTGCGCCTTGACCGCAACGGTTCCGCGATACTAGTATTTTGAGCGCCCCCGCAGATGAACTGCGTTTAAACCGCAAGCTGGCACGAGACGAGCGGGTCAAAGCTTCCAGCGAAAAGTGAAGCGAACGTCCCGTCCGGACCGACGGGCCAGACCCCACTGCGAGCCGAGGGCATCCTTTGGGGCGCAGCCCGGCTCGTGGCCGGCGATCGGCGCAAGGAGCTCCCAACCAACGCTGCGCATTTGCGACGCTGAGCCGCGTCGCCCGGATGTTTGTGGTACACAATTATCACTCATGCGAACGGTCCGATCCTCAGTTGGCGAGCCTTGAAATGCCGATTCGGCTGCTTTTTCTGAACACCCGTGATCAGTGCGGAGCGGATGTCGCGGTACACCTGGTGCTGATGACGAATTTCGCGCCTGAGGACGTGGAAGTTTCCGTTCTGTCGAACAGCGAAGCGGCGGACGCAGACGATATGCGCTCGCGCCTGGCGGCCATGCCGCATGTAAAAAGCAATTTCCTGCCGCTCGGCCAGCCCGCCGACAAGCTGTCGGGACGCAGCGGATTGGGCAAGGTGCTGGCTTTCGCGCCGAGCGCCGCATCGCTGTTGCGGGCTGCCATGTATATCCGGCGGCACCGAATACAAGTTCTCCACGCAACGGACCGTCCGAGGGATGCAAGTTATGTGAGCTTGCTCGGCAAGATGACAGGCGCTATCTCGGTGGTCCACATGCATGCGCACGTCACCGGTCTGAGCCGGCCGACTCTCTGGGGTCTGCGCAATGCCGACGCGATATTCGCCGTTTCAGACTACACGCGCTCCGATCTGATCAACCTGGGGCTGCACGCGGAGAAGATCTTCACGATCCACAATTCGGTGGATGCCGATTACTTCGATCCTGACCAACAACCGGACGGCGGCGGGTCGATCCGCGAGCAATTCGGCATCCCCAGCCGGGCTACGGTTGCCGGGATCGTGGCCCGAATGAACCCCTGGAAAGGGCAGAAGGAGTTGATTGGCGCGGTGTCCTCGTTGCGCGCCACGTTTCCCGACCTGCACGTGATGATACTGGGGGCGGACGTTCCTCAGGTGCGGGCCGACTTCGAGCGCCTCGCCCGCGAGGGGGGTATCGCCGACCGGGTTCATTTCGGGGGATTTCACCGCGACGTCCGGCCGTTTCTGCGTGAGTTCGATCTGTTTGTGCACCCCTCGTACGGCGAGCCCTTCGGGTTGTCGATTGTGGAGGCGATGGCGATGCGCAAGCCGGTGATCGCCTGCAACACGGGCGGTGTTCCCGAAATAATTACTCATGGCCGGGACGGCTGGCTGGTGGCGGAGCGTTCCCATGAAGCGGTTGCAACTGCAATGACCACACTGTTGAATGACAAGGAGCTGCGTGTGCAGATCGGCGCGCGTGCGCGTCAAACGGTCCGGGAGCGATTTTCACCTCGACGTCAGAGCGACGCGGTCGCACAGCGATACGCAAGCCTGATTGCCGCCGCCTGAGCGCAGGGCACACTGGGAGAGCTAACGATGTCAACAGACGGCAGACTCACCGCACTCGAAGCAGAGAATCTGAAGCGAAAGTTCGCCGCCGAGGGCTATGTCGTGCTTCGCGGTACGGTCTGCGCGCAGCGGCTGGGCGAATTGAATGCAGCCTTGCGCCGGGAGTTCGATGCCGCGTCGAGCTCGGGCGCGCTGTTCAACGGCGGTGGCCTGGTGAGCGGACATCTCAACTGTCATCCCGGCGCTGGCGCACGGTTTGCCTACGATACCCTGCAGGAACGTGGGGTGATCGATCTGCTGAAACAGTTGCACCCGAGCGTGCAGCGCATGCCCAATGTCGGGTGCAATTTCAATCTGCCGGGCAGCCATACCCAGCACTATCACACCGACCGCCCATTTACGCGCGAGTTCATGATCGCCAATGTCGCGATCGTCGATACCGTAGTCGAGAATGGTGCCATCGAGGTCATTCCGGCCACGCACGAGCGCTTCTACAAATACACTCAGTTCGTTCTGCAGCGGCGTTACCGCGACGGCATCCGTGTGCCGCTGAATTGCGGAGATGTGCTGATTCGCAGCTCGAATCTATGGCATCGCGGGACGACGAACCATACTTCAGTTCCCCGTCCCATGTTGGCGATGACTTGGGAAGACGGCGGCAGTGAGCACCCGGATCCGTTCACGGCGCAGGGGGGGAAGATTCGCTTCCTGCCCAATTGGTTCAAACCGACTCCGGTGGGGCGGCTGCGCGAGCATCTTTTTGTGAAGGTACCTATCGCATACTCCGCGCTGCGATTCGGCCGCTCGCTCATAGACAGCGAGTACTGATTTCACCGTGGAGGATGAGCGTCAAGTCGTTGTCATCGGCAGCGGCCCGGCCGGCGCGGCCGCGGCTCGCGAGCTCGTGGCAAGCGGTATCCGCGTCGTCATGTTGGAGTCGGGCACTCGTGTCCAACGCGGCCTGCTGGTGCGCCTCGGGGGCGAAAATTTCCTGCGCCGCACGCCGCCTTTGGGGGAGGAGGCGGGGCACCTGGTGTCAGGTGACCCACGTACCCGCTGCTACGTCAAGCTCGCGCCCGGCGGACTGTCGAACAACTGGACCGGTGCCGTTCCGCGCTTTGCTCCGGAGGATTTCACCGAGGGGGCGCGGCTTCACGAGCGCTTTCGGTGGCCGATCGGTTATACCGACCTGGTTCCCTATTACGAGAAGATCGAGCGGGCGCTGACGATCACCGCCGATCCGCGCGATGTGCCACAACTGCCCGCCGGATACGTGTCCTACCGAAAGCAGATACCCAGCGACTGGCGCGCCGTCGAGCGGGCCGCGAACGGACATGGCCAGGGCTTCACTGTCTACCCGCTCGCCGATGGCCCGCCGAACCTGATCGCGGGCCGTGGGACCGCCTTCAACAGCTACGCGGTGATGATCCGCCCGTTATTGCGGTCGCCTCATTTCCGCCTGCAGACAGGCGCTCATGCCTTGCAACTGCAATGGTCGGCACGCAAGGGAAGGGTTGACGGCGTGCTTTACTACAACCGCCACACAAACGGCACGGAGCGAATCGCGGCAAGCGCCGTCGTCGTGGCCTGCGGTCCTCTCGGGTCGGCCAAGTTGTTGCACAACTCAACTTCGAGTGAGTTCCCGCAGGGGTTGGGAAATTCAGCGGGGCTCCTGGGTCGTTTTCTCCATGATCACCCGCGTGAATGGTGGTCATTCAAGATGGAGCGACCGCTCAGTCTGCTCGCGCCATCAGCCTATTTGACGCGCCTGCCGTATGACCGCTCACCCCCTCTGTTGGCCACGTCGTGGACCCTGGGGACGGCGAGTGTCCGGGACAAGGTCCGCAGTCGGTTTGGTCGCAAGGGTACCGTCGTGGGCGTACAGATCATCGGTACCATGATTCCTTCGGAGGCGTGCGTTGCGCAGCCTTCCAGCACCGAAAAGGATGAGTTCGGACTGCCCGCGCTGGAGGTGTGCATCCGGTACAGCGATGCCGAAGTGCAGACGGTGATCCGCTCGCGGCAGCATCTGTTGAATCTGATGGGCGAGGCCGGTTACCCTGCCACTCAGGGTGAAACCTTTCCGACGTTGTTTCCGGGGACCGTGGCTCACTATGGTGGCACTGCCCGGATGCACGCTGCGCGCGAATATGGAGTGATCGATGCGTGGAATCGCGTTTACGACGCTCCTAACGTCCTCGTGTGTGATGCAGCCTGTTTCACGACCGCGGCTGAAAAGAATCCGACTTTGACGGTGATGGCCATCGCCGCGCGCGCGGCTGATCATCTGGTCCACGATCTCAAACACACCTGACCGCCGCGCATGAAATTCAATGCATTTGGCAAGACGGATCTGATCGTTTCGGAGATCGGCTTTGGTGGGTCGAGGATCGGGGGTGTCTTCGCCGGCAAGCACAGCAGCCAGGAGGCAGCGGTCGTTCTGCGCCAGGCGCTGGATGCCGGCATTACGTTCTACGACACCGCCGATATGTACTCCCAGGGAGAGAGCGAGTCGCTGTTGGGCAGCGCTTTTCGCGGTTGCCGGCAGCAGGTGATTCTGGCTACCAAGGGGGGCTACTGCCTTCCCGCGCGTCGCAATCTCATCAAGCGGATCAAGCCATTCGTGCGTCCGGTCGTGCAGGCACTCGGTCTGAAGCGGGCGCGGTTGCCCGCGGGAATTTCCGGCAGCTTGTCCCAGGACTTCTCCCCGCAGTATCTGACGAAGGCACTGGAAGGAAGTTTGCAACGGCTCCGGACCGATTACGTCGATCTGTATCAGTTGCATAGTCCGAGCGCCGCATTCATGAGTGTTCCCGCGTTCGGCGAGGCGTTGCAGACACTCGAAAAACTCAAGGGGCAGGGCAAACTGCGTTATTACGGCATCGCAACCGAAGTCCCGCAGGACGCTCCCCATTGTCTCATGGCCCCCGGTATCTCCTCGGTGCAGCTCGGCTTCGGGCTGCTCGACCTCGAGGCGCTCGATGACGGGACGCTGCAAGCCGCCGCGGCACGCGGTCTCGGAATCATCGCTCGCGGCTGCTTTGGAGGCGGACTGCTGAAGGACGGCCTGGACGGCCAGCAGCTCGAGGCCGCGACGCCCAAATGGCGGCGCATCCTGGCCGTGCGCTCGCTCAGCCAGCAGACGAATCGCTCTCCACTGGATGTGGCGCTGCAGTTCTGTCGGGGCACTGCGGGTGTCAGTGTTACCTTGCTCGGTATGCGGACCGAAGCTCATCTGCGGGATAACCGGCGCTACTTCGAGGCAGACCGATTGACCGATCAGCAATACTCGGCCGTTCGCCGCGTCAAAGAGGTGGAAACCGGCATGGCGCAGCCGCTGTGACTGTCCCGCGGTCCGTCTCACGGTGGTCGAGCCGGTTGAAGGCGGCGCCGGCCTGGTTGACCTCGAGCCTGTCGGCGCGAATCTGGTTGCGCCACTGCGATCGCGTGGGTTCCAACACGAGAACGTTCTGGCGGCCGAATATCGAGAATCGCGGCCGGATCGAGCTGGGCGCCCGGGTCCGACTCAACTCGAATTGGGCTCCGGTTGAGCTCGTGAGCGGCCCTGACGGCCACATCGAGATTGGCGACGGCGTGTTCATCAACTACGGCTCGATAGTGTCCGCGCACCTGCGTGTGCGCATCGGTTCGAATGTCATGCTCGGGAACTACTGCATTGTTGCCGATACGGAGATTCCCGGCATCGATGAGCCTCCTGGGCGGCCATCAACGGAACCGCGAGCGGTGGAAATCGGCGACGGCGCCTGGCTCGCCGCGCGAGTCACTGTGCTCCCGGGGACGCGAATCGGCGCGGGTGCCGTGATCGCCGCGGGTAGCGTCGTGGCTGGCGATATCCCTTCAGGCAGTGTGGCCGGTGGAATTCCTGCGCGCGTACTGCGCGCGCGCTAGCAGCGCGATCGAACAAGCTCAAACAGGCGGCGGCTATTCTCTCGGGCATCGAACCGCCGCAAAGCATCCTCGCGACCGTGCTCACCCATGCGCCGTCGGCGGTTGCTATCCGCAACCAACGTCTCGATTGCATCTCCGAGGGCTGCGCTGTCACCGGCATCGAGCAGAAAGCCCGTTTTCCCTTCCAGCACGATGTCCGGAATACCTCCGACGCGCGTTGCAACGACCGGCAGGCTCGCCGCGAGCGCCTCCATGAGGGCCAGCGAGAATGCATCCGCAAGAGTCGGAAGTACGAACAGATCCGACGTTGCATACAACTCGCGTAATTCGGGAGAGTTGGCGCGCACATTGTGATGCACCGTAATTCCCGGCTCCGCCGGCACGGC
>BFBZ01000105.1_pt14 | contig 10010 bp, 10 predicted proteins | sample 1888401 | NCBI WGS metagenome assembly BFBZ01 (sample SAMD00112614, study PRJDB3348) | symbiont metagenome | host: Chara braunii | reverse complement strand
CCAGGAACACCTGCAGGATCGAAACTTCGGCGGCCACGGCGTACACGACCATGGTGATCGACGGCGGGATGAGGATGCCGAGTGTGCCCGCTCCGGCGAGCGAGCCGAGTGCCACCATCTCGGGGTAGCCGCGCCGCTTCAATTCCGGCAGGGCGATCTTGGCGATCGTGGCACACGTCGCCGCCGACGAACCCGACACGGATCCGAAGATGCCGCAGCCCAGGACGTTGACGTGCAAGAGACGGCCCGGGATGCGACCGAGCCACGGCGACAGGCCGCGGAACATCTCTTCCGACAGCTTCGTGCGGAACAGGATCTCACCCATCCAGACGAACAGCGGCAGGGCCGCGAGTTCCCACGAGGCGGCATTGCCCCAGATCTTGGTCGCAAGCACCGATCCTGCAGGAATCGCGCCCGGCGCGAACTGCATGCCGACCCAGCCGCAGGCGAGAAGCGCGATGGCGATCCAGACGCCCGAGCCCAGCAGGACGACGAGCAGAACCGAGATGAGGATGGAGATGGAAATCAGATCCATGGTCGCCCCGCCTCAGACGCCGCTCGCGGCGGCGCGCTCGATCGCCTCTTCGGCGGTCTTGGGCGGCTCTCGTTCGTAGCGGGGCTTGTTGCCGCCCAGCACGTGCACGAGTTCGTCGACGACGGCGATGAACAGGATGACGAGGCCCGCGGCAAAGCCCGTCTGAGGGATCCACAGCGGGATGACGAGCACGCCCGTCGACATGTCGTCGATCAGCCAGGAGGTGTAGGTCATCAGCACGACCTGCCAGGCGAAGTAGCCCGTGATCACCGCGGCCATGACGAGAGAGAACAATTCGGCGACGTATTTTGCCTTGCCGGTGAGCTTGTCSGTGAGCAGTCCGACGCGGATCATCTCGCCCGACTTGAAGGTGTGCGCGAGGCCGAGGAAAGCCATCGAGGCCATGCACCAGGCGGTCAGATCATCGCCCGATTTCACGTTGATGCCGATCTCGCGCCCGATCGACAGCGCCATCATCAGGACCAGGATGGCGATCAGGAACAGGCCCGCCAACCACCCCGCAAAGAGATAGAGCCCGTCCAGACTTTTGCGCAGCATGTGCTTGTTCCCCCGAACCAATTTCGGGCAGCACACTTGCACGTCTCATGCCACAAGGCCAGTGGGCGGCGTGCCCCTGGCATGCTGCCGCCCAGGGCATCGAGTTGCGGCTGCTGCCCGCTTAGAACAGCCGGCCAGCGTTGGGGACCTTGAGGCTCGGGCCGATTAGACCACCTCGGTTTTCTCATTTGCCCGTTTGTCTTCGTTCTGTCCTGATCCGATGAGCTTGACCGACGTGCTCTCTAGAAGTTCCTTGCTGTCTTCGATTTCACTTGAGGCGTTTGCATGCTTCGACCAGAACACGAAGCCGCGATTGGGGCGTATGGCGAATTTTGGCTTGAGCGCGTCGCCGAGCGATCCAAAGTAGAGACGCTAACGGGGAATCTCTATCACTACACACCAGACATGTTCGGCGTTGAAGGCATTCTCTCCACGTGCCTCATGCGCTTCGGGGACGTGCGTTACCTGAATGACCCGAGGGAACTTAGGTATTCCATGCGCGTATTCCGCAAAGTCGCCAGAGCGCGGGCGAAGGTGAAAGATCCACTGGTTCGTAACTTCCTCAAGGTGCCGTCAGAACCTGGATTTGAAAAGAGGCTCTTTGATAGATGTGTATAAGAGACAGGAACTTAGGTATTCCATGCGCGTATTCCGCAAAGTCGCCAGAGCGCGGGCGAAGGTGAAAGATCCACTGGTTCGTAACTTCCTCAAGGTGCCGTCAGAACCTGGATTTGAAAAGAGGCTCTTTGACCGCTTCAAATTTTATACGGCGAGCTTCGGTCGCCGCGACAGTGCTCACATGTGGAGACGATACGCGGGAGGCGGGCGGGGCTTTGCTATTGGGGTTGCGTCCAGCCTGTTCGCTCAAAAGGATATCGCGACAATCCCTTATGGCGAGAGGTACTTCACTGGACGCGTCCGCTATCAACAAACACGCGTGCGTACGCTACATAGAGAAGCACTCGACAAAGCTATTGGACTTGTGCGCGGTGTACCACTTGACGACGCTGGCGCCGTGTGTCGAGAGTTCTTAAGCAAGCTATCTTTAGAAGTCTATGTCGACCTAGTTGTGACTAGTCTAACCTCGAAAGAGCGGCGATGGTCGCTGGAAGACGAACACCGGCTATATGTCGTGGAGGACCAGGATCGGCCCAATCTGCGCAAAGTCTTCCGGCCCGAACGTCCCTATATCAAGATGGACATTCCTAAGGCCGCATTCGTGGAGATAATGCTAGGGCCGAACACCACGGCATCCGACCGTGCAGCCATTGAAAAGATCATCTCAGACAATGGCTACGGTGCATCCGTGTTAATATCTGAATCGATTAGACGACGCTGATTGTGGTGCCTTTGATACGCACCGTCGCAGCGCCAGAACCCTAGAACAGCCGTCCGCCGTTGGGCACCTTGAGGCTCGGGCCGATCAGCACCACTTCGCCGGTCTCGTCGGGGAAGCCGAGCGTCAGCACCTGGCTCATGAACTTGCCGATCTGGCGGGGCGGAAAGTTCACCACCGCCGCGACCTGCCGGCCGATCAGCTCATCGGGCTTGTAGTGCGCGGTGATCTGCGCACTGCTCTTCTTGATCCCGATCTCGGGACCGAAGTCGATCTCGAGGCGGATCGCCGGCTTGCGCGCGCCTTCCAGATACTGCGCGGCGACGACCGTGCCGACGCGGATGTCGACCTTCATGAAGTCATCGAACACGATCTGCGGGGCGATGCCGCCCTTGCCGTGCGCGCTGTCCGACATGCGCTTCCCCTAGTCCGCCCACTTGCGCGTGAGCATGAAGACGGCGCGCTCGCCCAGCATGTTGTGCATCGTCAGCGGCATCCAGGTGCCGAGCTTCTGGCCCGAGGCATTGAAGGCCACGGCCTGCTCCACGCGCGCGTTCGCGGTGCGGCAGAGATCCGCGAAATCCTTGATCGTGCACAGATGCGCGTTGGGGCTTTCGTACCAGGCGTCCGGCAGGTTCTCCGTCACCGGCATGCGGCCCGTGAACATGAGCTGCGCGCGCACCTGCCAGTGCCCGAAGTTCGGAAAGGAGACGATGGCACTGCGGCCGATGCGCAGGAGTTCCTGCAGCACGCGGCGCGGCTGGCGGGTGGCCTGGATCGTCAGGCTCAGGATGGCGAAGTCGAAGGCATCGTCGGGATAGTCGACGNTCGTCGAGCAGGAAGGCGTCGTGGCCGTGCGGTGCGTCGATCTCGGCATAGGACACGTCCAGCCGGTTGTCGAGCAGGGCCTTGACGATCTCGCGCGAGCGCGCCGGCGAGAAGCGCCAGGCCTGTCTCTTATACACATCTAGATGTGTATAAGAGACAGGCTTCAGACCGCGGCGCTCGGCAGCGGCGTTGAGGAAGCCACGCACGGTGGCGAAGAGCTCGGGCTCGTCGAGCAGGAAGGCGTCGTGGCCCTTGTCGCTCTCGATCTCGACGAAGCTGACGTTGGCTGCGACCGCATTGAGCGCGTGCACGATCTCGCGGCTCTCGCGTGTGGGATAGAGCCAGTCGCTCGTGAACGACACCACGCAGAAGCGCGTCTTCGTGCCTTTGAAGGCGTTGGCGAGGACGTCGCCGTATTCCGCCGCAAGGTCGAAGTAATCCATCGCGCGCGTGATGAAGAGATAGCTGTTGGCGTCGAAACGGTCGACGAACGTCGAGCCCTGGTAGCGCAAGTAGCTCTCGACCTGGAAGTCGGCGTTGAAGGAGAAGCTCTTGGCGGAGATCTCCTGCAGGTTGCGCCCGAACTTGCGGTGCAGCGCCTCTTCCGACAGGTACGTGATGTGCGCRGCCATGCGCGCCACGGCCAAGCCGTTGCGCGGTACCTTGCCGAGCTCCAGATAGCGCCCGCCGGCCCACTCCGGATCGGCCATCACGGCTTGGCGGCCGACCTCGTGGAAGGCGATGTTCTGCGAGGAGTGCCACGCGGCCGTCGCGATCGGCACGGCGGCGAACACGCGCTCCTTGTAGCGGGCGGCCCACTCGAGCACCTGCATGCCGCCCATCGATCCGCCGACGACGGCGAACAGCTGGTCGATGCCGAGATGATCGATCAGGCGCACCTGCGCCTTCACCATGTCGCCGATGGTGAAGACCGGGAAGTCGAGGCCCCAGTGCTTGCCCGTCTTCGGGTTGATGCTCGCAGGCCCCGTGGAGCCCATGCATCCGCCGAGGATATTCGTGCAGATGATGAAGAAACGGTTGGTGTCGATCGGCTTGCCCGGCCCGACCATGACCTCCCACCAGCCCGGCTTCTTGGTGAGCGGATGCGGGCTTGCGACGTATTGATCGCCGGTCAGCGCGTGACAAATGAGAATGGCGTTCGACTTGGCGGCGTTGAGCGTGCCGTAGGTCTGGTACGCCACGCGCACCGGGCCCAGAAGCTGGTTGCCGTCGAGGCGCAGCGGCTCATGCTCGGGTATGTCGAAGTATTCGCTGCTCGGGTTGATCGCCTCGAGCACACGGGTGTCGGTCGCGGCCTTGAAGTCTCGCGGATTTGCCGTGTTCATTGCGTCTTGTGCTATGCGCTTGCGGCAGAATGTCAATATTTTCTTTGCAGCGGCGGGCCGCGTCCCCATCTAGGGTGCTGGATAGGGCATGACGGAGGCCACGATGCTCGACTTCGCGACGCCGCTCGGGAAAATTCTCAAAGCCACCTTGGATCTCGCCGCGGAGACGCCGTGGCAGGACGTGACGCTGGCCCAGATCGCCGAGCGGGCGGGGCTCACGCTCGCCGACGTGCGCGGTCATGCCGTCAGCAAGGCGCACGTGCTGGCGAAGCTCCTGCGGGCCGTGGACGACGAAGTGCTGCGCTCTGCGCCGAAGCCCGCACCGGGCATCTCGCGGCGCGACGCCCTGTTCGAGGTCGTCATGGCGCGCTTCGATCTGCTGCAGCCGTACAAGGCGGCGCTGCGCTCGATCGACAAATCGGGCGCGGCCGACTTCTCGCTCGCGGCGCCCTATCTCGCGTCCCAGCACTGGATGCTGCAGGCCGCGGGCATCGGCACKGAGGGTCTGCTCGGCACGACGCGCATCGCGGGGCTCGCCGTCGCCTATGCCCAGGCCTACCGGGTGTGGCTCTCCGACGACGATCCGGGCCTCGGCAAGACCATGGCCACGCTCGACCGCGTTTTGCGGCGAGGCGAAAATACGATGATGGGCCTCGAGGAGGCCGGCGACAGGGTCGGCCGCGTCATGCGTTCGCTCGGCAAGATGGGCCGCGGCGCGGTGCGGGCGGCCTGCGAAAGCCGCAAGTCCGATACGGCAGCGCCCCCTCCTCCTGCCTCTGACGCGGGCCCGGGGCCGATGCCGGGCGAACCGGTGCGGCCTTAAGGGCGCCCTGGCTCACGCGGCCTGACGCCATTCCAGGATCGGCAATCGGGGTGCAGCTTCGGCGCGACGGCGGGCCAGTTCCTCCGCCGGAAGGAGACCCGACTGCGTGTCGATGTAGCCCACCACGCTCGACGCGTTGATGATGCCCGCCCGCAGGGCTTCGCCGGGTGCCGCACCGCTCGCGATCTGTGCCGCGAAGGTGGAATTGAAGGCGTCGCCGGCGCCGGCCGTTCCGGCAACGCGCGATTCCAGCGACGGACAATGGAAGATCGCTTCAGCGGTGCCGACGTAGGCCCCGTGCCGGCCGTCGGTCACGACCGTGTAGCGGGTGCCTAGGTTCCGCATGGCCGCGAAGAAGCTCGCGAAGCTCATGTCGTGTGTGCCGCTGCTGAAGCCGAGTTGGACGAGGCGCGGCGCCTGGGTACCCATGTCCTGGGCGAGCGCGGCACGCCCCTCCCCGAAGCGTGCCACGAGCCCGGGCACCATGGCGCCCGCCTCCGCCGCATTGATGGCCAGGATATCGATGTCCTTGAGATGCTGCTGCAAGGCCCCGCCGCGCGAGGCCAGCTGGCGGATGCCCGGGTTTGTCGCGACCCTCGCGCCCGCCGCGCGGGCCTGCGCGACGATCGCGGGGAAGGCATCGGCGGATTCGTTGCTGAGCGACGAGACATAGACGAGATCGACCGCRAAGGCCTCGGCCTTCAGGTCCGCCACCTCCAGGAGCGTATTGGCCCCGCGGAAGGTGAAAATGGCGGCGTTCCGGTCGTGGGAGGACAGCATCACCGAGGCGCCGGTCGGTGCCCGGCCGTCCCGCACCGCCCATCGGGTGGATACGCCCTCGGCCATCAGCACGTTGAAGACGGTCTCGGCCCGCGGATCCCGGCCGAGCTTGACCAGCACGGACACGTCCAGGCCCTGCCGGGCCATGGCCACGGCTGCGTTGACGGCCCCGCCGCCGACGTGGGTCGATATCTCGTGGGCCTCAACCTTGCGGCCCTCCTCGATGAGGAGAAAGTCCTTGTCCGCGTTCGTCATGCGCATCCGCTCGATGCGCTCGCTGTCGACGATGGCGATGGTGTCGATCATGGCACCACCGATGCACAGGGCTTTCATTCACTCCTCCGGCACCAGCGGTTCTATCTCGAGGCAATACGCTAACGCGCGCGGCCTTCGATTGCCGTGACGATCCCTGCATAGAGCGCCGCAAGCACCAGGATGGCGGCCGACAGCGTCGTTGCGGGAAAGCCACGGTAGAGTATCCAAGAAGCCGCAGCCCCCCACAGTAGGCAGACTGTCAACGTCAGCGGCCGCGCAAACGGGGTCCGCAAAGGATGCACCCACTTGAGCGGGACGAACGTCAGTCCCACCAGCGCGAGCACGAGCACGACGGTTGCAGCTTGCGTCAGCCCCAGCGCAAACACGTAGAACGCCACCACGTTCCAGATCGCGGGGAAACCCACGAAGGCGTAGTCGTCGGCCTTGCTCTCCACGTCCGAGAAGTGGAACAGGGACGAGAGCAGGATGAGGCTGGGGATGATCCAGGTCCAGACCCCGGTGACGAAGCCCGCCTGCCAGAGCATCAGGGCCGGCACAACGACGTAGGTTAGATAGTCGACCACCAGGTCCAGGCGCTCGCCCGAGAAACGGGGGAGCCGGCTCTGGACATCGGCCATACGCGCGAACGTTCCGTCGATCCCATCGATGACCAGCGCCAGGCCAAGCCACAGGAACGCCACTTCCCAGCGGGCCTCGATGGTGGCGCGGATGGCGAAGAACGCACAAACGGCGCCCGACGCCGTGAAGACGTGGACCAGAGCGGCCGGGAGGACGGATCGCATGCTGCCCGCTGGTTTCGAAAGCAAAGACAGTGGCTTGAGCCTAAACGAAAAAGGAGCGCCTCAGCGCTCCCCTACCTTAGCCGATGCCTGCACCGATCAGAAGCGATGCTTGAGCGTGCCACGGATCCGAACATCGTTCGGATCTTCCTTGGCGTCGGGGGCGGCTGACTTCTGGTCCGAGGCCCCGTAGAGCAGCTCGAGGCCGAAATCGAGCTTGGGGATCTTGCCGATGGTGCCGAGACCCGGGATCTTGACCTCAGTGCCAGCATTGCCRCCCAGGCTCAGCTCAGGCACGTTGAGTTGCATACCCTTCGCCGGCGGCGGCGACTTCGGGAGGTCAGGAACGGCAGGGGCCACAGCGGCGCCATCTGCGGGCTTGCCACCGACCGTCGTCTCCTGGAATGCCTGTGCCGGCAGGGCCAACAGCCCTAACGCCAGCGCTCCACTGATCAACCGCATAAGGTTCGCCATACTAGCCCCGCACGTTCCGCGATCGAACGCCCATACGCTCACGGAACACCACGCGTATGTATACACTGGAGTCGACATTTCCACATGCGGGTTAAGCGAGCCCGAACGATTCGRCTGGAATGTGTGGTCTCTGCGCCATGTTGCCGATTGGCCACAAGATGGAGAAGCCCACTAGAGAAAACGAAAAGGGCCGCCCAAAGGGCGGCCCTCCCGAATTCCAAGCTTCGCGCGATCAGAACCGAATGATTGCGCCGCCGGTGACGGTGTCAAAGGAGGACAGGTTCGCGTCTCCCACAGTCGTTGCCATCTTGGGATCGAAGTGGCGCCAGCCGAGATAAAGCGTCATAGCCGCCGAGTCGATCTTCTGGGTCATACCCAACCCATAATAGTTGAACGAATCGGAGCTGATCGTGCAGGCAGCGTTGTTACACAGCGTCGTGAAGTTGCTGTTGGTCGGCGCGCCCGCGGCGATTGTGTTGCCAGAACCGTAACCTTCACCATGCCCGTACTCACCGTAGAGCGTGGTCATGCCCGGCCCGAAGGCGTTCTTCGCCCAGCCGCCCTGGACGTGCCAGGACCTACCGTCCGACTTCCCGCTGGTAGCGTTGTTAAACACATTCCAATGGTGGATGCCGTACTGGCCCTGAATAAACAGACCCGAGGCGACATGCTTCATTGAGAGTGCATAACCCTGCTGCTCCAGGTCGGTCCGCTTGCCAGCTGCAAGTGTCGGGTCCTCAAAGCCAAGCTGGTTGTCGTGCTGATAACCGGCTCCGGCTGCGATCTGAACGCCGTTGAACTCATTGGCGTAACGAGCCTGTACTGTGAAGCGATCCTGCTGACCCCAGAATGCGCCAAGAAGCAGACCGCCAATGCTCGGGCTATCCCAGCGGACACCCTCTTCACGAGAACAGCCGTAGCAGAAGTTGGCGACGGTCTGGAAGTTGGTGGTGCTGAGATTCGTCACCCCCTTCTGCTGCAGCCAGAAGCCACCGCTCTGTAGGTAGACGTTGCTCCATGCAGCAACACCGAGGTCCCCACCCGACACGTCGATGACGGACGCCGGACCCTGGATGTTGACGCGGCCGACGGTCACGCGACCGAGGCGGGTGTCTTCCAACCACCAATTGGCCGTGCGTATAGCCAGCGAGCCATCGCGCGACAGCTCAGTGTTGCTGAGGGCCGTAAAGTTGTGTTGCAGAGTGGGCCCGAGTTGGTTCATCAGATCGGAGCGCGTGCCACCGGCCCACTCGATCATCATTTCGAAACCAGCCTTGACCGAGGACGAGATCTTGGCGTCGCCCGCAAACCAGAAGCGGCTCGATGCGTTGATGTTGTCAGCGCCCGCGATCGTCTTGCTGCGGACGTCGTCGCGGTAGTACATGATTTCCTTGTCGATCTGACCGGTGAGGGTCAGGCTGACTTTCCGATTGCCCTTCCGGACGGTCGTCGCTTCAAGCTCAGCCACGCGCTCTTCGAGATCCGCGCAGCAGTTGCCTCCGAGATCGGCGGCCTTCGCAGAGCCCATGCTCAGCAAGATCCCGACCGCGGATGCCATGGCAAGGCGACTGGTCGCACTCATCATTGCCCCGTTCATTTCCATCTCCAGTGCTAATTGCATTGATGCAGGACGCGGTACGCGCAGGCCCGGTTTCGCCCACGCCCGGACCACGACGCGCGCAGAGGCGCGATTCGCCGAGAACCGGACGCGGTTACACTCACGCTTTACTGGGGGACGCAGAACGCTGCGGAAGCAGGGTGGCGCTTCCAGAGCACCGGGTTGCTTCCTGCCGACACTTCAACCGCACAAGCGTCTCGTCAGACGAAAACGCAACGGTCGATAATCTCTTCGAACCCTTTCGGATCCACGCCTCACGACTCGGTGACAGGCAACCCAAGAGGTAGTCCACGAATCCCTCGCTTGCAATTCATTGCGCAAGCTTCGGGGGAGGAACGGATGGTATAGTTGCTGAAGTGCCACGAAATGCACCACGGCAACCAATACTTAACGCACTATATCGATAATAAGGGCCCACTTTATAATACAGGCGTCTTTGTCATCGCAGCCCGATGCCACAAGGAGGCACAAGAAGTCTCGTGAATCCGGGCAGATTCGTACACCGACCGCGGGGTCCTGATAATCCGCATCCGGTTGTTGCCACGTCGCGCATCACCAGCGTACTCGTGTCGCTCGGGTTCACGGCGTGCTTGGGCGCCGCAGAAGGCTCCTTCAGCTTCGCCCTTAACAACTGCAGTATGATTCGTTTTCTCTTTC
>BFBZ01002477.1_pt1 | contig 10013 bp, 10 predicted proteins | sample 1888401 | NCBI WGS metagenome assembly BFBZ01 (sample SAMD00112614, study PRJDB3348) | symbiont metagenome | host: Chara braunii | reverse complement strand
CGCGCGGAGCGTGCAGCGTCGACCGGCGTGCTTGGCTTGGCCGGGAGCGCGCCGCCGCGATTTATTCCGATCGCGAGCGCGTCGAAGCGGCTTTCAACGTGCGCAACGGCCAGGAGCGTCTGCGGAGAGACGTCGGGGGCGCAACTTTGCGCCAAGCTCATCATTGTGGGGAGATCGAGGATCATGCCGCCACCACCAAGGGGCAGCCAGATCGGAGATAGCGCTTGCACACTGAACACAACTCCACGTTCTGGAATTGTGAGAAGTTTGACATTCACCCAAGGGCTGTTCTCCCCGTAGGTTTACGGGGGTAAATGCCCTAGGGCGATAGCCTCGAGTACGGACTGATTGCGACGTCGAACGCCGTAGAAGTCGCAGCACGCAGCGATGTATTCATCTACTGTTCGCGGCGAAATTCCGAGCGCGGCGCTGATGTCGGAGGAGCTCCGTCCGAGCCTCACGAGATATAGGCACTCAAGCTGGCGTCTGGTGGGACGGTCTCGGCGGGCGGGCGCTTCCCTTTTCATTGATTGAGCGCCCTCGGCACGATCTTCGTAGATGCAAGACAGGCGGAGGGAGAACCTCCGCGATACGCTATCGACGACATTCTGACCTCCAAATTGCGTTTGGCGCCGATGGGGTCGCCGCAAGCTCGGCGAGCGCTGCGGGGAGCCAAGGTGGAGCTAACTGGAGGCGGGGAAGAGAGGGCGGCTCGTTGGATTCTGCCGCCGAGTTGGGGACGAACATCACCAGCGTGGCTGGCAGGAGGGCGGCGCACAGCAGGGCGGGCGCCTCGTAAAGGTCGGGATTGGTCGAGGGCTGCATTTCGTCGAAGACGTTCTGAGCGCCGGCGACGACGATCGCGAGAGCCAGCGCCTTGAGGCCGGCCGCGACCACATAGCCGAGGGGCCGCTCGGCGAGGAAGACTGAGTTCGGCCAGTTGCCGAAGTGCAACAGAACCAGCCCGCCCAGGATAACGATCGTGAACTCCAGCAGGGTGACGGCGATCTGCAAGCCACCGTAGACCCAGCGCCGGCGCCCAGCCGAAAGACCAGCCGACGACTCCCACGGCGGCTTGGCATCCAACCAAGACACCAAGCGCGGCACCGAATCCCGTTGCGCGTCCGCCCATGACACCATCCGCTTTGCACGGCGGCGCGACCGGCATGGGCGCCATCCGTGGCTGCGACGGGTCAAGTTTGACGGTCGTCCGCCGTCGGACGACTCCGTAACCTTACGGAGGGCGCGGCGAGAGCAGCCCGATCTCGATCGCGTGTGAGATCGCCTGGATTCGCGTCCTCACGCCGAGCCGAAAGCAGGCCTCTGCGATGTGCGTTTCGACGGTCCGGCGCGAGATGCCGAGAATGCCGCCAATGTCCGTCGAGCTCTTCCCCGCCTGCGCCCACCGCAGGCATTCTAATTGGCGTGGCGACACCGGAGCGCCGTCGTCGCTCTCACCGGCGCGACGGCGCGATTTCTCCATCGCGCCCGCCAACAGCCGACGGGCCGCGTCGTCGAAGGCCGCCATCAGGTCGGCGCCGGTAAGCGTCCCGAAGGCGGTCGGGACCCGTGCGTATAGGTCCTCCACCATGTCCAGCGCGATGGTCACGGCCTTGTTGTCTGCGCAGGCCTGCGCCAGGCCTAGGTTAAGACCGCCGGCGCCCAGGAGCAGCGCTGCGTAGTCTCCATCGACGAGATGGGCGAAGATGCGAAGTCGCTCAGCTGTGGGTAGGCTCATCCCCATCTCGAAGTCCACATAGGTGCGGAGTCCGACCCCAAGGGCCATCGCCGCGTCGCGCGTTCGAAAGCCCTTCGCCTTTCTCATCCGACGCAGCAACTCCCCGAACGAACGCCGATGCTGCGAGGTTAAACGCTTCCGATCCGACATCACGCCCCCGGCGTACAACTCCCGGTGAGTCTGACAAGCCAAGCGGCCTGCGCGCGTTTAGGTATATTAAATTCCATTATCCCGCATAGGTGCCGTCGCGCTTTGTTTGACGCGCAGGCGAAACGCGCCGCAACTGCGCGGAAAATCCGCCGAAATCCAGTGATCGCGCCGTGCGAGAGGGTTGCTCAAAGATCGCAAGCCTCCGAACGTCACGTGAGCGGGCCTGCCCGGTGGGTCGATCTGACCTGCAACTTAGAGGCGGCGCTGCTGTCGGCCGCAGGAGGCCCGACGCGCATGGACGAACCTCGCGATCCTTTCGGCCTAGCGGTCAGCGCCATCCGTCTCCGGCTCCGGTCGGGCCGGCTAGTGCAGGGCGAGCAACTGATGGCGCGGGACCTGGCGCGTGACCTGCGCCTGAGCGCCACCCCGGTTCGGGAGGCCTTGGCGAGACTGGCGGGCGAGGGGCAGATCGACGATCGCCGCGGCGCCGGCTACTTCGTCTGGCGCCTGGACGCGGTGGATCTCAGCGAGCTCTACGACCTGCAGCTGGCCTATCTTCGTCTGGCGCTCTCCCGCCGCCACGAAGGCGCCACCAGCGTCCAGGACATGCCCGCCCAGGCCGATGACGTGGCTGAGATCGAGACCCATCTTCGTCTGCTGATCCTGCGCGGTCGAAGCGCAGTGCTTCAGGACGCCCACGCCCTGTTGGCGGACCGGCTTGCGCCGGCCCGCCGCGTGGAGGCCGCCGTGCTCGCCGACACCGCACAGGAATGGACCAGGCTCGCGGAGGCGCAACGCCGTGACGACCTGGAGAGCCTGCGCGCGTGGGTCGAGACCTATGTGGCGCGGCGGCAGCGGGCGGCGCCGGAGCTGATCGGGGCGATGCGGAGCGCGGCGGGGAGCGCACCGGTATAGTTTTGCTATGGCGTTGAAATGCTTTGAGTCGGTGTTTCGCAGCGCGCTCCCTGGTGGTCGCCGCATCTCGCGGCGTTTTGAAAGGGAGGTCGACATGACCCAGTCCAAGCTCATCGTCATCCGCCTCGGCGACGCCCGTCGCCTGACCCGCGGTTCGCCCGGAGAGAACGCCGAGCTCGACGGTCGTCCGCAGCCGTAAGGCGCAGGCGCGACGCCGGGCCGATCGGTCCGGCGTCGCGCCACCGGCTCATGGATCTCCACCTGGCGTCCTATGTCTACGCCGCCGCGCGCGCCGAGGATCTAGTGGTCCTGGATGCGCGCCAAGGCGAGTACCTTCTCCTTCCCGGGGTCGCGAAGGACCTCGCCGTAGCGGCCGACAGCAATCGGCTGACCGGCGCGACCGCCGATCTGTCGACCGCCTTCTCTGAACTCGACCTAACGGACCCTGCCGGCGCCTTGCGCGCCCGAACCCCTCCGCCGCCCCCGCCCATCACGGATCTTCACGCGCGCCCTGAGTCCGACCTGAGCTTGGGTGATGTCGCCAGGTGGTCGGCGACCATGGCCGATATGCTCGGCGCCTACTGGCGGCGGCCCTTTGCAGACCTGGTGTCCGGCGAGCGGCGCGCCGCGACGCTCTGCTTCGACCCCGGTCGGGTCAGCGCTCAAGCCCTCAAATTTCAGAGGTTGCTGCCTTGGGTGCCGTTTCAAGGTGAATGCCTGTTCCGCTCTGTGATGCTCCGGCGGTACCTGCGACGGGCCGGTCTGTCGGCGACCTGGGTCATCGGTTGCCGCACTTGGCCGTTCGAGGCTCATTGCTGGCTTCAGGTCGGAGATATTGTGCTCGACGACACCGCAGATCACGCTGCGAGTTTCACGCCGCTGCTGGCGGTCGGCTCATGAATGACTACCTGCTGGTCTCGGGGGCGCGAGGCGCCGGCCTTCCCTCCTGGGCCCGGGCCTGGCGCGACGGGCCGCCGTCCGGATGGATCGCTCAGGACATCAACGAGGACATGCTGCTGCTGCGGCGCGCGACGAAACCCGTCGACGTCCTCATGGTCGGCGACACCCTGGTGATCGGCCGTCTCGACCGCAGTCTTACGGGCGAGGAGCGTGCGTCCCTCAATCGAGCGCCGTTTCATGACGCGGCCCGCAGGCTCCAGGGCGGGACCTGGGGAGAATATGTGCTCGTACGGCGTTCGGTCGACGGGCGGCTCTCGCTGTATCGCGACCCAGGCGGCGCTTTGGACGCGGTGACCTGGCGCTCGGGCGAGGTCTCGATCTGCTCCTCGGGCCTGCCACCCTGGATCGATGCCGCGCTCCCGGAGCTGAGTTTCGATTGGGCCGCCATCGCCGGTTTCGTCGCCAACCCCACGCTGCAGACGGCGGACGCAGGGCTGCATGGTCTGCACGCCCTCGCGCCTGGGGAAGCCTGGGCTTCGGGCGAAGGCCGCCAACTTTGGCGCCCGGCTGACTTTATCTCGATGTCATCGCCTCGCCGTCGGTCCGATCCCAGAAACCTCGCCATGGTGGTGACCGCCTGCGTCCGATCCATGGCGGAAGGGCGGGTGCTGGTGGAGGTCTCGGGCGGATTAGATTCCGCAGTTATCGCCGGCTGCCTGCCGGTGGGAGGTCTGTCGGCGGCGGTGAACTACTTCGTGCGCGATCCGCAAGGCGACGAGCGGCCTTTCGCCAGATCGGTGGCGGCCCGCGCCGGGGTGGAGCTAATCGAGGTGGAGAAGCGCGAGGCGCCGCTCGATCCATCCGTCCTGTCAGCTTGGTCGTCGGGCGTGCGACCGGCGCTGAACGTCTTCGATCACGTCCACGACGCCGACATCGCCAGCCGGTGCGAGGCGCTTGAGATCGACTCGTTGATGACCGGCCAGGGCGGGGACGATGTCTTCTTCCAGACGCCCACACCCCTCATCGTTGCAGACGGCTTCCGCCATGGCATCACCGTCGGTGAACTCTGTGGCCTGGCCCGCTGGCAGAGCCGCTCCGTTTACGGCCTGCTGGCGAGCGGATTGTCGGCGAGCCTTCGTGACGCCGACCTCGCGCCAAGGCGACCGGCCTATCTCACCGACTGGGCTTGGGAGGTCGCCTCTGGCGCCGCGGCGCACCCCTGGCTGGACGACTTGGCGTCTGCCCCTCCCGCCAAGGCCATGCAGGTGGCCGGGCTCGCTAACGCTCTGATCGTCAAGGGGGCCTCGCAAAGGGGCTCAAGCGCCGCCCTGCGACATCCGCTGCTCTGCCAGCCAGTGATGGAATACTGCCTGGGTGTGTCCACGCCGGACCTGACCCGCGGCCGCGATCGCGGGTTGGCGCGCCAAGCCTTTGCCGGTGTCGTGCCAGAAGACATCCGTCGACGGGTCACGAAGGGACGGATGTCGGCGCACTACGGCCGCGCTCTGGCCGGGGCGCTTCGTGAAATCAGGCCGCTGCTTTTAGAGGGGCGGCTTGCGGGGGCGGGGGTGGTCGCMCCCGAGCCGCTGGAGACGCTGCTCTCGGCCGAGCAGCTGATCTGGCGGGGCGGCTATGGCGCGATCATCAACCTCCTGACGGTGGAGCTCTGGGTGCGGGGCTGGCGCGAACGCATAGCAGGGCTGAAGCCTCGTTCCTCAGGCGCCATCCAGCCCTAGAAATCCTCGAACGGCTCGAAGGCCGCGGACCGGTCAATGACTCTTCGCGCCACGAACAGGCCAAATATCTCAGCGGTCGGCAGGGCGTCCTGCAGCATTGAGTGACAGACCGTGTAGCTGCAGCCCGTGGTCAGCACATCGTCCAACAGGATGATCTGCCGCGGCGGACTGGCGAGAAGATCCCGGCGAAGCGACAGTGTCGCGCGCAAGCCTTCCGGATCGCGCTTCTGACCTGTCGCGTGACGCGCGTCGCGTTCGCTGTGGGTGAACAGAAGCTCGCGCACGTCACACCCAGGTGAAATCCTGTGCGCGACTTGGGACATCCGGTCATCATAGACGGGAGAGGTCGAGGGCTTCGAGGGCGGGATCGGCACGAAGGTTATGCCGGGGAGAAGCTCTGGCCGGATGTTGGCGGCAATCGCGCGCGCGACTTGGCTGATCGCCGCGGCCTTGTGCGGCCACTGCGCGGTGTTTCGAAGCTCCGGCTTCTTTTTGAGATTGATCACCAACTGATTGGTCTGGCTGTGCGACCAGCCCTTGCCCGGCGCATATTCGCCGAAGAACCAGCACTGATCGGTCGGTGTCAGATACCAGTGGTCCGACCGCTCCAGATCGCCGACCTGTCTGAGCCTAGGCGACCAGCTCGCGTCGGATATCGTCATAGTCCCTGACCCGAATGGCGCCTTCGCGCTCGAAACGGGCCGGCCAGGTTAGGTCCGCTCGCTCGAAGCAGCTGTTGAGGATGAAGAGCTTGCGCCCCTGCTTCAGCGCTTCACGGGCTTGGATCAGGGTGCCGGATGTTTCGCCGGCCTCGACGATGATTGTCGCGGCCGTGAGCGCCGACATAGTCTTGTTGCGCTCCGGGAAGAAGAACCGGTTGATCGTGGGGTTCTGCGCGTCATAGCGCTCCACCGGCACTTGGCTAACCAGCAAGAACTCCTGGGCGATCTTCTCTTGTAAGGCGGCGTTGGCGCGGGGATAGACCTGGCCGAGCGGGGTGCCGATCACGGCGATCGTGCGCCCGCCGAACTTGATGGCGGCTTCGTGCGCGGCGGTGTCGACGCCCTCGGCAAGTCCCGACACGATCGTGAAGTCATCCGCCACCAGCCGGCGCACCAGTTGCTCGGTGCGTGCGCGACCATCGGCGCTGGGCTTGCGCGTGCCGACCACGGCGACCGACGGTGTCGAGATCAGGCTCCAGTCGCCCTGAAAATACAGGAGCTCCACGGGATAAGTCGCGTCGCGAAGGCGCCTTGGGTAGTCCAGCTCGCCGTGCAGCCGGACGTCGAACCGAACATTGCTGCGCTTACGGAGTTTGGCCAGCACACGGGCGCCCATCTCACGGGCGGCGGACTCCGGAACCATATCAGACGGTCGTGCCCCGGGCGCGCGCTGAAAGCGCTCGGCCATCGTCTTGAAGCTCGCATTGGACTCCGCCCATAGCGCTTCGTAGGCGCCCACCTCGAGGGCGGCGTCCAGGGGCGCGCTCATCGGCCCGGAGTCGCGGCTCCCGAAAAGCATTGGCTGCGTCATGCAGGCTCCCAAACGTAAGATTGTTAACGCGCCTAAGGCCGATTCAGTCAAGCGGAGGTCGATGACTAAGACCTTAAGCGGGCCGAGAACATATAGAGAACATTGACCTGTTGCAACGCACGTCGCCCCTCCGTCCTTCAGGGCCGGTCAAGGCTCGCCTGCAGCCAACGCACCATCCGCCGATACATGTCCGCGAGATTTTTCGGGCTCGAAACGATGTGGCCCTCGCCGAAATAGGTGACTAGCTCGGCGTCCTTGCCTTGGCGGTAGAGGGCCGAGAACATCTGCTGCGCTTGGGAAAGCCGGATGAAGTCGTCGTCCCCGTGGATCAACATGACGGGGGCCGAGATGTGGTCGACCTGTTGCACAGGGCTGTTGCGGCGATAACGGTCGGGATCCGCCCAGGGCGGCGTCCCTAAACCGGCCTGACCCAGTTCCAGCCATCCATAGTTGGCGTTGAGATTGAGACCGTCTTCGGCGCGGGTCTCGGCGTGAGGATCGAAGGCGCCATAGACCGCGGTAAGATCGGTCGGCGCCGCCGAGGCGATGACGCTCTTGAAGCGCGGACTTTGCGCGGCCGCCATCAAACTTCCATMCCCGCCGAAGCTGTGACCGAGCAGCCCAAGGCGTTCGGCGTCCACGAGGCCGGTGGCCGCGGCCTGATCCACGGCGGCCATGATTTGGTCGGCCAGACCGGCGCCGGGTTCGGCCTCTAGCCGCGGCAGGCTCGGCAGCAGCACCGCGAAACCGGCGGCTGCCAGCACCTCGGCATTGGCGCTGAACCGGCCCGTCCCGCGACCATAGGGCTCCGGCGCCGTCGTATAGGTAAGGCCGGGATAGGGGATGACGACGAGCGGGGGTCGCTCGCCGGGCGAAAGGTTGGGCGGCAGCAGCAGGACATGTTTGCCCAGATCGCCCGCCTTGACGGGCAACAACCGCGTCGGCGCGAAGTCCACCGCCAGCAGGCCTTCGTTGAGCGTCATGATCTTGCGGCGCGCGCCGTCTGGCTGAAGCAGGTCTAGGGTCATTGGCCCCGCGGCGTCGCGCCGAACCTGGGCCGCGGCGCGCGGTCCGGCCACCAGGGCCAAGCCGCGACCTTGGGCTGCGCGGAAGAGCACCTGCCCGCGCGCCGAGGATATGAGCCTGTCGGGGCCCATCCGCGCCGCCGGGACCCAGAACCAGACAGGTCGCGAAGAGGGCGCCATACGGGTGCGGCTCGAGAGCCCGAGTTCGGCGCGGGAGATCTCCCCGGAGGCGGTGAACAGCCGCTTGGTCTTCCCGCTGGCGTCAACGCGCCATGCCGCGCCGCCCGCACGCAGCACCAAGCCGTCGCCGTGCAGGCCGGCCAAGGCGCCCGGTTCTGGAGGCAGCGCTTGGGTGAGGTTGACCGGCCCATCCGGCGTGACCCGCCACCAATCGGCGCGGCCGCCTTGTTCCGGGCGCGCCAGGACCAGGGGATCGGATCCCAGCCAGGCGGCGCGTGGGATCTCATAGCCCTCGCTGGTGCGGTCGATCGCCGGCTTTAAGCCCGGCGTCTCGATCCGCCGGGCTGGCGCGCCGGGGGACAGCCGGATGTAGCCTGACGGGCCGCGGTAGGGGCCGTCCGCGTGGCCGTAGACCAGGACCTCACGGCCGGTGGTCGACCAGGCGATCAGGTGCGTCGCCAAGTGGCAGCCGGGGCAGGGCGTTGTGAGCGTCCCGCGTGCGAGATCGGCGATGGTCAGGTTTCGGCGCTGGAAATCTCCCGCCACCTGCAGGGGCCAATCCGCGGGCGCCTGGATCGGCTCAAGACGCTGCATCGCGGCCACCTGCTGACCGTCGGGCGAGAGCTCCAGATCGTAGAAGTCGCCCTCAGCGAGGCGTCGCTGCTCGCCGTTTCGCAGGTCCGCCAGGATCAGCGCCCCAGGGGGACCGGGCGGCGATTGGAGCAGATGGCTTCCGCTGCCGACCACGCGCACCGCCGGCCCGGCGCCGGCGGCGGTCTCGGCCCATAGCGCTTGCAGGTCGCGGCGCCGGCTGGGGCCGGTGCGCAAGCGCATGGGAGCTTCGCCGGCGGGGCGGGCGGCGAACAGCACCTCGTGATCGTTCCGCCAGACCACGGTCTGGCCGAGCCAGCCGAGCTCGGGGGTGACGCCCAGCCACCGCACTGCCCCCGTCTCCAGGGTCACGATCCCGGCTTCGTAGGCATCGCCTAGGAAGCGCATGACCACCAGGTGCCGCCCGTCCGGCGAGAACGGTCCGGCGATCTGGCCTTCGCCCGCAACGGAGGGCAGCAGGGGCATGGCCGGGCCGCCACGTTTGAGGTCGACCACATAGAGGCGCGACCGACGGTAGCCGGTGGCGACGTCCTGATCGAACGGGCCGGAGACCGCTTGGCCGAGCAGCCGTTCGAACACCAGGTGGTCGCCCTCCGGGCTGAAGCCGATCTGTCCGAACTCCTCAGCCGCGAGCAGGTCGTCGACGGTGAAGGGGCGGGCGGACAAGGGGGKGGCGAGGGCGGCCAGACACAGGGCCGCGATCTGCGAACGCAGGCGCATGGAAGTTGGTCCTTGAAGGGGAGGTCAGGTGAGGCCCGTAGGCCTCACCAGCGCTTGGTCAGCTGCAGCGCGACGGTCCGGCCGACCGGATCGGCGTTGGCCGGGTCGTAGGCCAGGCCGAGCGGGTTGTCGTAGAACGGCGGCGCCTCATCCAGCAGGTTCTGCATCGAGAGGATCAGGGCGACGCCCGCAAGCGGCCCCTCGTCGGCGGTCGGCGTCAAGCGAGCCTGCAGGTCGATGGTGGTCCAGGCTTCGATCTTCCGGCCGGTTTCGCTGTGGTAGTCGTCCACATAGTTCAGCGCCGCCGATAGGCCGTAGGGACCGCGGCTCCAGGAGCCGGCCAGACGGGCACGCAGGTCGACGGGTTGGTTGGCGGTGTCCAACTGCTGCACCGGTGTGGCGGTGGGGGGGAAGCGCCGCTTGAAGTCGGCGAGCCAGCTCGCCCCGGCGTCGATGTCGAAGGCGCTGTCGCCGACCTTCCAGCTATAGGTGGCCTGCAGGTCG
>BFBZ01002476.1_pt1 | contig 10019 bp, 9 predicted proteins | sample 1888401 | NCBI WGS metagenome assembly BFBZ01 (sample SAMD00112614, study PRJDB3348) | symbiont metagenome | host: Chara braunii | reverse complement strand
CCAGCCGATGGCAGCGGCGTCGTCGGCAGCTTCCGCTATCGCATCCTTGTCGGCATCGACGAGGAAGACCGACAGCAGAAAATGGCTCGTCAGCGTACCGTCTGCCGCATGCGAACGCAGGTCATAGGTTTCGAACAGGCGAGGGTTGCGCGCCGTGATGCCGGTTTCTTCCTTGAACTCGCGCAGGGCGGCTTCATCAGGCGTTTCGCCTTCTTCGGCCCTGCCGCCTGGAAAGGCGTACATGTCGGCCGATGGCGGGTTGCTGCGCAGCACCAGCAGGAAATGGCCGCCGCGTTCAAGAATGGCGGAGGAGGCGGGGCGGGGAAGAGACATCATCGGGTCGGTTCGCATTCGCATGACGGGACTGGAGGCAATGGCTTAAGCCATTATCGGCCAATCTCTACAGGAATCGACCCTTGCTGTCCCCTTGGAAAGCCCCTTAACTCGTTGTCGAAATAGGCGACGATTCGGATGCGCCGCATGCACGAGTGACCATGGGGATGATCTACGGACTTTATGCTCTGGCAGCGCTGGCCGAAATTGCCGGCTGCTTTGCCTTCTGGGCCTGGCTCCGGCTGGCAAAGCCGATCTGGTGGCTTGCTCCCGGCCTAGTGGCTTTGGCCCTGTTTGCATGGCTGCTGGCATTGGTGCCGAGCGAAGCCGCCGGGCGCACTTTCGCGGCCTATGGCGGCGTCTATATCGTTGCCTCCGTTCTGTGGCTCTGGCTGGCGGAGGGTCGCTTGCCGGATCGCTGGGATATTTCAGGCGCGGCCATCTGCCTGGTCGGTGCGGGTCTCATCCTCTTCGGCCCGCGCGGCTAGCTTCCGCTTGACCCGGCGCTTTGCGGGTGCAAAACAAGCCCCATGTGCGGACGCTTTGCTTTGACATCGACGGCGGACTATGTGGGCGAGGCGTTGGGCGTTCTGCTGCGCGACGATTTTCCCGCACGCTTCAATATCGCGCCGACGCAACCGATCCTTGTCGTGGTCTCAGGTGACAGGCAGCAGCCCGGAAGCAATCTGCCGGATCGCCGCGCTCTCCTGGTTCGGTGGGGTTTTTTGCCTGGTTGGGTAAAGGATCCGAAGGAGTTTCCGCTTCTGATCAATGCGCGGGCCGAAACGGCGATCGGTAAGGCGTCTTTCCGAGCGGCCATGCGCCATCGCCGCATCCTTATTCCCGCCTCCGGCTTTTATGAATGGCATCGGCCGTCGAAGGAAAGCGGAGAGAAATCGCAGGCCTATTGGATCAGGCCGCGCAGGGGCGGGCTCATTGCCTTTGCCGGCCTGATGGAAACCTGGTCGTCGGCCGACGGCTCTGAGGTGGATACCGGCGCGATCCTGACGACCGCCGCGAACAGCACCATGCGGCCCATCCATGATCGTATGCCGGTCGTTATCCAGCCGGAGGATTTTGCCCGCTGGCTCGATTGCAAGACGCAGGAGCCGCGCGAGGTCCTGGATCTGATGGCACCGGTTCAGGAGGATTTTTTCGAGGCAATTCCGGTTTCGGATAAGGTCAACAAGGTTGCCAACATGGGACCGGATCTGCAGATGCCGGTAGCGGTCGAGCCGGTGCGGAAATTGCCAAAGAAGACAGATCCCGACGATGGCCAATTAAGCCTTCTCTGAGCGGCCGCCATTTGGCGACCGGCGTCGGGATGCCTCTGCGCCACGTGGGCTTGGCACGCAGGCAGTCGATTATCGAACCTAAGCGATTTTCTTCTTCAGCGGCTTCTTCAGCATCAGGTGAGCTGCAAGCACGGCCTTCAGGCCCAGGGGGCGATACAGCTTGCTCGGATCGATCTTTGCCTGCGGTTGTGCTTCTTCGTCTTTCTTCTGCGTCATGATTAACTCCTCACCATGCTCCCCCGGAGCATTTCGCGATTCACTGCCGTGCATCGCTATCTCGTGGTAAATCATGACAAATCGAAGGCGTTGGCCAATCAGCTTTTGTAAACAATGACCATATTTCGAGAGATTAGCATCGAATCTTCGCGTAAAATCCGTTCTGACGAGATGCTAATATTCGGTTAAATACATCGACTATGCGCACGCCCACTACGGCACGGCGTCCATCTCGGTCCATCTGATTGCTAAGGGAAACTTACAGACTGCGGTTGCGAACAAGGGTGCCTTCAGAGCCTTCACGCCGGGCGCTTTGCGCGCCTCTCAGATATGCCGGCCGATATCGTCGTTGGAATCGTCGACGTCGGGATCGCCTGGTCCGTTGATGGTGTAAGTGCCGTATTTCTTCGCCCAGGAACGCGCGCCAAGCGGCAGTGACAGCAGATAGACGACGACGGTCACGACCATGACATGCCATGTATAGCTCATCAGCAGCGCCACATAGACGACGAGAGCAAGCATGATCGGCAGCACAAGATCACGCCGGATACCATTGCCTTCTGTCTTGCCGGACCAGACAGGCAGGCGGCTGACCAGCAGAAAGCCGATGAGCACCGTGTAGGCGGCTCCGAAGTAAGCGAAAGTCTTGTCTGGTGTCAGCCCTAGGAAGCCGAGATAGACCGGCAGCAGCACCAGCATGGCGCCGGCAGGCGCGGGAACGCCGACAAAATATTCCGATTGCCAGGAGGCCTTGTGTTCGCGCTCGACCATGACGTTGAAGCGCGCGAGCCGCAAGGCGGCGGCGATGGCGTAAATCAAGGCAGCGATCCAGCCGAGCGAGTGAGCCTGGTCGAGCAGAAAGACATAGACGACCAGCGCCGGAGCGACACCGAAATTGACGATATCGGCCAGCGAATCCATTTGCGCGCCGAATTTGGACGTCGCTTTCATTAGCCGCGCCACCCGCCCGTCCACGCCATCGAGGAAAGCCGCGACCAGCACCGCGACGACCGCAAGTTCGTAGCGATTTTCGAAAGCAAGGCGGATACCCGTCAACCCCGCGCAGATGGCCAGCACGGTGATCATGTTCGGCACGATCAGCCGCAACGGAATTTCCCTGAGGCGCGGCCCGCGGGCTTCGTCGTTGGGGCCATGAGGCTCGAAAGGCGGAAAGGGCGTCTTCATCTCACTCGTTTTCCTGAGGCTCAGCTGCGGCGGCTAACGGTCGGGCCCTTGGCGGAGCCGAATTCGGCAATCACGGTTTCGCCGGCAATCGCCCTCTGGCCGACGGCAACGCGCGGAGAAGCACCTTCCGGAAGGAAAACGTCGAGACGCGAGCCGAAGCGGATCAGGCCGATACGCTCGCCGGCATCCAGCGGCTCGTTCGGGTTGACGAAGCAAAGGATGCGACGGGCGACGAGGCCGGCAATCTGCACCACGCCGATCTCGCCATGCTTTGTCTCGATGACGAGACCGTTGCGTTCGTTCTGCTCGCTCGCCTTGTCCAGTTCCGCATTGAGGAAGCTGCCCTGACGATAGGCGATATTGGTGATGCGGCCGCGCATCGGCGAACGGTTCACATGGCAGTCGAAGACGTTCATGAAGATCGAGACGCGCAGCATCGGTTCTGTGCCGAGGTTAAGTTCGGCCGGCGGCGTGACCATCTGCACGCCGGAAACCTTGCCATCCGCAGGCGATATCGCCAGATCGTCGTCCTGCGGCGTCATGCGCTCGGGATCACGGAAGAAATAGGCGCACCAGAGCGTGAGGATCAGACCGATCCAGAAGAGCGGCTTGAAGATCCAGCCCAGCACCAGCGACGCGACGAAGAAACCTGCAACGAAGGGATACCCCTCCTTGTGCACCGGAACGATGACGTTGCGCACGCTGTTCAACAAGCTCATCTACAGCCTACTCCGTTAGGGCGCCTTTGCGAGAACCGAACCCCGGTTGCCGCGCGACATCGCGCCAGTCAAAAGATGAGAACAAGATAAGCGGTCTTGCTCTGATTACCAGTCGACGGTGACTACAGGCAAACGCTGTCATGGGCAATGCTCTCCCACGCTTGCCCGCATGCTATCCGAATTTCGTTCGCTGCGTATCGCTATCTGGCGCTTTCCAAATCCGCTCTCGTAAAGACGGGAAGAACGGAAAGCTGCGGAACGCCCTGGATTGCAGGAGCGCCTTCTCCGCGCCAGATGGCGCAGATGACGGCAAGGATGTGTGCCTGTTCGCCGAGCGCCAGGTGATAGGCATCCTTGACCGCGCCACCCGTCGTAATCACATCCTCGATGAAGGTTACCTTGCGGCCGGCGAGTTGCTGGCCCTCGATTGCCCGGCATGTCCCGTAAGTCTTTGCTTCCTTGCGGATAAACGCTGCTGGGAGGCCGGTCTCAAGCGAGATTGCCGTCACAAGCGGGATGCCGCCCAGTTCCAGACCGGCAAGGATCTCGGTCTCGGTCGGGAGGAGGTCAATCATGGCGCGCGCAAGCGGCTTCAACAATGACGGCGTGCCTTCGAAGCGGTACTTGTCGAAATAGCGGTTGGAGATCTGGCCCGAGCGAAGCTTGAACTCGCCCTCCAAGGTTGCCACTTCGGCGATACGCCGCGCAAGATCGCTTTTCGTATAAGTTACGCCATCAGTCATCAGCAAACCTCCAATATCGCAAAGTTTCACGCGTATACGCGCGAAATCATGCGGCCGTAAACCACATAATGTTCAGCGGTTGCAACGCGTGATGCTGCTGGGCGGGAAGGGCGTGCGCCCTTCACGCTAGGAGGGCCCTAAAAGACAAGCCGCCGGAGACGATCCGGCGGCCTGCGACTGTGGACTGTGTTTCAAAAGCAGATATCAGAGGCCGAGAGCGGCGCGCAGTTCGGCCTTGGCGCCTTCGTATTCGCTCTTGTAGTCGTCATGCGTCATGATGGTTTCGGCGATGACGGTGCCGGCGATGCGGCCAGCTTCGATGTCGGATGCATAGTGGATGCCGCCGACGACGCGGTTGTGACCGTATTCCCAGGCGCGAGCCATGATGACGGGACGCTTCTCAGGCACCATGTTCGAAAGCACGATGCCCATGAGGGTGCCGAGCGTCGTGTGACCGGACGGATAGGAGCCGGACTTCGACAGCGGAACGATCGGCTTGACGAGATCGCTGTAGAGATGCGGACGCGGACGCTTCCAGACATCCTTGGCCGGATCGACCACGGCGCCTTCGGTCTCGACGATACGGTCGAAGAAGGCGGAGAATTTCGGCAGGTTTTCCTTGGTGAATTTCGGATTGTCGATGACGTCGGAGAAGCGCCAGACGTTTTCTTCGGCATCGGCAACGGCGCGTGCGGCCGCTTCCGGGGTGCGGGTGACCTGGATCGTCAGGATTTCGCCGAGCTCGGCCTTCATCTGTGCCGAATCATTGGCAGGTGGTGGCGGCAGCAGATTGAGGAGATTGATCTCCTTGGCATCAGCAAACGGCTTGGCATCCTCAGCGAAAACCGGCGAGGCAACGCCGATAACGAGCAGCAACGTTAAAGCTTTGGTGAAATTACGCATTTGGGGCTCCCTTTTAGTGAGACCCGTACCTATCAAGCTGTTGTCTCAACTACGTGACAAGCGCAGTGTGCAATCTCTCCGTGCCATATTTGCAGCGGTGGTCATGCCTGATGCCAGCATGCGTCAGCTTGCCGGCGCCAGCCGGTTGACCACGCCCAGGTCGTCGTTTTCGCGCACCTGCTTCAGATGCTCCTCGGCCTGTGTTGCCTCGCGCTGGCGGCTCCACATGGAGGCGTAGAGGCCATTCTGGGCTAGCAGGTCTGCATGCGTGCCGCGCTCGGCAATCACGCCGCTTTTCAGCACGATGATTTCGTCGGCGCCGATCACGGTCGAAAGGCGGTGGGCGATGACCAGCGTCGTGCGGTTCTTGGAAACGACATCGAGGGCTGCCTGGATTTCGCGTTCGGTCGTGGTGTCCAGCGCTGACGTCGCTTCGTCGAGGATGAGGACCGGCGGCGCTTTCAGGACGGTGCGGGCGATCGCGACACGCTGCTTCTCGCCACCCGAGAGTTTGAGGCCACGCTCTCCGACCTTTGTGTCGAAACCCTCGGGCAGAAGGCGGATGAAATCGCCGATCTGGGCGATCTCGGTTGCCGCCGCCACATCCTCGTTGCTGGCGCCTGGTCGGCCGTAGCGGATGTTGTAGGCGATCGTGTCGTTGAAGAGCACGGTATCCTGCGGAACCATGCCGATGACCTTGCGCAGGCTCTTCTGTGTCACCGTGCGCAGGTCCTGATCGTCGATGGTGATCGTGCCGCTCTGGACGTCGTAGAAGCGATAGAGAAGGCGCGATAGCGTCGATTTGCCCGCACCCGACGGGCCGACGACGGCCACCGTCTTGCCGGCCGGCACCTCGAAGGAAATGCCCTTCAGGATCGGCCGCGCGGGATCATAGGCGAAATGCACGTCCTTGAACGAGATGGCGCCATTGCCGATGACCAGCTCCTTGGCGTCGGGCGCATCGACCACTTCCGGCCTGACTTCCAGCAGGTCGAACATCTCTTCGATATCGGTCAACCCCTGGCGTATTTCGCGATAGACGAAGCCGATGAAGTTGAGTGGCACGGAGAGCTGCAGCAGCATGGCATTGATGAAAACGAAGTCGCCAACCGTCTGGTGCCCATTGAGAACCGACCAGCCGGAGATGACCATCATAACGGTGGTGCCCAGCCCGAAGATCACGCCTTGGCCGAAGTTCAGCCAGCCGAGCGATGTCCAGACGCCGGTCGCCGCTTTTTCATACTTCGCCATCGATTGATCGAAGCGCTTGGCCTCCATCTCCTCGTTGCCGAAATATTTGACGGTCTCGAAGTTCAGAAGCGAGTCGATCGCCTTCGTATTGGCGTCCGTGTCGCTGTCGTTCATCGTGCGGCGGATGGAAATGCGCCAATCGCTCGCCTTGACGGTGAACCAGATGTAGAGCCAGACGGTGACGGCTGTGACGGCGAGATAGGAAAAGCCATAGCCGCGCCAGAAGATGATGGCGGTCAGCAGGAATTCGATGAAGGTCGGAAACGTGTTGAGGATGGTGAAGCGGACGATCGTCTCGATGCCCTTGGTGCCGCGCTCGATCACGCGTGACAGGCCACCTGTCTTGCGCTCCAGATGGAAGCGCAGCGACAGCTCATGCATGTGGACGAAGGTGCGGTAGGCGAGCTGGCGAACGGCATATTGGCCGACGCTTGCAAACAGCGCATCCCGGAGCTGGTTGAGGCCGAGCTGGATGAGACGCGTGACGTTCGTGGCGATGATCAGGGCGATGGCGCCGACCATGAAGGCAGGCAGGATGCCCTGCATATCGAGCTTGCCGTTCAGGGCGTCGACGGACCACTTGAAGAAATAGGGGACCAGCAGCAGGAAGAATTTCGAGATCAGCAGGAAGACGGTCGCCCAGACGACGCGCATTTTGAGATCCATGCGACCGGCGGGCCACATATAGGGCCAGAGGTTGACGATCGTATTCAATGGATTGCTGGAATCCGCCGATATGGTCTTCTTGCCGTCTGCCATGTCCGTCTCCGGCGAAATAATTGAGGCAGCCGGACAGTGACGATGTGGGGTCGGTCCGGCTGGAAAGGCCTGACACACAAAGGCATGGCCGCTGCGTGAAGGCGATGGGGATCGCGCGACGCTTATACTATTTTTATGACGCATAAAAGCATTGGCCGGGCGTTGGTGGCGCCCGGCCAATGAATGTCGTTATCGAGTGACGGCGATCCGCCTAGAGATGTTCGCCCGAAAGCCGCTTGCGGTGAAGCTCTTCGGCATTGGGCAGCGCATCCTTCGGCAGGCCGAACACCTGTCCTGGCAGGATACGGTCCGGATTGTTGATCTTGTCCTCGTTGGCCAGATAGATCGTCGTGTAGCGCACGCCGGCGCCATAGATGCGACGCGAAATCTGCCACAGCGTATCGCCGCGACGGATGATGACCGCGCTGGTGTCCTGCGAAAGCGGCGCCTGCTCCAGCGTCTTCGGGCCGTTCTCGCTGGACGAGACCTCCGCATTCGGCTGTGCTGGCGCTGTCTGCGCGGGAGCGATGATGGCGGCGATCATCCGCTCGAGATTGGGCAGCGCATCGCCGACCGACTTCGGGTCCTTCGGAAGGGCCTGCAATACGCCAAGCGCCTTGAGGGCGGCGGCCGATGCATCGGAAGCAATCTTTTTCAGGCTGGCGCTGGCGCTGATCGACGGCCGGAATTCCGAGAGCGATTTCAGCGCGATCTCGGTGCCGGAGCGGGCGGCGGCAAGCTGTTCCGCGTTCGGCTGCTTGCCGTCCGTGAAGAGACCCTTCAGCAGCGCGAAGGCCTTGCCTGCGCCTTCTTTCAGCTTGGCGAGTTCGCCCTCATCGAGCGGCACCATGTTCGCCGCCGTCGATTGCGATTGGGCGCCGGTCGCAGCCGGTGTCTGTGCGGCAACGGTTACCTGATTGCCTTCCGGGCGGGTGAAGTTGACGCTGGTGCGCACCACGACCTTGCCTGCCTCGTCAAGCACGTCGACACGGATCTTGTGGTCGCCAACCGCAAGCGGCATCGCGCCATCGACAACGAAATGGCCGTCTGCGCCGGCAGCAATTTCGCCGATCAGCTTGTCGTCGGCATAGGCGCGCACCTTGGCGTTCGGCTTCGTGGTGCCGGCAACGAAGATATGGTCGTTTTCGATTTCGACCGCATTGACCATGACTTCGGGCTCAGCGTCGGTCTTTGCTGGCGGCGGGGTCGTCGTGCCGGCAGAAGGGTTGGCCGATGCGACGGCCGTGCCATCCTGCTGTGGCTTGGCGTCGGGGGCCGCTGCGGTGTTGCCCTGGGTATTGGCTGCCGGTGCATTCTGCTCGGCGGTGTTCACGCGACCCTGCTTGGCCGAGGGCGCCGTGATGATGCGGCTGGCGGTGCCGGGTTTCGAGACCATGGCGAGAAGCTGTGTGGAATCGTCCTTCGGCACGGAAACGGTTGCGACTTCCTGGGAATTCACGGCCTTGCCGTCCTTGCCCGTGGCGCGTAGCACCAGTTCGTGGTCACCGGGTGGCAGGGGATTGTCGAGTACGGCGGCAAAATCGCCACTGGGCCCGACATTGGTCGTGGTGACGACCTTTTCGCCATCGACAATCTCAAGCTTGGCGTTCGGCTCGGCCGAACCGGCGATGACGGTGGAACCGTCCGGCTCCACGCGCAGCACGTCGAAGGACGGGACTGGAGACTTTGCGGCGGCCTCGGTCTGTGGTGCCGGCTGGCCGGTCAGAGCCGCCAATGCCCTGTCGATCGCGGCGCTGGCTTCAGCGGCGTTATCCGGAAGAGACTGGATGATGGCGACTGCCTTGCCCGCGCCATCCTGGGCCTTTTTGATGAGGCCGGTCGTTGTCGCGTCGATGCCTTCAGGAAGCGCAAAGCCGACGATCGATTGAAGCGCCGTGATCGTCTTCGTCTTCGCAGCTGCGATAATATCCTGGCTTGGCGCGGCACCATCCTTGAACAGCCCCTTGAGGTCGACGAGCGATGTCGCCGCAGCGCCGGTCAGATCGGTCAGCTTCTTGGCAAGATCGGCCGTGTTGACGGCGCTGGACACAGCATTCTGTGTTGCCTGGGCCGTCGTCTTCGCGGTCTCGCCAGCCTTCTGCGCATTTTCGTCGATGGTGTTCTTCACCGTGTTGCTGGCTTGATTGACGACATCGCCGATTGGGTTCTTGTTGCCGTTGATGCGCGGCATTACGAAAAAGACCATAAGGATGGTCGCAATTATCAGCACCAACAGAGCCAGCCAACCGGCACGGTTCTTCATCATCATTCATCTCCACGCGGCGCAGTCGTCGCAACTCCTGAAATTGCTAGCGATTTCGCCTGCTTTTACAAGCTTTCTCAGCCATTTTCGCATGCCCGGGCACAAGTTTTCCGTCGAAAAATCTTGACTGAGCATTCGCAGCATTGTTGTTTGCATCCATGACCGACGATTCCACGCCAATTCGATCCATCTGCGTCTATTGCGGCTCCAGGCCGGGGCGTGATTCTTCCTACATGACCGCAGGCCGGGAGCTGGGCAAAAGCATAGCCGAGAATGGTTTGCGCCTGGTCTATGGCGGTGGAACCAAGGGCATCATGGGCGCCGTCGCAAGCGGCGTGCTCTCGCATGGCGG
>BFBZ01000020.1_pt58 | contig 10020 bp, 10 predicted proteins | sample 1888401 | NCBI WGS metagenome assembly BFBZ01 (sample SAMD00112614, study PRJDB3348) | symbiont metagenome | host: Chara braunii | reverse complement strand
GCCAGGGTGATCTACGACGTCGCCAAGGCGCTGCACGAAGGTCACGGCCTGCCGAAGGCACTGTATGACGAGGCGATCGAGGTGCTGAGCCAGCGCGGCCTGGTCGAGGTGATCGGCCTTTGCGGCTACTACACCATGGTGTCGATGACGCTGAACACGTTCGAGTTCCAACTGCCCGGCGGCGAGCTGTCGGAGCTCTGCTAGGTCAGGCCGGCCGTGGCGGCATTCGGAAACGCAGCGTTTCCGGATCGATCGCTCCGGTCCCGGCAAATCCGCACTATATCAACGCGAGAGGCCCTGCCACGCAGGGCGCTGACGCGAACGGAGCCGGACGATGCCAGACAATCCTCCCATCATCGCGGGCACACGGATCGGGCATGTCCATCTCAAGGTCGCCGACCTGGACCGTGCGCTCGGCTTCTATTGCGGCGTGCTCGGCTTCGAGCTGCAACAGCGCATGGGCTCGGGCGCAGCGTTCATCTCGGCCGGCGGCTATCACCACCACATCGGCCTCAACACCTGGGAGAGCAAGGGCGGCCATCCGCCGCCGCCCGGCACCACCGGCCTGTTCCACACCGCCATCCTCTATCCGACCCGTCCGGCGCTGGCGGATGCGCTGCATCGCGTGCTGTCGGCCGGCATCCAGCTCGACGGCGCCAGCGACCACGGCGTCAGCCAGGCGCTCTACTTGCGCGATCCCGACGAGAACGGCGTCGAGCTCTATTGGGACCGCCCCGAAACCGAATGGCCGCGCAGCGCTGACGGCAAGCTTTCGATGTTCACGCGGCGGCTCGACCTCGAGGAATTATTGCGGCAGCGGGCAGCATAATTCCGTCCCGCGACAATTTCGTAGCCCGGATGAAGCGGAGCGAAATCCGGGCTACTTACTCTTCATCATGATCGTCACCGCCGCGATCAGCTCGAGGCCAATGCAGCCATAGAACGGCAATGCGTAGCCGCCGGAGAGATCGTGCAGCAGCCCGATCACACCGGGGCCGAAGGCGTATGTGATCTGGTTGATCGCGGTGATCAGGCTGACCAGCACACCGAACGCGCGCGGGTCGAACTCGCGCTGCACGATCAACGCCGGCAGCGTGATCAGGTTTCCGACAGAGAAGCCGAACAGCGCGCAGGCCGCGATCTGCGCCACGTCGTTGTGCACATTGATGATGATAGCGAGCGCGATCGCCTGGCTGACAAAGGACAGCGCCGATGCCAGCCGCTGGTTGAGCCGGTCGATCACGAAGGAGAAGGAGACGCGGCCGACCACAGCCATCGCGGTCAACAGCGCCATTGCCACGGTCGCGCGCTCGCGTCCGATCACCTGGTCGAGATAGGCGATCAGATGCACGATGAAGCCGACCTGGGCGAACAGCACCAGCGCGAATGCGACCGACACGGACAGGAAGCGCATGTCGCGCAGCGCCCGCGTACGGATCTGGGTCGCCGACGGCGCATCGGCAGCCGCTGACGTCACCGCATGCAGATGCGCCGGCGGCCGCCCGACGAAGATCAGGATCACCGGCACCATGATCACGACCAGCAGCATGGCGGCCGCGATCATCGCGCCGGAGAAACCGAAAGCGCCGATCCCGGTCACCAGCAGCGGCACGCCGACGATGCCGCCGAAGCTCGCGCCGTTCAGCGCCAGGCTGATCGCCATGCCGCGCTTCTTGTCGAACCACAGGCCGAGCGTGTTGGTGATGATGCCGAGGCTGGTGCCGGCCCAGCCGACCGCCAGCAGCGCGTCGGCGAGATAGAGCTGCCACGGCTCGCGCACCTGGCCGATCGCAACCGACGCGACCGCCATCGCCAAGGTGCCGGCGATCAGGCAACTGCGCGCGCCGAACGCCTTGATCGCCTCGCTGACGAAGGCGACCAGCGCTGCACCGAACAGATAGAAGAAGGTAGTGCCCGACGAGACCAGCGAGGCCGGCCAGCCGTGCTGCTTGTGCAGCTCGGCGACATAGACGCTCTGGCCGTAGAAGCCGAGGCCCCAGCCGAAGGTCGCCAGCAGGAAGCAGACGGCGACGATGCGCCAGCCTTCGTAGCCGAGCGAGGATTCGTCAGTTCGCGTGGGTGAGGATGCGTCCATTTCTTGCTCTTGCTTCCGACATCGTCATGACCGGATTAATCCGTTCTCACGATGTAGGGAGCTGTGCAAGCACGTCACTTCGAAGCGGGTCGAAGTGTCAGCAGTTGGCAGCAGGAGATCGTTGGGCATGTTCTTGCGGGAAGCCGCGGCACATTTTTCCGGAACATGCCTACATGCTCGGGTCCGGAATCTCTTCCACCGCGCGCAATTTCGCCCGCCGCTTGGCAAATGACGCCAGTGACAGCACGGCAAGGCCGAGCAGCACCGGCGGGAACACCACCCAGTTGACCGCGTTCCAGCCGTAATGCGCGAGCAGCTGGCCTGACGAGAACGAGCCGATCGCCATCATGCCGAAGACGAGGAAATCGTTGAACGCCTGCACCTTGTTGCGCTCCTGCGGCCGGTGCGTTTCCAGCACCAGCGCGGAGGCGCCGACGAAGGCGAAATTCCAGCCGACGCCGAGCACGAACAGCGTCGCCCAGAAGTGCGGCGCCGTGATGCCCGACAGCCCGATCATCGCGGCCACCGCCTCCAGCGCCAGCCCGAGCGCGACGATGCGCGGTGCGCCGAACCGCGCGATCAGCGAGCCGGTGAAGAAGCTCGGGCCATACATCGCCACGATGTGCCACTGGATGCCGAAATTGGAATCGCTGACCGTGAGCCCACACATCTTCATCGCGAGCGGCGCCGAGGTCATCACCAGGTTCATCATCGGATAGGCGATCACGCCGCACAGCGCGGCGGCGATGAAGCGCGGCTGCCTGGCGATTTCGAACAGCGGGCGGCCGCCATGCAGATCCGCGGCCGCGGGCTTCGGTGCGTCGACGCCCGACAGCACCGCCATCGCCACCAGCGCGACCAGCGCCTGCATCACGAAGGAGAACGCGAACAGGTAAGGCGGCCAGATGTCCATGGTCCATTGCACGAGCTGCGGCCCCAGCACGCCGGCGAATACGCCGCCGGCCATCACCCAGGACACCGCCTTGGGCCGGAACGCAGCGCTGGCGCCGTCGGCCGCCGCGAAGCGATAGGATTGCGCGACGGCGCCATAGAGTCCGCCGAGGAAGGTCGCGCCGCAGAACAGCCAGAACGACGAATGCAGGATCGCCCAGGCGCCGAGCGCGCCGGTGAGCGTGCCGCAGAAGGTGCCGATGATGAAGGCTGTGCGGCGGCCATAGGCGCGCGAGATCGCGCCGGTCGGCAGCGTGCCGGCGGCAAGGCCGAGCACATACATCGAGAGCGGCACGGTGGCGAGCGAGACGCTCGGCGCCAGCGACGCGCCGACGATCGAGCCGGTGGCGAAGATCACGGCCGAATTGGCCCCGGTCAGCGCCTGCGCCGCCGCCAGCCGCCACACATTGGCGCGCGCCCGCGCGTCGTCACTGGTTTCGTCCGCAGCTGTCACGTCGATCATCGATAGTCCCGCGTCGAGGCCCCGGCGGCCTGCAATCGCCGGCACTATGGAGAGCGGGTGCAGGCCGATCAACCGGCGCAAACGGACGTACGCCATGCGGGAGGCGCACGAGGGGCGGCGAAAGCAAAGTGCGGCTGGTACCCAACTTCGTCATTCCGGGCTCGCGCCAAGAGGCGCGCCCCGGAATGACGGCGGCTGCAATCGCCCTACCGCGCCGGCTTCTTTCCCGGCCGCTTCTCGGCGCGCAGCGCGCCGGTCTTGTGCACCTTGGAGCGCGGCGCGATCGGGGCGCCGCGCGGAAATCCGCCCGGCCATTCCAGCGCGAGCGAGCTCGCAAAGCCGAAGAAGCTCGAACGGCTCATGCCGAGCTCCGCGGCGCGCTTGTCGATGCGCGTGATCAGGCTCTTCGGCAGGTAGACATTGACGCGCTCGGACGGATCGGGCGGATCGACGCCGACCATGAAGAACGCCGCGACGTCGGAGCCCTTGGGCGGCACGATCCGCTCGATCGGCGTCGGCTCCGGCAGCGCGTGGCCCTGCTCGAGCCAACCGTCCACCGCCTGCGCCAGCGCATGCTCGGCGCGCTCGATCGCCTCCTCCTGCGACTTGCCGCCGGCAACGCAGCCGGGAAAATCCGGAAACCATGCCCCGAACGCGCCGCGTGGACCGCGCTCCAGCACAGCCGGATAAAGCCGTCTCTTCATTCTGGCCTCCGTCGTTGAAGTATGTTATTTCACACACGCATGGTGTGTCAAATGACACATGAAAAGCAAAGGGAGCACCGCAATGGAGCCGCAAGCCGAACTCTGCATCGTGCGTGCAGCCTATGCCAAGCAGATCCTGGCCGCCGCCAACGTCGTCGATCCGCGCGTCGCCGCGGCCTTCGCCGCGATTCCCCGCGAGGACTTCGTCGGCCCGGGGCCATGGATGATGCTGCGGGGGTTTCGACAGGACTACATGCCGACGCCCGATGCCGATCCGGTCTACCTCTACACCAACGACCTCGTCGCGTTGCTGCCCGAGCGGCGCCTCAACAACGGCCAGCCATCGCTGCATGCTCATCTGATGCACCGGGCCGCGCCTGCCAATGGTGAACACGTGGTGCATGTCGGAACCGGCACGGGTTACTACACGGCTCTGCTCGCGCATCTGGTCGGACCGACCGGCCGGGTCACCGGCATTGAATACGACCCGGACCTTGCGGCGCGCGCCGGCGCCAATCTCGCCCCTTATGAAAACGTCGAGATCATCGCGGGCGACGGCACGCAGGTGGAGTTCGGGCCGGCCGACGTGATCTACGTCAATGCCGGCTGCACCAGGCCCGCCGCGCGCTGGCTCGACGGCCTCGCCGAGGGCGGCCGCCTGATCCTGCCGCTGACATCGAACGAGGGCTTCAAGGGCGGCACGCCGGATCAGGTGGCGCGCTCCGGCGCGGTGTTCCGGGTCCGACGCGCCGATGGCGTGTATCAAACCGACTGGATTTCACCGGTCGCAATCATTCCCTGTGACGGCGGCCGCGACGAGACGTCGGAACGGGCGCTGGCCGAAGCCTTCGCCCGCGGCGGCTGGCAGAAGGTGACGCGNTGGATTGCTTCGCTTCGCTCGCAATGACGGACTGCTCAAGCCACCGCATCCCTCGCTGTCATCGCCCGCGAAAGCGGGTGATCCAGTACGCCGCGGCTTCTCGGCTCAAGCACTGACGTCTCTGGAATACTGGATCGCCCGGTCGAGCCGGGCGATGACAGGGTGTTGTGCGGCTACGGCGTCGCGTGGCGACGGCGTTACGCGGCGCCGACGCGCCGGCTCAGTACCCCTTGCCGTTCGCCAGTTGGTCGGTGTGGAAATTGCTGTCGCCGAACAGCTCCTGGCAGACGCGGGCGCGCTTCATGAAGAAGCCGATGTCGAACTGGTCGGTCATGCCCATGCCGCCATGCATCTGCACGCCTTCCTGCACGGCGAGCGTTGCCGTGGTGCCGGCGCGGGCCTTTGCCACCGCGACCGCAGTGGCGGCCTTGTCGATGTTGGTATCGAGCGCCTGCAACGCTTTGAGGACCGCGGCGCGGGTAATCTCGATATCGATGTAGAGCTCGGCGGCGCGGTGCTGCAGCGCCTGGAATTCACCGATCGCCTTGCCGAACTGCTTGCGCTCCTTCAGATAGGTCACGGTGCGGCCGAACACCTCGTCGGAGAGGCCGACCATTTCGGAGGCGACCGCGCCGCGGCCGACATTGAGCACGCCCTCGAGCAGCCCAAAACCCTGATCGACCTCGCCGAGCACATGATCGGCATTGACCTCGACATTGTCGAACACGATGCGCGCCGCGTTGTGCGAATCGACCATCGCCGTGCGTTCGATCGCGAGGCCCTTCGCTTTGGGATCGACCAGGAACAGCGTCAACCCGTTCTTGTCGCCGGCACTGCCCGCGCTGCGCGCGGCGACGATCAACAGGTCGGCGGTGTGGCCATCGACCACGAAGGCCTTGTCACCCGACAGCTTGAAGCCGTTGCCCGAGCGCGTGGCCTGCAATTTGGTCTGCAGCGGGCGATGCTTGGCGCCTTCATCGATCGCGAGCGCCGCGAGCAGCGAGCCGTCGGCGATCTTGGGCAGATGCTGCGCCTTCTGCGCGTCGCTGCCGCCGCGCACCAGCGCCGAGGCCGCAAGCACCGAGGTCGCGAGGAACGGCGACGGCATCAAGGTGCGGCCGATCTCCTCCATGACGATACCGGCCTCGACGCAGCCAAGCCCGCTGCCGCCGAACTGGTCCGGCACCAAGAGGCCGGAGAAGCCCATCTCGGCAAAGGTTGTCCAGAGCTCGCGCGAGAAGCCGGTGGTGTCCTTGCTATCGCGCAGGCCGCGCAGATGCGCCACCGGCGCCTTGTCGCTGATGAGACCGCGCGCACTGTCGCGCAGCATGGATTGTTCTTCGGTGAGGACGAGGGCCATGGATGGATTCCGCTCTTCGATATTCAGACAATGTTGAATTCGTCATTCCGGGATGGCCCGAAGGGCCAGGCCAGGAATCCATAACCACGATGGGGAGTATGGATTCCGGGCTCACGACCGCGTCGCGCCCCGGAATGACGCGTGGTGAAACCGTGCGTCACGCCCCCGGCAGATCGAGGATGCGCTTGGCGACGATGCCGAGCATCACCTCCGAGGTGCCGCCCTCGATCGAATTGGCCTTGGTGCGCAGCCAGGCGCGCGGGCGGGCGCCGCCGCGGGAGCGATCGCTCTCCCATTCCAGCGCGTCGATGCCGCCGGCCGACATCAGGATCTCATAGCGACGCTTGTTGAGCTCGGTGCCGTAATATTTCATCGCCGAGGAGAACGCCGGATGCGACTGCCCTGCCTTGGCGAGATCGACTGCACGCTCCGCAGCAGCGGCGAGCGCGGCCTCATCGACCTCGAAATTCGCGATCTGGCCGCGCAACTGCGCGTCGTCGAGCCTGCCCTGCGCGTCCGCGCCAACCGAGTCGGCCGCGATCTGGCCGAGCGGACGGCCGACGCCGCGCTCGCCCATGCCCGAGATCATCGCACGCTCGTGCTGCAACAGATATTTCGCGACATCCCAGCCACGATTGACGGTGCCGACGACATGCGATTTCGGCACGCGGACATTGTCGAAGAAGGTTTCGCAGAACGGCGAATAGCCCGAGATCAGCAAGATCGGTTTTGTGGATACCCCCTTCGACGTCATGTCGAAGAGAATGAAGCTAATGCCGTCATGCTTCTTGGCCGCCGCGTCGGTCCGCACCAGGCAGAAGATCCAGTCGGCATAGTTGGCGTAGGAGGTCCAGATCTTCTGGCCGTTGATGATGTAGTCGTCGCCGTCGCTGACCGCGCGGGTCTGCAGCGAAGCGAGGTCGGAGCCGGCGTTCGGCTCGGAATAGCCCTGGCACCAGCGGATCAGGCCCGCGGTGATCTTCGGCAGATGCTCCTTCTTCTGCTCCTCGGTGCCGTATTGCAGCAGCGCCGGTCCGAGCATCGAGATGCCGAACGAGGTCAGCGGCTGGCGCGCGCCGATCGCCGCCATTTCCTGGCGCACGATCTTGGCTTCCTCGCCGTCGAGGCCTCCGCCGCCATATTCCTTCGGCCAATGCGGCACGGTCCAGCCCTTGTCGCGCATCCGCTCGAACCAGACCCGCTGCGCTTCAGAGGAGAATTTGGTGTTGCGGCCACCCCAGAAGGTGTCACCATCCGAGGTCATCGGTTTACGCATCTCCGGCGGGCAGTTCTGCTCCAGCCAGGCGCGGGTCTCGGCGCGGAATTTCTCAAGGTCAGCCATAGGTGCGTTTCCACTCAAATTCGACGAATTGGATTCGACCTTAGACCTACGCAGCCGCCGAATTCAATATGCCTCGCGGCCGCGCCATGCTCTGGCGTCGCTACTCACCTTGCACATTCGGGTGTATCGCCGAGACGGGGTAACGATTGAAAAACCAGAGGAAACGGACATGCGGCTGAAGCTGCTTTCGCCTAGCGAAATGAATGCCGCCCAGAAAGAAACCTACGACGAGTCGATCGCCGGCAAGCGCGGCGCGCCACCGGCGCCGATGATGGCCTGGCTGAACAGCCCGGAGATGGCACGGCATGCCACCCGGCTCGGCGAGGTCTTGCGCTTCGACACGATCTTTCCGCCCAAACTGGCGGAGATCGCGATCCTCGTCACCGCGCGGCACTGGACCGCGCATTACGAATGGTATGCCCACAAGCGCCTCGCGCTGAAGGGCGGCCTTGATCCGAAGATCATCGAAGATATCCGCGTACGCCGGACGCCGACCTTCGACGATCCCAAGGCCAGGGTGATCTACGACGTCGCCAAGGCGCTGCACGAAGGTCACGGCCTGCCGAAGGCACTGTATGACGAGGCGATCGAGGTGCTGAGCCAGCGCGGCCTGGTCGAGGTGATCGGCCTTTGCGGCTACTACACCATGGTGTCGATGACGCTGAACACGTTCGAGTTCCAACTGCCCGGCGGCGAGCTGTCGGAGCTCTGCTAGGTCAGGCCGGCCGTGGCGGCATTCGGAAACGCAGCGTTTCCGGATCGATCGCTCCGGTCCCGGCAAATCCGCACTATATCAACGCGAGAGGCCCTGCCACGCAGGGCGCTGACGCGAACGGAGCCGGACGATGCCAGACAATCCTCCCATCATCGCGGGCACACGGATCGGGCATGTCCATCTCAAGGTCGCCGACCTGGACCGTGCGCTCGGCTTCTATTGCGGCGTGCTCGGCTTCGAGCTGCAACAGCGCATGGGCTCGGGCGCAGCGTTCATCTCGGCCGGCGGCTATCACCACCACATCGGCCTCAACACCTGGGAGAGCAAGGGCGGCCATCCGCCGCCGCCCGGCACCACCGGCCTGTTCCACACCGCCATCCTCTATCCGACCCGTCCGGCGCTGGCGGATGCGCTGCATCGCGTGCTGTCGGCCGGCATCCAGCTCGACGGCGCCAGCGACCACGGCGTCAGCCAGGCGCTCTACTTGCGCGATCCCGACGAGAACGGCGTCGAGCTCTATTGGGACCGCCCCGAAACCGAATGGCCGCGCAGCGCTGACGGCAAGCTTTCGATGTTCACGCGGCGGCTCGACCTCGAGGAATTATTGCGGCAGCGGGCAGCATAATTCCGTCCCGCGACAATTTCGTAGCCCGGATGAAGCGGAGCGAAATCCGGGCTACTTACTCTTCATCATGATCGTCACCGCCGCGATCAGCTCGAGGCCAATGCAGCCATAGAACGGCAATGCGTAGCCGCCGGAGAGATCGTGCAGCAGCCCGATCACACCGGGGCCGAAGGCGTATGTGATCTGGTTGATCGCGGTGATCAGGCTGACCAGCACACCGAACGCGCGCGGGTCGAACTCGCGCTGCACGATCAACGCCGGCAGCGTGATCAGGTTTCCGACAGAGAAGCCGAACAGCGCGCAGGCCGCGATCTGCGCCACGTCGTTGTGCACATTGATGATGATAGCGAGCGCGATCGCCTGGCTGACAAAGGACAGCGCCGATGCCAGCCGCTGGTTGAGCCGGTCGATCACGAAGGAGAAGGAGACGCGGCCGACCACAGCCATCGCGGTCAACAGCGCCATTGCCACGGTCGCGCGCTCGCGTCCGATCACCTGGTCGAGATAGGCGATCAGATGCACGATGAAGCCGACCTGGGCGAACAGCACCAGCGCGAATGCGACCGACACGGACAGGAAGCGCATGTCGCGCAGCGCCCGCGTACGGATCTGGGTCGCCGACGGCGCATCGGCAGCCGCTGACGTCACCGCATGCAGATGCGCCGGCGGCCGCCCGACGAAGATCAGGATCACCGGCACCATGATCACGACCAGCAGCATGGCGGCCGCGATCATCGCGCCGGAGAAACCGAAAGCGCCGATCCCGGTCACCAGCAGCGGCACGCCGACGATGCCGCCGAAGCTCGCGCCGTTCAGCGCCAGGCTGATCGCCATGCCGCGCTTCTTGTCGAACCACAGGCCGAGCGTGTTGGTGATGATGCCGAG
>BFBZ01002475.1_pt1 | contig 10021 bp, 7 predicted proteins | sample 1888401 | NCBI WGS metagenome assembly BFBZ01 (sample SAMD00112614, study PRJDB3348) | symbiont metagenome | host: Chara braunii | reverse complement strand
CCTGCCGATGAGGTGTTGCCAAATGTCACGAGGCCCGAGCCTGCTTTCACCAGCAGCGAATCGCTGTGCCCATGGTAGCAGCCTTCAAATTTCAGGATCTTGTTCCGGCCCGTGTAGCCGCGGGCAAGGCGTATGGCGCTCATCACGGCTTCGGTGCCGCTGCTTACAAAGCGTAGTTTGTCGATATAAGGGTTATTACCCAGGATCAGCTCAGCCAGCTCATTTTCAAGACGCGTAGGCGCCCCGAAGGATGTGCCGTTGCGCATGGTTTTTTCCACAGCGCTCAGCACCTTCTCATTGGCATGGCCCAGGATGAGAGGCCCCCAACTGCAGCAGTAGTCAATATACTCGTTCCCGTCGGCATCCCAGATATGGGAGCCTTTGCCCTTGTCGATAAACAAAGGTGTTCCGCCCACGCTCTTGAAAGCGCGTACAGGCGAATTAACGCCACCCGGGAAATACCGTTTGGCCTTTTCAAATAACTGTGCTGATTGTGGATATGACATGGTAGAAAAAATGATTGCAAAGATAAGCCTTGTTTAGGATTATGGCGCCTTACCTAACAACACTTTGTTAATTATTATGGCTGTGGTCTCTCGCGGCACATATAGAGAGGTGGTATTTTTAGCACAGTAAAAMCCGCCACGTGTCAGACAGATTATCCAACCGCCGTTTAGTGACCTCCTCAGCCACCGTGGTGATCAGCCTGGCATTGGTGCTTTTTATGCTGGGCCTGCTGGGCCTCGTGATCATCAATGCCAAAAAGCTCTCAGACCATGTGAAGGAGAACATCGGTTTCCAGGTGGTGCTCAAGGATACGATCACCAAAGCGGAGCTCGACCTGCTGAAGCAGAACCTGGGTTCGTCTGCCTACACCAAGCGTGTAGACTATATCAGCAAGGATGAAGCGGCGCAGAAATTGAAAAAAGACCTGGGTGAGGATTTCATTTCTTTCCTTGGCTACAACCCTTTGTTGTCGTCGCTCGATGTAAAGCTCAATGCCGATTATGCCAATACCGACAGCCTGGCCGGGTTTGAGAAAGAGCTCCTGCAGAAACATTACGTCAAGGAGGTGATCTATCACAAGGACATGATCAGGCAGGTGAACGAGAACGCCCGCGTGGTAGGCCTTTGTATCCTGGTATTGTCGGTGCTGCTGCTCATTGTGGCGGTGGTGCTCATCAATAATACTATCCGCCTTTCCATTTATGCCAAACGCTTTTTATTGCGAACGCAGTATCTCGTGGGTGCCACGCAGGGCTTCATTCGCAGGCCTTTCATCCTCAAGGGTATCAGGCAGGGTATTATTGCCGGTGTGCTGGCGGGCGCTGCCCTGTTCGGTTTCCTCGTGCTGCTCACCAATTATATTCCGGATATATTGAAATTGCAGGACGAGAACATCCTCGCCCTTTTATTTGGCGGCATCATCCTCATTGGCGTGCTCATCTCGGGGCTCAGTGCGGCCCTCTCCGTGAACCGTTACCTCAGGCTCAAAGCAGAGGACCTCTATTTCTGAGGCAAGCCCAATAAATGTTAAAAAGCCCCTCTCCCGCAATGCAAACGCTGCTTTTGCGTTATCCTTTTGTTTTAAGATATGGATTTTAGTATCTTTAAGAACTATTTGCTGAATTTTATGAGACATTACCTGTCGCTCCTTCTCATGATCCTGTTTGTTGGCTTTATCAAGTCGCAGGACATGATCTACACCACCTCGGGCAATAAGTTTTCTGCAAAAGTGACCGAGATCAATACAAACGAGGTGAAGTACAAGGATTTTTCCAACCCGGAGGGTCCTACCTATGTGATCACCAAACAGGATGTGGTGCTCATCAGTTACCAGAATGGCACCACGGAGATCGTCAATCCCAACCCGCCCAGCTACTCACCCAACAAAACCACGGATTACGCTACCAAAAAACCAGAGCATACCAATCCCAATGAGTTGTACTATACAGGCAAGAACTTTGTATCGCTGAATGCCCTGGCCCTTATGAACGGCGACCTCGCCTTGTTTTACGACCGCGATCTTTTCGATGGCATGTTCGGTGTGACCGTGATGGGCGGTTACAATTTCAACGACCGGATCAACAAGGTTTTAAATCTGGGGATCGACAACCTGTATCCCAATGCCAAAAAACAATTTGATGCCGGGGTGGGATTCAATTTTTTCCCTTCCAGCACAGGTCGCGCCCAGTATTTTGTGGGAGCCATGGTTAAGTATATGAACGTGAGCTACGATAAGGAAGTGATTTACCAGGAAAACATCGGCGGCTTCATTTTTTTAAAAAAACGTATCGACCGCGGAACTGCTTCACAAACCATGGTGGGCGCTACCAATGGCCTGCTGGTACGGGTAACTCCCAATTTTAATTTCAAGATCTTCTGCACGGTTGGCGTGGCCGGTGACTCGCCTGCCGTACAAAACAAAACCAACCTGTATCCGAAAGCTTACCTTGGCTACTGCTTTGGTTACAGGTTTTAACTATTAGACCCATCGCACGATGAACCTTAAATACCTCATACTTCTTTTAGCGTTGCTGGTTGTGTCCGTTGCCAGGTCGCAGGACAGGATCTATTTTAAGGACGGCAGGGTGGTGAAGGGTAAGATCATGTCTATTGCAGAAAATACCCTGTCATATAAAGACAGCACTAGTGCAGACCTGATCAAAACAGTGCTGAAGAAAGAATTGGTGCTGGCTGAATACAAAAATGGCTCCGTGTTTATTTTTGGCAACGAGAATGAGAACGGTAAGCTGCCGTMAAATTATAACGAAMCCCGCCAGCAGCGTAAAGAGCGCAAGATGAAGGAGTGGAAGGATTATGAATCAAACCTGTCGGATAATGTCCTTGGCTTTTACCTGCCGGAGATCGCACTGGGGCGGCTCACTGTATCATACGAACGCTTGTTCTTTGGTAAAACCATGGGGGTGATGGTGCCCGCCAGCCTTACCTATAATGTGTTTGCAAATACCACCAATCCCGATTCCGCTACCAATGCCTACAACAACAGGAAAGGCGTGAACTTTATCACTGGTCTTGACGTAAACTTTTACACAGACCTGAAGCCAGGCCTCAAATATTCTGTAGGCCCGCGTTTTCGTTATGGCACCGATATGTTGCTGGGCGGCATTTCCGGCTATACCTGCCAGATCCAGAATGGGATCTTCAGGAGCAGGGGCGAGCGTTTTGTGAACTCTTTTACTATTGGCTTTGGCTTTTTCAAGCCAACAGCCAATATAGCCAGCTACAATTCCAACCAGGTTTATCCTTGGGGCTCTATCAACTGGCGGCTTGGGTTCAGGTTGTAGCGGGCTTCGTAGCTTGTATTCCCCTGCAGCCCCCCGCTGTGAACGATCAATAACCCTGTCTTTTCTTCCAGCATTCCTTTTTCGAGCAGGTCGAACACGGTGTAAAATAATTTTGCCGTGTACACATAATCCAGTGGGATGCCGCAGCTCTGTTCAAAGCTTGTCTTAAAAGCCAGCAGTGCCGGCGTGTGCCGCGCGTATCCGCCGGCATGATAATTTGTATAAACCCGTGCCTGTGGTGTATTCAACGCTTCAAAGCCCTTTAATGCCGAAACGCCTACCAGGGTTTGGTGTGAGCCAAGTGCCTGCCTCATCCCTTTGAACATGGTGCCCGTACCAATGGCACAGCATATGGTGGCATAGGCATCGGTGGCAGGGGTTAGGATCTCGCGGCAGCCTTCCATGCCCTGCTGGTTGTGTCCACCTTCGGGGATGATATAAGCGCCCGGGTATGCTTTTAGCAAGGCATCTAAGAACTCAGGATCTGTCTTCTGCCGGTACTGTTCACGATCTATGAATTGCAACACCATCCCATCGTTCGTGGCTTTTTGCAACGTATGGTTCAGTAATAAAGGCTTTTCGCCCCTGATGAAGCCTATCGACCTGAGGCCTGCTGCCTTGCAGGCGGCGGCCGTAGCCGCTATATGGTTAGAGTAAGCCCCACCAAAGGTGAGAATGGTATCTTTTTGCTGATCGAGGGCAGCCCGGATGTTGTATTTGAGCTTGAACCATTTGTTGCCGCTCACCTCGGGGTGCAGCAGGTCAAGGCGCAGTACCGCCACACGGAAACCATTATAGGTAAGGGGCTCAATTATTGGGTTGTATTGGATAATGGATAACAGTTTTAAGTGGATGCACAGGGCGCGGGACAACGATTTTATGAGCAAATGTATGTCATAATTATGACAGGGAACGCGGCGAAGCCGTATATTTGTTTTGACCATGTTTAAGAAAGAACTTGATCCCGAAGATTTTTACTACAGCCCCGAAGGGTATATTGTGTTCACGGAAAAATACCATCTGAAGAGAGGCTATTGCTGCAAAAGTGGCTGCAGGCACTGCCCTTATGGCTATAACAAGAAGACCGGCACATTCGATAAAAAGGAAAAATAATTTGACAATCCGTTATGACAACCAAGCAGGAATTTCAGCAGTTGATATTACAAGGCATCTCCGCAGAGCTGCCCGCCCCTAAACCATATGATACCTCCATTAACCACGCGCCCCGGAGAAAAGAGATCCTGGATGCGGCAGAAAAAAAACTCGCGCTGAGAAACGCGCTCCGTTATTTCGATAAAAAGCACCATGCCGTGTTGCTCCCCGAATTTGCCGAAGAGCTGAAAACCTACGGGCGCATCTATATGTATCGCCTGCGCCCCGATTATAAGATCTATGCCCGCCCGGTGAGCGATTACCCGTACCAGTCACTGCAGGCGGCGGCCATTATGCACATGCTGAGCAATAACCTCGACTATGCCGTGGCACAGCACCCGCATGAGCTCATTACGTATGGCGGCAACGGCGCGGTGTTCCAGAACTGGGCTCAGTACCTGCTCACCATGCAATACCTGGCTACCATGACCGACGAACAGACACTGGTATTATACAGCGGCCACCCGATGGGTCTTTTCCCCTCGCACAAAGATGCGCCACGCGTGGTGGTCACCAACGGCATGATGATCCCGAACTACAGCAAGCCGGATGACTGGGAAAAATTCAACGCGCTGGGCGTGACGCAATATGGCCAGATGACGGCCGGCAGCTTTATGTACATTGGTCCGCAGGGCATTGTACATGGTACTACCATCACCGTGATGAACGCCGCCCGCAAAGTATCGAAAAGCGAGGAAGACCGCCGCGGAAAATTGTTTGTGACCTGCGGGCTGGGAGGCATGAGCGGCGCGCAACCCAAGGCAGGTAAAATAGCAGGCCTTATTGCCGTAGTCGCTGAGATCAACCCGAAAGCCACGCACACGCGTCACTCGCAGGGTTGGGTGGATGAGGTGTATGAAAACCTCGACCAGCTCATGGCACGCATCAAAAAAGCGCAGGCGCTGAAAGAAGCGGTATCGCTTGCTTACCAGGGCAATGTGGTAGACCTGTGGGAGCGGCTGGKGAAGGAAGATCTGAAGGTGGATATTGGCTCAGACCAGACTTCGCTGCACAATCCATGGGCAGGGGGTTATTACCCGGCCGGTTTGTCGCTCGATGAGAGCAATAAAATGATGGCCGAAGCACCCGACCGTTTTAAGGAGGAAGTTCAGAAAACACTTGTGCGCCATGCCAACGCGGTGAACACGCTGGCACAAAAAGGCATGTACTTTTTCGATTACGGCAATGCCTTCCTGCTCGAAGCCGGAAGGGCCGGCGCGGATATATACAAAACTGAAAAACCTGTAAAAGGTGGACACACAGGTGCTACTTTTAAATACAACAGCTACGTGCAGGATATCCTTGGCCCGATGTGTTTCGATTATGGCTTTGGTCCCTTCCGTTGGGTGTGTACCAGCGCCGACGAAAAAGACCTGCGCCTGACGGATGAGATTGCGCTGGGCGTGCTGGAAGATATGCACAGGCATGCACCACAGGAGATCAGGCAGCAGCTCAGCGATAACATTACCTGGATCCGTGATGCCATGAAAAACAACCTCGTGGTGGGGTCACAGGCCAGGATCCTGTATGCCGACAGTGAAGCACGGACCAGGATCGCTGAAGCCATGAACAAGGCTATTGCCGGTGGCAGGATTTCCGCGCCGGTGGTGCTGGGTCGCGATCACCATGATGTGAGTGGCACCGACTCGCCTTACCGCGAAACATCCAATATATACGATGGCTCTAAATACACGGCCGATATGGCGGTGCAGAATTTTGTAGGCGATGCCTTCCGTGGCGCCACCTGGGTGAGCCTGCACAATGGCGGTGGCGTGGGCTGGGGCGAGGTGATCAACGGTGGTTTTGGCCTGGTGCTGGATGGTAGCGCCGATGCGGATCGCCGTTTGAAACAAATGCTCTTCTGGGATGTGAATAACGGGATTGCCCGCCGCGCCTGGGCACGCAACGAAGAAGCCCTGTTTGCCATCAAAAGAGAAATGGCCCGTACGCCTGATTTAAAAGTGACATTGCCTCAACTGGTAGACGATGCGCTCTTGAACGGAATAGCTTAAAGTAAACTTTACTTTCTTCAACCCCTTTCTTTACTCTCCTCTTTTGTTAATAACCTGTTCATGGTTATTGACAAATAATGGAAAACCGCTACTAGTCTTGTCGCGGAGCGCAATTTCAATGACTAAATACATCCTTTCAATTAGTGAAAAAAAATTGCATTCTTCACGAATTATACTATTTTTATTTTTTATAAATAATAAACTTAACAAATGAAGTATATTCTGGCAACCGTTATGACCCTGGGAATGCTTATATGCCAAGCCCAGGAGATTAAAAAAACGCATAAAGTGGTCTTGACAAAAGACAGCATTCAGCTTTTTGATAAAAGATATGCGCCCATGCAGTTTGGCCCCTCTTACTTTGTATGTAAAGTAGATTACAATTATGCTTTCACGGACACTGGATTTAAAAACTTTGCTGATAAGGCGAAAGCCCAGAATGCGGAGATCTTAGCATTCAAGTCGCCCGACAACAAATCCATTGTCTGCATCTTCCCGAAGCTTTCTACAAGAGGGATTCATGAGCTGCACGACTTTATTGCCACTAACTTTGAGGATAGCGTGATGAGCYAGGCCCAAAAAAAACAGACCGTTCATGTGCAGGTAGTGGACGGATACGACCCTCACGATCTGCCTTCTGAAAGAGGATTCAACTATAATTAAAGAACAGGGAATATATCATACCACTAACACAACAAAAACTAAATCCATGAAGCCGATATTATTTTTATTTTTTATCTTCTCCTGCCTGGTTGGACTTTCACAGCCTATTAACGACGATCCCTGCAATTCTATTCCCCTTGCCATTGGTAACACCTGTACCCAAACCACGGCCAATAACAATGGTGCCACGGCTACGGCCGGTGTAACGGCTCCCGGTTGTGGTAATTATGCAGGTGGCGACGTGTGGTTCTCTGTAGTGTGCCCGGCTTCAGGCTCATTTACGGTAACCACCTATGCCACAGGCCTCACCGATTGTGCCATGGCCATGTATAGTGGCAGCTGTAGCTCGCTCACCCTGGCAACCTGTGCTTCGGGAGGKAATGGCCTGATGCCGGTGATCGCTTCCTCCAGCCTTACACCGGGCAATACGTATTATTTCAGGGTATGGGACGAATACAACACCCACATCGGTAACTTTGATATCTGCGCGACGGCTACAGCTACCGCGCCGCTGGCCCCTACCAACCAGGATTGCCTGGACGCCATTCCCGTTTGTACATCTACTTACAGCAACCCTACTTCATATGTCGGTACGGGCAACGTTGGTAATGAGATCAACCCTTCCATCAGCTGTCTCTACTCCGGTGAGAAGAACGACGTGTGGTACCAGTTCACCGTTCAGACCTCCGGCCAACTTTGCTTTTTGATCGATCCGAATAACACCAGCAACGACTACGACTGGGCGGTGTTTAATTTAACGAGTGCCACCTGTGCCGATATCTACTCGAACGCGGCGCTGCAGGTGGCCTGTAATTATTCAGGACAAACACTTTATACTGCTACTGCCGCCCAGCACCCTTCGTGGGCAGGACCAAACCAGAATGGTAATACAGGGATGGTGCCTAACCCAAATACAGCCAATGCACAAACCAACTCCTGTATCACCGTTACCGCCGGATCGAGCTATGTGCTGAACGTTTCTAACTTCTCGAGCTCAGCCAATGGCTACACCCTTTATTTCCCGCCGCCGGGCACGCCGGGCATGGCCATTATATATGATAACGTGGCGCCGGTACTCCAGGGATTAACAGCTACGCCGGGTTGTGGCGGCAACCAGGTGATGATCCATTTCAGCAAGAACATTTTTTGTAACACGGTGTCTACAGGCGACTTCTCTCTCTCAGGCCCGGGCGGCCCATACAACATTACCAGTGTTGTTGGATCTGCCTGTACAGGTGGCGGACAGTACGAGAACCAATTCCTGATCAATTTTACCCCAGCGCTTACCAACACAGGTACTTACACATTCTGTCTTACCAGCAACGCTGGCTCGGTGGCGAGTGTTTGTAATAACCTGGCGGCGCCTGCCTGCTTCACTTTTGCCGTGGCAGGCCCTACCGTTACAGCGGTACCTACCAACGTGAATTGTAATGGCGCTTCTACCGGCAGCATTGTGGCCACAGCCACAGGCGGAACTGGCTTTACTTACCAGCTCAATGCCAATCCTGCCCAGGCCAGCGGCACTTTCACCGCGCTCCCGGCCGGCACCTATACGGTAAAAGCCACTGCATCTACCGGCTGCTCTGCCCTTACTACTGTTAACATCACACAGCCACCTGCTTTAACTGTTACAGCAACAGGCTCTCAGGCTTCCTGCGCCGGTACCGGCTCTCTTTCCACAACGGTTTCGGGAGGTACGGCAGGTTATACATACGCATGGTCGCCTACGGGTTCCGGCGCAAGCCCTACGGGCCTGGCACCCGGCAACTATACCGTCACGGTCACCGACAGCAAATCCTGTGTGCAGACCGCGGTAGCCACAGTGAGCGCGGCGCCTACTGTAACGGCCACATTTACCAGTTCGCCTAACCAGTGCCTGAACGGCAACAGTTTCACATTTACCAATACAGGTACGGCCGGCGGTACGCATACATATAGTTTCAGCCCGGCGGCCGGTGCACCGGCAGTAGGTAATACAGCTACCTATGGCCCGGTTTCATTTACCTCGGCGGGKACTTATACAGTTACACAAACAGTAAACAATGGCGGCTGTATTGATACAAGGACCACAACGGTGATCGTTTTCCAGAACCCTACGGCCATTACCAATACAGTTGTAAATGCCACCTGCGGCCTGTCGAACGGCTCGTTCACTGTGACGGGCGTTACCGGTGGCACAGCGGCATATAACTACAGTTTCAATGGCAGCGCTTATGCGGCTACCACCAGCACATCCAACCTGGCCCCCGGCACCTACAATATCTCCATCAGGGATGCCAACAACTGTACTTATACCACTTCTGTCAATATCACCAATATACCGGGCCCTACGGCGCTCACGCTCACATCAAACAATGCCGCCTGCGGCATCAACAATGGCAGCATCAATACGCCAACCGTTACCGGTGGTACGCCAACCTATTCTTACTCGATAAACGGTGGCGGGKATAGCAGCACGCCTACACTCACCGGCCTTGCAGCCGGTACCTATTCTATTACCGTAAAAGACGCCAATGGTTGTACAGTAGCCAACAGCGTGGTCGTTGGCAGTTCTTCCGGTCCTACCAACGTCAACCTTACTTCCACACCTACCAATTGTACGGGAAGCACCGGTACCTATAGCATTGGTACGGTAACAGGCGGTACCAGTCCTTATACTTATTCTGTGAGCCCGGGCCCTGCCGGCTTCACTTCTACTACTAACTATACCGGTCAGGCAGCCGGTACTTATTCTGTGATTGTGAAAGACAATGGTGGTTGCACCTTCTCCAAAACAATCGTGGTAGGCGCTGTCACCGGCCCGACATCCATGTCTGTGACTACCGGCAACGCCACTTGCGGCATGTCTAATGGTACTGCTACGGTAACGAATGTTACCGGTGGCAC
>BFBZ01000022.1_pt192 | contig 10022 bp, 9 predicted proteins | sample 1888401 | NCBI WGS metagenome assembly BFBZ01 (sample SAMD00112614, study PRJDB3348) | symbiont metagenome | host: Chara braunii | reverse complement strand
GCCGCATTCTACGAGAAGGCGCTCGGTTTCCGTCTCACCGACCGATCGAAGCTGATGGCGTTCGTCCGCTGCAACAGCGACCACCATGCGGTGGTGATCGCGGAGGCCAAGGTCAACGGGCTCAACCACGTCGCCTTCCTGATGCCGAATCTCGAAGCGGTGATGCGCGGCTCGGGCCGCATGATCGACGCCGGTTTTCCGATCGCATGGGGCGTCGGCCGCCATGGCCCCGGCGACAACGTGTTCTCCTATTTCATCGATCCCGTGGGCTTCGTCATCGAATACACCGCCGAAGTTCTGCAGGTCGACGACGACTATGTGGTGCGCGGCCCCAGTGAATGGGTCTGGCCGCCCGGCCGCACCGATCAATGGGGCATCGCGCCGCCCAAGGCCGAGCACGTCAAGGCGGCGCAACTCGCCGTGCCCTACGCCACCGCATGATCGAAGATACCTGATGTCGCGCGCGAACGAACCAAACGAGTTTCAAGTCGTGGTGGTGGGCTTCGGCCCCTCCGGCGCGGTGGCAACAAGCCTGCTCGGCGACCGCAACATCCGCACCCTGACGATCGACCGCCAGCGCGAGGTCTACGACAAGCCGCGGGCTATCGCGATCGATCACGAGATCCTGCGGCTCCTGGATAATCTCGATGTTGCCGAACGCGTGCGCCCGTTCATCGCGCCGTTCCCGGCCTCGCAGCATTTCGGCGCCAGGGGACAATTGATCCGCCGCATCGACATGGTGAGCGAGCCCTACCCGCTGGGCTACACGCCGAGCATGGTGTTCACCCAGCCGCCGGTGGAAGCGGTGTTGCGGCAGCATGCACAGGACTATTCCAGCGTCACCGTCGACCTCGGCACCGAACTCGTCAGCCTCGCGCAATCGTCCGATGGCGTGACACTGCAGCTGCGCAGCGACAGCGGCCCGACACACACGGTCACAGCCGACTACGTCATCGCATGCGACGGCGCCTCCAGCGGCGTGCGCCAGCAGCTCGGCGTTGCCTTCGACGATCTGGTATTCGACGAGCCGTGGCTGGTGGTCGACCTGCAGGTGAACGACGCTGCCCTCGCAAAGCTGCCGCAGACGGCGGCGCAGTTCTGCAATCCGGCGCGGCCCACCACCTTCATCATCGGCCCCGGCAACCATCGCCGCTTCGAGATCATGCTGCTGCCGGACGAAGATCCGCGCGCGATGGAGCAGCCGGATCAGGTCTGGCGGCTGCTGGCGCCATGGCTCACGCCTGATGACGCCACGTTGTGGCGAGCGGCGAGCTATCGCTTTCATGCGCTGGTCGCACGGGACTGGCGACGCGGCCGGGTGTTCCTGGCGGGCGACGCCGCCCATCAGCAGCCGCCGTTCATCGGCCAGGGCATGTGCCAGGGCATCCGCGACGTCGCCAATCTCGTCTGGAAGCTCGACCGGGTGCTGCGCGGACAGTCCGGTGACGCGCTGCTCGACAGCTACGGCGTGGAGCGCGGCGCCCATGTGCGCGAGCTCACCACGCGCATCAAGGCGATCGGCCATGTGATCTGCGAGCGCGATCCCGTCGCCGCCGAGGCGCGCGACGCCCGCATCCTCGCCGAGGGCAACGGTGAAGCCCGCACCATCACACGCCAGGACATCGTGCCGCCGCTGACGCAGGGATTGCTCGCCAGCGCGGTGCATACGGCGAACGGCACGCTGTTTCCGCAGCCGTGGGTGCGCACGAAGGAGGGCCGCAAGCTGCTCGATTCCGTCTGCGGCATCGGATGGCGTCTCGTCCTCGATGGCCGCAGCGACCTTGCAGCCTCGCCTGCGATCGCCGACCAGGCACATAATGCCGGACTGCGGATCATCCGCATCGGCACGGCGGGCGCTGAAAGCGCAGATGGTGCGATCACCGAAGATGACGGCATCGTCGCGAGCTGGTTTGCGCGGCACGGCTGCGCGGCCGCGATCGTGCGCCCCGATCACTACGTATTCGGCGTCAGCGCCGGCGCACAATCGCTGGCCGCGATGATGATGGAGCTTTTGTCGCGGCTGCACCAAGGCAATTCAACAACATAAAGAACACGACAGGGGAAGACCATGACATCATCAACCACCGAACCGGCCGGCAGGAGCCGCGCCTTCGCCGTTCTCATCATGCTGTTCCTGTTCCAGACACTGAACTTCTTCGACAAGCTGGTGTTCGGCCTCTCCGCGGTGCCGATGATGAAGGAACTGGCGCTAACGCCGCAGCAGTTCGGGCTGATCGGCAGCAGCTTCTTCCTGCTGTTCTCGCTGTCGGGCATGGGGGTCGGCCTGTTCGTGATCGGGCGCTATCCGACCAAGTGGATCCTGATCCTGCTCGCGGCGGTGTGGTCGGCGACGCAGATCCCGGTGTTCTTCACCAGCTCCGTCGCCGTGCTCGTCGCCTGCCGCATCATCCTCGGCGCCGGCGAAGGCCCGGGACTGCCGACCGCGCTGCACGCCTGCTACAACTGGTTTGCCGCCGACAAGCGCAGCGTGCCGAGCGCGGTGGTGCTGCAGGGCATCAGCGTCGGCCTCCTGCTCGGCGCGCCATTCCTGACCTACGTCATCGTCAACCACGGCTGGCGCACCGGCTTCCTGGTGTGCGGCCTGCTCGGCATGGCGTGGATCGCGTTGTGGGCGCTGATCGGCGGCGAAGGGCCTTACGCAGCCTCCAATGTCGGTCACGGCGCGCCGCAATCGGGCGCGACGGTACCGGCCAAGATGCTGTGGTGCGATCCCACCGTGATCGGCGTGATCATCATGTCGACCGCGTCATACTGGATCGTCGGCATGTCGGCGACCTGGCTGCCGCCCTACCTGCAGCTCGGCCTCGGATACAAGCCGACCGATGTCGGCTGGATCATTTCCGGCATCTATCTGTTCCAGTCGCCGCTGCTGCTCGGCGGCTCGTCGGTGACCCAAACCATGCAGCGCAACGGCTGGAGCCTGCGCGCCTGCCTCGGCAACGCCTCGGGGCTGGCACTGCTCGCCGCCGGCTGCGCGCTGCTGCTCACGCTGGTCACTTCGGGTCCGCTGCAGCTCGCCTGCATTGCGATTGCCTTTGCCGCGCCGAGCCTGACCACGATCTTCGGACCGGTCGCGCTCGGCGCGGTGGCGCCGGCCGCGCAGCGCGGACGGTTGATCGTGGTGATCTATTCCGGCAATGCCGCCTCCGCGCTGGTGTCCAACGCGCTGACCGGCTGGATCGTCGGCGAAGCCGGCACCAACGCCACGCTCGGCTACGCCCACGCCATGACCTTCACCGCCGGGATTCTCCTGGTCGGCGCCGTCGCAGCCTTCGCGCTGATTTTCCCGGAACGCACCATCGCGCGCTTGCACACAACCACCGCAACCGCACAGGCCGCGTAGAACATGATGCGATCAGGTAGAGACGACAGCGCCACGTCTCCCTCGCCCCGCTTGCGGGGAGAGGGTCGGGGTGAGGGGCTCTCTCCGCAGACTCGGACTCGCGGAGAGTCCCCCTTGTATCTGCACGGCCAAAATTTGTGCGATGGAAGCGACTTAGCGCTTTGGCCGGCGGCCACCGGCCAAAGCGCGTGGCGATGTCGCCCGTTCCCCCTCCGGCTACAACCGTGGGTGAGCTTTGGGATCTTCGCCATGTCACGCACGACCGAACAGTCGCTTGAATTCCGATCGCATGGACAAGGCAGGTTACCGTGAAGAAGACGATTTGTGGAGTGGATGTTTCGAAAGCCAAGCTCGATGTCTGCATCGAGCCTGGGCATCGGCTGGCGAGCTTCAATAATGATACGGCGGGCATTGCAGAACTGGCCGCATTCTGCCGTGAACACGCTGTCACGCTGGTGGTGATGGAGGCCAGTGGCGGCTACGAGCGACGAGCATTCATCGAGTTGTGGGAGAAAGGTATCAGCTGCGGGCTGACCAATCCCCGCAACGTCCGCCGCTATGCCGAGGCGATGGGCATTCTGGAGAAGACCGATCGGATCGATTCCTTTGTCATTGCTCGCTTCGCCCACGCCAAGAACCTGGCTCCGACCCCGCTGCCGAGCCAGGCCCAGCAGCGTCTGAAGGCCTTAGTAACAAGGCTCAGGCAGGTCACCGATGACCTTACGGTCCAGAAGCAACGCCGCTCCAGCACGTTCGATAACGCTGAGATGCGCTCGAGCGTCGACGAGGTGATCGCTCTGCTGAAGCGCCAATCCCGCTCGCTCGAAGGGGAGATCGCCTCCATGATCGACGACGATCCACTGTGGGCAAAACTCGCCGAGACCTGGCGAGAGGTGAAGGGCGTTGCCGGACGGACCGTTGCACGCCTTCATGCCGAGTTGCCGGAGATCGGCCTGCTCTCCAACAGGGCCATTGCCAAGCTTGCCGGCCTTGCCCCCATCGCAAATGACAGTGGCAAGCGAAAGGGTAAGCGACCCACCCGCGGTGGCCGCGCCGGCGTCCGCTCGATCCTCTTCCTCGTCGCCGCCACCGCCGCCCGTTATGATCAGAGCCTTGGCGAGTTCCGCGATCGGCTGCTCAAGGCCGGCAAAGAGAAAATGGTCATTCGCATTGCCCTGGCCCGCAAGCTCCTGGTCAGACTCAACGCAAAAGCTCGCGATGCGCGTGCTGAATACGCCAATGCAACTTGACAACTCAGATAGTCGCTCTCCCGGATTGCTGCGCAATCCGACCTCTTCCCGCAAGCGGGGAGAGGTGAAGCAAACGCCTGCGCGTTTGGAACCGTTCTATTGCGGCGGCATGTCGCCGGGCCGCCATTGACCGCCGGCAATCTTCGCCGCGGCGATCACGGCCTGGGTCCGGCTTTCGACCCCGAGCTTCTGCAGGATCGCCGAAACATGCGCCTTGATGGTGGCCTCGGAGACCCCGAGTTCGTAGGCAATCTGCTTGTTGAGCAATCCTTCCGACAGCATCATCAGCACACGCACCTGCTGGGGCGTCAGCGTCACCAGCCGATCGCGCAGCCGCGCCATGTCCGGATCGGTGGCGCCGGTCAGATCGACATCGGCCGGGATCCAGACGTCGCCGGCCATGACCTTGGCAATGGCCGCACGCAGTGTCTCCACCCCGAAGCGCTTCGGGATGAACCCGGACGCCCCGAAGTCCATCGAGCGACGGATCGTGCCCGCATCATCGCTTGCCGAGACGATCACCACCGGGACCGCGGGATATTGCGCACGCAGGTAGATCAACCCGGAAAAGCCGCTGATCCCCGGCATGGTCAGGTCGAGCAGGATCAGATCCACGTCCGCATCGCGCTCCAGCAGCGCGGTCAGTTCCTCAAACGATCCCGCCTCGCCGATCGAAGCCGCCTCGACCACGCTCGCAACCGCTTCGCGCAACGCGCCGCGAAACAGGGGGTGATCGTCGGCGATCACGATATGGGTGGTGGCAACTGACGTCATCGAGGCCAATCGTGTGAGAGGTCGGAGTTTAGTGTCCTATCCGCCGGATCGAAAAGCAAAAGCAATGATTTATCCTGTTCGGTGCACACGATTGTTCACCGAAGCGCAATGACTTGCAACATGGTCAGGTCTGCAAGCGCGCAGCGCAGTTAATTTGATTGGCTTGTGCGGCGCAAAACCCCGTTGCATTCGGCCGCTGTGGAGGGCCAAAAGTCTTATTGGGCCTCTTTTCACGCCAATGTTAACTTGACTCCGATTTGTCGTGCTGATGCGGCGCAAGTTCCAGGCACGAAGCAAGCTGAAATCAGCCAGATCGGGGGAAATGTCTCATGACGTCGACTACAGTTACGCCGGCCAGGTCCGAGGGCATGACGAAGGACGAACGATTCGTCATCTTCGCGTCATCGCTCGGGACCGTGTTCGAATGGTACGATTTCTATCTCTACGGATCGCTGGCAGCGATCATCGGCGCCCAGTTCTTCAGCGCCTATCCGGAAAGCACGCGTAACATTTTCGCCCTGCTGGCATTCGCCGCCGGCTTCCTGGTGCGGCCGTTCGGCGCCATCGTGTTCGGCCGGGTCGGTGACATCGTCGGCCGCAAGTACACCTTCCTGGTGACCATCCTGATCATGGGCCTGTCGACGTTCATCGTCGGCCTGCTGCCCAGCGCCGCCACCATCGGCATCGCGGCCCCGATCATCCTGATCGCGCTGCGCCTGCTGCAGGGCCTTGCGCTGGGTGGCGAATACGGCGGCGCCGCGACCTATGTCGCCGAGCATTCGCCGCACGGCAAGCGCGGTTACTACACCTCGTTCATTCAGACCACCGCGACGCTCGGCCTGTTCCTCTCCCTGCTGGTGATTCTGTTTACCCGCACCTTCACCGGTGAAGCGGACTTCGCGGTCTGGGGCTGGCGCATCCCGTTCCTGGTCTCGGTGCTGCTGCTCGGCATCTCGGTCTGGATCCGGCTCCGCCTCAACGAGTCGCCGGTGTTCCAGAAGATGAAGGACGAAGGCAAGAGCTCCAAGGCGCCGCTCACCGAGGCGTTCGCCAACTGGACCAACGGCAAGATCGTGCTGCTCGCCCTGGTCGGCCTCACCATGGGCCAGGCGGTGATCTGGTACACCGGCCAGTTCTACGCGCTGTTCTTCCTGCAATCGATCCTCAAGGTTGACGGCTATACCGCCAACCTGCTGATCGCCTGGTCGCTGCTGCTGGGAACCGGATTCTTCCTGTTCTTCGGCGCCCTCTCCGATCGCATCGGCCGCAAGCCGATCATCATGGCGGGCTGCCTGATCGGCGCGCTCACCTTGTTCCCGATCTTCAAGATGATCTCGACCAACGCCAACCCGGCGCTGGAAAAGGCCTATGAGTCGGTCAAGGTGCAGGTCGTGGCGGACCCGGCGGCGTGCGGCGACCTGTTCAATCCGGTCGGCACCCGTGTGTTCAGCGCGCCCTGCGATACCGCGCGCGCCTTCCTGGCCTCGTCGTCGGTGAAGTATTCGACGCTCAGTGCCCCGGCGGGTTCGCCGGTCAAGATCCTCGTCAACGACAAGGAAATCGCCTACACCGACGTCAAGACATCGAACCCGGCGATCACCGCGGCCGTGCAGGCCGCGGGCTATCCGAAGCCGGGTGATGCGGGCATCGTGAAGATGTCGAATCCGTTCGACATCTTCCGTCCACAGGTCGCGGCCACCATCGGGCTGCTGTTCATCCTGGTGCTCTATGTGACCATGGTGTACGGGCCAATCGCCGCCATGCTGGTCGAAATGTTCCCGACCCGCATCCGCTACACCTCGATGTCGCTGCCCTATCATATCGGCAACGGCTGGTTCGGTGGCCTGCTGCCGGCGACCGCTTTCGCGATCGTCGCCTCGACCGGCGATATCTACTCCGGTCTCTGGTATCCGGTGATCTTCGCGGCCATCACCTTCGTGGTCGGCATGCTGTTCGTGCCGGAAACCAAGGATGTCGATATCACCAAAGCCTGAGTTCGACAGATTCACGCTCAGAAAAAACGGCCGCGGCATTGTCCGCGGCCGTTTCATGAGATCAGCGCACCACGACGATAGCCTATTGACGCGAACCGGTATCCACTTCGCTCGAAAACGCGCTCGTCACGTTCCAATAAACTGCAGCACGATTTTGCGCTGATGCGGCAGGCTGCGATGCTCGATCAGATAGATCGCCTGCCAGGTGCCGAGCACCAGATGCCGGTCAACGACCGGCACCTGCAGCGATGTCGCCGTCAGCATCGCCTTCACATGGCTCGGCATGTCGTCCGGCCCTTCGAGATCGTGGGTCCAGGCCGCGCTCTCGGGCGCGAGATGATCGAGCGCCGTGAGCAGGTCCACCCGCACGGCCGGATCGGCTTTCTCCTGAATCGTCAGTGACGCCGAGGTGTGTCGCAAGAACAGTGTGAGCAGGCCGTCGTAAGCACGACTTTCGGCGACGAAACGCGCGACCTCCGCGGTAACATCGAGAAATCCCGCTCCCTCGGTTTGAACCGTCAAGGTCGCCGACGCAATCTTGTCGACCTCCGCGAAACGGATGGACGTCTGCTTGGAAGCGACCATCGAACTCTCCAAAATGATGGGCGACCGCTATTGAGGCTTGCCGGGGACATCGCCCTTCATACGGGCGGCAAGATCAATCAGTTGCTTCCAGGCCCGTTCCACCACGCCCTTTTGGCGCTCGAAGGCCTGCTCATCAGGAAGCTGAGCTTCGGCCTTTTTCTCAGGAGCGGATTTGGCAATCTCGCTGCTGTGCGGCTCAGCGCTGAGAAGATCGCCCTTGCCCGAGGTCTCGGACACCGTTCGCGGCGGATCGGACCGCGGCAGCGGCTCTGCGATCTTGCCGTCGATCTTCCCGGCCTCGGTCTTGTTGGTTGCCGGCTTGCCGATATCCGTCCTGGTGGTGTCTGTCCTGACGGCATCGGTTTTGCTGTTCTCGGTCCTGCCGGGCGTCGTCGCCTCACGCAGCGCGAATTGATCTTTGAGACGGGTGGTTTCGCCGCGCAACCGCGACGTCTCATCCCGCAGCCGCGCCATCTCGTCCTTGAGCCGTGCGGTTTCACCCCTGAGGCGCAGCAGCTCCTCGTCCTTCACGGAATCCTTGGTGGTCCGATTGTCCAAAGGCGGATTGCTGTCGACCCTCGCAAGCGCCGGGCCGCTTCCAGCCTCCGGTTTGACGTCAGCCTTAGCCGTGCCCTTGGGATCAGACTTCAGATCGGACTTGAGATCGGACTTGCCGTCGTTTTCCGACGGGCTCTTCAACACGGTCCTGGGCTCACCCCGCCGCCGCGCCGCCTTCATCTCGAACGCCTCGGGCAGCGCGTTGTAGGCGCGGTAGCCGCGCGCACTGCGCGGCGAACAGGGCCACGCCACGCCCCGGCCCGTATCGAGCCGAAGCACGCCATCGAAGCCGGGAGACATGCCGTAACAACTCTCGGCCGCGGAGACCGGCGACGTACCTGTCAAGCCGCCGACAACCACACAGACGGCCGCCACCCTGCGGATGGCACTCGCGTGACCCGAACCAGATACGCGATGGATTCCGGATGTCCTCATGAGACGACGGGGCGATAGGGTTTGCGTTGTGACTTCAACGCATCGGCGAGCAGTTCGATCCGGTCCTGCCCCCAGAACGCTTCACCATCCAGCACATAGACCGGCGCCCCGAACACATCTGCAGCCACGGCGTCTTCGCGATTCCTGGCATAAATGGCGGCAATGTCGCTCGATCCCGCCCGCTCGATCAGGGACCGCCCGGGCAAACCGGCCTCCTCGGCGAGCGCGACCAGGGTTTCGGAATCGGCCAGATCACGCTGCTGTTCCCAGACCGCGGGAAACGCCCGGCTGAGGAAGGGCTCGGGATCATGGCCCTCTGCGATCATTGCGATCACGACCTGGTCGGCCAATGTCGGGTTGAACGGCACATGCGCCGGTTTCATGTGAAACACGAGCCCGCGCTTGTCGCGCCAGCGCTGCATTTCCAGCAGCCGGTAGCGCTGGCGCACCGGGTGACGCTTCACGAGCGGCAGTCCGCCGGTCTCGGAGAACAGATCGCCCAGCATCACGGGCTTGCAATTCACCTTGCAATTATAATCACTTACGACCTTGCGAAAGGCCCGATGGCCGATGTAGGCCCAAGGCGATGATAGGGAAAAATAATAGTCGATCTGACGCTGCATCCCGCTTCCAGACTTCCTCAATAATGGAACATCCCAACAGACCGCCGCGCGCGTCGCAAGACGGATGTTGAAGGCCTGGCTCTCGCGTTGCGGCATTGTCTCGCACCGAAGCTCGGAAGAATCCATTTAAGCCATGTAATTCAACATGATAACAACTGATTACGACTTCTTGACTTGCCAGAACGTGGTCAGTATGGTCCGCGCGGTTTCGTGGGTGGCGGGGCGTTTTTTCAATCGCGCGAGCGGACTTTGGGTGTCGACGACAATGGCGGACGACACGCGCAGCACGCAACAAGGCGACGGAAACAGCCAACGACCGCTGGCCGACGAAGCTGCGCTTTCCGCAAGGCTAACGCATCTGGACGAGCGACTTTCCGAAGCGCGGAAAGATCGTGACAACCGGAGCGCCCGGCAAGGCAGCGAGAAGCAGACGGCATCG
>BFBZ01002470.1_pt1 | contig 10023 bp, 10 predicted proteins | sample 1888401 | NCBI WGS metagenome assembly BFBZ01 (sample SAMD00112614, study PRJDB3348) | symbiont metagenome | host: Chara braunii | reverse complement strand
CGGCGACGAACTCGATGTTTGAGCCCTGCTTCAGCTTTTCGAGAAGGGCAGCATCCTCGACCCGGAACACCATCGTCATGGCGGGCATGTCGAGGTTCTTCAGCTCTTCATGCTTGACGGTGACCTTCTGGGCCTTGTCGTCGACCTTGTTGACCACGCCCTTGGTGAACTCCTGGGCGAACGCGTCAAATGCCGAGATGAAAGACAGCGTAGCGGCAAGGGTGATCTTGATTGCGCTATTCATTTTTTGGCTCCTGGGATTGGGAGTTACTTAGCTGCGACCGTGACGTCGCCGTGCATGCCGGCGTCGTAGTGACCGGGAACGAGGCAGGCGAATTTGAACTGGCCGTCTTTCGTGAACTTCCAGACGATCTCACCGGATTGACCCGCCGCCAATCTGATTGCGTTCGGGTCGGCGTGCTCCATTTCCGGGAACTTCTCCATCACTGCCTTGTGCTCGAGGATCTTGTCCTCCTGGTCGAGCACGAATTCGTGGTCGACGGTGCCAGCGTTCTTGATGGAGATTTTGACCGTCTGTCCCTTGCGAACGTTGAAGACCGCTGGAGTGAACAGCATTTGGCCGTCTTCGGTTTCCTTCATGGTCACACGGATTGTCTGCGTCGCCTTGGTCTTGTCACCAGGTTCACCGACGGCGAGCTTTTCATCATGGCCCCCGGCATGGCTTCCCGATGCGAAAGCGGGGCCGGCGAGCGCTGCCAGCAGGAGTGCGATTGCGAGTTTCTTCATTTTGAAATCCTTTGCAGTTGATAGATGTCTGGTTGTCATTGTTTGGTTGGCTTCGGGGTAATCTGGGTCTTGGCGTCTTTCGCTCTGGTCTGGTCCGGTAGTTCACCGGTCCATTCCCAAGCCTGCGTTCCGGGCGGGTTTTCGTACCAACCCGGATCGGAGTAGTCGCCCGCGGAGATACCTTCGCGGACCTTCACGACCGAGAACATGCCTCCCATCTCGATGGGGCCGTGCGGACCCCAGCCGGTCATCATGGGGACGGTGTTCTCGGGTATGGGCATTTCCATTGCGCCCATATCAGCCATGCCCTTGGTGCCCATTGGCATGTAATCCGGTTGAAGCTTTCGGATTTTCGCTGCGAGCTTTGATTTGTCGGCACCGATGAACGTCGGAATGTCGTGTCCCATGGCGTTCATCGTATGGTGCGACTTGTGGCAGTGGATTGCCCAGTCTCCCGCATATTTCGCATCGAATTCGTAGGCCCGCATGGCGCCGACGGGTATGTCGATGCTGACCTCCGGCCAGCGTGCTTCCGGCCGAACCCAGCCACCATCCGTGCAGGTCACCTCGAAGTCGTAGCCATGCATGTGGATCGGATGGTTGGTCATCGTCAGGTTGCCGACGCGTACGCGCACGCGGTCGTTCTTCGAGACGACGAGCGGGGTGATGTCCGGGAAAACGCGGCTGTTCCAGCACCAGATGTTGAAGTCAGTCATTTCCATGACGCGAGGCACATAGGAGCCCGGATCGATGTCGTAGGCATTGAGCAGGAACACGAAGTCGCGATCGACCCGCATGAACTTCGGATCCCTCGGATGGACGACGAAAAAGCCCATCATGCCCATGGCCATCTGTACCATCTCGTCTGAATGCGGGTGGTACATGAACGTGCCCGATTTCACGAGATCGAACTCGTAGACGAAGGTCTTGCCGACCGGGATATGCGGCTGCGTCAGGCCGCCGACGCCATCCATGCCCGACGGGAGGATCATGCCGTGCCAGTGGACGGTGGTGTGTTCCGGCAGCTTGTTGGTGACGAAGATACGCACCCGGTCGCCTTCGACCGCTTCGATCGTCGGACCCGGCGACTGGCCGTTGTAGCCCCAGAGATAGGCCGTCATGCCGTTGGCCATCTCACGCTCGACGGGCTCGGCGACAAGATGGAACTCCTTGACGCCGTTGTTCATGCGGTGCGGTAATGTCCAGCCGTTCAGGGTCACGACGGGCTGATAGTCCGGTCCGGAAGCCGGGTGGACGGGCGGCTGCATATCGGCCGAAGCCATGGAAGGTGCGTCGGGCAATCCCATGGCGGAGGTTTTGGTCCAGGCGCCAGCCGCCAGCAATGCCGCTCCTGCACCGAATAACTGTCTTCTATTGAACATGGAAATTTCCTTTCTACTCGTCGGAACCGGAGGCCGAGGCGATATCGGCAGGCGCCGATGATGAGCCGCCGCCATAGACGGCAGGCGCGAGGTTGGCCTCGGCGAGCCAGAAGTCGCGTTTGGCGTTGACGGACAGCAGGATGGCGTTGATCTTCTCGCGCGTATCGGTGAGCAGCTCGAAGGTATTCGTGATCATCCCGTTGTAGGTGAGCAGCGATTGCTCTTCGACCCTGATGCGCAACGGCACGAGATTGTCGCGATAGTGGCGTGCGATATCGAGGCTCGAGCGGTAGGCCTGATAGGACGATCTGGCTTCCGAGCGGATACTCACGGCCTTTTCAGCAAGCCTGTTCGCCGCTCGCATGTAAGCCAGCTCGGCCTTTCTCATCCGGGCCTTGCCGGTATCGAAGATGGGAATGGCAAAACCAATCTCCGCCGAGCCGGTGATCTCGGTCTTCTTGCGGCCATCCTCGCTGCTGCGCTCGGCTTCAGCGCCGGTCAAGAGTTCCAGATCGGTGACGTAGCGGGTCGCTTCTGTCAGGCCGTAGGAGTGGGCGGATGCCTCAAGCTCGAGCTTCGCGACCCTGAGATCGACGCGATTGCGAAGGGCATCCGCCTCGATCGTGTCCCGATTGGCTATCGTCTTGGGAAGCGGTGCCAGGCTGTTCGGTATCCGGTAATCCGTATCCGAACCCCACAATCCCATGAGCCGGGTCAATTCCTCCTTGGCGAGCCTTGCCGCCAGCCGCGCCTTGGCTGTTTCTGCTGCAAGTTCGGCGACGAACGCATGTTCGCGGGCCTGCGCGCCTTTCGCCATTGCCCCGGTTTCACCCAGTTTCTCCGCGAGTTCCGAGGCCGCGTCGGCAGCGGTTTGCGCGCGCTGCAATTGACCGACATTCTCATATGCAGCGACTGTGTTGATCCAGGCACGGCGTGTTTCGGTGGCCAGTCGAAGGGTCTGGAGTGCTGCATTGAGTTGGGCCTGCCGGAAACGCGTATCCGCAAGCGCGACATCCCGCTTCTTGGTAATGAGCGCGAGGATATTTGCCGTGAGGGCTCCCTCGATCGTCCTGAATGCTTCAAGCTCCGGCGTGCCAATGCCCTTCAGCCCGACGGACACGGCCGGATTGAGCAGCATGGTCGTCTGCCATGCGTCGGCCGCGCCGTCGCCAAGATCTGCGTAAGCAGCCTGCAGACCCTTGTTGTTGAAGAGAGCGATCTGGACCGCCGTTTCGACGTCTAAGGTCTTCTTGCGAGACAGGAGCGTCTTCACCTGTAGGGATAGTGACTTCGCCTGCTGCTGATTTTGAATCCAGACAGCGTCCTTTGCAGCCACGGATTTGGTCGTGGCGGAAACGGTGGTAAAGCCGGCTTCCTTCTTGGTATAGTCGGCGCCGCTGACGCAGCCGCTCAGGATCAGCGGAAATACGACAATTGCCGCAAGCTTTCTGATTGCGATCATGATGCGTCTCCATTGGCTGGAGACTGCTGATCGTTCTGCTGGCGCCACGGTTTGGGATCGATCGGCTTGCGCGGGACGTAGCCCGAAACAGGGGAGCTATATCGAACGGGGGCGACAGATTGTGTCTGTTCGACATCCGATGGCGCGACGATGTCGGGTGGAAGCGTGGATGTGCAGCCGCCCACGAACAAGGGCAGCCCCACCACGAATATGGAAGGTCTCATCTTTGAAAATCCGAATAAGTGACAGCTATGACACGCGCGCCCTAAAGCGGGCACGCGGCCAACTAAACCCGAGTAACCGGGCGCTTCGTCACTTAGATATTCGGAGGACGGTCGAGGGTCGGCAGTTCGCCGAAGGTTCGTTGATCGTCAACGAACTGTCTGACTGAGGTCACGACAGGCCCGCCGACATTATGGCCGTCGCACATAATGCCAAAGCCGCCGCAGAAATCCTTGCAGCATTCCTGCTTGACGATCTTGGCGTCGTCATCGTCGCTATCGGCAGCGCCGCTATGCGCGTGACCGCGATCAGAGGCTTGGGCGACGTCGTGCTCGCCATGCTGCATTGGCGACGACACGCTCTTCTCCAGATCGGGAACGATCGTGCCGTGCATCGCAGCGCTGGCGTAGGACATATTGTATCCCGCCAGTGATACGACGATCACCAGCCGCACAAGAAAGAGCATTTTGCTCAGTGCGATTCGATACATATTGCCCATGTCCCTCCAGCTACAATCAAAAGCGGCCGGTTTCAATGACAATATAACTCCACGTGATTCGCGTCGAATATGTGACGGCAGTCGGCAAGTCATCGTTTGGCAAAATCGCAGCGAATTCGGGGCTCGATTCCATCGGACGTCGTCACGTCGCGTGCGCCAATCGGTCAATTCGCCGACCTTTCATTGGCGGCCACCTGCATCGCCTTCTTGCCCGCCAGCAGATCGTCCAGCCTTTGACGTTCGGTCTCGAATTTTGCAAGAGCGTCGCCCGATAGCGCCTTGCCGCCCGGCAGGCGGACCTTGAGCGGGTCCACTTTCGTGCCGTTGACGATAAGCTCATAGTGTAGATGCGGACCGGTCGATTCTCCACTTGTTCCCACCCAACCGATGACTTGGCCCTGCGCGACCTTCGCGCCCGTTACCACACCCTTCGCGATGGCGCTTTGGTGATTGTAGGAAGTGACATATCCGTTCGGATGTCTGATTAGCGTCTGATTGCCATMCCCMCCGGAATCCCAGCCTGCCTTGACGACGACGCCGTCACCCGCCGAAAGGATAGGCGTGCCGCTGGGTGCTGCCCAGTCAGCGCCGGTGTGCATTCTTGCGAAGCCCAGGATCGGATGTCTTCGCATTCCGAAACCGGACGTGAACACCCCGTTCGGCACGGGATTTCGGATCAGAAAGGGACGGGTGCTCTGCCCGTGTTCGTCATAATAATCGATCGAACGATCGGTCGGGTCCTCGAAGCGATAGCGCCTTATGGTCCTGTCTCCAAACCGCGCTCCGATGTAAAGCAAGGTCGAGGCGCCGCTCGCCGACCCGTCGGCATCTTTCACAGAAAAGAAGGTTTCCAGCGTGTCCGAGGGTTTCAGTTGCGCCTGAAAATCGATGGAGCTTGCCAGGAGTTTTACGACAGAACCCGTCATTTCCTTCGTCATGCCATAATAAAGCGATGCGCGGTAAATTCCGTCGTAGACGCTGGTCAATTCCTCGCCGTCAGCCGGTGGCTGCCCCGTTTCGTCCAAGCTGCCCGACATCGCCAGGCTCGTGTCAGGCTCATTGCCTCGAACGAACAGCCCAGCGTCGTTGCGGGCGACGGTCAGGAGATGTTGGTGTCCGCGATAGAGGCTGGCGCGGACAATCATTTTTTGCGCTCCTGTCTGCAGCACGCCAACACGCAGGATATCTCCTGTACTATGGGCAAAGCCGTCGAAGGCTGCAGACACCTGGTCGGATTCATCCTCTCCATATCCTGCGGTTCTCAGCGTCTCCGCCACGTCATTCCTGTGTGTCATCGCAACCACGTTCTCCGCGAACTGCGACGATGTCGCACTTAGCCGCTGCGGTAAGGAAGTGGTCATGTTCTCCTCCAAGATCCGCGCCGTCGGCCGATCGGAAAAGTCGAAATCTTCCGCGTCCGCAAAACGACGCGGATCAATGTAGGCAAGGTTTGTGACGCTGTCGGCGCTGCCGGCTCGCAACGATCCGTTTGTGCGGACATTTTCCTCCGCTTCCTCCTCGGACAGCGAGGCAGCCATGACGAGGGAGGCAGGGTTGGAAAACGATGTAGTCGTAAACGTCACCTCGGTTTCGACATCGGAACCATAAAGTATGTCCCCATCGATGTGTCGTTCGGTCGAAGAGTTGCTCGAGGCAAAAATCGAAAGAGGGTCGAATTTGGGGTAATCGGTGGAGATCGGGTGGTTCGTGGCCAGCTCCATGCGGAGATGCGCAAATGGTTGTCGCTTCACAATCTGCCGGTCCTGGTCATGGGATACCGTCGGTACGTCGATGATCGTGCGATCTGCGACCTTCGTTATAAGTGTGGTCTCTAAGACTCTTCCTGCTTTGATTGCGGTTTGCATTTGTGATCCACTGCGCGGGGGACCCCGTAGCGACAAAGCTTCGACCGGAAGCGTCGGGCTGGAGTAATTGTGAATGGCCGCAAAGAGGGCCAATCCCATCAGGATGCTGCTTGTGAAGCCGGTCAACACCGTGCCCACAAGCCAGCGGATCGAGACTTCTCGCCTTTCGACAGGTCGACGACCATCGGCCGAAATAGGGGGAGTTGTCCCCAGCGAACGCAGAATGCGGCTGTGGTTGGCAATCAATGTGAGGACCGTCCATGGCTGTCGTGCTACGCTTCCCGACTTGCGATGGCGGAGCGGATGACATTGGATCGATCTGGCGGACCGGGCGGAGTAAGTCGACCGCCGGCGCAGATCGGGGCACGCGAAAGCCATACTGGCGAACAGCTCGGCTCTTTGGCTCACAGGAATGTACGAGGATGTACAATTGCGATGGATGCGGTGCCGCAATTCCGCTTCGCCGACTGTCCTGTGAGATCACTCTTACAGCGAAACGCGCGGTGGCTCCGCGTCGACAGTGGCGTCCAAGCCGTTCCCGCCAGGCGATAACAAGACAAAATAGGCTTTTCCGGTTCGCCGTCTGACAGATATGCCGAGGCTTGCGATTGGAAATTTTGCCGAGTCGCAATGCGGCGTTGCTTGAACCGAATGATCTTGTGCGTGCGAGGCACGTTGCCATTGGACATCGGCAGTCAGGGATTTTTCCGTCGACGAGGCGATTGTCTCGGCTCGCGCATGCTGTTGATGCTCGATTGCGGCGTCGCACGGAGCCGACGTCGCTACCGCGATCAACATGAGAAAAATCAATCTGACCAGCAATTTCATGTCGCGTTCGATAAAGGAGAGCGTCCAACTATCCATCCGGTTTTCTGAGAGATAGCGAAATCAGATTGTCTCTACGGGCGTAAATTCGAAGATTTTAGGGCAGGAATATGTATTTTGGGACAATCCCCAACTATATTTGCCCCACGATCCAGAGGTGTTGATTAAAAGCGTGGCTCGGTTGAGCTAGCCCGACGACAGTGCATGAGCGCTGAATTAGTTATATAATCGCATCGGGCAGCCGCTGCGGGAACTGCAAGAATCCGGACGGAAAAGGAACGACGGGAGTAATGGTTTTTTCGGCCCTCACGGGTTTATTTTTGATCGCATTCGCGGCAGCCACGATCTTTCCGATGCAATCGGAAGCCGCATTGGTTGGTTTGATCCTTACCCAGAAATTTTCTCTGTTCACGCTTGTGGCCGTCGCCTCTATCGGCAACACGCTCGGAAGTATCACAAATTGGTTTCTCGGTCGGGGGATCGAGCACTTCCGAGATAGGCCCTGGTTTCCTGTCAGCGCTAAGGCGCTGGATCGATCATCCCGCTGGTACCTTAAATACGGCAAATGGTCGCTTCTTCTGTCATGGATGCCGCTCTTCGGTGACGGACTGACGGTGGCTGCCGGCGTTCTGCGGGAGCCTTTGCTGCCCTTCGTCGTCCTTGTGTTTGTCGCCAAGACGGGACGCTACATTGCCCTGGTGCTCGCAACACTAGGGATTGTCGGATGACTGCCGTGTTTGCGCAAAGATCATCCGGTCTACGGTATCGTCGCGCAGGACGAGCGTGTGCCAGGCGGCGGCCGCCAGGTGGAGCCCCACCATCCCCAGGATAATCCTGGATCCGATGACGTGATAGGGAGCAATGCCGAACCAGAAATAGCTTGCCACGAATCCCATCGTCGCCTGTCCGATGATTGCGGCGTAGAAGGCGTGATGCATCACCTTGGAGAGCGCCTTAACCGGCGAAGTAGCACGTCTGTCCGGCAGGGGAGGCCACAGGAGACGGACGGCTAGCCGCGCACCCATCAGCATGCCGATGGCGATTCCGAGGCAATTGTGGAGATGGTGCTGGACGATATCCCATGGGTCGGGCGTCATTCCCATATGAACCACGTGGTGCGTCCGCTCGATGCTTCCACCCGTCAGGTACTGTAGCGGGATAAATACGGCGATGAGCCAATGAAGCCCAATCTGGATGCGGGAATATCCTGGTTTCATGGTTTTGTCCGGCCATGTGGTTGGGGTGGTCAGCAGATCTACCAGAAGCCAGTTAAGACATCGCTGTCGGGCCGCTGAGAATTTGAGCGATTGTTGCGGCGGGATCGGGCGGCGCCGTTGGAACAATCATGGGGGTAAATGGTTCAGGAGTGGAAGGGAAAGCCAGCCCAATGTCGCTTCGAAGAATTTTTGACTTTGTAAGGATCCTCGCGATTGTATCCGCCGTGTTCGTCGACATGACGGTGATGACGGACGCCTTGGGCGCGGCTGGCCATAGCTGTTCGATCGAACGGCAGGGCATGCACGAACCGTGGCCGGGCAACGTACCGCAGTCCTGCTGTGGAGCGATCGGCCATTGCTGTCCGCTGCTTCTCGACTTCGTCGTTGATGGGCCGCTCGTACTCAAAACGGAGAATCTGTTCGCTAGAATTCTCACGGGTGACGCGCTTCTACTCGTCAGGCCGATAGACCCGCCCCCACGATTTTCCTTTGCTTGAGCTTCGTTCGAACTCAAACTCGAAAGGAAATCGAAATGAATATTTTAAACAGGATCACAACGATCGCGGTGACCATCGTGGCTTTTGGGCCCACAGCAGCATACGCGCAGACGGTATATCCAGAGAAATGTAGGTCTGCGGACATGCAGATGTCCTCGGGCGGAATGCAGATGCCTGGTGAGATGGCCGACTACCAGAAGGCCGCCATGGACGGCATGAAGGAGATGGACGCCAACATGATGCAGGGCATGATGAAGAAGGACGCCGACCTGTCCTTCATCTGCGGCATGATCGCCCACCACATGGGCGCGATCTCCATGTCACAGGTCGAATTGAAGTATGGCAACAACAAATGGGCCAAGGAAAAGGCCAGCAAGATCATCGATGACCAGACGAAGGAAATCAAGGAGATGACTGGCTGGCTCGACAAGGAAGCCAAGTAAAGGAGGCATTCCAATGCATCACATTTCAGCCCAAATGAAGACGTGCATCGACAACTGTCTGGCGTGCTACGGCGAATGCCTGTCGACTGCGATGGGTCATTGTCTTGAGGCGGGCGGGGRACATACCAGGCCACCGCACTTCACGCTGATGGTTGCGTGCGCCGAAATCTGTCGAACGTCGGCGCATTTCATGTTGATCGGCAGTGATCATCATAAGCACGTTTGCCGTGAGTGTGCAGAAATCTGCCGACAGTGTGCTGCCGACTGCGAGCGGCTCGGCGATATGCAAGCCTGTGTTCTAGCTTGCCGCCGTTGTGCGGAAAGCTGCGAAAAGATGGCGGCCTGACGCAGATCGCATGGGAGGGTGTTCGCGCCCTCCGATGCGACTTTTCAATCAAAGGAAATTGGGAACCGACTGCAAGGTCGGCAGGTGAGCGCTGGGCTGGATAGCCCCCAGCGGCGGTTGCCGCCAATCAATCTCGGTCATATGTCCCGTTAATTGCGCTTACGACTATCGCGGGGCCGCTGTATTTCGCCACGTCGCCGAATATTTCGGCGTATGACAGCGCATCAATTCTAGTAAAACGGGCCTTCGGAGCAGAACGTTGGTCGTCATTGTCGATGTTGCCGTAATGAGATACGTGAAATGAAATATGCCCTCCCAATTCGCGCGGTGCTGTCCTGCCTTGCTTTCGCGTCGGCAGTTGCCGCCGCGCAGGACATTGTTGCGCTGAGACAAGCGGACATGAAGGCGATAGCCGCCGCCGCCAAGACGATTTCGGGAATGTTCAAGGAACCGACGACCTATTCGTCATTAGAGTTCAAGCAGGCAGCGGACACAATTCGCGACAAATCCGGCGAGGT
>BFBZ01000012.1_pt185 | contig 10023 bp, 15 predicted proteins | sample 1888401 | NCBI WGS metagenome assembly BFBZ01 (sample SAMD00112614, study PRJDB3348) | symbiont metagenome | host: Chara braunii | reverse complement strand
TGAACGAGCCAAGCGCCTGCACGATATCCCCGGCATCGGCGATCTTCGCCTGCCCCTTGCCGTCATAGCCCATGCGGCAGGTCTTCAAGACGGCAGGCGCCCCGATTTTCGCAATCCCATCGCGCGCGTCGTCCGCCGAAGCGATGGATGCGAATAGCGGGGTCTTCAATCCCAGCGATGCGATGAAATTCTTTTCGGCCAGGCGGTCCTGGCAAATCGCAAGCGCGCGCGGGTTCGGATTCACCGGCACATGATCGGCCAGGAATTCCGCGGTCGCACTCGGCACGTTCTCGAACTCGAATGTCACCGCATCGCAGGCGCCGGCGAAGGCTGCGAGCACTGCTTCGTCGTCATACCGCGCATGGGTGCGAAGCGCCGCCACCTGAAACGCAGGCGCGTTCTCCTCGTCGGAATAGATGTGCGTCTTCAGCCCGAGGCGCGCGGCCGCCAGTGCGAGCATGCGCCCCAGCTGTCCGCCGCCGAGAATGCCGATCGTGCCTCCCGGCGCTATGGGAGCGGTGAGACGCTTGTGTTCGCTCATTGCGGCGCTTCAGCCACGCTCTGGGTCTGCCGCGCACGCCATGCATCGAGCTTCTTTGCCAGTTTCTTGTCGGAAAGTGCGAGAATGGCTGCGGCATGAAGGGCTGCGTTCTTGGCTCCGCTCTCGCCGATCGCGAACGTCGCCACTGGCACGCCGCCGGGCATTTGCACGATGGAGAGCAGGCTATCCATGCCCTTGAGCGCCTTGCTCTCGACCGGCACACCCAGAACCGGCAGCGCGGTCATCGAAGCGGTCATCCCCGGCAGGTGGGCCGCCCCGCCCGCGCCCGCGATAATAACCTTGAGCCCCTTGCCGGCCGCGCCCTTGGCATAGGCGTAAAGCCGGTCGGGCGTGCGGTGAGCGGAAACGATGTGCTTCTCATGGGCGATTCCCAGCTCGTCGAGCAGGGCAGACGCCGCGCGCAAGGTCGGCCAGTCGGATTGGCTGCCCATGATGATGCCGACGAGGGGGCTGGTCATGCTTCCTGCCTGATTCGGAGGGAACCGCGAAGAAGCGGCGCATTATAGGTCTGTCGCGCGCAGGCGAAAGGTGGCATTTCAGCAGTCGTTAACCTTTTGGGAACCTTCCTCAACGAAGAGTTAAGGGGGATGAGTTCCGGAGAAGCCGGTGAAGATTGAAGGTCGCAGCACAACCAGAGGTCCGCGTGCGGTGGGGAGTGCCGCTTATGCGCGCCGAACGGAAGCCACGGGCGTGATCGAGGCTGCACCATCCGTCGCCAGTGCCAGCGTGCTCGGCATTCCGGAATCCGAATTCACCACCAGCGTGCGCGATGCGATCATGACCCTGATGGGCGAAGTGGATTCCCTGCGGCGCGAATTGCAGCAAACCAAGGAGCGCCTGGAGGAGGTCGAGAAAACCGCCGATCAGGATCACCTATTGCCGCTGTTGAACCGGCGTGCCTTCGTGCGCGAACTCACGCGCTACATCGCCTTCTCCGATCGCTATGGCACGCCGGCGAGCCTGATCTATTTCGATCTGGATGGCTTCAAGGCAATCAACGACACACACGGCCATGCCGGTGGCGATGCGGTGCTCGCGCATTTCGCGGAGATCCTGCGCATCAATGTGCGCGAAAGCGACATCATCGGAAGGCTGGGCGGAGACGAGTTCGGCGTGATCCTGAGCCATGCCACACAGGAACAGGCCTATATGAAAGCGGACTCGCTCGCCAGCAAGCTCAAGGCCTCGCCGACGCAATGGTGCGGTCAGGCCATTGCGATGACATTTTCTTATGGTGCTTTCGAGCTGAAGCCCGGTGAAAGCGCCGACACCGCAATGGCGCGTGCCGATGAAGCGATGTACGCCCACAAGCGCACGCGCTGAATTCCATATTGAACGCGATCCCGCTCGCGCTTTAGGCGATGATATCGGGCAGCAGCGCATTCTCGATTTGCGTGATTTGATCCTTCAGCTGCAATTTGCGCTTCTTCAGCCGGGTAAGCTGGATCTGATCCCCGGTGCCTGTCTGGATCAGGGCAAAGGTCGCCGCATCCAGCGCGCGATGTTCCTGCGCCAGCTCGGCCAGCTTGATCCTGAGCCTTTGTTCCTCAGCCTCTGTCATGTGCCGGAAATCTCTCGTTTTTGGCAGATTCTGGGCCGAAAAATCGTGCCGATATTGCCAGCTTTTTCCCAACTAATCTTCGTTAATCCTTGAGAAGCCAATCACCGCAAAAACGGGTGACAGCAAAGCCCGTTGGTGGTCTAATCCGTGATGCCTTAACAGAGTGAGGTGCAGCCTATGGCACTAGCAGGGCATATCCAGGAACTTTCCGACAAGCACAGAAAACTCGAACAGCGCATCGAAGCAGAGATGGCCCATCCCGATTGGGATGAAAGAAGGGTCGCGGCGCTGAAAAAAGAAAAACTCCGGCTAAAAGACGAAATAGAACGGCTGCGAACCAGCGTTCACTGACCGGATCCGGTCAGGCGAGAGCTTTCACGTGGCCCCGCGTTGTTGTGCGCAACAACGCGGGTGGCAGCGAGGCTACACAACGGCCTTGGCCATCTCGCGCAGCTTGAATTTCTGAACCTTCCCCGTGGAAGTCTTCGGCAGTTCCACGAACACGATGTGTTTGGGAACCTTGAAGCGTGCCAGCGATTCGCGGCAATAGCCGATCAGGTCGGCTTCGCTCACATTCTCAAAACCGCGCTTGCGCTCCACAAACGCGCAAGGCGTCTCGCCCCATTTCTCGTCCGGCCGGGCAACCACCGCGACAAACATCACCGAGGGATGCTTGTTGAGCACATCTTCCACTTCGATGGAGGATATGTTCTCGCCGCCCGAAATGATGATGTCCTTCGAGCGATCCTTCAGCTGCAGATAGCCGTCGGGATGCATCACACCCAGATCGCCCGAATGGAACCATCCGCCCGCGAATGCTTCCTTCGTTGCGCCGGGATTTTTCAGATATCCCTTCATCACGATATTGCCGCGGAACATGACTTCGCCCAGCGCCTGCCCATCGGCCGGAACCTGCTCCATCGTTTCGGGGTCCATCACCGAAAGCGCGTCGAGTGCGTGGTAGCGCACACCCTGGCGGGCCTTGCGGGTCGCCTTGCTTGTCGCATCCAGAGAATTCCAGGCGGGCTTCCAGTCGTTGACGACCGCAGGCCCATACGTCTCGGTCAGCCCATACACCTGTCTCTTATACACATCTAGATGTGTATAAGAGACAGGTGGAAGACCACGCCCTTGGGATTGCCGGTCGTGCCCGACGTATAGTTGAGCGCAATCGCATCCCATTCGTCCGCGGGCGGCGCCCATGAAAAGTCGCCGTCGCCCTCGCCGAGGAATGCTTCATATTCGATCGCGCCCAGGAATTCCCCGCTTTGCGGAAATTCGCGGTCGTCATAATCGATGACGAACGGCTTCACCTTCGCCAGACGCAAGGCTTCCTTCGCGGTGGCCGAGAATTCGCGATCCGTGATAAGCACCTTTGCTTCGCCGTGATCGAGCATGAAGGCAAGCGTCGCCGCATCGAGCCGCGTGTTGAGCGCGTTCAACACAGCGCCCGCCATCGGCACGCCGTAATGGGCCTCCAGCATGGGCGGCGTATTGGCCAGCATCACCGCCACAGTGTCGTTCTTCCTGATGCCGCGCTTGCGCAAGGCCGAAGCCAGTTTCTTCGAACGCGCATAGAAATCCGCGTAAGTGGTCCGCGCGCCGCCATGCACGATCGCAACGCTGTCGGGATAAACCGATGCCGCCCGCTCCAGAAACGAAAGCGGCGTCAGCGATTGATAATTTGCGGGGTTCTTGTCGAGGTCGCGGTCATAGGGGCTGGCGCCAACCCGCAGCTTCATCTGTGGCACCGCGCGCATCGCGTCGGCCACGCGCCGCACCAGCGATTTCCTTCGCCGCGAAGAAATGCGCTTGGCCGGCACCTTGTTCGGCGCGCGCCGCGGCGGAGCCGCTTTGGATTTCAACGGCGGAGCCGCTTTGGATTTCAGCGGCGGAGCTGCTCTGAACTTTTGGGGCGGGGCAGCCTTGGGCTTTGCCTTTTCACGCGTCTTCGCCTTGCGGGGTTTTGCCGTCTTTGCCGTCTTGCGCGCTTTGCGTGGTGCGGCGCTTTTGCGCGTCTTGGTTGGTCTACGCTTTGCCATCGTTCCTGTCGCCAAATGCCGGAAAGCGCGGAACGCTAAAGAACTCGCATTAACCCGGCAAGCGGCAGCAGATGGACGAATGGGGCGGGCATTGCTAGAAGGCCCGGCAAATTGGCGGGATCATTCATGTCTGGCATGTCGGGTCACACCGAAGCCGTCTCGCGCGGCGGACCGTTGCGCGGGCTGTATTTCTGGCTGATGCGCCATGCCGAAGGCCGCCATGCCTGGACGATACTGGCCGTGGTTTCGTTCGCCGAAGCCTCGTTCTTCCCCATTCCGCCCGATGTGATGCTGGTTCCCATGGCGCTGGCAGATCGCAGCCGCGCGCTGATGCTTGCGGGTTGGTGCATGTTGTGGTCGGTGCTGGGCGGCCTTCTGGGCTATGCCATCGGCGCGCTGCTCTATGATTCCGTCGGCCATTGGCTGATCTCGGCCTATGGCTATGGCAGCGATCTCGAAGCCTTCCGCGCAATGTATGCGAAATATGGCGCGTGGATCATCCTCATCAAGGGCGCGACCCCCATTCCCTACAAGCTGGTGACCATCGCGTCGGGCTTTGCCGGCTACAATCTCTTTTTGTTCGTGGTGCTGTCGGCGATCACGCGCGGGCTTCGTTTCGGGATCGTCGCGGGCCTTATCGCCTATTTCGGGGAACCCATCCGGAATTTCATCGAAAAACGGCTCGAATATGTCATGATCGGCTTCCTGGCGATCCTTGTCGCCGGATTCCTGGTGGCGCGTTACATCGTCTGAAGAAGGCGTGGGAAAACATATTTATCCGGTCGCGGCGATTCTGCTGGCGACACTCATCTTCCTCACCGGCAACGGTCTGCTAGGCACGGTCACACCCGTGCGCGCCCATCTCGAAGGTTTCAGCGATCTCGCCATCGGCTTCATGGGCTCGGCCTATTATGCGGGGTTCTTCGCGGGCTGTTTTGCCGGCCCGCGCCTGCTTGCCCGCGTCGGCCACAGCCGCACCTTTGCGGTGGCCGCAGGCCTCGCCGCCGCAACCGCCGTCACCCAGCCCCTCATCGTGAACGAAGTGGTGTGGACGCTGATCCGCGCCACCATCGGCTTCTCGGCCGCCAATCTCTACATGGTGATCGAAAGCTGGCTCAACGATCGCGCCACCAATGAAACGCGCGGCCGCATCTTCTCATCCTATCTCACGGTCAATTATACCGGGCTCATCATCGGCCAGGCGTTGCTGATCGCGGGCGGCGCCAAAAGCTTCTCCCTGTTCAATCTCTCCGCGGTTTTCTATGCGCTCTGCCTCATTCCGATGGGCCTCACGCGCCTGCCGCAACCCGCGCCCACGCCGGTGCCGAAGCTGCGCCCTGCGCGTCTCTTTGCGGTCGCACCCGTGGGCGTGATGGGTTGCATCGCGGTGGGATTGGCCAATGGCGCCGTGTGGACGCTGGCGCCAGTCTATGCGCAAGACCACGATTTCAATCGCGGATTGCTGGCCGCTTTCATGTGCGCTTTCGCGTTGGGCGGCGCGCTGGTGCAGGTGCCTGTCGGCCGCCTGTCGGATCACATGGACCGGCGCATTGTCATCGTGGTGGTGGCGCTGCTTGCGGCCGCGGCAGGGCTTTTGCTGGGGTATTTCGGCGGAACCCATGTCACGCGCACATTGGTGCTGGTGACGATTTTCGGCATGACCGCGTTGCCCTGTTATGGTCTCGCCGTCGCCCACACCAATGATCGCCTGCCGCGCGATGCTTTCGTGGAAGCATCCGCGACGCTTCTGCTGGTGAATTCGCTGGCGTCGGTCGCGGGGCCCGTGCTTGCCGCACTCGTCACCGCGCGCGCGGGCACGCAGGCGCTGTTCTACTACACCGCGACGATCCACATCGCCTTTGCGCTCTACACGCTCTATCGCATCCGCAGGATGGAGCCCGCGACCGATGAACATCGCGATCTGTTCACGCCGATGCCGCAGCAGGCATCGCCCACCGCCCTGGAACTCGATCCGCGCAGCCCCGAAACGCCGGAAGACGCCGCACCCGTCTGATTATGATTCTTCGCCGGCGTCTGCGGTGTGATCGGCTTGCGCGATCCCGTCGTCGACAGGCTTCAGCGTGCCGCCAGCCTTGGCCGCTTTCTTGGCCAGGCGTTCGTGGCGCTGGCTGACACGCGTCACCGCAAGGTCCAGTTCCAGCTGCGAGCAAAGCCCCAGGGTCACCGGATCGACTGCCTTGATGTTCGGCGCGTTCCAATGCGAACGCTCGCGGATTTTCTGGATGGTCGCCTTGGTGGTGCCGATCAGCTTGATGATGTCGGGATCGGTGAATTCGGGGTGGTTGCGCAGGATCCAGTAAACCGCATCCGGCTTGTCCTGCCGCTTCGACACCGGCGTATAGCGCGGCGACTTTTTCAGCTTCACGGGCGGAATCTTGTATTTCGGCGGCGCCATTTTGAGGCGCAGCTTGGAATTCTTCTCGGCCGCCTCGATCTGCTCACGGGTGAGCTGACCGGACGCCACCGGATCCTGGCCCTTGATGCCCTTGGCCACATCCTCGTCGGCGATGCCCTTCACTTCGAGCGGGTGCAGGCCGCAGAAATCGGCGATCTGCTCGAAGGAGAGCGAGGTGTTGTCGACCAGCCATACGGCGGTCGCCTTGGGCATAAGCGGTTTTTCGGCCATAGCTTTTTCCTTTCCCGGGCAGGGCCTTCGGGCCCCGTCCCTTCGCTCGAACCATCCAATTGTCGAGGAAGGCGGGTCTTTTAGCCGTCCGGGGGCTTCTTGGCTAGGGTGTCAGCAAGAGCTTGCCGATATGGGTGCCCCCGGCGATCCGGGCGTGCGCCGCACCCGCCTCGGCCAGCGGGAACACCTGGTCCACCACCGGCCTGATCTTGCCCGCCTCGATCAGCGGCCAGACCTCGCGGCGCACCGCATCGCGGATGGCGCCCTTTTCCGCGTTGGAGCGGGCCCGCAAGGTGGTTGCCATGAAGCTCAGCCGCTTCATCAGCATGGAGGCGAAATTCACTTCCGCCACCATGCCCTTCTGGAACGCGATGTTGACGATGCGCCCCCAGATGGCGGCGGCGCGAAAATTCTTCTCGATATAATCGCCCCCCACCATGTCGAGGATCACATCCACACCTTTTCCATCCGTCGCGGATTTGATGACGTCGACGAAATCTTCCTCGCGATAATTGATCGCGCGCACGGCACCCAGCTTTTCGCAGGCCGCGCATTTCTCCTTGCTGCCCGCCGTGGCGAACACCTTGTGGCCGCGTGCCGCGCAAAGCTGGATGGCCGCGGTTCCAATTCCGCTCGATCCGCCATGGATCAAAACGCTCTCGCCGGCTTTGAGCCGGGCCGCATCCATCAGGTTTGTCCACACGGTGAAATGCACTTCCGGCAACGCGGCCGCATCCACCAGCGAAACATCTTTCGGCACCGGCAAAACGCAAAGCTGCGACACCGCCACATATTCGGCATACCCGCCGCCGCCCAGCAGCGCGCAAACCCGATCGCCCACGTTCCATTCCGAAACATTGGTTCCCACATCCGCAATCACGCCGGAGACTTCGAGCCCCAGCGTGTCGGGCGCGCCGGGCGGCGGCGGATAGCCGCCTCTGGTCTGGATCAGATCGGCATGGTTCACGCCGGCGGCGGCAACCTTGATGAGCACTTCACCTTCGCGGGGTGCGGGCTTTTCGATCTCCCCCAACGCCAGCTTGATGTCCGAACCCTCGCGTTGAACCTGGATGGCCTTCATGTCTGATCCCATTTCGCTATTGCAACCGTCCCACACTGTAACAGAGACTGACACAGCCTCCAGAGGGCTGCCGCCATGGACCCCGAAGAACTCCTGCCGAAGAAGAAACTGGCCGATATCGTTTTGGGCCAGGATTTATCGCATTTCTCCGAACATGAACTGGCCGGGCGCATTACCGCCCTCGAAGGCGAGATCGCGCGCGCCCGCGAGGCAATTGCCGCTCGCAAGCACACGAAATCCGCGGCAGACGCATTCTTCAAACGTTAAAGGCGTTTACGCTCGCAATTCATCGTTAAAGCGAACGAAGGCAGACGTTAGCCATTATCGAAGAAGATGTGCGCTTTTCGGTGCGCGCCGGTCATTCGGGCTTCTCGGATGCGCAAGGGCTTGGTAGCTTCCGCCCGCATTGATCGCCGGGGAAAATGCCGATGACGACGGCTGAACTGGAAAACAAAATCGCGGACACGCTCGAGCTGCGTGAATTCGCGGGCTCCGCGATGTTCGATCGCACCTTCGATGAAGGCATGGCGCTGGTGGAAGAAACCGCGCGCTATCTCGATGGCCGTGGCCGCCAGGAATCGCGTGATCTGCCGCGCAAGGCCGCCATGCTTTACGCGGGCGAAAGCATGCGCGTCACCACGCGGCTGATGCAGGCCGCAAGCTGGCTTCTGGTGCAGCGCGCCGTCCATGAAGGCGAGATGAGCGCCGAAGATGCGCAAGGCGATCGTTACCGCCTCGGTTCCAAGGAAATCTGTTTCGGTGGCCGCGAAGAAGGCACCGAACTTCTGCCGTCCACGCTGCGCGATCTCCTCGAACGCAGCGACAATCTCTATCGCCGCATCGCGCGGCTGGATGATGAGCTGTTCGGCGAGCTTCCGCCCAAACAGGGCGTGCAGGCCCATTTCAACATGCTGGAACAGGCCTTCGGCGAAGGCGCGGCTTAACAGCCACAACCGCACGAATTCAAAATGGCCCGCGCGAGCGGGCCATTGGCGTTTTTGGAATAGCCGAAACTTATTTCTTCACGAATTCCGCGAAGCGCTTGTTGAAGCGCGTCAGGCGGCCACCGCGGTCGAGCAGCTGCTGCTGGCCGCCGGTCCAGGCCGGGTGCGTGGTGGGGTCGATATCCAGCGTAAGCTTCTGGCCGGCCTCACCCCAGGTCGTGCGGGTGCGGTAGGTGGTTCCGTCGTTTAATGCGACGTCCACAAAATGATAGTCGGGGTGAATGCCCTTTTTCATCGGCCAGGCCCTTTAATTCGGAAGGAGGGGGCTTATAGGGGATCATTCCGGGGCTGGCAACAAGGGCGCGCGGCGATGGGTCCGGGTTCGCGAAACCCCACCTTTTTCCTATATAGGGTTCGGCCAGAGTAGAGGCAGATGCCCGAATCCAGCGCAGATTTTGCCGCCAAGGTGGCGCACACGGCGGCGGGCCGCGAAAAAGCCCGGTCCCTTGAACCGTTGTGGCGGCTTGGCCCGTTCCTGCGGCCATACCGCACCCGCATCGTGATCGCAGGGATCGCGCTCATTTGCTCGTCGGCGGCCAGCCTCGTCGTGCCGGTGGCCGTGCGGCGGGTGATGGATCATGGCTTCGATGAAAAATATGCCGCGCAAATCGGCCAGTACTTCATGGCGCTGATCGCGGTCGCCGCCATCCTGGGCATCGCCACCGCCACCCGGTTCTATTTCGTGACCTGGCTTGGCGAACGTGTGATCGCCGATATCCGCAAGGCCGTCTTCAACCATGTCCTGTCGCTGACGCCTGCCTTCTTCGAAATCACGCGCACGGGCGAAGTGCTCTCCCGCCTCACCGCCGACACCACGCTCATTCAAACCGTGATCGGCTCCTCGGCGTCGGTTGCGATGCGCAACCTGGTCATGCTGACGGGCGGTCTTGTTCTGCTGTTTTTCACCAGCCTGAAGCTTTCCATCCTCGTGCTGGCGGCCGTCGCTCTCATCATGGTGCCGCTGATCGGGTTCGGCCGCTGGGTGCGCACGCTGTCCCGCAAAAGTCAGGATCGCGTGGCCGATACCAGCGCGCGCGCGAGCGAAACCCTCAATGCCGTGCAGACAGTACAGGCCTTCACCCACGAAAACGAAGATCGCAGATTGTTCGGCGCCAATGTCGAAACA
>BFBZ01002474.1_pt1 | contig 10025 bp, 8 predicted proteins | sample 1888401 | NCBI WGS metagenome assembly BFBZ01 (sample SAMD00112614, study PRJDB3348) | symbiont metagenome | host: Chara braunii | reverse complement strand
AACACCGGCCGCAGCAGGGCGTGGTGCATCACGAAAATAGCGCCTTCCCTGATGTCCTGCATCGGATGACGCCGCGGTGCGGGGGCGCGCGCCGGCTCGTAGAGCCCGGCCAGCAGCACGACCGCGATCGCCGACAGTGCAGCGGCGAAGCCGAATGCCGGCGCGGCGCCGACCCAGCCGACCAGCACGCCGCCGAGTGCGGGTCCGCTGGCGAAGGCGATGGTGCGCGCGAGCTCTATGCGTGCATTGGCCGCCGGCAATTGCTGTGCCGTCACCAGCGACGGGACCAGCGCGGGGGCGGCGACGCTGTAGGCAACCGTGCCGCACACCGCGGTGAAACCGAGTAGCGCGAGCAGCGGCAGCGTCATCGCGCCGAACCAGAGCAGCAACAGGATCGCGGCAAGCGCTGCCGCGCGCAACGCTTCGGAGCTCGCCATCACCCAGCGTCGCGACACGCGGTCCGCCAGCAGGCCGGCGGGAATCGCAAACAGGATGAAGGGCAGCGTGAGTGCGGTTTGCAACAGGCCGGTCTGCCCTTCGCCGACGCCGAGCACCAGCACGGCGACGATGGGTGCGGCCGCAAGCGCGATCTGCTCGGCCGATTGCGCGGCGAGGTTGGACCAGGCCAGGCGATTGAAGGTGGCCGGCAGGCGAGACGTATCGGCGGACATGGCAGAATCCTTGTCAATTCGATTTGTCCATAGTGTGTGGTTGGAAGACGTCCGATCCCACCCGTTTCCCGACAACGCAAAAACAAAGGCCCGCCGGAAACGGCGGGCCTTGTCGGTAACGTCAAACACGATCGCGTTATTGCGGCGTCGGCGCGAGCTGTCCGGTGATGGTGCCGACCAGTGTCGCGGGCCGGCTGTCGTCGCCGGTTGTTGGCTCCGCGGCGGCTTCGGCCTTGCGCTGCGCCAGCGCGCTGGTCAGGCTGGTAAGCGCATCGGGCCCGGCCGGGAAGCCTGCTTCCGAGAGGATCTTGTCGATCATCGGCTTGAACGCCGAGACCGACAGCAACTGCGCGGCGAGGCCGTCGCCAAGCCCGAGACCGCCATTGCCGTTGGCATGGCCGTTGGCACCGCCGCGGCCAAGCATGCTGCCGGTGTCGAAGATCCGGATGTCGGAGATCTTCTCGATCGGCTTCACCGCCTCGGCGAGCGCGCTCGGGATCACGTTGATGCGGGCGASGTTGAGRTCGTAKKCGATCATSKCGGYGCTGAGCTTGTTGCGCGCCTCCGCCTTCATSGTCGCSACYTCCGCCTCGGCYTGRCCGAGCGCCTTGACRCCGGCCGCGCGGGTGGTGGCGGCMGCCGCGTCGGCCTTGGCGAGCACGTTGGTGGCTTCCGCYTTGTTGGCGGCGGCCTGGCGTTCGGCYTCGGCCATSACCGTGATCGGCATSGCRTYGGTYTCGGCMRCCTTGCGCGCSGCGATCACGTTGATGATCTTGTCGCGYTCGGCGAYCTCGGTGGCGCGYGCGGTSGTGACCTTTTCCTCGGCSGCGATCGCRACYGCSCGCGCGGTCTCGGCGAYGGTCTGKGCTTCCGACTGMTCCTTGYTCTTGKYGGCRACSRCGATSGCGSYYTCCTGCGCSACGATCTGSAGRTCGCGYTCCATCTCGGTGKTGCGGCGCTTGACCGCGAGATCGGCCTCGATCTTGCGGGTGTCGCGGGCCTGGTTGGCCTCSGTCTGCTTGTTGGCRACCGCGAGCTCCTGCTGRATGCGGTATTCGGCYTCGTTCTGCAACGCGGTCTGTTCGACCTGCGCYGTCTGCGCGCGCATCGCSGCGGTCTTGTTGGCRATGTCGCGCTGCTGGGCSAGYTCGGCCTCGCGCTTGGTGCTYTCGATSGTCAGCGTGGTCTGCCGCGCCACCAGGTCCTGCTGRGCGATATTGACCTCGGTGGTGCGGACGATCTGGTTGCGCTCCTGTTCRCGGTCCTTGGTGATCTTGGTCAGCGTGGTGAGRCCRTGCGCGTCGAAGAARTTGCTCGGGTTGAAATGCTTGATGTCGCTCTGGTCRAGCCGGGTCAGSGACACCGATTCMAGCTCGAGGCCGTTGTTCTGGATGTCGGCGCCGACCGCGTCCTGCACSGCCTTGACGAARGTCGCSCGCTGCTCCTGCAATTCCTCMAGGTTCATGGTCGCGGCRACCGAGCGCAGGCCGTCGACGAACTTGGCTTCSACCAGYTCGCGCAGCTCGGCGGCGTCGTTGGTGCGGTTGCCGAGSGTCTGCGCGGCCAGCGCGATCGASGACGAGTCGGGTTTGACGCGCAGRTAGAACTCGGCGCCGATGTCGACGCGCATGCGGTCCTTGGTGATCAGCGAGTCCGGACCGCCGCGCGCGACCTCGAGCCGCAASGTCTTCARRTTCACYGCGGCGGTGGARTGGAAGATCGGCAGCACCAGYGAGCCGCCGTCRAGCACCACCTTCTGGCCRCCGAGGCCGGTGCGGACRTAGGCCTCRTCGCGCGTCGAGCGCTTGTAGAGYTTTGCRAAGAGMAGACCGATAACGAGAATGGCRATGACGCCAATGGCGACGGGTACAGCAAGTTCCCACATGTGTTATGCCCTGTTGGAAGAGTGTCGTTGTTCGACGAGRTCGGMGGGAGCGGCAATYGCGATGAAGCTYTTGGCRTCGCGATCGACCAGCAGCACGCTGGCGCCGACCGGYARTGCCTCSGACTCCGYGCTGGCRCGYGCCGASACGGTATGCCARTTGCCGAAGACATCCTTGAGACGGACCCTGCCGGGCARGCCCTGATCGAGCGGGCCGACCGACACGGTTGCGACCTTGCCRACAAAGTCGCTGTCGCTGACMGCATARCTCTCGTCGCGCGGAATGATGCGGGCGAGGCCGCGGCTGGTGTTTCTGAYCACSGGGATGCTGCCCGCGGCGGCAACCASTGCGGCAATCGGGGCCGGGATCGCRGCGCCTGCRGCATGCGCCAGGCCCTGAAGCAGGAAGCCTCCGATCGAGAATATGCCGAGTAYCAGRATGATCAGGATCAGGAGGGGAAGYCGCCCGGCGTTGATCCAGAGAAACAGGCCACYGAGAGCRTTGTGGCTCTCGGCCTCGACCGCGAAATCCTTGCCGATGAGTTCGCTGATCGAAAGTCCGACCATGGTGGTCAGCAGCTCGATGCCGCCAAGTGCCACCATGATCGCAGCCGCGACCGCGAAGGGCCGCACGTCCGGGGCGAGCAGGATGTCGCCAACTGCACTCATTTKTCTGACTTGATCCTTTCAAGCCGCGCCGCGATTTCCTTTTCGCGGTGCAGGCGATCGAGTTCGTCAAGYTCCTTGTCGCCGAGCACGCTGGAAGCGGGAACACCGGTGACCCGGGCGATCGCTGCCATGGCGCGTTCAGCACTCAATGTATTGGTCGTCGATGSSCCCCGGCTGGTTTCGTCCYTGGCTTCRCGCAGCAGGCTTTGTTCGAGATCGGTTAATCKAKTCTCTGCTTCACGCCGCGCSCCGAGCATGGCCTGYAGCGCCTTGGTCTGCTCATCGATYTSGAGCTCGATGAAATCCATCGCGCGYTCCAGCGCGATCACCTGCGACTCCAGATCAATYTGCCGTGCGACGCCGGCGCGCGCGAGATCCTCGCGATTTTCCGCAAGTGCGAGACGAATCTTCTCGTTCAGGCYRGCCGTTTCGGTATCCAGTTCYTCGCGYCGCYTCTTCARRCGGAATTCTTCSGCGCGCGACTTGCCGAGSGCRTAGCGCGCYTCGTCGGCGCCGGCGTCGATCTCGCGGATCGCCTGCTTGACCAGCGCGACCTTGTTGTTGTTCTCGACATTGTCGATGGTCTGGCTCGCGATGGCGGCAAGAAGCCGGCCCATGCGCGCAAGGATGCCTTCGTGAAGCATGGTCTTCTCCTCCGGTGGTGCTGATTTGGATTTGACGGCGATGTGGATTTCGTAGCCGCGGCCATCCGAGATCAAATGCGCCGGGAAGGGGCTTTCCCAGCCCGAGACATATCCCGGCACGTCGAACGGCACCAAGACGCGTCCGCTGACAGTGCTAATGGTCAGTGAAGTTGGGCCCTTGATCGCGAACAACTTGTCGTCGAGCGGTATCCGGCGGACGGCAGTGTCCGCGATGTAGCTGGCGCGGTCGCGCAGGCCGAGTGTCACGAGCCGCGCGGGCAGGCCGGTCTCCTTGCGGATCGTCTCGTAGGCTTGGGCGTGCAACGAGACCAGATTGGCGCCGACCGGCGCGACCTCGGCGAGGATCGCCATCATCCGGTCATAGGCCGCAAAGGTCGCCTCGATGGCCTCGATGCCCGACGGGTCGGGGGCGAGGGCGTAGCGCAGCGTTGCGGTCGGCGTCTCGACGGGCAGCTTGATCATGTTTCTAACGTAAAGCACTTCCTCAGTACTTTACAAGCTGCTCTCCCGGTATCATTTTCGTGAGCCCAGATGCAGTTGCAAGTGAGTTGCAATAACGGGTGACTTGGGCCATCTTGGCAAGATGGATGCCCGGACTCCTGAAATGCCTTCCGTTTCCCTTCCGAATGCCACGTCAGGCGGCTGGCGGGGTGATTCCGGGCATGCCCGCAGCCTGCCGGAGGTGAACGCTACCGTCGCGGTACCGACCTCGGGTGTGTGGTGGCGCCGGCTGCTGGCCTTTGCTGGCCCGGGCTATCTGGTCTCGGTCGGCTACATGGACCCGGGCAACTGGGCCACCGATCTCGCCGGTGGATCGAAGTTTGGCTACACGCTGCTGTCGGTCATCCTGCTCTCCAATCTGATGGCGATCCTGTTGCAGGCGCTTTCGGCGCGGCTCGGTATCGCCACCGATCGCGACCTCGCGCAGGCCTGCCGTGCGACCTATTCGCGACCGGTGAACTTGCTGCTGTGGCTGGCCTGCGAGGCCGCGATCATCGCCTGCGACCTYGCCGAGGTGATCGGCACCGCGATCGCGCTGAAACTGCTGTTCGGCATTCCCCTGATCGGCGGTGCGCTGCTTGCGGCGCTCGACGCGTTCCTGCTGCTGCTCCTGATGAACCGCGGCTTCCGCTTCCTCGAGGCCTTCGTGATCGCGCTGCTGATCGTGATCGCGGTCTGCTTCGCGGTGCAGATCGCCGCTGCCGCGCCGCCGATCGCCGGCGTGCTTGGCGGCTTCATGCCGTCGCGCGAGATCGTCACCAACCCGGAGATGCTCTACATCGCGATCGGCATCATCGGCGCCACCGTGATGCCGCATAACCTCTATCTGCATTCATCGATCGTGCAGACCCGCGCCTATCCGCGCACCGAGGACGGCCGGCGCGACGCGATCAAATGGGCGACCACGGATTCCACCATCGCGCTGATGCTGGCGCTGTTCGTCAACGCCGCGATCCTGGTGCTGGCGGCCGCGACCTTCCACAAGAGCGGCCATTCCGATGTCGCCGAGATCGACCAGGCCTTCGAGCTGCTGTCGCCACTGCTCGGGCTCGGCATCGCCTCGACGCTGTTCGCCGTGGCGCTGCTGGCGTCGGGCCTCAATTCCACGGTGACGGCGACGCTGGCCGGCCAGATCGTGATGCAGGGCTTCCTCGACCTCAAGCTGCCGGACTGGCTGCAACGGCTGGTGACCCGCGGCATCGCGATCATCCCGGTCATCGTGGTTGCCGCGCTCTATGGCGAGAGCGGCACCGCGCAGCTTCTGGTGTTCAGCCAGGTCGTGCTGTCGATGCAGCTGCCGTTCGCGGTGATCCCGCTGGTGCGCTTCGTGTCCGACAAGCGCAAGATGGGCGCGTTCGCGATCTCGATGCCGGTTGCGGTGGCGGCATGGATCGTCGCCGGGCTGATCGTGATCCTGAACGTGAAGCTGCTTTACGATACGCTGCTCGGGACCTAGCTGAGGGCTAGTCCTGCGGTTCTGCCAGCCCTTCGCCAGTGGCGTCGACACGCAGCCAGCCCGATGGGGCGAGCCGCTGTTGCGGCAGGAAGCGGCCCTTGTAGTCCATCTTCTTGGAGCCCTCGATCCAGTAGCCGAGATAGACGTAAGGAAGGCCCTGCCGGCGGGCGCGGGCGATGTGATCGAGGATCATGAAGGTGCCGAGCGAGCGGCTTTCCAGCCCCGGCTCGAAGAACGAATAGACCATCGACAGCCCGTCGCTGAGCACGTCGGTCAGCGCCACTGCCATCAGCTCGTCGCCGCGGCCGGTGATGGCGCTGTCGGCATTGCGTTTGCGGTACTCGATGATCCGGGTCTCGACATGGCTGTCCTCGACCATCATCGCGTAGTCCAGCACCGTCATGTCGGCCATGCCGCCGTTGCGATGGCGGCGGTCGAGATAGGCCCGGAACACCGAATACTGCTCCGAGGTCGGCACCGCCGTGCGCTGCTCGCCGATAATATCGGCGTTGCGGGCCAGCACCTTGCGGAAGTTACGGGAGGGGCGGAATTCGTTGGCGACCACCCGGACCGAGACGCAGGCCCGGCACTGGTCGCAGGCCGGGCGGTAGGCGATCGACTGGCTGCGGCGGAAGCCGCCATGGGTCAGCAAGTCGTTGAGGTCGCCCGCTTTGTCGCCGACCAGATGCGTGAAAACCTTCCGCTCGTGTCGGCCCGGCAAGTACGGGCAGGGCGAGGGCGCCGTCAGATAGAACTGGGGGGTATCACGCGAGTGCTGGGTCACGTCAGATCGTCGGGCTCCACAACTAGACAGGCAGCCAAGCTAGCATCGCCCCCCGGAGGCTAACGGTCAATTGGTTTAGGCGGGCCTAATAGGCCCGCGCCGCCGGGGATATCTGGGTCCGGACCGAGCTGTTGATAACAACGGTTCCGAGGATGATGTCGTGCAGCAGCCGGCGACGGCCGTTGACCAGCCCGATCAGGAGCACCAATGGCGACAGGAACGAGACCGTTGCCCAGAACAGCACCGCATGGATGGCGCCGAGCACGAAATAGCCRCGCGCGCCGTACCAGGTGCGCAGTTCCAGATCCATCACGCGCATGCCGATGGTGGCCGAATGCTGGCCGCCGATCGAAGCGCCGTAGTAGACGATGGCCCAGACGATCGATGCCGGCGACACCAGCCAGAACAGCGCCCAGCCGAGGCCGAGCGTGACGATGCCGAACACCGCGATGAAGATCACGGCGAGGATCACCGGCACCGACAGCACGACAAGGTCGATCAGGAATGCGAAGACGCGCCGGGTCAGCACGCCGCGGAACAGATCCGGCTGCATCAGCGGATCGAACGCATGCGGAGGAACGCCGCCGTCATTGCGCCAGGCATCATTGCGCCAGTTGCCGCCGTCATTGCCGTAGGACATGACCAACCTCCGATGAAAGTCCCGCGCAGGACATGGGAACAGGAGGCTCGCCTGCCAAGTCCGGGCGAACATTAACTAGCGGAAATATTCCGGCGATTCGGCGGCCGGCCTGTGCCGGGTTTGCGGGCAGGGCTTTGGCACAGCAAACCAATGTTGCTGCGCTGGAGAGTCGGTTTCGCTCAGCTCTCCGCCTTGATCTTCTCGGCGGCCTGTGGGGCGAAATAGGTCAGGATGCCGTCGGCGCCGGCGCGCTTGAAGCCGACCAAGCTTTCCATCATCGCGCGCTCGCCGTCGATCCAGCCATTGGCGGCGGCGCCCGCGATCATCGCGTATTCGCCGGACACCTGGTASACGAAGGTCGGCATCGCGAAATGCTCCTTCACGCGGCGGACGATGTCGAGATAGGGCATGCCCGGCTTCACCATCACCATGTCGGCGCCCTCGGCGATGTCGAGTTCGACCTCGCGCAACGCCTCGTCGGAATTGGCGCTGTCCATCTGRTAGGTGCGCTTGTCGCCGGTCAGCGTCTTGGCCGAGCCGATCGCGTCGCGGAACGGGCCGTAGAACGCGGAAGCGTATTTCGCGGCATAGGACATGATCTGGACGTCGCCGAAACCGTTGTCGTCGAGCGCCTCGCGGATCGCGCCGACGCGGCCATCCATCATATCGGACGGCGCGATCACGTCGCAGCCGGCCTCGGCCTGGGTCAGCGCCTGCTTCACCAGCACCGCCACCGTCTCGTCGTTGAGGATGCGGCCGTCCTCGATCAGCCCGTCATGGCCGTGGCTGGTGAAGGGGTCGAGCGCGACGTCGCAGAGCACGCCGATCTCGGGAAACTCCTTCTTGATCGCGCGCACCGCCTGGCAGACCAGGTTGTCGGGATTGAGCGCTTCGGAGCCTTGTTCGTCGCGCAGCGCCGGCTCGGTGAAGGGGAACAGCGCGATGCAGGGGATGTTCAGCTTCGCGGCGCGCTCGGCATCGCGCACGATCTGGTCGACGGTGAGCCGATCCACGCCCGGCATCGAGGCCACCGGCGTGCGGGTGTTGTGGCCGTCGACCACGAACATCGGCCAGATCAGGTCGTTGGTGGTCAGCACGTTCTCACGCACCAGGCGGCGCGCCCATTCCGACTTGCGATTGCGGCGCATCCGGATCGTGAGGTCGAGCGAGGGGGAGGCGAGGGCCTCGGTCTGGCGCCGCGGCGTATCGCGCAGTTCGATCGGGCGGCCGAATTTGATCGCCATGACTTCCTCTCCTCGGGGACGGCTGGTCTGGACCTGATATAAGTCCAGTTCTAGCACCTCGCAGGGACGCCGTCATTGCGCCCGTCGCGCCCTTGATTTGCTGCAACGGCAATTGATTTTACCGCCTTGGCGGGCCAAGACTGCGGCCATGAACCCAAGCTTGCAGCCGTTGCGCGGCGATTCGGATGTCTGACACCTCTGCACGCGATCAGGCGCGCGACAGCGCCATCTCGGTCAGCGCGATCTCGTCCGACCGGATCGAACCGGACGAGAATGTCTGGACGCGCCGTCTCGTCATCTTCCTGCGCATCATGGCCGTCGTGTCGGTCGCCAAGGGCCTCTATCACTGGGCCCAGGTGACGGGCTTCGTCGGCGGCGAGGAGGAGGCCTTCGAGAACCAGTCGATGGCCTGGCAGACCGCGACGGTCTATTTCGCGGTCATCGAACTCGTCGCCGCGGTCGGGCTCTGGCTCGCAACGCCCTGGGGCGCCGTGGTGTGGCTGACCACCGTGGTGTCGATGGCGGTCATCGAGCTGATGTTTCCGAGCATCTATGGCGGCAGCCTCACCGTGGTCGGGCTCGAGGCCTTGATGCTCGCGGCTTACCTCGCGCTGGCCTGGATGTCGGCGCGCGAACGTCCCCCATAGCATCGCGTGCAATGCTCGCCCGATGCACTGTTGCATCGCAGCGACAGCACGACGAATAGCGGGTTGCTGCTGCCAATATAGGGTGGTCGTGCGCGCAACGAGAAGACAGCGCTGCTGGTTCTGCTACGTGGATGCCCATGGATCGCATCCCTTCGAGGCGCCCCGCCACGGGCGCGCCTCTGCGGGACCTGCCGTCGGGACCCATTTTCTCCGGATCTCGGCGCATGCGCCGGCCGGCTTTGCGCTGGCCGACGGCGGAGCCGGTCCATGAGGCGGTCGCGAATGAGGGCCGCCACGCCCATCGCGTGTAGATCCCGCGCTGTCATCCCGAAAAATTTTCGGACAATTCTCCGGTAACCGATCAGTCACCAGTAAGGGTTCCCTCACACCCGTTACGCCACCGTTTCGAATTCGAACGAAGCTGTTTCCGAATGTGACAGGGGTGGCAGACGAAGCGTGAACAGCGGCCCCGCACCGTCAATGAAAAGTTGCGAAAAGCCCTTGATCCATGGGCTTAATCCACGATTCACTGTCTTAAATTCATGATCTCTTTATTCTCTTATTTAAGCGGATATTCAAACGGCCCCCTTACGTTGGACCTATCAGGCGGGACACAAGTTTCGTCGAATAAAGTCGATAAAAACGACAAACAGGGGAAGTGTCATGATGAAAGCCGTTGCGACAACGGCGGCGGAYGCCGCYGATCGCGCTGCCGGTCAAGCTCCGGTGCAGCCGCTCTATCTCGAAGCCCTGACTTTGGTGGAGCGGCTGCATCGCCGGCTCCTCGACGTCATCAAGGACGAGTTCGATCGTCGTGGCCGCGCCGACATCAATTCGGTGCAGGCGCTGCTCCTGTACAACATCGG
>BFBZ01002471.1_pt1 | contig 10033 bp, 6 predicted proteins | sample 1888401 | NCBI WGS metagenome assembly BFBZ01 (sample SAMD00112614, study PRJDB3348) | symbiont metagenome | host: Chara braunii | reverse complement strand
CCGCGCGCGCCAGAGGAGATGTTCTCCTAGGCCTACCGCCGATAGATGGCTCAAGTGATGCCCTGGCTTTGGCGGCCCACGCGGACGCGGTGTTGATCGTGGCGCACGCCGGAAAAACAACGACGGACGAGGTCAGTGACGCATTGCAACAATTGCGGCGCTCTGGCGCCAATGTCATCGGTACTGTCATCGACCTGGCAAAGACCTGATGCGCAACACCCGATGGCAGAACGGCTACGGCAGATGGCGCCAAAGCCGGGTGGCTTCAACGGATCGGTTTAGAATGAGGGGTAGATAGGACAAAATGGAGATACCGCGAATTGCCGTCGTCATAACCTGCTGGAACTACGAGGCCTACGTGGCGAACGCAATCCGCAGCGTCGTCTCCCAGGGCTGCGAGGAGTGCGAGCTTGTCGTCGTCGACGATGGCTCTACGGATTCGTCGTGGGATGTCATCCAGCGTGAAGGTGTCACGGCTTACCGTATCGAAAATAGTGGGCAAAGAGCCGCCGGCTTCTACGGGCTCGAACGGACGCACGCACCCTTTATCCTGTTTCTCGACGCAGACGACGAGTTGGCTCCTGGCTCGCTTGCGACGATATTATCCAAGCTGGATAGTGACGTTGCCAAGCTTCAGTTCTCGTTGACGCGCATTGATCACCAAGGAAACGTCACCAGCAGCGGAACAACTCTGGAGGCTTTTCGCGACCGTCATACGATCAGGGATCGCGTGCTGCGCACGGGTGTCTACACCAGCCCTCCGACATCGGGCAATGTGTTCAGGCGCGACGTCTGTGAGTATCTTCGCGAAATGGACTATGATCGGGCGGTCGATGGCATAATTCTCTTCATCGCGCCCTTCATGGGAGATGTGGTGAGCCTTTCGGACAAACTGGGACGGTATCGCGTCCACGGCCGCAACATCTCCGGATTGGGTCGCCCGGTCGATCCGGTTTCACTTCGCGCAGAACTGCACCGTTTTGTATTGCGGATGGAGCATCTGCGCCAGATCTTGACGCAGTATGACCGGGCGGAAGATCTGGTTGCCCCCGAGAAAGCCTATTTCTATCTCGAACGCAGCTTCTATTTGGCGATTGCTGAGGGCCGACGGCCGTCCGCTTCAATCCTTCTGCCCCTGCTTGGGCAGCTCTGGCGAGAATATTATCCCGTGAAGACCAAGGTGACGATCACAGCGTTCTGCCTGCTGACCATGGTATTGCCAAACCGAAACGCCCGTCGCGGTCTTGCCTATCGGCTCAATGCCGGAAAGCGTTCCACAATCGGACTACTTCAGGCGTTGATATAAGGGCCCCAAGCCCGCCGTTACGGATCGTGTACGCTGCTATCGCCGATCGGCCAGCTCGAGGCGACCGCCTCCGGCAATCAAGCGGACACCGAGAACCAGGAGTGTCCCGACATAGGCTGCGGCGCCGGTTGTCGCGACAAAGGCAAGCTCCAATATGTGGTTCAACGACCTACCTGCCAATTGCTCTCGCAATATGACAACCCACGCCACCATCACCACGCCAGCAAGCACGATCTTCCAGAGATTCTTCAACTGTGCCGAAATCCCAAGTCCCAGCAGCACCCGTACCTCATTCAGATAGAAGGCAAACATGATTGCCGAGAGAACAACTCTCGCTACGCCGACACCGCTGACTGAAAAGAGATAAAAGCCAACGGAGATCAGCAATATCCGCAGGCATAGATCAATGGCGTTCAGCCTGAATAGAGTGCGAGGACGATCAAGGGCAAGGCTAGCGGAATACAAGGTCTGGAAATAGGGTATAGGGATCACCGCCAGTGACAGAATGCTGAGCAAAGGTGCTGCATCTTTCCATTTTGCTCCGAGCAACAGATCGGTCACAAGGTCGGCCGTCAAAGATATCCCGATGCAGGCCGGCACCGAGATCAGCATCGCGAAGCGGGCAGCCTTGAGAAAGGCCAGCCGCATGCGCTGCGGATCCGAGGTGATGAGCGAAAACGCCGCCATCACCGGCTGGAGTGCTGGCCCTATCAGGCTTTGCGTCGGCACTACGGATACGTCACTCGCAACAGCATAGCGACCAAGCGTGGTGCTATCGGTCGCGGCGCCAATCAGGAAGCGGTCGAATTGCCAGTTCAGCGCCGAGATCAGCTGCGCGGAACTGAACCAGCCGACGAAGCCGGCGAAATCGGATAGGCGTACCAGGGATAGGGCTGGTCTGTAGGGTGCCAGCATATAGGAGACCGCGACCGCCGCCATCGAATTGGTAACAAAATTGGCGGCAATCGCCCAATAGCTCCCCCCGGAAAATACCGTAATCATCGCAACGACGAAGGCGCATAGCTTGCCGCTAAATTCGAGAAGGAAAGTTTGCCGGAAACCCAGTTTCCGAACGAAATGCACCATGGCCGGACTGTAAAATCCCTTGATGATCGGCCCGACGGCAAGAACGGCTATCAGCGGAGTGAGCTGCGGATTGTGATTGAACATCGAGAAGGGCCAGGCGGCGATCATAACAATGACCGCAATCAGCCCGCTCCTTGAAATGCTCAGGGTAAAACCTGTGTCCAGATGACTCTTGTCGATCACGGTTAATCGGACCATCGCCTGGGTGACCGGTACTTCCAGCACCGTATCGACAACGACGACAAGCGACATCGCCAGGGCAGCCAGACCAAAATCCGCAGGTGTGAGGATACGAGCAAAGAACAGCAGCGTACAAAAGTCGATAAGGCGGCCTACAAATCGCGAAACGACAAGCCAACCTGCTCCCTTGAAGGCTTTGAGTGCAAGCATCTCGACTAGGACCCCACCCGTCGCCGGCACGTCTCATCGGCGAGCCGCGCAATCTTTCGGGCATCCAGTGAACGGCGCAATAGCGGTGCTCTCGCGGTTCTTCCAGCCTTCTTTGCCTGAATTTCGGGTCGATGGCCTGATGATCTTCGAGTTAGGCGGTGACCCATGCGCATCAAAACACTCATGAAGCTATCCTTGGCAAACTCAACTGTTCATCGATGCAGGCGCGCCGAAACTCCCCTCAGCACATGCGCCATTTCAAGTGCCGCCAGCAGCGGCGGTTTGAAACGTGGAAAATCACGCGCGATAGCACCCTCGCGCCATAGCTGCGATTTCACAGACTTCAGTTTCGTGGCAATGTCCGCCGCTTGCGGACGGTTGAGCACGTGCACCATGTCCGACCGTCCGAAATCCACGGAGCGAGCGCCGACGCCAAGTGCGATGATGTCGATCTTGCCCGGATTGGCGATGGCGCGTTTGAGCCGCAACCAGGCATGGTCGGCTTCGCGTAAAACCTGGGCACCGCTCATGACATGATCGATATATTGCAATGCCCCATGCAGAAGCGGATTTTCGGCGGAAGGATCGAGAGCGCCGAAGCGGATATCACCGCAATTCGCCACCACCGCGCCATCGTCGGTTTCGCTGAAGTAGCGGACTGACTGTACCGCCGGCTCGAACAAGCTCTCGATGATCTGCCAGTATCTTAGGACTGTTGTTTCCGGCTTGAGCGGATCGTATAGATTTTGCTCGACAACCAGACCGGCAACTCTTGGGAAATGATCCTCGCTTAGCCCTTTATAGTTGCAGCGGGCAAACTGGATAGTCTCGAACCGGCGATCGGGAAAGCCGACTGTCAACAAACGCTGGGTGCTGCCGTAAAGACCGGTATCGCAAAGCACAATACGCTTTGTGCCCGGCGATATTTCCTCGAGATGACGCGCAAACAATTCGTTCTGCTTGCGAATATCCTCAAACACCGACTGGCCGGCATCTGTATCCAGCAGCGAGAAAAAGCGCGTGGGATCGAAGGTTTGATGCCAGATATCCGGCAATTCGTAATTTTTTCCGCCGAGTGCCCGCGCAACATCCGCAAAACTGCCGCGCTCGAATTCGCGGCCAAGCTCGTCCAGTACCGCAGGACTTCTGGTGATGACCGCAGAACGCGCTGCGACTAAGCGTGAAATCATTAAATTTTCGCGTCTGACATCGAAGGGTAGACCAAGAGCGCGCAGCATTCGTTCAAATGCTTCCCTGATGCCGATCCCACCTCTTGCGCAGAAGAGCACTGTCGTGTCGCTGCTGCGTTTGGCTTGTTCCGCATAGAGCCAGATGTAGAGGCAGAACTCGGCAACGATCGGCCCAAAGACTTCGCGACCAAAGGATACCGTGTCGGTCGGCTCCAGAAGAAGATGTCCACGGCGCTCCGCATGCCGACGAATATGGCTGAACATACCAGCTTTGGCGCCGTCGACACGCGAGGTGTAGCGTTCAAGCAAGCTTTTCGGCATATGAAGCGTCTTGATCCCCATCCCGTCTGGCACCCGAAAGTCGGCTGCCTCATCGTCACCGATGTGCAGGAGGCTTGACGCAGAAATAGCCTCCGCCTTGAGCACCGCGGCAAAGAGGCCACCGAACCGTTTGCTTGTCTGAGCATCCGCGCTCGAGTAGATCCTGTCAATAAGCCCGGGACCGTGGAAGTGATTGATCAATTCTGCAAGCTGGCCTGTCGAAAGCGCCGTATCGCTCACAGCTATAACCTGCATTCCCGCCTGCCGTTGCTGCCTCAATAAGGTCGCAAGCGCCGCATTTGCCGATAGAGACGTTTTCTCGATCGCAAGTTCTATGGCGATACGCTCGTCGACCAGATCGTCCGGCAAACCAAGCATTTTTAGCTGCCAGCTGATAATATCCGTGAGACGCACCTCGCCGACACCCTCGCCAATATTCAGCGCGCGGTAGGCAAATTTCTGGGCAAGAAGGCGACATCTTACCAGCTCATCTATTCCGACGATCAGGCCCCGTTGTTTCAGGAGATGGACGAACTGTGCTTCGCCGGCAGCGATGCGCGAGCGTTGCGATTTTCCTCGCCGCAGAAGCAGCGTGTCGAATACATCGGTCGAAATCACCCTGATTTCGCCCATGCTGTTATCGAGATCGTCGAGGCTTGGCCGCAGCACGAAATACCCCCTCGGCGTTTACCGAAATATTCACAGTCTATAGGTTGTAATTTATTTCAGGACAAACAGGCTTCATCCGAGGGTTTTGCCCCTCTCCAACATTCATTGTAACTACATACACGGAGATATATCAAGTTAAATTAAATATAACTCAATATTTCACTCGAATTTTTGTTCCACCTTGCCAATTCTGACGTATCTATACACATTTTCTCGAAATAGATTGATGAAAAATCTCAATTAAACTTTCGTTGTACGTAATTTTAAATTACGCTCATAAAAACTCTGGAGCTGGGGACGACTCCATGGACAATGCAGACCATGTCACCGTTAGCGACGTCATTTCGCAAACTGAACAATTCGACGCCATAGTCCTTGGCGCGGGTATTTCAGGACTTGTGTCGGCATCCGTTCTTTTAAGGGACGGCCTGCGTCGGGTCCTGATCGTTGACGAGTATGACCACATCGGCGGCAATCATATCGATTGGTCATGCGGGGGCTACACGTTCGACATCGGCAGCCTGATATTTCAGGACGATTCTCCGCTGCTCGCTCACTTTCCGGAATTGTTGCCACTATACATCCCGATCGAACCAAGATGGGCGCGCCTCAATCCTCAGGGCATGATCACCACCTACCCCATCTCGGTCCGCGACGATGTCTTCGGAGCCGGAATAGCTGAGACCATCCGGATATTCGCTTCAGTCATCTATGCCCGGCTTTTTCAACGAAACATGCGCAATGCGAGGGAATTTGCACGCTACTGGATAGGTAGCCGTCTCTTGTATCGATCCGGCCTTGAATCCTACATGAAGCGCTTCTACGGGATCGCAACGGACGGCATAGACATCGATCTCGCGCGTAAGCGAATGCTCTGGATCAGTGAGCACGCCTCCATCCGGAACCTGATTGGACGGGCGCTGAAGCGGAAACAGCAAGGGCCGACCAACCGGCAGATGGCACGCCCGAAACAGGGATTCCAATTTCTCTATAGTGCGGCAGCCGAGCGGCTGAAAAGGAATGGTGCCGAATTCCAACTGGCAGCCGACATGCAGGCGATCGACAAGATCGGCGGACAATTTCAACTACAACTCAAGGACAGGATCGTCACGTCCGATCGCATTATTTCAACCATACCCATCCACATGGCGGAACGGTTGTGTCGGCGGGATTCAGGACGAAAGTTGGAGACAATCACGCTCATTGGCCTCTATTTCAGTTTTGCTGGTGACCGTGGCTTTTCCCAGTCGATCATCTATAACTTCTCCCATCAAGGCGCCTGGAAGCGCCTCACGATGTATTCCGATTTTTATGGTCTGGTCGACGGTCGGGAATATTTCACGGCAGAAGTCATCGGCAACCATGTCGGCGGCTCCACAGAACGAGCCGAACGCGATTTCAGAGACCATGTTCACACCAATGGCCTGTTTCGCGGCGACCTCAGGCTGGAAGGCAGTCACGTGCTTGACGAGGCCTATCCGATCTATAGCAAAGGGGCTGCCCTGCACGCAGCTGAAGCGATCCGACAGCTTCGCGACTTCGGCCTAGAATCTCTTGGCCGCCAGGGCGGCTTTAACTACCAACCGACTGCGCGCGCCTCTACGGTTGAAGCGGAAGCTGCGCTACGCATCTCAGTAGGTAGTTAAATTGCATGATATAAAGAATATACCAGAAATAATACGAATATCATTCGAATTTTCATTCGCTAAAATCGGAATTTTTATCATTGATCCGGTGGAAAGACTGTACCATAGTCAAAATGCATCCTTGATATAGAGTGTCTATATTTATCACACATATATATGGTGCGTTTTAATGCGAATTTTACATATCCTAAATCATACAAACAGGCTGAATGGACATGTTCATGCGGCAGTCGATTTAGCCTGTGCGCAAGTGCAGCTGGGGCATAGTGTCTGCGTCGCAAGTGGCGGCGGCGATTTCGACCAAATACTGCATAAGAACAACGTCACGACAGTAATGATCGATCATCATCGCAAACCGATCAAACTACTCAAATCTTCGTTCGCCTTGCGCAAGCACGTGAACCTTTGGCGGCCGGATGTCATACACGCGCACATGATGACGAGTGCCGTTCTGGCATGGCCGATTTGTCGGCTTTCGGGCGTTCCTCTCGTCACCACAGTCCACAACGAGTTTGAAAAGAGCGCGATCCTGATGGGTCTTGGTAACCGTGTCATTGCTGTTAGCGACGCTGTCGGCGCCTCGATGCGGAAGCGGGGAATACCGTCATCGCGGCTTCGTGTCGTCTTGAACGGGACGATCGGCTCGGTCCGTTCCAACGGGCGTGGTCGGAACCCGGTTGTCATGACGTCACCGAGTATTCTTTTCGTTGGTGGACTTCACCCTAGAAAGGGGCTCCCCGACCTCTTCGAAGCTTTTTGCCTCGCCTACAAAGAGCATCCGCAGGCCCGGCTCCATATCGTTGGAGACGGCCCGTTTCATGCCGACTACCGTAGCATGGTTGCCGATATGGGATGCGCTTCCGCCGTCGAATTCCTCGGCGCAAAGGAGGACCCATTTCCTTGGATGATGGCCGCGGACATCTTCGTACTGCCCTCGCATGCAGACCCTGCTCCGCTCGTTCTATCAGAGGCTCGCGAGGCGGGCTGCGCCATCATCGGCAGCAGTGTGGACGGCATTCCGCAATTGCTGGAATATGGCGCGGCCGGAATGCTCGTACCGCCACACGATCCCATCGCTCTTGCAGCTGCACTTTGCCACCTCCTTGAGAACCCTGCCCATGTCAGGGAATGGAAAGACAAAAGCCAGGTGCACATCGAACGCCTGACCATCAATCGCGTCGCGCGCGAAACATTGGATGTTTATGGCGGCGTTCTTCCCAAGAACAACAAGAGCGCGTCCGCCGCTGCCTAGACCATGACTGCTTGATGCGACGCACTGATGATCCACCGGACCATGGGAGAATAAGCGATGAGAAGCCTGACATCGCGACGCAATCTTCTGATCGGAGCGGCTTCGCTGGCAACCGGTGGTGGACTATTGCTGACAAAAGGCAGACCGGCGGCGGAAGAGCGCCACGATCCGACCCAAGGCCGCAATATCATCTTCGATGAGAGTTTCGTCTCGCTCGACCAGACGATATGGCACGCGGGCGCCAAGGCGACGACGTTTGACAGCGGATTTTATGGCCGGTCAGCCTTCAGCCGGTTCGGCGGTGAAGAAGGGTTCGACCCTTATTCCATCGTGGACGATCCGTCTGCAGGCAATGGCAAGGCTCTGCAGATCTCGGCTCAATACATCGGCCAGCCCATGCATGTGCCCAATTACTACGGCAACAATCTACCGGAATATCAATGGATCTCCGGCAATATCCAGACAGCAAAACCGGACGGTACGATCCTCAAGGGCTGGCGAGAGGGCTATTTCGAGGCGCGGGCGTGGTTTCCCGCCCATCCTTTGAGCTTTCCTGCTTTCTGGCTGATGAACGGCAGAAGCATCCTGTTTCCGGCAACGAGCATCGAGCTCGATGTCGTCGAGCAGAAAGGGTGGGAGCACGAGCTTTACGGCGCCTATCTGCATGAATGGGGAAAGCCGGGCGAGCATCACGAAGGGGTGGGCGTCCCGACGGCCGTCAACATCACAAGCGGCTATTTCCGCTACGGCTTGCTCATCGAGGGCGCGCGGTGCCGCTTTTATTTCGAGCGCAAGCAAATCCTCAATCCTAAGACCGGCGAGCCTGTCGATTGGATCCTCGGGCGCGCAGCGGAGATGGATGAACGACGCGATGTCTTCTGGCCACTTCTGACGCTCGCGTTGCGTTCGGATGTGCCTTTCCCAAATCCATTGCTGCCACAGGACCGCCAAACCCATATGCGGATCGACTATATGAGGGTCTATGGGTGACGTGCGCACCTCGCGGGCGAACCGCCAGGAGAAAGGGAAAGGGTGATTCAGGCAATCACCCGTGGAAGACCGATCGAGGCGACCCTCAGCGCATCTGCGTGTACATCCACGACACGCTCGGTGTCATAACTGTCGATGAAACTTTGCCGGAATTCGGCATGCGAGAGCTCAGTCTCGAGATTGTCGCAATAATAGATCATCGCATTGACCAGTTCTTCACCGCCCGCAACTGGCACCAGAAGCCCCAGACGCCTATCGACAAGAATGTCGCTGGGGCCGAATTCGCAATCAGTTGATACGACCGGAAGACCAAACCGCAAAGCCTCGCATATTGCCAACGACCAGCCTTCCCAGCGTGACGTCGACACATAGACATCACTTGCCGCTAAGGCTGGTGACGGATTGTCCGGATAATGTTCAACGCTCACCACGGCTTCAAGATTTAGGCGCTTGATCTGATCGCGCAACTCGGCCTCGCCTGGTCCGTAACCCACAACCTTCAACTTAACATTCTCGCGAACCTTATGGAGTTCAGCAAACGCTCTTAGAAGGATGTCCTGCCCCTTTTGAACTGAGAAACGGCCGACATTCACGAAGGTGACATAGCCTCTTTCCTCATTCGGCTTGTTCCGAAGAGCGTCAAATCGCCTGACGGGGTTTGGCAGCCAATATTGCCTCACTTTGCTCTTGAACATCGCCCTGAACGACTCGAGCTGTTTGGGCGAGGTGCCAAACACATAGGAAAGCCGCCTGATGAAATAAATCCTCATCAGAAGGAAGAGTATCTTGGCTTTCAGGTGGCTTGGCTCCAACCGCGGATTGCCATGCAGGTGCATGGCAAAATTCCTGCGGATACCGATAGAGGCAATCATGCAGATCACGGTCGGCTCGATCTGCGGGACAACGATAAGATCGTAGTCCTTCCCTTTGAACACGCTCCTCAAAACGAGCATCAATTCTCGTCTATTGCGCACGATTCTATCGATAGTATTGTAACTCTGACTATCGCTTGGCCTGTTCTTGTGCTGAGAGGTGTAGAGAACATCGATGTCAAAATCGGCTGCATATTTATCTGACAGGGCGGTGCATATGGTATCGACAACCCTCTCAATGCCCGCAAAGGAACTGGTGCCAGGCTGAATGTAGAGAATTTTCTTGCGGGCTATGGATGTTGATCGTTCTT
>BFBZ01000008.1_pt195 | contig 10036 bp, 10 predicted proteins | sample 1888401 | NCBI WGS metagenome assembly BFBZ01 (sample SAMD00112614, study PRJDB3348) | symbiont metagenome | host: Chara braunii | reverse complement strand
GGTCATGCAATGCGGAGAAGTAGCCGGTGAGTTCCGCGATCATGCCAGGCGAAACGGCATTGAGCTCGGCGGGGCGGTTCAGGGTCAGGATGTCGATCGGACCCCGGGTCTCGACGGTGATGGTGGTCGGGTCTGTCACGGGTGCACTCCCATTGTCGTTGATCGCCAGTTGCTCGCTAATAGTAATATAGTGTACGATAATCGGATGCAATCCGATCCGGCGCCTTGGCGGGCCAGGCGACGACAAGACATGAGGGAGCCTCGAAATGCCATACCAGTCCGTGTTCAGGCCGGATCTGTTCAAGGGCCAGACGATCATCGTGACCGGCGGCGGCAGCGGGATCGGACGCTGCACCGCGCACGAACTCGCGGCGCTTGGCGCCAATGTCGCAATCCTCGGGCGGACGATCGAGAAGCTCGTCGAGGTGCAACACGAGATCGAGGAGGATGGCGGGCAGGCGATGAGCCATGCTTGCGACATCCGCGATGAGACCATGGTGGTTGGCGCCGTCGACGCGGTGCTCGCGCGCTACGGCCGGATCGATGGGCTGGTCAACAATGCCGGCGGTCAGTTCCGCGCGCCCTTGAAGGCGATTTCGACCAAGGGTTTCGAGGCCGTCGTGCGCAACAATCTGACCGGCGGATTCATCTTCATGCGGGAGGTCTATACCCGCTGGATGGAGGCCAATGGCGGCGCCATCGTGAACATCATCGCCGACATCTGGCACGGCTGGCCCGAATTCGGCCATTCCGCCGCGGCCCGCGGTGGCATGCTGACGCTGACCGAGACGGCGGCGTGCGAATGGTCCGCTTCCGGCGTGCGGGTGAATGCGGTGGCGCCCGGCGGCATCGTCTCGAGCGGCTTCGATACCTACACGCCGGAGATGCAGAAGAAGCTGCACGACTTCACTGAGCGGGTGCCGTTGCAGCGGTTCGGCACGGAGGCCGAGATTTCGGCCGCCATCGCCTATCTGTTGTCGCCGGCGGCAGCCTATATCACTGGCTCCTGCCTTCGCGTCGATGGTGGAACGCCGAACGCGCGCACCACCTGGAAGCTCGAGCCGCACAGCCGCAGCGTTCCGTTCGAGGGATTTCATCGCGTGAAGCTGCCGGAAGTGATGAAACACAAGGCCAGCGCGTAGCCGGCCTCAGTCGACCGCGATGATCAGCTTGCCGTGGTTCTCGCCGCGGTAGAGCTGGGCGATGGCGCCCGGCGCACGGTCGAGCCCGGGCAGGATCTCCTCGTCGTGAACGATCCTGCCGGCAAGCGTCAGCTCAGCAAGTTGCGCCGCGGCCGTTTCGAACTCGGCGAGGTGGTCGAAGATGATGAAACCCGACCAGCGCAGACGGCGGGTGAGAATCTCGCGCTCGGGTCGAGGCCCCGCAGGCGTGGGGGTCCAGGATGCGTTCGCGGCCGTGCCGCACTGGATCACACGTCCACGCAAGCGCATGGTGCGGATCGCGGCATCGGCGATCGCGCCGCCGGTGTTATCGAAGAAGATGTCGTTGCCATCAGGACAGGCGGCACGGATCGCCGCGCCGAGGTCGGCCACCTCGCGATAGTTGATCATGTCCTGGTAGCCGTACCGTGCCTTTGCGTGAGCGGCTTTGCCGGCGGAGCTGGTGAGGCCGACCGCACGGCACCCGGCGATCGTTGCGAGCTGGCCAACAAAACTCCCGACGCTGCCGGCCGCGGTCGACACCAGCACATGCTCGCCGGGCTTTGGGTCGCCGAGGCCGTGAAAGGCGAGGTAGGCGGTGATGCCGTTCATGCCGAGCACGCTGAGATTGGCGGCGAGTGGAAGAGGGGACGGCATGACACGGCGCAGCACCGCGTCCTGCGTCGTGACGCAATAGCGCTGCCAGCCGAACCATCCATAGACATGCTCGCCGGTGCGATAATCCGGAACGTTACTCTCCAGGATTTCGCCGACCGCGAGCGCGCGCATCGGCGTGTCGAGCGGTACCGGCGCGCTGTAGTTCCCCTCGTCATTGGCCCATCCGCGTTGCGCCGGATCGACGGACAGGTAACGGTTCTGGATCAGCATCTCGCCTTTGCCGGGCGCCGCCAGCGGCGCCGTCACGATCGAGAAATGCTCCGGCTGCGGTATCCCGCGCGGCCGCGCCGTCAGGTGGACCTGTCGATTTTCGCGAGCGGACATGCGTGATCCTCACAATTAGTACGCTTGTGTACGATATGACTATACGGTAGAAAACCGATGGGAGACAAGGAAATCCGGATGGCATCGCCGTCCGCAACGCCTGCAACGAACGCAAGAGGCAAAGACATGGCGGGGCTCTATTTCGAGCAATTCTCGGTCGGGCAAACCTTCAAGCACGAGATCAGGCGCACGGTGACCGACATGGACAACATCCTGTTCTCGTCGCTGACCTACAACCCCGCGGCGGTGCACATCGACCATGAATATGCGAAAGGCACCGAGTTCGGGAAGCCGCTGATGAACTCGATCTTCACCCTCGGCCTCATCATCGGACTGTCGGTGCAGGATACGACGCTTGGAACCACCGTTGGCAATCTCGGCATGGAGGATACAAGGTTTCCGAAGCCGGTGTTTGCCGGCGATACGCTGCGTGCGGAGACCAAGGTCGTCGCGGTCCGCGAGAGCAAGTCGCGGCCGACCCAGGGCATCGTGACCTTCGAGCATCGCGGCTTCAACCAGCGCGACGAAGAGGTGATGTACTGCCGCCGCAACGGGCTGATGATGCGGAGGCCGACGTGAAACTGCGCTCGCTTCTGTTCGTACCGGCCGACAGCGAGCGTAAATTCGCCAAGGCTGACGGGATCGGCGCCGATGCGCCTGTCTCTTATACACATCTAGATGTGTATAAGAGACAGGTCATGCAATGCGGAGAAGTAGCCGGTGAGTTCCGCGATCATGCCAGGCGAAACGGCATTGAGCTCGGCGGGGCGGTTCAGGGTCAGGATGTCGATCGGACCCCGGGTCTCGACGGTGATGGTGGTCGGGTCTGTCACGGGTGCACTCCCATTGTCGTTGATCGCCAGTTGCTCGCTAATAGTAATATAGTGTACGATAATCGGATGCAATCCGATCCGGCGCCTTGGCGGGCCAGGCGACGACAAGACATGAGGGAGCCTCGAAATGCCATACCAGTCCGTGTTCAGGCCGGATCTGTTCAAGGGCCAGACGATCATCGTGACCGGCGGCGGCAGCGGGATCGGACGCTGCACCGCGCACGAACTCGCGGCGCTTGGCGCCAATGTCGCAATCCTCGGGCGGACGATCGAGAAGCTCGTCGAGGTGCAACACGAGATCGAGGAGGATGGCGGGCAGGCGATGAGCCATGCTTGCGACATCCGCGATGAGACCATGGTGGTTGGCGCCGTCGACGCGGTGCTCGCGCGCTACGGCCGGATCGATGGGCTGGTCAACAATGCCGGCGGTCAGTTCCGCGCGCCCTTGAAGGCGATTTCGACCAAGGGTTTCGAGGCCGTCGTGCGCAACAATCTGACCGGCGGATTCATCTTCATGCGGGAGGTCTATACCCGCTGGATGGAGGCCAATGGCGGCGCCATCGTGAACATCATCGCCGACATCTGGCACGGCTGGCCCGAATTCGGCCATTCCGCCGCGGCCCGCGGTGGCATGCTGACGCTGACCGAGACGGCGGCGTGCGAATGGTCCGNCCGCAAGGCGTTCGCGCGCGATGCGGTGAAGAGCCTGCTCGGCGGCGGACCGAGGAACTGGTCCTTCCTGGTCCGGATCAATCCGTTCGGCACCGGGCTGACACTCGAGGATCTGGCGGCCGTGGTTCGCCCGGGGCTCGACGGCCTGCTGCTGCCAAAGGTCAATGGCATCGAGGACGTCGATCTCATCTCGCACTATGTCGACGTGCTCGAAGTCGCGACCGGCGTTCCGGCCGGTCACGTCAAGCTGCTGACGGTTGCGACCGAAACCCCGGCTGCGATGATCGGCTTCAGCGGCTATGCGCGCAAGAACAAGCGGCTGGTCGGCGTGACCTGGGGCGGTGAAGATTTGAGCGCGGCACTCGGCGCGCTGACGCCGCGGGAAGCCGACGGGAGTTGGACCTTCCCGTATCAGGTGGCGCGCGCGCAATGCCTGTTTGCCGCCGGCGCCGCCGGCGCGGCTGCGCTCGAAACCCTCTATGTCGACTTCAGGGATCAGCAGGGGCTCGCCGAGAGCTGCAAGATTGCCCGGCGCGACGGTTTCGTCGGCCGCATCGCGATTCATCCGGATCAGGTCGCGACCATCAACACCTGCTTTACGCCGTCGGATGACGATCTGGCGCATGCGCGGCGGGTCGTTGCGGCATTCGCCGCTGCGCCCGACGTCGGCACCGTCGGGATCGACGGCAAGATGTACGACATTCCGCACCTCGTGGCCGCGAAACGGACCTTGGCGTCGGTCGGGGAGGGCAATTCGAATGGATAGATCCTTTGCCAATCAACTCGACGTGCCGGAGGACCACGCCGCCATTCGTGAGGGCGTCCGCAGCGTCGTGTCGCGCTTTGACGATGAGTATTGGCTGGCCCGCGATGAAGACGGCGAGTTTCCCCGCGAGTTCCATCGCGCGATGGCGGATGCCGGCTGGCTCGGCATCACGATGCCGGAGGAGTATGGCGGATCTGGCCTCGGCGTGACCGAAGCCGCGATCATGATGCATGAGGCGGCAAGCCATGGCGGTGGCATGACGTCGGCGTCGGCCGTGCATATCAATCTTTTTGGCCCGCATCCGATCGTGGTGAAGGGCACGGACGACCAGAAACGGCGCTGGGTACCGCGACTGGTGTCCGGTGAGGATCAGTGCTGCTTCGGCTTCACCGAGCCGGATGCCGGGCTCAACACCACGCGCATCAAGACCTTTGCCGAGAAGGTGCCGGGCGGCTATCTCGTCCATGGTCAGAAGGTCTGGACCTCCACCGCGCAGGTCGCCAACAAGATCATGCTGCTGACGCGGACCACGAAGTTCGAGGACTGCAAGCGGCCGACCGACGGCATCACCATCTTCTACACCGACCTCGATCGCTCGAAGATCGAGGTGCGCCGGATTCCGAAGATGGGACGCAAGGCGGTCGATTCCAACGCCATCTTCATCGACGGCCTGTTCATTCCGGAGGCCGACCGGATCGGCGAGGAGGGCAAGGGCTTCTCGTACATCCTGCATAGCCTCAATCCCGAACGCATCCTGATCGCGGTCGAGGCCATCGGGATCGGGCAGGACGCCCTGCGCCGCGCAACGCGCTATGCCAGAGAGCGCGTCGTGTTCGACCGTCCGATCGGCCAGAACCAGGCGATCCAGCATCCGCTCGCCGAGAAATGGATGTATCTGGAGTCGGCCTGGCTGATGGCGATGCGCGCCGCCTGGCTCTACGATTCGGGCAAGGCCTGCGGCGCCGAAGCCAACAGCGCGAAGCTGCTCGGGGCGCGTGCCGGCCACGACGCCGCATGGCAGGCGATCATGACCCATGGCGGTTTCGGCTATGCCAAGGAGTATCACGTCGAGCGCCTGTTCCGCGAGGTCTCGATCACCCGCCTGGCGCCGATCACCGAGCAACTGATCCTGAGCTTCATTGCCGAGAAGGTGCTGGACCTGCCGAAGAGCTATTGACGCGCTGTGGACGCGAGCGCAGAAGCGGCCAGCGTCAGAGGTTGCGCGAGATCAGCTCGCGCATGATCTCCGAGGTGCCGCCGTAAATGCGCAGCACGCGCGCATCGGCAAACAGACGGCAGATCTCGTATTCGCGCATGAAGCCGTAGCCGCCGAAGAATTGCAGGCACTGGTCGACGAGGCGGCCGTGCATCTCGGTGGTCCAGAGCTTCGCGGTCGATGCCGCATAAGTGGTGAGCTCGCCGCGGATATGCTGGCTCAAGCATTGGTCGACATAGGCCCAGCCGACCTGGAGGTCGGATTTCAGATCAGCCAGCTTGAAGCGGGTGTTCTGGAACGTTCCGACGGCCTGACCGAACGCCTTTCGCTCCAGGACATAGGCCTTGGTGATGTCGAATGCCTTCTGTGCCGACGCGATCGAGTGCAGCGCGATCGTCAGCCGCTCCTGCGGCAGCTCGCTCATCAAGGCCGCCATCGCGCCGCCTTCGGAGCCCAGCAGATTATCGACGGGAACGCGGACCTGGTCGAAGAACAGTTCCGACGTGTCAGAGGAGAGATGGCCGAGCTTGTCGAGGTTACGGCCATGCCGGAAGCCTGCACGGTCGGTCTCGACCAGAACAAGGCTCATGCCGCGCGAGCCGCCGTCAGAATTGGTCCTGACAACCCCGATGACGAGGTCGCACATCTGGCCGTTCGAGATGAAGGTCTTCTGGCCGGAGATTACGTATTCGTCGCCCTCGCGAACGGCGCGGGTTCTAATGCCCTGCAGATCGCTGCCGGTGCCGGGCTCGGTCATGGCGATGGCGCAGACGGTCTGGCCGGCGATCATGCGCGGCAGCCATTTTGCCTTCTGCTCCTCGGTGCCGTAGCTCAGCAGGTAGCCGCAGCAGACGTCGCTATGAACCGAGAAATCGGTCGCAGGACCGGCGAAGCCGGAATAGGCGAGCTCTTCGATGACGACGGCGTTGTGGCGAAAGTCGCCGCCGATGCCGCCATATTGCTCGGGCACTTGCGGGCAGAGCAGGCCCGCTTCGCCGGCCGCCGGCCATAGCGCGCGGTCGATGATCCCCGCCCTTTCCCATTCCTGGAAGCGCGGTTCGATCCTGGCCGCGGCGAAGCGGCGGACACTGTCGCGCAGCAGCGCGTGCTCTTCGTCATAGACCGGGCGATTTGGCAGCATGTCCGTCGAACCGTCTGTTGGAATTAGAAGGCGACCTGGTCGCCGCCCTTGAGCTGGAGGATGTCGCGCGCCTCGTCAGGGTTCGCGATCTCGAGGCCGAGACCTTCGATGATCTTGCGCACCTGGGTCACCTGCGCCGCATTGGTTTCGGCAAGCCGGCCGGCGCCAATCCACAGGCTGTCTTCAAGGCCGACCCGGACATGACCACCCATCGACGCGGCCATCGCTGCGACCGGCATCTGCGCGCGACCGGCGCCGAGCACGGACCAGCGATAATTGCTGCCGAACAGGCGATCGGCGGTCCGCTTCATGTGCATGACATCGTCCGGATGCGAACCGATGCCGCCGAGCAGGCCGAAGCAGGTCTGGATGAACAGCGGCGCCTTCACCAGGCCTTCGGTCCAGAAATAGTGCAGATTGTAGAGATGGCTGGTGTCGTAGCACTCGAACTCGTAGCGCGCGCCGGAGCTGTTGAGCGTCTCCAGTGCGTAGCGAATATCCTTGAAGGAATTGCGGAACACGAGGTCATGGGAGCCCTCCAGCATCTGCGGCTCCCAATCATGCTTGAATTCCTTGTAGCGTTTCAGCATCGGGAACAGGCCGAAATTCATCGAGCCCATGTTGAGGCTCGCAACCTCCGGCCTCCATGTCGCTGCCGGACGAACCCGCTCCTCGACCGTCATGTAAGGGGAGCCGCCGGTCGTCAGATTGACGACGACGTTGGAGCTCTGCTTGATCACGCGCAGGAAGGGCTCGAACGCTTCAGGCGATTGATCGGGGCGTCCGTCGACAGGGTTGCGCGCGTGCAGATGCACGATCGCAGCGCCGGCCTCCGCGGCCCCCAGCGCGGCCTCGGCGATCTCAGCCGGCGTCACCGGCAGATGCGGCGACATCGAGGGCGTGTGGATCGATCCGGTGACCGCGCAGGAGATGATGACCTTGTTGGACGCCATTGCTTGATTTCTTGCCTTGCCGTCAGCGGGCGAATTTGTGGAAGTCCGGGTCGCGCTTCTCGTTGAAGGCGTTGACGCCTTCCTTCGATTCGGCCGTGTCGTAGAACAGCTTCACGGCATGAAGCGCGAAGTTGCTGATGCCGCGGATGTTGTCGGAATCAGCGTTGAAGGAGCGCTTGGCCAGCGCGATCGCGGTGGGCGAGCGCTGTGCAAGCTTGTCGGTCCAGTCCTTCACGGCAGCATCCAGCTCCGCCATCGGGACGACCTTGTTGACGAGGCCCATTTCGCAGGCCTGCTTGGCGCTGTAGCGTTCGTTGAGGAACCAGATCTCGCGCGCCTTCTTGTCGCCGACGTGACGTGCCAGGAACGCCGTGCCCCAGCCTGCGTCGACCGAGCCGACCTTGGGACCGACCTGCCCGAACTGGGCGTGTTCGGCGGCGATGGTCAGGTCGCACAACGTGGCGAGCACGTTGCCGCCGCCGATTGCAAAGCCGTTGACCCGGGCGATCACCGGCTTCGGCACGTCGCGGATCAGGCCCTGGATCTCATCGATCGGCAATCCAACCACGCCGCGGCCGTCATACTGGCCTTCATGCGCGGATTGATCGCCGCCGGTGCAGAASGCCTTCTCGCCGGCGCCGGTCAGCACGATGCTTGCGACGTTGCGATCATTGCCGGCGAGCTGGAATGCCTGGATGAGCTCCTCGAGCGTCTGGCCGCGGAATGCGTTGTAGACCTTCGGCCGGTTGATGATGATCCAGGCGGCGCGGTCGCGCACTTCGTAGATGATGTCGGTGAATTGTTTCGGATCGGTCATGGCGTTTCCTTCCGCTGATCAGATCATGTTCATTCCGCCGGAGACGGAAATGGTTTGCCCGGTGATGAATTTGCCGTCGTCGGATGCCAGCATGGCGACAATCCCGCCGTAATCGTCCGGCTCGCCCATCCGCTTCAGCGGAATGCCCCGCACCATCGCATCCTTCCACTTCACGGCATGCTCGCCTTCGCCGAGTACCGCGGCCATCATCGGCGTGTTGGTCGGGCCCGGACAGACGGCATTGAGCAGTACGTTCTTGCGCGCCAGCTCCCGTGCCAGGGACTTCGTAAACGAGATCAGGCCGCCCTTGCAGGCGGAGTAGACGGCCTCATCGCTGGTCCCGACTCGCGCGGCATCGGAGGCGATGTTGACGATACGGCCGCCGCCGCGTTCGACCATCAGGGGGGCGATCGCCTTGTGGGTGTTGAGCGGCCCGTAGAGATTGATCCGGATGATTTTGTCCCAAAGCTCGCTGTCGGTCTTCAGGAACGGCATCGGCCGGTCCCAGCCGGCATTGTTGACCAGCAGCCAGATCGGACCAAGCTCGGCTTCGACCTTGGCGACGGCCGCCTCGACCGATCCGGCATCGCCGACATCGACCGCATAGGTCTTGATGACGGCCTGTGGCGCGAGCTTCGCGGTCTCTTCGCCGCCCTGCGGGTTGATGTCGAAGATCGCGACCTTGCAGCCTTCTTCCGCCAGCCGCAGCGTCAATCCCCGTCCAATGCCCTGTCCGCCGCCGGTCACGACGGCAACCTTTCCCGATAGGCCCTTCAACGCTGATCTCCCTTGTCGTTTGTCATTCTGTCGCTTGGTCGCGCTGTCGATGGTTCAGGAGGAGGCGGCTATGAGGCCGACCCGTTCTTCTGAATGTCGAAGCCGCGCTGTGAATACATCTGCCGGGCGATGATCGTTTTCATGATCTCGATCGAGCCGCCGGCGATCTTCACCACCCGTGCGTCGGCATAGGCGCGGGCGATCGGATACTCCCACATATAGCCCCAGCCGCCGAACAGCTGCAGGCACTCGTCGACGGTTTCGCAGTGCAGTTCCGAGGTGAACATCTTGGCCATCGCGGCGTCCACCGGATCGAGCTTGCCTTCCATGAACAGCGCGATGCACTTGTCGGTGAAGACCCGCGCGACGGCCGCCTTGGTCTTCAGCTCGGCAAGCTTGAACTGGGTGTTCTGGAAATCGGCGAGCTTCTGGCCGAAGGCGCTGCGCTCGGCGGTGTATTGCAATGTCCACTCGATCACGGTTTCGGTCACGGTCGCCGAGCGGATCGCCTGCGCGAGCCGCTCCTGGGCCAGCTTGGTCATCATCTGGGCAAAGCCGCGGCCTTCCGCGCCGAGCATGTTGCTGGCGGGAATGCGGACATGGTCGAAGAACAGCTCGGAGGTGTCTTGCGCCCGCATGCCGAGCTTTTCGAGATTGCGGCCGCGCTTGAAGCCCTCGCGGTTGCTCTCGACGATGAAC
>BFBZ01002450.1_pt1 | contig 10040 bp, 8 predicted proteins | sample 1888401 | NCBI WGS metagenome assembly BFBZ01 (sample SAMD00112614, study PRJDB3348) | symbiont metagenome | host: Chara braunii | reverse complement strand
GATCCACGGCGCCATCGACTGGATCTGGCTCTTCACGTCGGTGATGCCAGGCTGGAAGACGTAGCGGTTGAGCTTGGTCGAGGCGACATGGTGGCCTTCGCTGACGACGAAGTAGGGGATCTTGGCCTCGCCGGCGGCCGGCGCCGAACCGATGACGACATGCGAGAACAACGTGCCGTAGACGATGTCGGTCTTGTGCTGGGTGGCGAACTTGGCGACCACTTCGGCGCCACGGCCGGGATCGGTGCCGTCATCCTCGATGATGACTTCGACGGGGCGGCCATTGATGCCGCCGGCGGCGTTGATGGCCTTGATGGCCGCCGCCGTGGTCTTTTCGTACCAGCGGCCATAGGCGGCGCCGATGCCGGTGCGGTGCGACTGGAAGCCGACCTTGACCGGCGCCGAACTCTGCGCCTGGGAATAGCGGACGAAGCCCGGCGCGACGGCGAGGCCTGCGCCCGCGGCCAGTCCCTTCAGCGCAGTGCGGCGGGGGAGGCTGGGTTTCGAGAGATCAAAGAACCCATTCTTGTCAGTCACGGCAGTTCCCCTGTTTTTGAGTTTTGACCAATGGCTGCAGCAAAGCGGACCACCCTCGACATGAGGATGAGATTGCATGTGTACAAACTAAATCACCAAAGCCGAAGCGTGGCAAGCGAGCTTCCCCAGAGGCAATGGATGCCCGCGCTCGTCTCACCCGGCAGTCGGCGTGGCAAGCAACCAGAGACCGAACACCGTGTAGCCGATCATCAGCAGGGTGAGCGGAAACTGGCTGATCGCCGCACCGGCCGGGCCCGGATGCAACCGCCAGGCGAAACCATGAGCAAGCAGCACCGCGAGCATATGGCCGAGGATGATGGCGCTGGCCTGAAAATTCCATAACCACCAGGCGGAGGCGGCGCCGGCGACGACGCCGGCCTCGACCTGCATGTCGGCGGTTCCAAACAGGTCCCAGCCCAGCGCGAACGGGTCGGAAAGAGCGGCAATCGCGTACTGCCCATCGACGAGCAGCGCCGTCAGATAGTGCGCGAAATGATAGGCGAGCGCGATCGGCACGATCGACCAAACCAGCAGCCCGGCGGTCTCGCCCAGGGCATCGGGACTGCTGGCAAGCCGCTGGCCCACGAAAACGGCAAGCATGAATATTGCTGCCAGCAGAACAAACGACACGACCAGCCCCAGGCTGCCGATGCCCATCACCGCCGTGCGTCCTGGAAACTCGAGCGGATTGATGCCGAACAGGCCAAGCCAGAAGAAGGTCTTCGACAGGCCGTCGAAGGATACCGATGACAAGGCCAGCAGCAGGAAGGCGATGCCGCTGGGCGGCAACGGCTCGGCATCGAACAATTTCGCGCCCGGCCAGCACAGCCTGAGCCGGGCACTCCCGGTGCGTTCGACGACGGCGAAGCGCGCCACCATGGAGAAGAAGACGCTCAGGAACTCMCCCCGCCGGCTCCAGTCCTCGTGGCCGAACACCAGCATGCAAAGCAAGCTGAGGAGCCAGTAGAGCCCGACGACAACCGCCAGCCGCCAGGGATCGTCGGGGGCCGGGTCGATGAGCTCGAACCAGGCGAAGGCGAAGAAGAGCACGAATGCCGGCCAGCAGCCGACCCACCCGGGCAGACGCCGTATCTTTCCGCCTGCCTTGCCGGTCAGGCGTGAGACGATGCGGCATGGCCCATACCAGGGATTGAGCCACGACCAGAGGTCGCCGAGAAGCCCCTGCATCAACGCCAGTCCGACCCACAGCAGCGTCCATATGGTCAGCGGCAGCGGGTTGGAAAGCGGATCGCGCCTGCCGAAGACGCCGGCGGCGAGAAGTACTGCGAAGCCGGCAAATGATATCGTACTGACGGCGGTCCGAGCGCTGTCGCCGAAGGTGAAAAGCCGCAGACGCCGTCGCCCGAAACGATCGAGCGCTTCCGGCGGTACAGCCGAAAGTATCAGGAAGCTGGCGGCGACGGCAAACGCCCCGGCCGCCACGTAGTAGCCGGTGGGCAGGAGTAGCACATGGCCCCTGTCCGAGGCGTGTGCGAAGGCCTGTTCAGGCCAGGCAAGCAGCACGACCAGAACGAGACGGTCGAAAAATTGAACTGATGAACGAGTGCTTCTTGCGATGCTTCCCTCTGTCCCGCCCAAGTGTCCCCTCTTAGTTTCTTACACCTTGACCAGTTGCTCCACGCGATCCTTTTCCCCGAAGATCCGCAGGTAACGCTCGATTTCCTTCTCGTCGCCGGTGGCCTTGGCCGGATTGTCGGAGAGCTTCACCGCTGGCCGGCCATTGGCTTCGGTGACCTTGCAGACCAGCGATATGGCGTCGAGCCTATTGGTCTCCGTCGGCGCACAGCCCTCGAAGTCATTGGTAAGGTTGGTGCCCCAGCCGAAGGACATGCGCACCTTGCCCTTGAAGTGGCGATAGGTCTCCTCGATGGTTTCCACTTCGAGACCGTCGGAGAAGATGAGAAGCTTCTGCTTGGGATCTCTACCCTTTTCACGCCACCAGGAAATGATCTTCTCGCCGCCCTCGATCGGCGGAGCGCTGTCGGGACGGAAGCCGGTCCAGTCGGCGACCCATTCCGGGGCATCGCGCAGGAACGACGCCGTGCCGAAGGCGTCGGGAAGCACGATCAGCAGATTGCCGCCATAGTAACGCTGCCAGTCCTGAAGCACCTTGTAGGGCGATTGTTTCAGCTCTTTCTCCGAATTGGCGAGTGCGGCGAACACCATCGGCAGTTCATGCGCATTTGTGCCGAGCGCCTCGAGATCGTTGTCCATGGCCAGCAGCACGTTGGAGGTGCCGGTGAAGGCGTCGCCGATGCCTTCCTTCAGCGCCTCGACGCACCAGCGCTGCCACAGGAAGGAATGGCGACGGCGCGTGCCGAAGTCTGAAATGCGGATGCCGGGCAGCGCCTTCAGCCGCTCGGTCTTGGCCCACATCTTGGCCTTGGCGCGGGCGTAGAGCACATCGAGCGCAAAGGGCCCGAAAGCACGCATGGCCGAGCGTGAGCGCAACTCGTTGATGATGGCCAGCGCCGGGATCTCCCACAAGGTCGTGTACATCCACGGTCCGCCGAAGGTCAGCTCATACTGTCCGTTACGCCTCGAAAGCTCATACTCGGGCAGCCGGAAATTTTCCAGCCAGGCGAGGAATTCCGGCTCGAAGATCTGCTTGCGGCCATAGAAATTGTTGCCGCCGAGCCAGATCATCTCCTTCTTGCTGAGCCGCAGCGTGCGGGCATGATCCAGTTGTTCGCGCAGATCGCCTTCGTCGATCTCGTCGGCAAGGCGCACCGAAGTGGTGCGATTGATCAGCGAGAAGGTGGCGTCGACCTTGGGATACATGCCCCAGATCATCTGCAGCATCAGAAGCTTGTAGAAATCGGTGTCGAGCAGGCTGCGGACGATGGGGTCGAGCTTCCAGGTATGGTTGTAGACGCGCCGCGCTATATCGGTCTTTGCCATATCTGAAATGCCGCCTTCGCTGCCTGCCATCCACAACCGCGACAGGCCTCATAGCATCGAATTGGGCAAAGTGCTGCCCGGTTTGCTGGCTGGCCCGACAAAAAGGAAMCCCTGCCGTCGATCGCAAGCAAGGGCGGCGGCAGCGATGTCCGCCGCAAGCCGCCGTCAGGAGGCGGTCCTGGCGCCGACGACCCTGAGTGCCGGCCGCTTCCGGCGGACACCGATCCGGCCCGCCACCGGCGCGCCGGCGCGTCCGTCATCCAGCGCTTTCTCGGCGAACAACCAATCGATGAAGACCTGTACGATAGGCGTCGATTTCATCTCATTGCGGCAGACGACATAGAAATCGTCGACCGCCGGCACCGACAGGCTGAACGGCGCGATCAGCGATCCCCTGGCAAGCAGCGCGCTCGCCGTCACCGTATCGCCAAGCGCCACACCGTGGCCATGAACGGCAGCCTCGGTCGCCATGCGTGCATCGCCGAGATAATGGCGGCGGCCACGTTCCAGATTCAGACCGTCGGCGGCCGCCAGCCAGGTGCGCCATTCGCGGCCATCATCGCCATGCAGGAAGACGTGATCGGCGAGATCGCGGACGGTACGGATCGGGCGATTGTTGATCAATGTCGGGCTCACCACGGGGAACAGGTCGAGGCCCGACCATTTGCGCATCCAGCAGTCGGGCCAGCCTCCGTCGCCATAGTGCAGGCAGACGTCGATATGCGGGGCGCGGATATCCCTGGCATCGTTGGACGGAATGAGTGTCAGCCGGACATCCGGATATTGAGCTGTGAAACTGCCCAGTCGCGGTATCATCCACAGCGACAGCAGCGCCGGCACGCAGGACACCGACAGGGCGCCGGTGCTGGCCGGCCTCGTCATGCGCTGGGTGGCGGCGGCGATGCCATCGAAGGCCGTGGACACCGCCGGCAGCAGTTCGGCACCATGTGGTGTGAGTTTCAGCCTCTGGCCGGCGCGCTCGAACAGCTTGACGCCGAGCGACTGCTCGAGCGCCTTGATCTGATGGCTGATGGCGCCATGGGTGACGCTCAGCTCACTTGCCGCCTTGGTCAGAGAGGCAAGGCGAGCCGTCGCTTCGAAGGCGCGCAGCGGATTGAGAGGAGGCAGACGCTTGGCCATTGGCTTTCAGAAGTTTGTGAATTTTTCTCACACCAGACAGCCTAACAATATCAATTGATTTTTCAATGCGCCTACCCGACACTTTGCCCAGGAATAGTATGAAATCGGCAGCCAGCCCGCGGAAAAACGACCAGGCCGAATGATGGCCGACATCCCAGGCGTCGCCGAGGGCTACTGTATCAAGGCATGCAGGAGGACAGACATGGGATATGATCGCGGCAAGCTCGAAGCGTTGCGTCGCAAGTATGGCGAAAGCCATGGCGGCGAAATGTTCGACCCGAAGTTCCAGCGCGTGGCGGACAAGATCTTTTCCAAGAGCGGCACACGTCTGGCGCCCTATTCGGGCATCCCGACCTTCCTCGCCGCGCCCTACCGGGAAATTGCCGCCGACAATCCGGATTTCGGCGATTTGCAAGTGGCGATCATCGGCGTGCCGATGGATCTCGGCGTGACCAACCGGCCGGGCTCGCGCTTCGGGCCCAGGGCCCTGCGCGCCATCGAGCGCATCGGCCCCTACAATCATGTTCTGGAATGCGCGCCGACCCATGAGCTGAGGGTCGCCGACATCGGCGACGTGCCGTTCCGCAGCCGCTACCGGCTGGAGACCAGCCATGAGGATATCGAGCGGCGCGCCAACCAGATCGTCGACGCCGGCGTCATCCCATTGTCGGTCGGCGGCGACCATTCGATCAGCCATCCGATCCTCAAGGCCGTCGGCAAGAAGGCGCCCGTCGGCCTGATCCACATCGACGCCCACTGCGACACCAGCGGCCTGTTCGACATGACCAAGTTCCACCACGGCGGACCGTTCCGCAACGCGGTGCTGGACGGCGTGCTCGATCCGTCGCGCACGATCCAGATCGGCATCCGTGGTTCGGCCGAATATCTGTGGGAGTTCACCTATGAGTCCGGCATGACCGTGGTCCACGCCGAAGAGGTGACCGGTCTCGGCATTCCCGCCATCATCGAGAAGGCGCGCAAGATCGTCGGCGACGGCCCGACCTACGTGTCCTTCGACATCGACAGCGTCGATCCGGCCTTCGCGCCGGGGACGGGCACGCCGGAAGTCGGCGGGCTGACGACGCGGGAAGTCCTCGAACTTCTGCGCGGTCTGAAGGGCCTCAACATCGTCGGCGGTGACGTCGTCGAAGTTGCTCCGCAATATGACTCGACCACCAATACCGCCCATGCCGGCGCCCAGGTGCTGTTCGAGATACTGAGCCTGATGGTTTTCAGCCCGGCGATCACCGGCAAGGGAGCCTGACGTCTAAACCAGAAAAGGCGGCCGCCGCACTGGAGCCGGCGGCCGACCCAAACAAACAAAGCTTCCAGACAGGGGAATAACAATGACAATCCGCATGACACTCAAATCATCCATCACCGCCATCCTGCTGGGAGCAGCCGGCCTCGGCCTGGCCATCCAGGCAGCCAACGCCGATGCACTGGCAGACATCACCAAGGCCGGCACCATCAATGTCGGCGTCTTCGCCGACTTCCCGCCCTTCTCCTCGGCCAGCGCCGATATGAGCCTCAAGGGCTACGACATGGACGTCGCGCAGTACATCGCCGACACGCTGAAGGTGAAGCTCAACCCGGTCGCCGTCACCGGCCAGAACCGCATTCCCTATCTGAACGACCATCGCGTCGATATCCTGATGAGCGTCGGTTATTCGAAGGAGCGTGAACAGGTGATCGACTTCGCCGCCGCTTATGCGCCCTACTACATCGCGGTGATCGGGCCCGCTGCGATGACGGTCAAAGGCAAGGAAGACCTCGCCGACAAGTCGATCGCCGTCAATCGCGGCACTCTCGAAGACACCTCGCTCACCGCGGCCGCGCCAGCGTCGGCCGACATCAAGCGCTTCGACAATTACAATGCCGTGATCCAGGCCTTCATTTCCGGCCAGACGCAGTTGATGGTCGTCGGCAACGATGTCGGCGCGCAGGTGTTGGCGCGCCAGGAAGCGCTGAAGCCTGAGCAGAAATTCCAGCTGCTGACCTCGCCCTCGCATATCGGTCTCAACAAGAATGAAGACAGCCTCAAGAAGGCGGTCAACGACGCCGTCGCCAAGATGCTGGCGGACGGCAAACTGGACGAAAGCTCCAAGGCCTGGCTGAAGACGCCGCTCAATCCCGACAACCTCAAGGATTGAGTTCCCGTGGCCTTTGCCTGGCTTCCGGGTGCTTTAGGCGACATAGCGCGCGGCGCGGCCACGACGGTCCTGTTGATCGCCGTGACCACGCTCGCGGGAACGTTCCTCAGCATCCTGGGTGCCGCGGGACGGCGAAACGGCCCGGCGCTGCTCAAGCGGGCGATCGCTGTCTATGTCGAGGTTGTCCGCAACACGCCGTTCCTGGTGCAGCTGTTCTTCATCTTCTTCGGGCTGCCCAGCCTCGGCATACGGCTCGACCCGGTGCTGGCCGCGATGCTGGCCATGACGCTCAACATGGCGGCCTACACCATCGAGATCGTCGGCGCCGGGCTTGACGCCGTGCCCGGCGGACAAACGGAAGCAGCCCTGGCGCTTGGTCTGAGGCCACGCCAGGTCTTCATCAAGATCGTGCTGCCACAGGCGCTCAAGGTGATCTTTCCAGCACTCACCAGCCAGATCGTCATCATGATGCTGGAGTCCGCCGTGGTATCGCAGATCGCGGTGCGTGAACTGACCTACGAGGCGGATATGCTCCAGGCACGAACGTTCCGCTCCTTCGAGACCTACTTTGTCGTGACGTTGGTTTATCTCATCCTGTCGATGGCATTGCGCCGGTTGCTGGTAACAGGCGGACGCCGCGTACTCGGGGCTGGTGTGTCATGATCGAATTCACCTTCTGGGATATCGTGCGCAATCTTCTGCTCGCGGCCCGCTGGACGGTGCTTCTGTCGTTGGCCGCCTTCATGGGCGGCGCGATGGTCGGCATGGTCATCCTGTTCTTCAGGATCGCCAAGAATGAATGGAGCCGGCGCATTGCGTCCGGCTACATCGCCCTGTTCCAGGGAACGCCACTGCTGATGCAGCTTTTCCTGATGTTTTTCGGGCTGCCGATGCTGGGCTTGCGCATCGAACCATGGACAGCGGCCGTGCTCGGCCTCACCTTCTTCGCCAGCGCCTATCTCGCCGAGATCTGGCGCTCCGGCGTCGACGCTTTGCCGGTTGGCCAGTGGGATGCCGGCGCCAGCCTCGGCCTGCACTATCTGCAGGAGCTCAGGCTGATCATCCTGCCGCAGGCGTTTTCGATCACCCGGGCGCCGACCGTCGGTTTCCTGGTGCAGCTCATCAAGTCGACGGCGCTGACATCGATCATCGGCTTCGAGGAACTGGTGCGGACGTCCAACGCCATCAACAACGCGACCTTCGAGCCGTTCAAGGTCTACGGGCTGGTGGCGCTGATCTTCTTCGTCATGTGCTTTCCGCTGACACAGTATGCACGCAAGCTCGAACAGCGCGCCGCGGCCCGCTGACCCCACACAGAACGCCGCCGGACACCCGGCGGCGTTGCTGTCTCAGCGCCCGAAGGAGAGCGGCGAGGCGATCCTGTCGCGCCGCAGCCACCGCGCCAGGAGCAGTGCCGCCACCACGGCCAGTCCCAGCGACAGCCCCATCCAGATGCCGACGCCATTCAGGCCGAAATGGAAGGCCAGCACCACGCCAAGCGGCAGGCCGACACCCCAATAGCCGATGGCCGCGTAGATCATCGGCACCTTGGTGTCATGCAGGCCCCTGAGCATCCCGGCGGCAACGGCCTGCGCGCCATCGAAGATCTGGAACAGCGCGGCGAAGACCAGGAACGATACGGCAAGCCCGATCACCCTCGCATTGGCTGGATCGGCAAGGTCGATGAAGGCCCCGATCAGCAGATGCGGCCACAGGATCATCACCAGCCCCATCAGCGCCATGAAGGAAACGCCGATGACATAAGCGGTCCAGCCGGCGCGCGAAACGCCTGCCGGGTTGCCGGCGCCATGGGCAAGCCCGACGCGCACCGTCACCGCCTGGTTGAGGCCGAGCGGCACCATGAAGGTGACCGAGGCGATCTGGATGGCGATGGCATGCGCGGCAAGCGAGTCGGCGTCGATCAGGCCCATGAGAAGGGCAGCCGCGTTGAAGATCGTCACCTCGAAGGCAAGAATGCCGGCGATCGGCAGGCCGAGCCGCAGCAATCCCTTGAAGCGCGGCCAGTCGGAGCGCCAGAAGCGGCCGAAAAGATGGTAACGGCGGAATTTCGGCTCCAGCATCACCACGGCCACCATGCCGAAGAACATCAGCGAACTAGACAGCGAGGTGGCAAGACCGGACCCGGCAATGCCCATGGCGCTGACGCCAAGATTGCCGAACATGAACACCCAGTTGAAGAAGACGTTGCAGGCGACGGCGACGAAGACGATGACAAGCGCCCAGCCCGGCCGCTCGAGCGCCGAGATGAAGGAACGCAGGATGATATAGCCGTAGAACGGCAGCACCGCCCATTCGAGCCAGCGCAGATAGATGCCGGCGGTATGCGCGAGCGCCGGCTCCTGGCCCATCGCCAGCAGGATTGCCTCGCCGTGCCAAAGCACGATCCAGATCGGAATGCAGATCAGGATCGCCAGCCACAAGCCTTGGCGCACGGTGCGGCGCAGGTCGCGCACCGAATGCCTGTTACGTCCAAGCTCGGTGGCGATCATCGGCGAGGTCGCCAGCATCAGGCCAAGACCGAAGATCAGCGGCATGAAATAGAGGTTGGCGCCGAGCGCGCCGCTGGCCAGCGTGTCGGCCCCGAGACGCCCCATCATCATGACGTCGGTCGCGGTCATCGCTGTCTGGCCAAGATTGGTCAGCACCATCGGCCAGGCGAGCGCCAGCGTCGCCTTGATTTCCCGACGCCAAAGGTTTTCCGGCGCGCGCGCGCCGGCTTCGATCGCAGACATTTTTCCGCTCTTTCCGAGTGCGGCGCGTCGGCATCGAGCCGGAAGCCGCATTTCAAACGGCAAAACCTTCGGTTTCGCAGCGTTTGCGCCAGCTTTTGGACGAAACGCGACATGAAGGCAAGGGCGGACGTGCAACGAGCGATTGAGCCAGCGGGCGCGCGGCTTCAACCGTTGGGCTGAGCAATTCCCTACGGATAGGGCCGACGACATAGAGTAAAAGCGATGCGCGTCTCAGGTTCGGCCGTAGAAAGCGTTCTCGACATGCACCGGCCAACGCCAAGGCAGCACCGCCACCATGTCGAAGCGCATCGACAATTTTCCGTAGTCGGACTGGCGCGAGAGCCAGATATCGGCGGCTGCTTCGATGCGGCGTTCCGATTCACCGCCGATCGCCTCCATCGCCTCTATCAGCGTACGGCGCGCCTTGACCTCGACAAAGACAACCAGATCGCCGCGCCGCGCGATAAGGTCGATCTCGCCGAGCTTGGTGCGGTGGCGGCGGGCAAGAATGCGGTAACCCTTCAGCATAAGCGCC
>BFBZ01000012.1_pt87 | contig 10040 bp, 7 predicted proteins | sample 1888401 | NCBI WGS metagenome assembly BFBZ01 (sample SAMD00112614, study PRJDB3348) | symbiont metagenome | host: Chara braunii | reverse complement strand
ACGCGGTGATCGAACGCGGCGAATGCGATTTCGTCGAACAGATCGCGGGCGAGATGCCCTCCTATGTCATCGCCGAGTTGATGGGCATGCCGCTGGACGATGGGCGCGAACTCTACAAGCTCACCGAGATCATCCACACCGCGCCCGAAGCTCAGGCGCCGGGCGCGGGTGCGACGGCGGTGATGAAGATGTTCGAATATGGCCGCAAGCTGATCGAGGAAAAGCGGGCGCGGCCCGCAAACGATCTGGCCACCAAGCTTCTCGAAGCCGAGGTGGATGGCAAGCGGCTGGATGACATCGAATTCCTTCTGTTTTTCCTCCTTCTGATAGATGCAGGTGGCGATACCACCCGCAATCTCCTCTCCTCCGGCCTGATCGCGCTTCTGGGCAATCCCGACCAGATGGGTTGGCTGAAAGCCGATCTTTCCAATCGCATGGCGCCCGCGCGCGAAGAATTGCTGCGTTATACGACGCCGGTGATCTATATGCGCCGCACGGCGAAACACGATACCGAGCTGGGCGGCCAGAAAATCCGCGAGCGCGACAAGGTGGTGATGTATTTCGGCGCGGCAAACCGCGATGCCGCAAAATTCGCTTCACCCGAGAGGCTCGATCTTTCCCGCACGCCGAACGAGCACATCGCCTTTGGCACGGGCCCGCACGGATGCCTTGGTCAGCACATCGCGCGGATCGAAATCGACGCGATCCTGAATGAAGTTCTCACACGCATGGACGACCTCAAGATCGAAGGCGCGCCGGAATGGCTGCCTTCGAATTTCATTTCGGGGCCCAAACATCTGCGCGTGCGTTTCCGGCCCGGCAAAAAGCTGGGCTGAAAATCTCAAAACGCAATGGTCGGGATGTAGCGAAGATGACTCGTGGAGCGTTGCGCTGCAAGGGGTAATCGCTGTTTCGCGAGAATTATTTGCAGCGTTACGCTGGTGGGGGTTAAGCGATTGAAATTGCGCGGTTTGGAATTTTCTTTTTGTGTTTGACGCGCGTGCTGTGTGCCAGATGTTGAATCCCGCGCGAAAAAAAGTTTTCGCGATTTAGTGAAACAGCCCGCTTCCGCTCAACCCATCGAAGATGAATTGCATCGCCAGCGCCGCCAGCAGGATGCCGGAGACGCGCGCGATGGCGTTTGAGCCCGTAACCCCCATCAGCTTCATCAGCCGCGTTCCGGCGAGCATCGAGATCAATGTGATCGCCATGACGCCAAGAAGGCCCAGCAGCACGAAGATGCCATCGGTCAGCGTGCCCGCCTTGCCCATCAACAGCACGATGGCTGTCATGCTTCCGGGGCCCGCAATCAACGGAATGGCGAGCGGCACCACCGCGATGCCCGCCTTGCTGCGCGCTTCGTGCTTTTCGTTGGAGGTGATGGAGGTGATGCCGGTGTGGCGCGCGAGCAGCAGATCGGCGGCCACCATGAGCAGAAGAATGCCGCCTGCCGTGCGGAAAGCGGGCACGCCGACGCCGAGCAGATTCAGCAATTGAATGCCGCCCAGCGCGAAGGCGAGCAGCACCACGGTTGCGGTGAATATGGCGAGAAAAGCTATCCGCTGCCGCGCGTGCCCATCCATGCCCGGCGTGAGTGCAAGGAACACCGGCACCGTTTCAAACGGGCCGACGGCCACAAAGAGCGTGGCGAACGCGGTGAGGAAGATTTCGCGCATCTCTTCCCCTACCGCGCCCGCCGGTTCAGCTCAACTCAATAGACTTCGAATAGGCCCGCGCCGCCCATGCCGCCGCCGATGCACATCGACACGACGACATTCTTGGCCTTGCGGCGCTTGCCTTCCATCAGGGCGTGGCCGGAAAGCCGCGCGCCCGTCATGCCGAAGGGATGGCCGATGGCGATGGAGCCGCCATTGACGTTGTAGATCGCGGGATCGATGCCAAGCTTGTCACGGCAATACAGGCATTGGCTGGCAAACGCCTCGTTCAACTCCCACAGGTCGATGTTGCCGATCTTGAGGCCGTGGCGTTCCAGAAGGCGCGGGATCGCGAACACCGGGCCGATGCCCATTTCATCGGGCTTGCAGCCCGCAACCGCCCAGCCCTTGAACGCGCCCAGCGGCTGAAGCCCGCGCTTCTCGGCTTCCTTGGCTTCCATCAGCACAACCGCCGCCGCGCCATCGGAAAGCTGGCTGGCATTGCCCGCGGTGATGAACTTGCCCGGCCCGCGCACCGGCGTCAGCGCGGCGAGGCCCGCCAGCGTGGTATCGGGGCGATTGCATTCGTCGCGATTGACGACGTAATCGACAAAGGATTCTTCCTTCGTCTCCTTGTTGACGACCTTCATCTTGGTCGCCATCGGAACGATCTCGTCCTTGAATTTGCCGGCCTGCTGGGCCGCCGCCATGCGCCGCTGCGATTCCAGCGAATACTCATCCTGATATTCGCGCGAGACGTTGTAACGTGCGGCCACCGTATCGGCCGTGTCGATCATCGGCATCCAGTAATCGGGATACATCTCGACGATCCTAGGCTCCGTTCCGCCGCCGCCACCGCCCTGATAGGTGATGGAATCGACGCCGGAACCCACCATGACAGTCGCGCCATCGTCCTTGATGTAACGCGCAGCTATCGCAATCGCGTTGAGGCCGGATGAGCAGGCGCGGTTCACCGTGACGCCCGATGTGGTGATCGGCAGGCCTGCGAGCAGCGCCGCGCCGCGCGCGACATTGCCGGACGCGGCCACACAGCCCGAAACCACGTCTTCCACTTCGGCGGGTGCCACCTTCGAACGCTCGACCGCGTGTTGAATGGCGTGACCAAGCATCGCCATGTTGGAAGTATTGTTGAAACCGCCGCGGGAGGCCTTGGCGAGTCCTGTGCGGGCATAAGATACAACGACAACGTCTCTCATATTTTTCTCCGTTTCATATCAAAAAAATTCGCTGTCATCCCCGGCGAACCGCGCTCTTGCGCGGTGAGGGAAGGGGACCCAGGTGGTGCGATTGTGCAATCCGTCTGCTTTCACCACCTGGGTCCCCTTCCCCTCGCTGGCGCTCGCCCGGGGATGACGATGTTATTTTAGGTCCCGAAACTTCTTGCCTTCGGCCACGAGCTTTTCCAGCAGCGCGCTCGGCTTGAAATCGTCACCCATCTCGGCTTGCCATTGCTTCATCTTGGCCAGCACTTTGTCCAGGCCGATGAAATCGGCGTAGTGCATCGGGCCGCCGCGATAGACCGGCCAGCCATAGCCGTTCACCCACACCACATCGATGTCGGACGGGCGGATCGCTTTTTTCTCTTCGAGAATTTTCGCGCCTTCGTTGATCATGGGATAGATCGTGCGTTCCAGGATTTCCTCATCGGAAATGCTGCGCGCATTCTTCCCGCTTTTGGCGACGAAATCCTTGATGATTTTTTCGGTGACGGGCGAGGGCTTGGCGTTGCGCTGTTCGTCATAGTCATAGAACCCTGCGCCGTTCTTCTGGCCGCGGCGATCCATTTCGCAGAGCACTTCGCGCAAGGTGGAGCTGGTGGATTTTTCCTTGACCCAGCCGATGTCGAGGCCCGCCAGATCGCTCATCGCGAACGGGCCCATCGGGAAGCCAAAATCATAAAGCACGCGGTCCACATCCCATGGCATCGCGCCTTCCAGCACCAGCTTGTTCGCTTCGCGCTGGCGCTGCGACAGCATACGGTTGCCGACGAAGCCGGGGCACACGCCCACCAGCACCGCGACCTTGCCGATCTTGCGGGCAAGCTGCATGCAGGTGGCGATCACGGGCTTGGAGGTTTTTTCGCCGCGCACGATTTCGAGCAGCCGCATCACATTGGCGGGCGAGAAGAAGTGCAAGCCGATCACGCTTTCGGGGCGCGAGGTGGCCGCGGCGATCTCATCCACATTCAGATAGGAGGTGTTGGAGGCAAGGATCGCGCCCTGCTTCACGATCTTGTCGAGCTTGCCGAACACATCTTTCTTTACGTCCATGTTCTCGTAGACGGCTTCGATCACCAGATCGCAATCGGCCAGGTCTTCGAGGTTCATGGATGGCGTGAGCAGGCCCATGCGCTTTTCCACGTCTTCCATCGTGAAGCGGCCGCGCTTGGCGCTGTTTTCATAATTCTTGCGCACCACGCCGATGCCGCGATCGAGCGCTTCCTTCTGCACTTCCACGATCGTCACCGCGATGCCGGCATTGGCGAAGTTCATCGAAATGCCGCCGCCCATGGTGCCCGCGCCGATCACGCCGACCTTCTTGACGGGAATGGTTTGCGTGTCATCCGGCACATCGGGAATTTTGTTGGCCTGACGCTCGGCGAAGAACGCATAGCGTTGCGCCGCCGATTCCGGGCTGATCATCAATTCCATGAACAGTTCGCGTTCCCGCTTCAGCCCTTCGGCGAAGGGCAGGTTCACCGCCGCCTCGATGGTTTTGATGTTGCTTTCGGGCGCCTTGAAGCCGCGGAATTTGCGCGCATTGGCTTTGCGGAAATTCTCGAAGATTTCCGGCTTGCCGCGGGCGGCTTCCACCTTCTCGTTGCTCTCGCGGACTTTCTTGAGCGGGCGCTTCTCGGCGATCACCTTGTTGGCGAATGCAAGCGCGCCCTCGCGCAGCTTTCCTTCTGGCACCAGTTCATCGACGAGGCCCATCTCAAGGCATTGCTTGCCGCCGACATGCTGGCCGCTTGTCACCATCTCAAGCGCCTTTTCCGGGCCCACGATGCGCGGCAGGCGTTGTGTGCCGCCAGCGCCGGGGAGCAAACCCAGATTCACTTCGGGCAAGCCGCATTTCGCGCTCGGCACCGCCACGCGGTAATGCGCGCACAACGCCACTTCCAGCCCGCCGCCCAGCGCGGTGCCATGGATGGCCGCGATCACGGGCTTGGGTGAATTCTCCATCATGTCCTGCACGTCGAAGAGGCTCGCGCCTTTCATCTGGCCGCCGAATTCCGAAATGTCGGCGCCCGCGATGAAGGTGCGCCCGTCGCAGATCAGCACGATGGCTTTGGTATCGGGATCGGCGATTGCCGCCTTGAAGCCTTCGAACAATCCGTCGCGCACGGGGGCGGAAAGCGCATTCACCGGTGGCGAATTGAGCGTGACGACGGACACATCGCCTTCGCGCGAGAGATCGGTAACGGGATTGATGGTCGTCATGGGCTGTTTCCTCAGTCGGTTCTTTGACTGACGAAAAATCATGCCTGAGCGGAGGAGTCCAGATCAGCCGCGCGCGGTTATTCCCGGCCCAGCGCCAGGTCGCAGACGTAGGGGTTGGTCTTCCTCTCCCAACCGAAGGTGGACATCTGCCCGTGCCCCGGCACGAACCGCATGTCGTCGCCCAGTGGCCAGAGCCGCCCGGTAATGGAATCGACCAGTTGCTGGTGGTTGCCGCGGGGAAAATCGGTGCGCCCGACCGAGCCTTTGAAAAGCACGTCGCCGACAAAGGCGATCTTGGCCTCCTGGTGGAACAGAACCACATGCCCCGGCGTGTGCCCCGGGCAGTGCCGCACCCCAAGCTCCACCTCGCCCACGGTCACGGTGTCCCCATCCTCCAGCCAGCGATCCGGCAGGCAGTTCTCGGCCTCCGCAAAGCCTGGCCTGCGGGCATTTTCCCCAAGCCTTTCAAGCAGAAAGAGATCATCGCGGTGAGGGCCCTCGATCTTGACACCAAGCTCGCGGGCCAGCCTTGCGGCACCCGAGGCATGGTCCAGATGCCCATGGGTCAGCAGCACCTTCTCGATGGTCACGCCCTGGGCGGCGGCTGTCTGCTTGATCCGTTCGATTTCCCCGCCCGGATCGACCACCGCGCCGCGTTTGGTCGCCGTGCACCAGACAAGGCTGCAATTCTGCTGGTAGGGGGTCACCGGCAACACGGCGGCGTTGAGAGGCGGCTGGGTCATGGAATCTGCATAAGGGCAGGGTGGGCCGGCGTCCACCCGAGTCGCGCAATTGGCGCCCCCCGAAGGCGTCACGGGTGCGTCACAAAGTAACTTTCCTGCGCGCCGGGGGTGGAACTCTTACCATTTCGTAAAAGACTCTTCCCGGATGTGACGACGAAGACACAGAATCCGTAGCTCTTTCCGTTGATTAGCACCCCCCGTCTGATAAGATTTTGGGTGGGTAAATTTGAATATTCCGGGGGATGCCGTGCGTAGCCAAAAGGGGGGCTTCTCGCACAGATGGATTTTGAGTTTTGCGGCAGGCGCTCTTGCGCTCGCCGCCTGCTCAACTGCGTCTTACGCCGCGAGTGTCCGCCCGCAGGATTCCGAAACGCTTTCCGCCAGCCTGACATCGTTCTTCACGCCAAGGCAATTCGATCAGGATGGCTCGGTGCTGGGCGTGCGCGCGCGGGACAAGAACGCCGATCTTCCCACCTTGCAGATCATGCCCGACGCGAAAACGCGCGACGCCATGCTGAATGCGGCGCCTTGCCCGGATATGGCGAGCGGGGCGTGTTTCGCGCCGCGCCCGGTTTCGGTCTCGCGCTTCGGCGTTGATGTCCGCTCGGGCGGCAATCTGTTCATCGTGCCGGGCCCCGTTTCGAGCGGGCCCATCGATCTCAACCGGGCATCGGGGCCGCAGATTCTTCCGGTGCAGATGTCTGCGCGTTCGGGGCCGGGCAGCTATCTGACATCGGGCGGGTTGATCCCCACCGTTCAGGCCAATCTTACGACCGGCCCTCAGGCCATTGGCGCGATCAACGCGATGGCCACGATCGCATCCGGCCCGCTCGCCACCGCGATCGCGCGGAGCACGGTTCTTCAGAACGCCGTGATGATCGATTCCTTCGGCCATGATTTCCGCGTCGATCTCACCCGCGCTGTCGATACGCGCGGTTACGATCCGACCTATGCGCTGATGGCGACGCAATTCACCGATGTGACGCCCTTCGCCTTTGGGATCGATAGCCCGGTGGGCCCCCTATTCGCCTCCGGCTACGCCACCGATACGACGACGCCGCAAGGCGTTTCCGGCCTGTATCGCGGCGTGTCCGATTATCATCAATACGATCTGCGCGATTTCAGGCTCGGGGTGACGGTCGCGCCCGGCATCGATCTCAATCTCGGCTATCACCTCGACATGGGCGGCGCGTTCAACAATTACGATGCCGCCGCCAGCGTGGCGTATGACGGCCTCTTCATGGGCGCATCGGCGGTGAATTCGCCCTACGCCTCGCTTGCCAATGGCGGCACCTTCATCGGCAGCACCATTGCGCTGGCCGATGATCTGCACCTGCGTTTCGGCGAAATCTCGCTCAGCCCCGAACGCGAGCCGTTCAACATCAATTCCTATTCCATGGTCGATCAGCTCTCCGGCCCGCGCCCGCTTTACGATCTGCGCGCGGCGCGCGGCTCGATGGCCGGGGTTTCGTGGGATTTCGCAAGCTGGGGCGGCCTCGGCGTGACGGCGACACAGGTTGACGAGAAAAACGGCCTGCTCGGCGGCTATGGCTCGGGCGCGCTGTCGATTGCCGACAGCGCGAACACCACGGCTCTGGGCGTTTCCGCCCGCATCGGCTTCGGCGATGGCTGGGTGACGACCGCTTCCTATAGCGAAGGCATCACCCAGCTCGATCTCAAGCCAAGCAGCCTGTTCAGTTCGGCGACCGATCTGCACAGCCGCGCCTATGGCATTGCGGTGGCCAAGCACGGGTTGTTCGGCGAGGATTCGCTGGGCTTTGCGGTGACGCGTCCGATCCAGATCTATTCCGGCAGCGCGGAGATCACCGCGGCCGATGGTGTGGACGCCAACAACGATCTGGTGCTCAACCGCGAACGCATTTCGCTCGCCGGCATCAAATCCGAGACCGACATCGAACTCGGCTATGTGACGACCTTCCTCGATGGCGCATTGGCGCTGCAGGCCAACGCGGCCTATCAGATGAACACCCAGGGCCAGAGCGGCAACAATTCTCTGGCGGTTGTTTCCCGCGCCAAGATCAAGTTCTGAAATTGCTGAAGAACGTGGGCGCTAATTGCTGACCATCGCAAAGATGTTCGACGCGCATAGCTTCTCCCAAATGATCGGCGTGCTCATAATCCTCTACTTGGCAATGTTGCTGCTTATTGCTCAACGCTTGAAGAGGCTTCACCGATCCGTATGGAACGGCCTTGGAAGCCCGAGCCTGCTGAACTGGTCAATCGCAAACAGCTTTCAGCTGGGGATTTTTGTATTTCTTCGAGGATCCTACAGGTCTTTGAAGGACATAAATCTGAGCCGAATGATCTGGGCCGTCAGGATCATGTTTTTGGTGATCGCCAGTGCGTTGCTGGTTTGGGTCGTTGGATACCACGGCGGCCAAGCGTAGAAGGTCGCTCGGCGGCCCTTCTTCCACCATTGCGGCCACGCGCCCGCTTCGCTAAAACCCCCGCTCTCTCAAAACCAAAGGATTTGGCCATGGCCGGCCCGCAATACGTCTATGTGATGAAGGGTCTGTCGAAGACCTATCCCGGCGGCAAGCAGGTTTTGAAGGATATCTGGCTGTCGTTTTATCCCGGCGCCAAGATCGGCATTGTCGGTGTCAACGGCGCGGGCAAATCCACGCTGATGAAGATCATGGCGGGCATCGACAAGGAATATACCGGCGAAGCCTGGGCCGCCGATGGCGTGACCATGGGCTATCTTCCCCAGGAACCGCAGCTTGATCCCACAAAGGATGTGCGCGGCAATGTGATGGATGGCGTGGCGCCCAAGAAGGCGCTGCTCGACCGCTACAACGAGATCGCCTCGAACTACACCGATGAAACCGCCGACGAGATGGCGAAGTTGCAGGATCAGATCGAGGCCGCGGGCCTCTGGGATCTGGATTCGCAGGTCGATCAGGCGATGGATGCGCTGCGCTGCCCCGATGGCGATGCCGATGTGAGCAAGCTTTCCGGCGGCGAGCGCCGCCGCGTGGCGTTGTGCAAATTGCTGCTCGAAGCCCCCGATGTGTTGCTGCTCGACGAACCGACCAACCATCTCGATGCGGAATCGGTGGCCTGGCTCGAACACACGCTGCGCGAATACAAGGGCTGCATCATCCTGGTCACCCACGATCGCTACTTCCTCGACAATGTGACGGGCTGGATTCTGGAACTCGACCGCGGCAAGGGCATTCCGCACGAAGGCAATTACTCGTCGTTCCTCGGCGTGCAGGAAAAGCGTTTGGCGCAGGAAGGTTCGGAAGAAGCCGCCCGCGAACGCACGCTTGCCCGCGAACGCGAATGGATTCAGCAAAGCCCGCGCGCCCGCCAGGCGAAATCCAAGGCGCGCATCAATGCTTATGAAGATTTGCTCGCCAAATCGCAGGAGCAACGCAGCGGCCCGGCCCAGATCGTCATTCCGGTTGCCGAACGCCTGGGTTCGCTCGTGGTCGAGGCCGAAGGTCTCACCAAGGCCTATGGCGACCGGCTGCTGTTCGAGAATGTGAACTTCAATCTTCCGCCTGGCGGCATCGTGGGCGTGATCGGCGCGAACGGCGCGGGCAAGACGACCCTGTTTCGCATGATCACCGGTCAGGAAAAGCCCGATGCGGGCGAGATGCGTATCGGCGAAACGGTGCAGATCGGCTATGTCGATCAATCCCGCGATGCGCTCGATCCCAAGAAGAATGTCTGGGAAGAAATCTCGGGCGGCCTCGATGTGCTTGAACTCGGCGGCAAGCGCACGATGCAGAGCAGGGCCTATGTCGGCGCGTTCAATTTCAAGGGCGGCGATCAGCAGAAGAAGGTCGGCCAGCTATCGGGCGGCGAGCGCAACCGCGTTCATCTGGCCAAGATGCTGAAATCGGGCGCGAACCTGTTGCTGCTCGACGAACCGACCAACGATCTCGATGTCGAAACCCTGCGCGCGCTGGAACTGGCGCTCGAAGAATTCGCGGGCTGCGCCATGATCATCAGCCATGACCGCTGGTTCCTGGATCGCATCGCCACCCACATGCTCGCCTTCGAAGGCGACAGCCATGTGGAATGGTTCGAAGGCAATTACGGCGATTACGAAGCGGACAAGAAACGCCGCCTCGGCATCGATGCCGACCAGCCCCACCGCCTCAAATACAAGCGGTTCGCGCGCGCCTGACCGGCGTTTGCCGGCAGCCTAT
>BFBZ01000008.1_pt332 | contig 10041 bp, 10 predicted proteins | sample 1888401 | NCBI WGS metagenome assembly BFBZ01 (sample SAMD00112614, study PRJDB3348) | symbiont metagenome | host: Chara braunii | reverse complement strand
TCCAAGCGCGATCGTCGGAGCGGCGGCGATCCGGGACCTGGCGCAGCAGACCCAACTGCCGATCCGGGTGGTCGAGGAATTCTCCGAGCAACTGCCGTTCGACGATGCCAAGTTCGATCTCGTGTTTGCCCGCGCTGTTCTGCACCATACGCGCGATCTCGAGGGTGCATGCCGGGAGATGTTTCGCGTGCTGCGGCCGGGCGGCATGCTGATCGCGGCGCGCGAGCATGTCATCAGCAAGGAGGGGGATCTTCCGCAGTTCCTCGCCCAGCATCCGTTGCATCATCTCTATGGCGGCGAACACGCCTTCCTGCTCGACCGCTATACCGGCGCGCTGGCAAGTGCGGGATTTTCCGCGATCGACACGCTGGCGCCACTGCAAAGCCCGATCAATTTGTTCCCGTATACGCGGGAGACCCTGCGCGCCGCGATCGTGACCAAATTGTCGCAAAAGATTCCGGTGGCGCCGCTGTGGCGAACCGCGCTGGCGTCGCGCCAGGTGTTCGGCTCGCTGTTGTCGATTGCCGAGCGCTTCGACAATCGACCGGGCCGGCTCTATTCCTTTGTCTGTCACAAGGCTTGAGCGATGATCGTCTGGGTCACAGGCGCGAACGGCTTCATCGGTCGCCATCTCGTGCATGAGCTGGCGGGAGCCGGGCATGCCGTGCACGGCGTCGGACATGGCGCGATCTCCGCAACGGAAGCCCGGCAGCTCGGCTTGCGGAGCTGGATCAACGGCGAGATCGATGCGGCCAATCTGAACGCTCTGGCGGCTGCACATGGCTTGCCGGCGCGTGTCTTTCATCTGGCCGGCGGATCGTCCGTCGGCGTCTCGATCGAGCGACCGTTCGAGGATTTTTCACGAACCGTGGCGAGCACGGCGCGGCTGCTCGAATGGCTGCGCGGATCCGCGCCGGATTGCGCGGTGGTCGCGGCATCGAGCGCGGCCGTCTATGGCGCCGACCATATCGGGCCGATCGCTGAGAGTGCCGTCCCAGCCCCGATGTCGCCCTATGGGCAGCACAAGTGGATGATGGAGCAATTGTGCCGCAGCTACGCGCAGTCGTTCGGCGTCCACTGCAGTATCGTTCGACTGTTCTCGGTCTACGGCCCCAATTTGCGCAAGCAACTGCTCTGGGACATCTGCTCGCGGCTGGCGGCCAAGGAGCCGGTGCTCACGCTCGGCGGGACCGGCGGTGAAGTCCGCGATTGGACCGACGTTCGCGATGTTGCGAGGCTGCTTGCCGGTCTCGCGCAACCGTCGTGGCAGGAGACCTTCCGGATCATCAATGGCGGGTCCGGCCAGGGAACCAGCGTCGCCGACATCGCAGCCGGCCTCATCAAGCAGTGGGGCGGCAACACGGTCGTGCGACACTCGGGAGTCAGCCGGCCCGGCGATCCCGTCAGCCTGCTGGCCGATGATGCAATGCTGCGCCGGATCGGTTTCGATTGGCGCATTCCGCTCGACCAGGGGCTCGCCGACTACGTGGCGTGGTTCAAGAGGCAGGCTTCGTGACGTCCCGCCCGTTGCGGATCGCGTTCAGTCATATCTCGCGACGGCTTTGGGCCGGCGGCTACAACTATCAGCGCAACCTGTTCGCGGCGCTGGCGCGGTTCCAGCCCGGCGAATTCGTTCCGGTGGTGTTTGCCGGACATGGCGCCGACCAGAATGAACTCGCCGAGCTTGCCGCGATTTCCGCCGTTGAGGTCGTCAGATCGGAAGCATTCGATGGCCAGCCGGGCCTGGCTGCGGCGCTGACGCTTGGCCTCGATCGCGGGGCCGCGGCGGCGTTTCGCGTCGCGCGCGTCGATGTTGTCGTCGAAGCGGCACGCTTCTTCGGTTGGCGGTTACCCCTCCCCGCAGTGGCGTGGATCCCGGATCTGCAACATCGCTCATTGCCGCAGCTGTTTCCGAGGACGGCACTCTGGCGCCGCGAGATCGGCTTTCGCGTTCAGATCGCATCGGGGCGGACGATCATGCTAAGCAGCGAGAGCGCCTTGCGCGACTTCAGGGCTTGCTATCCGCATGCCCGAAACCGCGTCAGCGTCGTTCGCTTCGCGACCCAGCCGCCCGCCGCTTTCCTGAACACCGACCCGTCGGACGTGATCGCGACGTATGGTCTGCCGGCGAACTATTTCTATCTGCCCAATCAGTTCTACCGCCACAAGAACCATCAACTGGTCGTCGATGCCCTGACGATCCTGAAGCGTCGCGGGATCGGCGTGGTTGTTTGCGCGTCCGGCAGCACGGAAGATCGGCGCGAGCCCGGCTATTATGATCTGGTCAATTCCGAGATCCAGAAGCGCGGCCTCACGACCCAGTTCCGTCACCTCGGCGTCATCCCGCTGCCCAACGTCTACGCGCTGCTGCGGGCTTCGACCGCGCTGCTCAATCCGTCGCGCTTCGAGGGGTGGAGCACGACGGTCGAGGAGGCGAAATCGTTCGGCGTTCCCTTGATCCTGTCCGACATCGACGTGCACCGGGAGCAGACCGCAGGTGCTGCCCGCTATTTCGGCGTCGACGATCCGGTCGCGCTGGCGGACCATCTGGTGCAGGCATTGCAAGAGGCGCGCGGGCCCGTCGTTCGAAATCTCGTTCCGCACCAGGATGACAATGTCGGCGCATTCGCCGCAAGTTTCGCGGCCACCATGCGACAGGCCGTCGGCAAATCAGAGCAGTAGAAGCGAAGGTCGAGCGTCAGAGCCCATGCCGGCTAGGTCGATATGTGTGGCGCTTTGGGAGTTTCGGCATGCGCCCGGACGCGCATGCTCACCGGCAGCGCTGCGCCACCCGGTGAGGTTGACGTTCATCGCGTGAACGGGGTAGAGGTGAAACCAGGCGCCGGTTCGGATTCAGGCCGTAGCGGCTGGAATGCGCGTGCTGTCGAATTGTCCACGAAACCCAGGCGAACACAGGTTAGTCAGACGTGTGCGGCATATTCGGCCTCATCGCCAAGAACGGGTCCGTTGATGCTGATCAAGTTGATCGACTGACCGATCTCGTCGCACACCGCGGTCCGGATGGTCGCGGCGTCAGGATCAATGGCAATGTCGGATTGGGGCACCGGCGGCTTGCCATCATCGACCTGACCGAAGACGGCGCCCAGCCGATGCGCGACCGTCTGCTCCCGATCTGGATCACGTATAACGGCGAGATCTATAACTACCTCGAGCTTCGCGCTGAGCTGGAGGCGCTTGGACATGTCTTCCATACCGCCTCCGACACCGAGGTTCTGTTGGCGGCCTATGTCCGCTGGGGCGAGAGCTGCCTCGATCGCTTCAACGGCATGTGGTCGTTTGCGATTCACGACGAGCGCGACAACACGCTGTTCTGTGCGCGCGATCGGTTCGGCGTCAAGCCATTCTACTTCACGGACACGCCGACGCGGTTCGCCTTCGGCTCTGAGATTCGTCAGCTGCTTCCGTTGATCGCGCGTTCGATCGCGGACGATGATCTCGTCAGGGATTTCCTGGTCTGCGGTTTGAGCGATCACACCAACCGAACCTTTTTCAAGGGTGTCGAGAAGCTGCCGCCCGGACACAAGATGCGGGTCGACGTCTCGACCGGCCGGATCGCGATAGAACGCTACTATTCGCTGGCGCCGCGCGCGGCCGTGACGGACGAGCAGGATGCCGCAAGGTCGCTGGCCGAGCTGCTGGACGATGCGACACGGTTGCGGCTGCGCTCGGACGTTCGCGTCGGCACCTGCTTGTCGGGAGGGCTGGACAGTTCTAGCGTCGCGACGCTGGCTGCGAAGCGTTATGCCGCGAATTCCAACGAGCGCTTCTTTGCCATCACGGCCGTCAGCGAGCAGGCGTCGAACAACGAGGAAGCCTACGCGGCCGACGTCGTGGCCAAGGCCGAGCTGAACTGGTTGCGCACCAAGCCGAGCTACGAGGATTTCGCGGCGACCGCCGAAGCCTTGCTCGATGTGCAGGAGGAGCCGTTCGGCGGACCCTCGATCATGATGCAATACGAGGTGATGAAGACGGCGCGTGCGAACGGCGTCATCGTGCTGCTCGATGGCCAGGGCGGTGACGAGACGCTGCTGGGCTATCACCGCTATTATGCAGCCTGGCTCCGCGATCGGCTCGATCACTCCGGCGTCGGCGGCTTTCTCTCTGCCTTCCGCGCGGCCACGCAGGCCGGCGTTTCGGCGCGTCGCCTGCTGATATACCTGTTCGGCGCCAGCTCGGCGGCGCTGCGGGGCGGGTTCTATCGCTGGCAATACGCCTTCCTGAAGCGCCCGGACCTGCCGGAGTGTCTTCGCCGCTTCGCGCGCGAGACGCGCGATGCGCAGCAAATGCAGGTGCTGGAGATCACCGAAACCAATTTGCCGATGCTGCTGCGTTTCGAGGACAAGAACTCGATGCGGTTTGGCATCGAGACGCGATTGCCGTTTCTGGACTATCGATTTGTCGAATTTGCGTTGAGTCTGCCGACCCGCATCAAGCTGAACCATGGCTGGACGAAATGGCCACTCCGTGCGGCCATGCAGGAGGCTCTTCCGGCCAGCATTTCCTGGCGCAAGGACAAGATCGGTTTCGCCGCTCCCGATCAGATCTGGCTCAACCGGCACTCGCCGGCGATGTATGAAAAGGTGATCGGCAGCGCGTTGCTTGCCCGCTATGTCGACATGGCCGCGGTGAAGCGCAAGTTCCACCGGCTCGACCTTGGGATGCGCTGGCGGCTTTATTGCGTGGCGCTTTGGGGGGAACGCTTCAGGGTTGGAGCCCCATGAAGGTCTGCATGCTCTCGAGTGTCCATTCCGCGAACGACATTCGAATTGTTGAGAAGGAGGCGCGAAGCCTGTCCGAGGCCGGTCACGACGTGACCGTGGTGGCGCGGCCGCCGCGCCCGAGCGACCCGGGACGCATCGCATTCAAGTTGATCGAGACGCCGCCGGTTGCACGATGGAAGCGTCCCTGGGTGACGGGGAGGGCAGCGATGGCGCTGGCCCATGCGGCTGGAGCCGACGTCGTGCAATTCCACGATCCCGAGCTGATCCCGTTCGCGTTGCGGCTCAGGACGCGCGGCTGCAAGGTGATTTATGACGTCCACGAGGACGTGCCGTCGGATATCCATTCCAAGCGGTGGATTTGGCCCTGGATGCGACCTTCCGTGGCGCGCGCGATGGAACTGGTGGAGCGAAACGCCGCGCGGCACTTTGATGCGATCGTCGCCGCGACGCCGGCCATCGCCGATCGCTTCCGGGCTTATGGTGCCGATGTCACGTTGGTCCGGAACACCGTGCGGCTCGACGAATTCATCGCGCCGACGCCGACGACCGCGCGGCGACGTCAGGCGGTCTATGTGGGGCGCACCAGCTTCGATCGTGGGCTGGTCGAGATGGTGGAGGCATGCGCCACGGTGCGGTTGCCGCTGGTGCTCGCGGGAACCATCGGTCACGAGGAACAAGCCTGGCTTGAGAAATCATCCGCGGACGTGTCATACAGGGGGACGCTCGGACGTGGTGAGATCGCGACGCTCCTGAACGAAAGCCTCATCGGACTCAATCTGCTGTTGCCTGAACCGAATTATTTGCTGTCACTTCCAACCAAGCTTTTTGAATACATGGCCGCTGGGCTACCTGTCATTTCCAGTGATCTACCGAAATCCAAGGAGATCGTCGAGGCGGCGGGATGCGGCTTTGTCGTGTCGCTCGACGATCGCGCGACCTTGCTGGATCGCCTCACCAGACTCGCCGACGATCCTCGACGCGCGATCGAACTGGGATTGGCGGGGCGGGCGGCGGTCTCCGAAAATTTCAACTGGCAGCACGATGCGGCGGAGCTCAACCGGCTTTACCGGCGATTTGCCGCGCCCGGTGGCACGGCATGAACATCTGGCTGTTGCATCCTTTTGCCGGCGGTCCGGGCCTCGGCCGCCACTATCGTCCGTTCTGGCTGGCCGACGCCTGGGGAAAGATGGGCCATCGGGTGCTGGTGGTCAGCGCTGCCTTCCATCATCTGCACAGGCAGCCGCGCGCGCCGGGGCCGCAGCGGATCAATGGCGTCGACTTCTGGTTCCTCGACACGCCGCGCTATGGCAATGGCAGCCTGGGGCGGCTTCGCAACAATCTGAGCTTTGGCCCGGCTGTAAGCTCGGCAGCGTCGGCAATCGCCGCGCAGTTCGGCCAGCCTGACCTGGTGATCGCGTCGAGCCCGCATCTATTTTTCATTTCGGCGGCACATCAGGTCGCGCGGCGTTTCGATGCCGGGTTCTGGCTCGAGATCCGCGACCTCTGGCCGGAGAGCATCATTGCCCTCGGGATGACGCCCGCATGGCATCCGCTGATGAAGGTGCTCGGCTGGAAAGAGCGTACCGCCTATCGTGCGGCGGATCGCGTGATCTGTCTGCTGGCCGGAGCGGAAGCCCACATGCGCGCACGGGGCCTGGCGGCCGGCAAGTTCCTGTGGATCCCCAACGGGGTGTCCGACGACGAGATCCAGAACGCGCTCACAATCGAGAATCTTGCTCACCCGCTGATCGACCGCATCAATGTGCTGAAGCAGCAAGGCAGGCGCGTCGTGCTCTACGCCGGTGGCATGGGCCCGCCGAATGCCGTGGAAGCCGTTCTCGACGCAGCTTCCATCCTCGGTAAAGCAAGCCCCGAGATTCATTTCGTGATGATCGGTTCCGGCACCTCGCGGGCGGCGCTCAAACAGCGCGCTGCCACGCTCGCCAACGTCGAGTTTCATGATGAAGTCGAGCGATCGGTCGTACATGGCATGCTGCGTGCTTCCGATTGCGCGGTCGTCGCCTTCCACAAGAACGCGCTCTATCACCACGGCATCAGCCCCAACAAGCTGTTCGACTACTGCCTGTTCGCGCCTCGCAGCGTCATCGCATGCGAGGAGCGGGCGCTTGCCGGGCTCGAGGATCTGGTGACCGCACGATGCGCGCCGGACGATCCCGGTGCGCTCGCAGCGGCACTAGGCGCCGCCTTGGACGGTCCGGCCCGCCCACGGGACGATCGCGTCGCTGTCGCGCGGCGCTACAGCTATTCTGCGCTCGCGTACCGATCTCTGGCCGGAATCTGTCTCTTATACACATCTAGATGTGTATAAGAGACAGGACCTCGACCGCATCCTCGACGACAATGATGACGTCTATATCGGGTTGCCGAGCGCGCCGTGGCTGATCTATCGCGAGCTCCGCCGCCAGAACGTCACCGTGTCGCTCGATGGCCATGGCGCGGACGAGTTGATGGGCGCTTACTTTCAAGAGGGACAGTCGGCCGCGTTCCGGATCCGCAACGCAGCCGCTGCGCTCATGTCGCGATCGCAACTGGCGCAGCGTGGCATCGACTTCTTGCGCGCGCAGATGATCAGCCGCCAGGGGCGCTATTTCCTGCGGGGAGGCCTGACCGCGATCCCCGCAGCGTTGCCGCTGGTCGCCGAGAATGACGAACTGCCGGGTACGTGGGGCGCGCTGAACCGGCGTCTCTACCGCATGTTCCACTCGACCACGCTGCCCACCATTCTGCGCAATTTCGACCGGCTCTCGATGGCGCATGGGATCGAGGTGCGGATGCCGTTCATGGACTGGCGGCTGGTGACCTATACGATGGCGCTGCCGGAAACCAGCAAATCGGCCGATGGCATGACCAAGGTGATCGCGCGTCAGGCGATGGCGAACCTGATGCCGGAGAGTATCCGCACCGCGCGCCGCAAGGTCGGCTTCAATTCGCCGATGCCGGAATGGCTGAATGGACCGTTGGCCGGTTGGACCGCGGAACTGCTCGATCGGAAAGTCCCGGTATTTGCCGAGTTCGTCGACGAGGCACCGCTTCAAAAGATGGTTGGCCGCTTGACGGCGTCGCAGAGCTGGGATTGGGAATCCGTTGGCCGGATCTGGCCATACCTGAACATGAAATGGCTGTTGGCAAGGTCCGCATAAGCAATGCGTCTGTTCCAGAATAGCGGTCTCTATCCGTCCTATCTGCCGCGGCTGAACCAGCTTGCTGCAAAGGCATCGAGCTTCGAAGCGCGACGCGACGTATTCCTGCACGATCGTTTCGGCGCGGCGCATTTTCTCAAGCCGGTGCTCGACGGCGCACCCGAAGCGTTCTTCACCAATGCCGACGACGAAGTGCTGCAGCGTCAGTGGGCGCGTGAGCAAGGTATCAAGGGGACGCCGACGCTCGAGGGCATTCTGCTCGCGCAGATCGAGCATCATAGAACCGAGGTGTTCTATAATCTCGATCCAGTGCGTTATCCGAGTGCGTTTGTCGCCAAGCTTCCCGGCTGCGTGAAGAAGACGTTGTGCTGGCGCGCGGCGCCCTCGGGGAATGCCGATCTCACCGCCTATGGGGCGGTGCTTGGAAACTTCCCCTCGATCCTTCAGGCCTGGCGCGACAAAGGATGCCGGGCGGAGCTGTTCTTCCCTGCGATCGATCCGGTGATGGCGCAATATGGTGACGGCGAACGCCCGATCGACGTGGCGTTCGTCGGCGGATATTCGCGGCATCACAGCGCGCGGGGCAGGACGCTCGAACAGGTCGCGGCGCTTGCGGCCGATCGCAACATCGTATTCTGCCTCGATGCATCGCGGCTGACGCGGCTTGCCGAAAGCTCGGTCGGGCGATTGCTGCCGCTCGGCAAGCATCGGAGGCCCGACGTCATCGCGCGAATCGCGAGGCTGCCGCTGTTCGGCCGGGATCTCTACGAGCTATTCGGGTCGGCGAAGATCGTGCTCAACGGCGCGATCGACATGGCCGGCAATGATCGCGGCAATATGCGCTGCTTCGAGGCGATGGGCTGCGGCTCGTTGCTGGTGTCGGATGCCGGTAACTATCCGGAGGCGATGCAGGACGGCGTCACGATGCGTACCTATGATGCGCCCGAGCGGGCCGTGGAGGCGATTTCAAGCAGCCTGCGGGACTGGCCGCAATGGGCCGGGATCGCCGCATCCGGCAGGACGCGCGTGCAAGAGACCTACAGCAAGGTCTCGCAATGGGCGCAGTTTATCGACCTCGTCGCGCGGATTGAGCCGTGCTAGAGGGGGGCACAGAGCCGGCCAACAGGCGGGCGATCGGGCCGAGATAATGTCTGCAAGTGACTTGATCCATCAGCTGAAATGGGCGGCCGACGGGCTTGCCGTGCCGTTGTTCAAGATGCGGCCGCGGCCGTTCGGCCCGGGCTATCAGACCGTCAAGCGCGACACCATTACCGCGGCCATCGACGCGGGCCTGCTTCAGCCGGGAAAGGAGCTCCCGCCCGGCTACGGTGTCGCCATGGACGAGCGCGTGGTCGAATATCCCTGGGTCTATGGCCGGTTGACCAACGTCGGCAAGATGCTGGACGCGGGCTCGACCTTCAATCACGACTTCCTGCTGCAGCGTCCGCCGTTCCGTGGCGCAGACCTCACCATCATGACGCTGGCGCCCGAGAAGCGGTGCTATTGGCGTGACGGCTATTCTTATGTGTTCGGCGATCTCCGCCAGACGATGTTCGATGACCATGTGTTTGACACCGTCGCCAGCATTTCCACGATCGAGCATATCGGCCTCGACAATCAGATGCTGTACACCGGCGATCCGCGCGACGCCGAGACCGACCGCGACGGCTTCGTTCCGGCGGTGCAGGAGTTCAAGCGCATCCTCAAGCCCGGCGGGACCTGCCTGATCTCCGTGCCGTTTGGCAAGCGTGACAATCTCGGCTGGTATCAGGTGTTCGATCTCGCGATGGTCGAGCGGATCATCGAGGCGTTCGGCGCGACATCGCACCAGGTCGACTATTTCGGCTATTCGCGGCAGGGCTGGTCGCGCCAGAGTGCCGAGACGCTCGCCGATGCCACCGTTTTCGACATCCATACCGGCAAGGGGCAGGGCAGTGACCTCGCGGCGTCATCGCGCGCCGTGGCTTGCCTGCAGTTGACCGCATGAATTTCGATTACCTGATCCAGCGCCTGATCGGTCGCGCGACCTGCCGGTTGCAGGCCGACGCGGCGCTCGGGCGCTCTGCCAGGATCCGCAACATCCGCGGCGATTCCGACAAGATCGTCGTCGGCCGCAACAGCCGTATCCTGGGCGAGCT
>BFBZ01002468.1_pt1 | contig 10047 bp, 11 predicted proteins | sample 1888401 | NCBI WGS metagenome assembly BFBZ01 (sample SAMD00112614, study PRJDB3348) | symbiont metagenome | host: Chara braunii | reverse complement strand
GCGAGCGGAGCGAGGCTCGAAGCACGAAAAGCCTTTGTGCAGCATCACTTGATCACTCCAATTCCGAGCAATCGCGGCACGACATTCGCTGAGATCAAGGAGCCAGCGGTGGCGCGCCGGTGATCTCGATCAGCTTCTCGGTGGTGACGGCCACCAGTTGATCGACCAGTTCGCTGGCGACCGGGTGGTCCAGCCCCTTCGCCGTCTCGCGCACGATGGCGCGGATCGCGTCGACATGCTGGTTGACGAGTGCCCAGGGCACATCCTTGGGGTCGTCCACCGCCTGCAGCAGCAATGACAGGCTGTCGGCGGCGCGCGCGGCAAGTGGATAACCGAAAGTCGCGGCCTCGCCCTTGATGTCATGGGCAGCCGAGAACAGCTCGGCGCGGGTCGCGGCATCCAGGCCCTGGCTCACGGCGGCGTCGCGCGCGCTGGTCAGCCGCGCCACTTCCTTGTCCATCCAGCCGTCGAATTCCGACGACAGCTCGGCGAGGGCGGCTTCCGCCCGCTCGATCGCCTCGGGATCGATGCCGCCGAAGCCGTCATCCGGCCCGTCGACCTTGTGGACATAGGTGCGCAGGTTGTGCTTGGGCACGATGACCTCGTAGTCGCCGAAGCTCTTGACGCTAGCCTCGTCCAACTTGGCCTCTTTGCGCTTTTTCATGGGTCTGTCCGTCACACCGAACTTTTGGTCTTGTCCAGCAAGGGCTGGACCCGGATGGTCTCGGTCTTGTCGCTCTTGCGGCGTTCCGGCCCGACATAGCTCGAACTGTGGTTGCGCCGCCGATCGGGGCCGAAAAAGGTCTTGGTCTTGATGAACGGCCGTGGGTTCACCACGACATTCAGAATGCGCTGGTAGAGTGCCTTGGCCGAGATCGGCTTGGCCAGGAACTCGGTGACGCCGGCGTCCCGCGATTCCAGCACACGCTTCTTTTCCGAGTGGCCGGTTAGCATGATGATCGCCACATAGGGATTGGCGTTGGCGCCGGGCTGGCGGATCATGCTGGTCAGCTCGAGCCCGTCGAAGATCGGCATCGACCAGTCGGTGATGACGATGTCGGGCATGTAGTGGGTGAAGCCCTCGAGGCCGGCGGCGCCGTCCTCGGCTTCGTAGACCTCGCGCGCGCCGAAGCCATGCAGCAGGGTCCTGACGATACGGCGCATATGCGCGTTGTCGTCAATGACAAGGAATCGCAGACGGTTGAAGTCGATGCGGATCATCGATCGCGAATCTAGCCGGTGCCGCTCAACGAAGCGTTAAGGCTGACGGGCTCGCGCGGCGATTGCATCCTGCTGGCCGCCAGTTGGCGGCGGCCTATTCGCCGAACTGCTCGCGCAGGATCCGCTCGTCGAGCGAATGGCCGGGATCGTGCAGCAGCACCATGTTGCGCGACCGGTCCATGGCGATATCGACGCTCGCCACCGCGCGCACCTCGTCATTGTCGGCGGTGGCGCTGACCGGCCGGCGCGTCGGCTCCATCACCTCGATGCGCACCGCCACCCGGTCGGGCAGCAGCGCGCCGCGCCAGCGCCTGGGGCGAAACGGCGAAATCGGCGTGAGCGCCAGAAGATTGGTGTTCAGCGGCAGGATCGGACCATTGGCGGAGAGGTTATAGGCGGTCGACCCGGCCGGCGTCGCCACCAGGACACCGTCGCCTGCGAGCTCGTCCATGCGCAGCTGCCCGTCGACCAGGATGCGCAGCTTGGCGATCTGCGAGGTCTGCCGCAGCAGCGCCACGTCATTGATGGCGAGCGCATCGTGCCGTTCGCCATGGATGTCGACGGTGGTCATGGCGAGCGGATGGATGACCGAGCGCTCGGCCGCCAGCAGGCGCTCGACCAGCCCGTCCTCGACATATTCGTTCATCAGGAAGCCGACCGAGCCGCGGTTCATGCCGTAGATCGGCTTTCCCGTCGAAATGTACCGGTGCAGGGTCTGCAACATCAGGCCGTCGCCGCCGAGCGCGACGATCACCTCGGCTTCGTCGGGCGCGACCGAACCGTAACGTTTGGACAGGCTGGCGAAGGCCGCCTGGGCTTCCGGCGCCGGCGAGGCGACGAAGGCGATCTTGTGTGGCTCAGGACCTTGGTCCGACATGGCGGGTCATCATGCTGAGTGGCGACGGAACGGCCAGCCTAACACCGCCCGATGTCAACTACGTCTAACCGAGCGGATGGGGAGGGGGAATAGCGAATGGCGAATGGCAAATGGGGGAGAAATGGCCCTGACGCAGAGCCGGTCTCCCCCATTCGCTACTCGCTATTCGCTCCTCGCCTCCCGCTCAGCCGCGGCCGACGAAGGGCATGTCGTTCGCCATGACGGTCATCGTCAGGATGTTGACGTCCAAAGGCAGGTTGGCGATGTGCACGACCGCCTCCGCGACATGTTTGACATTCATGCGCGGCTCGACCTTCACCGAGAAATCCGCCTGCAGCACGCCATTGGTCATGCGCTCGGTCATTTCGGTCGCGGCATTGCCGACATCGACCTGCGAGCAGACGATCCGATCGGCACGGCCATCGAGCGAGATCGCCTTGGTCAGCCCCAGGATGGCGTGCTTGGTCGCGGTATAAGGCGCCGAATAGGGCCTGGGCGCATAGGCCGAGATCGAGCCGTTATTGATGATCCGGCCGCCCTTCGGCGACTGGGCGCGCATCAGCCGCATGGCCTCCTGGGCACACAGGAACGAGCCGGTCAGATTGACGTCGACCACCTGTTTCCACTGGGCGACCGTGAGCTGATCCATCGGGATCGCGGGCGCGCCCATGCCGGCATTGTTGAACAGCACGTCGATGCGGCCGAACCGGTCCTTCACCGCCTTGAACAGGGCCGCCACCGAAGCCTCGTCGGCCACATCGGTCGCCACCGCGACGACCGGGCCGCCGGTCGCCGCCGCGACGGTTTTCTCCAGCTCTTCCTTGCGGCGGCCGGCGACCACGACGGCATAGCCGGCGGCGGCGAGCCCCAGCGCCGAGGCGCGCCCGATGCCCGACCCGGCTCCGGTGACGACGGCAATCTTCTGCGACATGTGTTTCCTCCGATAAGCCCAAGGGCGGCGCGGTTTTTGGCGGCGCGGTTTCTGGCGGCGCGCAGACTGGCCGAAACGCGCGCCGCTGTCGACTGTATGCAGGGCCAGCGCGTGATGCGCAGGGCTCAAATGCCCCGAAAATCATTGCCGACCTTGGCCGATCAGTCGCCGAGGCGCACGCGCAAGCCCGCATAAACAGCCGCGCCACCGGCATTGTAGCCATAGATGTCCTGGTAGCGCTGGCCGAAAACATTCTCGCCCCGGACATAGGCGGTGGCGTTCTTGGTCACGTCATAGGACAGTTGCGCGCCGACCAGCGTATAGGGCCTGAGATAGACGTCGCTCGTGCCGAGCGGCCCGAAGAAGCGGTCGCGCATGGTGCCGTTATGGGCCAGCGTGACGGTGAACTTGCCCCGGTCCTCGGCGAACGAGGCCGTGGCCGACAGGCTGGCCGCGTGTTTCGGCCGGCGCACCGCCTCCTTGAACACGTAGCCCAGGAAGGTGTTCTCCGCGGAACGCGTGTCGGTATAGGTATAGGAGCCGGTGACCCTGAGCCAGTCGAGCGGCCTTGCGGTGACCGAGGCCTCCAGGCCCTGACGCGACGTCGCGAAGGGCACGTTCTCGACCGTGATCCCCGAGCCGACGATCTCTTTCTGCAGATTGGCGCGGAAATAGGTGAGGTCGGTAATCAGCCGGCCGCCGAACCAGCGTTGCTCGACGCCGGCATCCCAGCCGATCGACTGTTCCGGCCTGAGGTTCGGATTGCCGACAAAGGTGTTGGTGAAGCCGAACTGCTCGATGAAGGTCGGGTTGGTCACGCCCTTGCCGAGCGAAGCATGCAGCCTGGTGCCGCCGTCGAAGGTCTGGGCCGCCGTCATGCGCCAGGTCGTGGCATTGTGGAATGACGAGTTCCAGTCCTGACGGAGCGCCGTCGACAGGGAGAAGCCGGTCGCAAGGCTCAGGAGATATTCGCCATAGAGCCCCTTGCGCTCACGGTTCTGGCCGGCGCCAGCGAAGCCGTTATTGATGAAGGGGCCGAAAAAGCCGTCGCTTTCGTAATAGTAGCGGAAGCGCTCTCGGACGATCTCGGCGCCACCGACCAGGGTGTGCCGGGCGCCGAAAAAGCCCGGCGTCTCGAAAGTATAGGCCGAGCGATATTCGGCCCGGCTGCGCTCGGTCTGCGACCAGAAGGCCTGGCGCTCCAGATTGCCGAAGGCGCTGACATAGCTGTCGGCGGCATTGGTGCTCTGGCGCGAGGTATCGGCGGAGATTTTCTGGATCCAGCGCCCCTCCAGGAGCGAGACCGTGCCGACGATCCGGCCTTGGAAATCATTGGCCGTGCCACGCCCCACGCCATTGGCGAGGAACCCGTAATTGGGATCGGTGGCGAAGCCTGGCCCATAGGCGCTGTTGGCCGGATTGTAGAAGCCGGTGCGGCTGACCATCCGGAGCGTACCCTCCAGATTGAACCAGTCGGTCGGATCGATGCCCAGCTTGGCGCTGAGCGAGCCCATCTCGGAGCCGTTCGGCCGGCTCGTGCCGGGAGCGACGACGAAACCGCCGGAGCGCAGGCCGGACACCGACAGCGCGCCATAGAACGGCCCCTGCGCGCCGCGCGCCGACACCGAGCCCTGCAGCGTGCCGAACGAGCCGCCTTCGAGCCGGGCGGTCAGCTCGGGCCTCGCCAGTCCGCGCCCGGACTTGGTGGTGATCAGGATGACGCCGGCCTGGGCATTCGGCCCCCAGATGCCGGATTGCGGGCCTCTGACGACCTCGACGCGCTCGATCGCGTCGACCGGCAGGTTGGCCAGGTCGCTGTCGCCATTGTTGACGTCGTTGATCGGCACGCCGTCGACCACGACAAGCGTGTGATTGGCCTCGGCGCCGCGGACGCGGACCTGGGTCAAGCCGCCGCGGCCGCCGCTTTGATTGACCGCGACGCCCGGCACCAGCCGGAGCACGTCGGGCAGCGCCTGGGCGCCCTGGTTGCGGATATCCTCCGCGGTGATCACCGTGACCGCCGAACCGACGCGCGGCGCCTCGACCGGCACATTGCTGGCGCCATAGACCATGATGTCGGGCAGGGTCGTCGGCGGTTGGACCGCTTGCTGGGCACGCGCCGTGTTCCAGGCGGGCAGGGACAGAATCAGGGTTGCGAAACCAAGGTTGAGAATCGGGCGTTGCGCCATGGCGGATCTCCGCGGGAGGGACACGGGGATCGCGGAAGCTTCAAGCCTCGAAGGTGAGCCGATCGGCCCCCGCGACATCAGGTGTCACCGAAAAAGCGGATACCCGCTCCCCGCGCGCGCCATCCCGCACGCCCGGACAGTGACGTCGCGCCGGCCGGTCTCCTGGCTTGCGGGTCGTCGCCGGGGCTCCGCCTTCCCGAGGGCCGAAAACGACCGTCAGTGGCATTCAGGAACCGGCTCGCCGCTCACAGTTGCGGGGGCAGCTGCGGGTTTGCACCGGATCGTCTTGGGCAGGCCGCGAGGCCTGGTCGTCGATCCGTTGCGCACCGCATTCCCGTGGCCATTGCCTGGGCAATGGCCGCCGTCGCGAGTTCCGCCAAGAGGCGGCTTCATCGGCATTTTGTCAATCGACCAAAGGAAAGTGTCGCACCGGAAACAAAGAACCCGCCCCGGCTTGTCGGCCGGGGCGGGCTTTTTCGGTCGCGCGAAACGATCAGACCGACTGGCTCCACTGCACCGGCACGAACTGGAAGCTGTTGCCGTCCTTGGCGATGAAACCGGTGGCCGGGAAGGGCGCGTGGTAGAAATGCACCTGGGTCCGCTCGGTCGCGACCATGTCGAGCACGCGCCGGCGCGTCGCCCGCGCCATGTCGGCATCCTGGTCGAACACCGCCGACCAGTCGGGATTGCGGACGAACAGCGCCGGGTGGCTGGTGATGTCGGCGACGAAAGTGAACTTGGCATTGCCCGAGGCGATGCCGAAAATGGTGTGACCGGGCGAATGGCCGTGCGCCGCGAACGACGTCACCCCCGGCGCCACTTCGGCACCCGGCGTGAACCGCTTGACCTGGCTGGCGATCGGCTGGAACACGCGGCGGGCATTCTGGAAGCCGCCGCGCATGCCGTCGGGCGCCTGGCCCATGCGCTCGTCCGACATCCAGAAATCCCATTCCGGCGCCGGAACGCTGATCTCGGCATTGGCGAACACCGCCGTGCCGTCCTTCAGCCGGATGCCATTGATATGGTCGCCGTGAAAATGGCTGATGACGATCGAATTGACCTGCGCCGGATCAAAACCGGCGGCGCGGAAATTGCGCATCCAGGCGCCGCTCGTCGGCGCGCCCGAATCGCCGTTGCCGGTATCGAGCAGCACCAGCTTGCCGGCGGTCTGGACCACCAGCGTGGTGAAGGTGTTCTGGAACGCATCGGTCGGCAGGAAGGATTTGCGCATGGCGTCCTGCACGTCGGGCAGCGGCGCGTTGCGGACGAAGCCCTCGAGCGGACGCAGCGCGAAGCCGTCATTGATCGCGGTGACCGTGATGTCGCCGACCTTGTAGCGGTAGAAACCCGGCGCCTGGGCCGGGGCGGCGGTCTGTGCTTGCGCTGAGCTGATCATGGCTGAGGATCCGATGGCGGGGGCGGCGGCAGCGGCCGCTGCGGCGGCCAGGGCATGACGGCGGGTGATCGATGTCATCTTGGCGTCTCTCGGGCGCGAGGGCGGCAATCGTTTTGCCGCGCGACGCTAACCTGCGAAAAAGCTTGCGGAAAGACCTCGCGCCGCAAGGGAAGGTCACGCCATCGTGAACGGCGCCGGACCGGCGGCGCCGCTGGGCGGACCAGGGATGGTCGTCGCCGGCGATGACGCCTGAAGCCAATGGGAATGGTGCCGGCAGCGGGACTCGAACTCGCGACCTACCGCTTACAAGGCGGTTGCTCTACCAACTGAGCTATGCCGGCCCATGCTTGGCATCCGCCTAGCAATGCCGCGCCCTGCGCGCAAGTGCGTCGCTGCGATTCCGCCACGCCCCGATGCCGCGGAGGCCTATTTGAAGGGCGCGGCCGCCGCGGCGCCTTCCAAAAAAGAAAACGCCGGGGTGGGCCCCCGGCGTTGGTCTTGGGTCGAACCGGCAGATGCCGGCATGCATTCGATTCAGTTGGACGACGAGAAGGCCGAGGACGGCACCACTTCGCGCTGGATCTGGTTGCGCTCGGCATTGTTCACGCCGACCGACTGGCCGCCGAGGCCGCGGTGCGAGGAGAACTCGCGCGGCTGGACCGGTGCGTAGGTGGTGACCGACGGGGTCTCGATGAAGCCGGCGGCATCGCCCGAACCCTGGGCGAAAGCCGGGGCGGCGGCGAGAGGAGCAAGCAGAGCGGCGGCGAGGATGAACTTCTTCATGATGATCTCCATTGGATGGTCCGGCAGGCGTTGAAACGCTTCGAGGCCGGCAGGTTTGGCTGGGATCGGCGGCGCGAGGCCGCCGGAATCAGTTGGACGACGAGAAGGCCGAGGACGGCACGACTTCGCGCTGGATCAGGCTGCGCTCGGAATTGCTCACGCCGACCGACTGGCCGCCGAGGCTGCGATGCGACGAGAACTCGCGCGGCTGGACCGGCGCGTAGGTGGTGACGGCCGGGGTCTCGATGAAGCCTGCGGCATCGCCCGAACCCTGGGCCAAGGCCGGAGCGGCGGCGGCCAGAGGAGCAAGCAGAGCGGCGGCGAGGATGAACTTCTTCATGATGGTCTCCATGGAATGTCCCGATTGGCGGCAAGCGCTCTGAACCGGAGGGGGAGGCGGCCTTTGGCCGCCGGGGATCAGTTCGACGACGAAAAGGCCGAAGACGGCACCGCTTCGCGGTTGATCAGGCTCTGGTCGGCACCAGAGACGCGGCGCGGACGTGCGGTGAATTCGCGCGGCTGGGTCGGGGCATAGGTCGTGACCGACGGGGTCTCGATGAAACCGGCGGCATCCTGGGCAAGAGCCGGAGCGGCGACGGCGAAAGGCGCGAGCAAAGTCGCGGCAAGGATCAGCTTCTTCATAACGGTCATCCAATCGAAATCCCGGTGGGGAGGGACACGCCAAGCCCGGGACGTTTGTTTTTGTGTCGGCAGGAGGTGTCCGCCGTCGACGTTCTCTAGATAGGTGAGGCCGATCGAAATTGCCAATCACAAAATTGAGAAAATGCACATTACAGAACGTTTCAAATCATTTCAAAGTGCATTGTCGCAATCTTTACAATTGCGGCTGGACGCCATCGGGGGCTTCAGGAGCAGTCCGCCCGTTGCGACGGGCAAAGGTCGCTCTTTCGTGAATCTGACGAGAATCAAAGGAGATTCCGTCAGATAACGTCCGAAAACGCCGCAGTGATGAGAAATCGGTCCCGTCGCGCCGCTATCAATGGCCCGTTTCGACCATCTGGCCTCAGACAATGATTCGAAATTTCGACGTTCAGATCATTTGCGCAAGCGCACAATTTACAGATGACGAGCGGGAATGAATTGCATGATCACAAGTCATGATGGTTTCGACCGGCGCCATCGAAAACGCCGGGGCGGAACCCCGGCGTGGCCTCGAAAGACCGGCGGGCGCCGGCCTGTCGGTCGGGTCAGTTCGACGACGAGAAAGCCGAGGACGACACCGCTTCGCGGTTGGCTGATGCGTCCGATGCGTGGCCGCCCTGGGTGACACGGGCGGCGAATTCACGCGGCTGGACCGGCGCATAGGTCGTGACCGAAGGGGTCTCGACGAAACCGGCGGCGTCCTGCTGGGCGAATGCGGGAGCGGCGACGGCGAGCGGCGCGAGCAGGGTCGCAGCGAGGATCAGCTTCTTCATGACAGTCTCCATTTCAATCCCGGTGGTCGGAGGAACGCTCCAAATCCGGGACGTTTGTTTTGATGTCGGCGACAGGTGCCCGCCATCGACAGCGCTGAGATAGGTGCCCGACCCATCACTTGCCAATCACGAAAATGGGAAAATGCACATATGCCGCACCCAATGAATCAAACTGAGTGCGCCTGTGCAATTATTGTCAAAATCATGACAGCCGCATAATGAAAAGTGGGATCAATCGTCTTGCCCGGCATCCTGCCGGCGAAGCCATCGGAACCCAGGCCTTGCCTGCGATTCGACACCTCTAACCGCGTTACGCAAAGGCGTCCGCGCACAAGAACACGCGCGCGAGCAGCCGTGAAATGGGTGCACAGCCCTGCACCCGCCAATCACAAAAATGGGAAAACGCAATCACCACCAAGTAACGGTCTCTTCAGAATTGCATCTGCGCCGCTGCCGTCGCGGGAACTTCCCAGCAACCACCCGTTTTCGAGCCAAGTGAACATGCTGCAGGTTCAAACGAAAAACGCCGGGCGCTTTCAAACGAAAAACGCCGGGGTGGAGGAGCCCCGGCGTTGGTCTTGGATAGGACCGGCTGCCGCCGGCATGCACGTCAAGTCAGTTCGACCAAGATCAGTTCGACCAAATCAGTTCGACCAAATCAGTTCGACCAAATCAGTTCGACGAAGAGAAAGCCGAGGACGGCACCGCTTCGCGATTGATCAAGCTCTGATCGGCATTCGACGCGTGGCTGTAGCGCGCGGTGAACTCGCGCGGCTGAGCCGGCGCATAGGTCGAGACGGCAGGGGTCTCGACGAAGCCGGCGGCATCATCGGCGAGAGCCGGAGCGGCGAGGCCGAGCGGGGCGAGCAGAGCGGCGGCGAGGATGAGCTTCTTCATGATGGTCTCCATGGGGTGTTTCGGCTGGCGCAAGGCGCTTCGGGCCGGGATATTGGCTGGGATGTCGGCGACAGGGGCGCCGGCGATCAGTTCGACGAAGAGAAGGCCGAGGACGGCACGGCTTCGCGGTTGATCAGGCTCTGGTCGGCACCGGATGCGTGGCTGTAGCGGGCCGTGAACTCACGGGGCTGGGCCTGCGCGGTGGCGGTGACCGAGGGGGTCTCGATGAAACCGGCGGCATCGTCGGCGAAAGCCGGAGCGGCAACGGCAAGCGGGGCGAGCAGGGCAGCGGCGAGGATGAACTTCTTCATGACAGT
>BFBZ01002467.1_pt1 | contig 10047 bp, 12 predicted proteins | sample 1888401 | NCBI WGS metagenome assembly BFBZ01 (sample SAMD00112614, study PRJDB3348) | symbiont metagenome | host: Chara braunii | reverse complement strand
AGGAAGATCACCAGGAAGATGACGATCATCAGCCAGCGTTCGCGCCACAGCAGGGTCGGGAAGTCCGTCCACGCATAGCGAGGCCGGGCGCTCCAGACGGAACGCTGTCCCTCGCCGCTTGTCGTCCACACGCCCGCCATCGATTCTCGACCGCCTCAGTTCTTGAGTTTGAACCTCGGCGGGCGCGATTAACACTCCGTTACCCATTCTCCTTAACCTTTGGGCCATGCGGATCGCATCATCCCTCACTCTCGTCCTGACGCTGGCCCTGGCCGGCTGCTCCGTGCCGCGCATGGATATGCTGGGCCCTGTCGACGAACCCGTCCCCCGCGGCGGCCAACGATTCTCCGACATCCCCTATGCGAGCTGGAGCGACTACGAGCCGGACTATCGATTCTATCCCGGGGATGAGCTGGAGCTGGCCCTCCCCTCCGCGCCGGAGCTCTCGAAAACCCTGGTGGTTCAACCAGATGGACGAATCGTCGCGCCGCTGATCGGCCCGGTCATGGCGGCCGACCGCTCCGTGCCGCAGCTCCAGGCTTCGCTGACCGAGGCCTATTCCGCGCAACTCCTGCGGCCCTATGTGGACGTGATCCCGAAGGCGGGGCCGCTGAAGGTGTTCGTGGGCGGCGAGGTCGACAAGCCGGGGGTCATCGACCTGGTCGGCGACTCAGACGCCTTGCGCGCGGTGATCCAGGCCGGCGGGKTCAAGACCTCCGCCGACCGCAGCAAGGTTATCATCATCCGGCGCGGCCCCGACGGCCGCGGCATGATGCGCCGCGCCGACCTGCTGAGGGGTCTGAAGGATCCGAACGCGGACCTGGTGCCGCTGCGCCGGTTCGACATCATCTATGTGCCGCGCAGCGGGGTCTCCGCCGCCGGGCTGTATGTGCAGCAGTATTTCCGCGACCTGACGCCGATCACCTTCGGCTTCAACTACGCCCTGGGAAACAGCGTCGTTCAATAGATGGCTGAATACGTTTCGATGCTTCGGCTGCAGATCGCGGTCGACCGCCTGGCCGAGTTCGAGGCGCTGATGCGGGTGGAGGCGCCGCGCACGCGGGGCTTCGACGGCTGCGAGCTGTTCGAGATCTATCGGAACGACGACAATCTCGGCGAGGTCGTGTTCCTGGAACACTGGGAGACCGAGGCCAAGTCGAAGGCCTACGGCCAATGGCGGGCGGAGCGCGGCGACTTCGACGTCCTCGGCGCATTCTTCACCGCGCCGCCGGTCACCTCGATCTATCGCAAGCTCTGAACGCCGCAGCGCCGCTGCGGTCGATCAGACCGGGCGTTGTGCAGGTTCGACCTGAGTCGGTTCCTCGACGCCCATACAGGCGCGTAATCGACGGTCCACGATGGACGCGTCGGGACGGAGGGGGCGCTGGGGCGCCTCGCCGCTCCGTCAGAACCCTACGGCGTCAGCCGTGGGCGAGCCACTCGCGGGCTTGGCGCTGGGCTTCGGCGACCTCGTCGGAGGCCATCTCCTGGCTCAGTTCCTTGCGGTAGACCTTGGCTTCGATCGAACCGCGCATGGCGGCCAGATTGAACAGCATGTGGGCCGAGACGTAGTCCAGCGGCGCGCCGCCCTGACCGGTCGAATAGAGCAGGCCCATTTTGAACAGCTCGTCGCCCGTGGCTTCCGGACCCGGAAGCGGCAGGCTGTGGTCGGTATCGGTGTTCACGCTCGTAAGCATGAGGTTGTTCCCTTTCCCCACCGGTGCAGGCCCCGTTCTGGGGACCACGCCGGTCTTGATGGAAACTACAAAAGTCGATCCGCACTAAACATGGGGTTAAAACCAAAGACTGCGGCGGCAAGTCGCAGTTTTTGTACTATTCGCTGTTTTTACTGCTCGGAAAGCTCCGTATCCGCACGGTTAACGTGCGCCGTCTCCGCCAGGCCGCAGGCCAAACACCACGTTTCGCCCAGATTTCGCCTCCGTCGCCGTTGGCGCGCTCAAAGCGACGCAACCACAGACCGCATAACGCCGTTCAGGTCGAGTTCAGGCGCTCCCCGTCATGGTCGCCGCATGGGACGTCTGCAGGAAACCAGATCATGAAGCGCCTCATCCTCAGCCTCGCCCTGGCCGCCGCGGTCGCCGGACCGCTGGCGACGAGCGCGAGCGCGGCCTACGCCCAATCGCGGGAGCGTTGGGAAACTCGCGAGGATCGCCGAGATCGCGACGGCGGTCGGCGCGACGAGGGCCGCCGGGACTATGACGACCGCCGCGGCCCGCGCCAGGAACGCTGGGAGCGTCCAGGCGACCGCTATGGATCGTGGGATCGCGGCCGTCACAACGGCTATTACTACAATGACCGCTGGTACTATGGCCCGCCGCCCCAGGCCTATTACGGCAGCCCGCAGTATCGGCCCGGCTACGCCGCTTGGCGCAGGGGCTCCAGCCTGCCGCCCTACTATCGCGGCTATGTGGTCAACGACTACGACCGCTACCATCTGCGCCGGCCGCCGTCGGGCTACGCCTGGTACAGGGTCGGCGACGACTATCTGCTGGCCGCGATCGCCTCGGGGACCATCTTCGACATCATCGCGAACTGAGCGGGCTGCCGCGCAACGCTGTCATCCCGGTTTCCGCGCAGCGGAAGACCGGGACTCATTGGCGCTTGATCGGCAGGATGAGGTGACACCGAGCGGTATTCGGCGCCATCCGGTGTTCATGGGTCCCGGTCTTGCTGCGCAAACCGGGATGACGAGCGGGGATTGTTAGATCCCCAGCTTGCTCTTGAGCAGCTGGTTGACCGTGCCCGGATTGGCCTTGCCGCCGGTGGCCTTCATCACCTGGCCGACGAACCAGCCGATGGCCTGGGGCTTTTCCTTCACCGAGGCGGCCTGGCCCGGGTTTCCGGCGATCAGGTCCTCGATGATCTTTTCCAGAGCGCCGGTGTCGGAGACCTGTTGCAGGCCCTGCTTCTCGACGATCTCCGAGGCGCTGCCCTCGCCGGCCCACATGCGCTCGAACACGTCCTTGGCGATCTTGGAGGAGATGACGTCCTCCTCGATCAACCGGACCAGCTCGGCGATGGCGGCGGGCTTCAGCGGGCTCTCGGTGATCTCCAGGCCGCCAGCCGTCAGCCGGGCGGCCAGCTCGTTGGTCACCCAGTTGGAGGTCAGCTTGGCGTCGCGGCCCTTGGCGGCTTCCTCGAAGAAGTCGGCGCGAGCGGCGTCGATGATCAGCACGCCGGCGTCATAGGCGGTCAGGCCGTACTGCGACTGCAGGCGCGCCTTCTTGGCGTCCGGCAGCTCCGGCAGGGTCGCCTCGATGGCCTTCACCCAGGCGGGGTCGAGCACCAGCGGCAGCAGGTCGGGATCGGGGAAGTAGCGGTAGTCGTGCGCCTCTTCCTTCGACCGCATGGAGCGGGTCTCGACCTTGTTGGGGTCGAACAGCCGGGTCTCCTGGTCGATCTTGCCGCCGTCCTCGATGATCTCGATCTGGCGGCGGGCCTCGTACTCGATCGCCTGCTGGATGTAGCGGTACGAGTTCACGTTCTTGATCTCGCAGCGGGTGCCGAGGTGGCTGAAGTCGCCGCTCTCGCGGAACTTCTCATAGGCGCCGACGCGGCAGACCGAGACGTTCACGTCGGCCCGCAGGTTGCCCTTTTCCATGTCGCCGTCGCAGGTGCCCAGATAGACCAGGATCGTGCGGATCTTCTTCACATAGGCCGCGGCCTCGGCCGAGGTGCGCATGTGCGGACGCGAGACGATCTCCATGAGCGCGGTGCCCGCGCGGTTCAGGTCCACATAGGTCGCGTTGGGGTCCTGATCGTGCAGGCTCTTGCCCGCGTCCTGCTCCAGGTGCAGGCGCTCGATGCCGACCGTGAAGGTCGTGCCGTCGTCATGCTCGACGATGACCTCGCCCTCGCCGACGATCGGGTCCTTGAACTGGCTGATCTGATAGCCCTGCGGCAGGTCCGGATAGAAATAATTCTTCCGGTCGAAGTGGCTCTTCAGATTGATCTGGGCGTTGAGGCCAAGGCCGGTCTTCACCGCCTGCTCGACGCAGTGGCGGTTGATGACGGGCAGCATGCCGGGCATGGCCGCGTCCACCAGGGCCACCTGCTCGTTGGGGCCGGCGCCGAAGCCCACGGCCGCGCCGGAGAACAGCTTGGCGGTCGAGGCCACCTGGGCGTGGATCTCCAGCCCCAGGACCACTTCCCACTGGCCGGTGCGGCCTTCGATCAATTTGGACGTATCGCTCATGAGCCGTTCCTAAACCCGCTCGCCGTTCAGCGGAAGACGGGGCTGCGAAATCCCTTGCGCCAACGACGGATCGTGGGCGAAATCCGCCTCGGAAAAATCCGGGGATTAGGAAACACCCACATGAAAACGCTTCTCACCGCCGGCCTCGTGGCCGCTTCGATGGCGCTGGCCGTCCCTGCCCTGGCCCAAGMCCCCCACGCGGGTCACGGCGCGGCTCCCGCCGCGGCGCCGGCCAAGCTGTCGGCCGCCGACACCCCTATCGAAACCATCGCCGCCAAGCCGGAAGGCAAGGCCGCCCTGGACAAGAACCTGCCGGGCCTGACCACCCATGAGGCCTATGACCAGTTCAAGGGCATGAGCCTGAAGCAGGTCCAGCCGATGTCGCAGGGCGCGGTCACCGACGACCAGATCGCGGCCCTTCAAGCCGACCTGGACAAGGTGAAGTAAGACGTCCTCCCTCCCCTTCATGGGGAGGGACAGACCGCGCCAGCGGTCAGGGTGGGGCAGCGCTGATCCAGCAAACCCCACCCGTCTGGCGTTCCACGCCATCCTCCCCACGAGGGGGGAGGGAAAAGCTAGCTAGATCACCACCACTTGGCGGGTTTGGCCTTGAAGTCGGCGGCCTTTTCGATGGCGCCGCCGAGGGAGAACAGGGTCCCCTCGTCCAGCGCCTTGCCGATCAGTTGCAGACCCAGCGGCAGGCCGTTGGCGTCGACGCCGGCGGGGATGCTCATGCCGGGCAGGCCCGCCAGGGTCACCGTCACCGTGAAGATGTCGTTCAGGGACATGGCCACCGGATCGTCGGCGTTCTCGCCCAGCCCGAAGGCCGCCGAGGGCGCCGTGGGGGTCAGCAGGGCGTCGACCTTCTGGAACGCCTGGTCGAAGTCGTCGGCGATGCGGCGACGGACCTTCAGCGCCTTCAGGTAGTAGGCGTCGTAGTAGCCGGCCGAGAGCACGTAGGTGCCGATCAGGATGCGGCGCTTCACCTCGGCGCCGAAGCCGGCGGCGCGGGTGTTCTCGTAGGTCTCGGTGAGGTTGGCCCCGTCGACCCGCAGGCCGTAGCGCATGCCGTCGTAGCGGGCGAGGTTCGAGGAGGCCTCGGCGGGCGCCACGATGTAGTAGGCCGGCAGGGCGTACTTGGTGTGCGGCAGGGAGACCTCGACGATCTCGCAGCCGGCCTCCTTCAGCCAGGCGATGCCCTGTTCCCAGAGCTTCTCGATCTCCGGCGGCATGCCGTCGACGCGGTATTCCTTGGGGATGCCGACGCGCAGGCCCTTCACCGACTTGCCGACGAAGCTGGCGAAGTCCGGGGTCTCGATGGGCAGGCTGGTGGAGTCCTTGGGATCGTGGCCGGCCATGGAGGTCAGCAGGATCGCCGCGTCCTCGACGGTCTTGGCGATCGGGCCGGCCTGATCCAGGGAGCTGGCGAAGGCGACGACGCCCCAGCGCGACACCCGGCCATAGGTCGGCTTGATGCCCACGGTGCCGGTGAAGGCCGCGGGCTGGCGGATCGAGCCGCCGGTGTCGGTGGCCGTCGCGCCCAGGCAGAGGTCGGCGGCGACCGAGGCCGCCGAACCGCCGGACGAGCCGCCGGGGGTCAGCTTGGCGTTGGAGCCGTTGGACCGCCACGGGTTGATCACCGGACCGAAGGCCGAGCTCTCGTTGGACGAGCCCATGGCGAACTCGTCCATGTTGAGCTTGCCCAGCATGACCGCCCCGTCGCGCCACAGGTTGGCGGTGACGGTGGACTCATAGGTGGGCACGAAGTTGCCGAGGATGTTCGAGCAGGCCGTGGCGCGGACGCCTTCGGTGCAGAACAGGTCCTTGATGCCCAGGGGCGCGCCGTCCAGCGGACCGGCGTCGCCGCTGGCCCGGCGGGCGTCGGAGGCCTTGGCCATATCGATGGCCTTTTCGGGGGTCTCCAGCACGAAGGCGTTCAGCGGCCGGGCGGCGGCGATGGCCTCGACGTGGGCCTGGGTGATCTCTTCCGAAGAAAAGGCCTTGGACTTCAAGCCATCGAGCGCGGCCTTGAGGGTGAGCGAGGTGAGCGCCGACATCTATTCCACCACCTTCGGCACGACGAAGAAGTTGCCCGCCCGCTTGGGCGAGTTGGACAGCACCGTGTCGGCGCTGCCGCCGTCGGTGACCACGTCTTCGCGCATGGGCAGGACGGCGGCCACGGCCGAGGTCATCGGCTCGACGCCGTCGGTGTCGACTTCGTTGAGCTGCTCGATCCAGGCGATGATCCCGTTCAGTTCCTGGGCCAGGGGCTCCAGTTTCTCTTCGGGTTCGGCGATCCGGGCGAGTCTCGCGACCTTACGCACGGTCGCGGCGTCGATGGCCATGGCGGGCCTCCTACTGTTTCGAGGCCTGCGTTAGCCGTGGCAGGGCGGCTTTGACAAGTGATCGGCGCCGTGATCGGCGGGATAAGCGCGTTCAGGCCGCATCCAGGGATGAACGGCGCGCCTTCGCTCCCGGGGCGACACCGGCTATGTAGCCGTCCATGGCCGTCGTCGAACTGACCGAACTTCCCACCCTGATCCCGAAGTACAGCGCCCTGGTGGGGCTGGACCTGGGCGAAAAGACCATCGGGGTGGCGGTGTCGGACCCCATGCGGATGGTGGCGAGCCCGCTGGAGCTGATCCGCAAGACCAAGTTCACCGACGACGCCAACGCCCTGTTCAAGCTGATGGATCACCGGCAGGTGGGCGGCATCGTGATCGGACTTCCGGCCAATATGGACGGCAGCGAAGGTCCCCGCGCCCAGTCCTGCCGCGCCTTCGCCCGCAACCTGCTGCGGCTGCGGGAAAACCTGGCGATCGCCTTCTGGGACGAGCGGATGTCGACCATGGCGGTCAACCGGCTGCTGATCGACGAGGCCGACGTCAACCGCGCCCGCCGGGCCGAGGTGGTGGACAAGATGGCCGCCGGCTGGATCCTGCAAGGCGCCCTGGAGCGCCTGCGAGCGCTCGAAACCTAACCCAGGACCGCGATCCAGACCTTGCGCAGGTTCTCGCCGAACGCATCGGCGGGGGCGCGCAGGTCGCATTCCTGCAGGGTGCGGACCCCGACCATCGGCGAGGCGCGCCAGGCGACCTCGACCTCGCGGCCGACGCCGGTGACCAGATCCACCACCGAGAAGCTGTCAGGCACGGGCTGATCGTCGCTCAGGCTGATCCTCAGCCCCCCGGTCGAGCGGTCGACGATGACGCAGGGTCGGCGCTGGCCGTCGGCCTCGACGATCAGGGCCGGCAACAGGACCGGCTCCCGCGGGCTTGCGCGACGCTCGATCCCGGAGTTCGCCCGAGACATCCGTTCCGCCGCCACGCTCATCGCCTACGAACCCGCCAAATCGTCGATTGATCTTGTTGCCTAACCTGAGTCTGGCGCAAGCACGGTCACAAGGCCGTGGACGGTTTGGGATCGGCGCTTGGCGCCTGCCCGACCCTCCCCTATGAGGGCGCTTTAATGAACACGCTGCCCACCGGTCTGAACGAGGTCCTCGGAAGGACCTTCCCCTTCCCCAAGCGGCACTTCCTATCCGTGGTGGATCTGAACCCCGTCGAGGTGGCGGGATTGCTGGATCTGGCGGACTCCTTCGTCGCCCTCAATCGCCAGACGGCCAAGAAGCTCGACCTGCTCAAGGGTCGGACGCTGATGAACCTGTTCTTCGAGAACTCGACGCGGACCCAGAGCTCCTTCGAGCTGGCGGGCAAGCGGCTTGGCGCCGACGTGGTCAATATGAGCCCGCGGTCGTCCTCGATCTCCAAGGGCGAGACCCTGATCGACACGGCGGTGACGCTGAACGCCATGCAGCCCGACCTGCTGGTGGTGCGCCACTCGTCTTCGGGGGCGGCTTCGCTGCTGTCGCAGAAGGTCACCTGCTCGGTGATCAACGCCGGCGACGGCCAGCACGAGCACCCGACCCAGGCCCTGCTGGACATGCTGTCCATGCGCCGCGCCTTCGGCCGCATCGCCGGGCTGCGGGTGGCGATCTGCGGCGACGTGCTGCACAGCCGCGTGGCGCGCTCGAACGTCGGCCTGCTGCAGATGATGGGCGCGGAGGTCCGGCTGGTCGGTCCGCCGACCCTGATGCCCACCGACGCCGACCGCTGGGGCGTGGCGGTCTATCACGACATGCGCAAGGGCATCGCCGGCTGCGACGTGGTGATGATGCTGCGCCTGCAACTGGAGCGCATGGACGGGGTGATGGCCCCCTCCCAGCGGGAGTATTTCCGGTTCTTCGGCCTGGACCGCGAGAAGCTGGCCTTCGCCGCCGACGGTGTGCGGGTGATGCACCCCGGCCCGATGAACCGCGGCGTGGAGATCGACTCCGACGTCGCCGACGACCTGGCCGTGTCGCTGATCCAGGATCAGGTGGAGATGGGCGTCGCCGCGCGCATGGCGATCCTGGCCTCCCTGGCCGCCCGCCTGGACAACGACTGATGTCGGCCGTCTTTTCCGTCTGCGTGTTCTGCGGCTCCAGCCCGGGTTCCGATCCGCTCTATCGCAAGGCGGCCGAGGCCATGGGCAAGCAGATCGCCGAGCGCGGCCTGCGGTTGGTCTATGGCGGCGCCAAGGTCGGGCTGATGGGCGCGGTGGCCGATGCGGCGCTCAAGGCCGGCGGCGACGTGGTCGGCGTGATCCCCCACGCCCTGTCGGACAAGGAAATCGCCCACGAGGGCCTGACCCGCCTGGAAGTCGTCGGCTCCATGCACGAGCGCAAGGCGCGGATGGCCGAGCTGTCCGAAGCCTTCGTCGCCCTGCCCGGCGGCGCCGGCACCCTGGAAGAGATCTTCGAGATTTGGACCTGGGGTCAGCTCGGCTTCCACGCCAAGCCGGCCGGCTTCCTCAACACCCACGGCTATTACGACCACCTGCGGGCCTTCGTGGACCATGCGGTGGGCGAGGCGTTCCTGAAGGCCCCGCACCGGGACATGCTGATCTTCCGCGACGACCCGGCGGCGATCCTCGACGCCTTCTTCGCCTATTCCCCGCCCGTGGTAGAAAAGTGGATCGGACGTCCCGAGCTATGAGCGCACGCCCAACTGCCTTCCTGAACGCGCGCCTGGTCGATCCGGCCTCCGATTGGGACGGTCCCGGCGCCCTGCTGGTCAGGGACGGCAAGATCGTGGACGTCGCCCAGGGCGGCGACCTGGGGTCCCTGTCGACCGACATCGAGGTCGTCGACGCCCGCGGCGCCATGCTGGCCCCCGGCCTGGTGGACATCCGGGTGAAGACCGGCGAGCCCGGCTTCGAGACCAAGGAAACCTTGAAGTCCGCGGCCCTGGCCGCCGCGGCCGGCGGCGTCACCTCCATCGTCGTCCAGCCCGACACCCAGCCGGTGATCGACGAGGCCTCGGTGGTGGACTTCATCCTGCGCCGGGCCCGGGACATCGAGCTGGTCCACGTCTATCCCGCCGGGGCCGCCACCAAGGGCGCGAAGGGCGAGCGGATGGCCGAGATCGGCCTGATGCGCGAGGCCGGCTGCCTCTATGTGACCGACGCCGACCGGCCGATCGTCAATTCCAAGGTCCTCCAGCGGGTCCTGGCCTACGCCAAGAGCTTCGACACCCTGGTGGCCCACCGCCCGGCTGATCCCTGGCTGTCGGCCGGCGCCGTGGCGACGGCGAGCGAGTTCGCCGGCCGCATGGGCCTGCCCAGCGTCCCGGCCATCGCCGAGAAGATCATGCTGGAACGCGACCTGGCCCTAGTGGAGTTCACCGGCGCCCGGTTCCTGGTGGACCAGGTCACCACCGCCGCGGCCCTGGAAAGCCTGGCCCGCGGCAAGGCCAAGGGTCTGCCGGTGACCGCCACCACCTCGATCAACC
>BFBZ01000012.1_pt459 | contig 10047 bp, 8 predicted proteins | sample 1888401 | NCBI WGS metagenome assembly BFBZ01 (sample SAMD00112614, study PRJDB3348) | symbiont metagenome | host: Chara braunii | reverse complement strand
CGAGCCCATTCCAGTCGCGCCCGCTGCCCATTATCACATGGGCGGGATCGCCGCCGATGCGCGCGGACGCTCGACGATCGAAGGCCTGTGGGCGGTGGGCGAGTGCGCGGCCACCGGTTTGCATGGCGCAAACAGGCTTGCCTCCAACTCGCTGCTCGAAGCGCTGGTGTTCGGTGCGCGCGCGGCGGACGATGTGCGCAACACCATAGCGGTCGGCAAAAACACGGGCGAACCGCCCGCCCCAGATCGCTTCGCCGCCCCGCCCCCACCACATGCGTTGCGCGATACGATGAGCAAGCTTGTGGGCCTTGAGCGCGATGCCGAAGGTCTTTCCAAAGCCATCGACACCATTATTCAGATCGAACGCGCAGGCGCGGGCGAACCGGCCCTGCTGAACATGACGGCAAGCGCAAAGCTTGTTGCCACCGCGGCCCTTGCCCGCAAGGAAAGCCGTGGCGGGCATTATCGCAGCGATTATCCAGCGACCGACCCGGTGGGAAGCCGAACCTTCTTCAAACTTGCCGATGCCGAACGCATCGTGACGGAAAACTCAACCGAGCGGCAAAACCGTGCAGCACTTTAAAAAGGCTTCTTACCCTCCCCTTGAGGGAGGGTCGAAAAATCCGTTTGGATTTTTCGGGGTGCGGTCCGGCGGTCATGGCATTGACCCCTCCCCGAAATTTGCCGTGCAAATTTCGACCCTCCCTCAAGGGGAGGGTTAGATGAGTGTCGCCCTTCCCTTCACGCGCCCGCCGCACGCGCTGCTGATCGAGCCCATGGTGCGTCATGCGCTAGAGGAAGATCTGGGCCGGGCGGGCGATATCACGACCGACCTCACGATCCCCGCCGACAAGCGCATCACCGCGCGACTGGCGGCACGCAAGGACGGCACGATTGCGGGATTGATCGCGGCGCAATGCGCGTTCCGGCTGGTCGACCCGGATGTTCAGTTTGGAGTCGCAATTCCCGATGGCTCGAAAGCGAGCAAGGGCGCGGTTCTCGCGGCGCTGAAAGGCTCTGCGCGCGCGATACTCACCGCCGAGCGCGTGGCGCTCAATTTCACCGGCCGCCTTTCCGGCGTGGCCACAGCGACGCGCGCGCTGGTGGATGCGGTGGCAGGCACCAAGGCCCGCATCGTATGCACGCGCAAGACAACGCCGGGTCTTCGCGTGCTGGAGAAATATGCCGTGCGGTGCGGCGGCGGATTCAATCACCGTTTCGGGTTGGATGATGCGGTGCTCATCAAGGACAACCATCTGGTGGCCGCAGGCGGCATTCGGGCCGCGATAGAACGGGTGCGCGCCAGCTTGGGCCACATGACGAAGATCGAGCTCGAAGTCGACACGCTGGCACAACTGGAAGATGCGCTGGGGCTCGGCGTCGATACGGTGCTGCTCGACAATATGGGACTGGATGACCTCAGGCGCGCCGTGAGCCTCGCCAAGGGGCGTGCGGTGCTGGAAGCCTCCGGCAACGTCGCGCTGGCCACGGTGCGCGCCATCGCGGAAACGGGCGTGGACTACATCTCCTCCGGCGCGATTACCCACAGCGCGCCCAGTCTGGACCTCGGGCTCGATTTCTGAGATTTCCCGGTTCCGGTGGAACTTATCCGTTCTTCCACCGTTCACATGGCGCCCCGGTAGCCAGATAAACAGAACCGAACAGCACAATGAACGGCCAACCGGAAAACTTCACTCCCGCCACGAGTGATGGCGTTTATCGCCTGCTCGTCGAATCCATAACCGACTGCGCGATTTACATGCTCACGCCTGAGGGCACGGTCGCCAGCTGGAACGCCGGCGCCCAGCGCATCAAGGGCTATGAAGCCCATGAAATCATCGGCCGTCATTTCTCGCAATTCTACAGCGAGGAAGACCGCCGGGCAGGGCTGCCCGCCCGTGCTCTCGAAACTGCGCTGCGCGAGGGAAAATTCGAGGCAGAGGGATGGCGTATCCGGAAAGACGGTACGCGCTTCTGGACCCACGTGATCATTGATCCGGTGCGAGACCCTTCTGGGACGCTTGCCGGGTTTGCGAAAATCACCCGCGACCTGACCGAGCGGAAAATCGCCGAAGAGGGTCTTCGCCTCAGCGAGCAGCAGTTCAGGCTGCTTGTACAAGGTGTCACCGATTATGCGATCTACATGCTTGATCCAAATGGCCGCGTTTCAAGCTGGAATGCGGGCGCCCAACGCATCAAAGGCTATTCTCCAAACGAAATCATCGGCCAGAATTTCAGCCGCTTCTACACGGAAGAAGACCAGCGAACCGGCGAACCGCAAAAAGCTTTGGATGCCGCGAAGAAAAACGGCCGTTTCGAAAAGGAAGGTTTGCGCGTTCGCAAGGATGGCAGCCGGTTTCTGGCCAATATCGTGATCGATCCCATTTGGGGCGATGACGGGGCAATTTTGGGATTTGCCAAGATCACGCGCGATATTACCGAACGAAAAAGCGCAGAGCGCGCGATCGAGAAAGCCCGCGAGGCGCTGTTTCAATCGCAGAAGATGGATGCCATCGGCCAATTGACCGGCGGCGTGGCACATGACTTCAACAACCTTCTCATGGCTGTACTGGGCAGCATCGAACTGGTGCGCAAGCGCCTGCCTGAAGATCCGCGGATTACGCCGCTTCTCGACAACGCCATTCAGGGCGCGCGCCGTGGCACCGCGCTCACCCAGCGCATGCTCGCCTTTGCGCGGCGGCAGGACTTGAAGATCGAAACGATTGATGTTCCCGGCCTTGTGCATGGGATGACCGATCTTTTGCAACGCTCGCTGGGGCCGCAGGTGACAATCGAAACGCAATTCCCGGATTCGCTCATGCCTGCGCATGGCGACACCAATCAGATAGAGCTGGCGCTGCTCAATCTCGCCGTGAATGCACGCGATGCGATGCCCGATGGTGGGCGCATTGTGATCGCGGCGAGCGAAGAAAGCGTTGTCGAGAATACCGAAACACCAGAACATTATGTGCGCATCTCTCTGGCCGATACCGGAGAGGGAATGGACGACGCGACGCTCGCGCACGCAACGGAACCCTTCTTCACCACCAAGGGGATCGGCAAAGGAACGGGATTGGGGCTTGCCATGGTGCATGGCATGGCCGAGCAATCAGGCGGTCGCTTCGTTCTTAAGAGCCGCAAAGGTGAAGGAACGACAGCGGAAATCTGGCTTCCGGCCGCAACCGGTTTGTCGCCAAGCGTGCGCGAACAGCCACCGGAGGCGGAGGACGTTCACTCCAGTGCGCTGACGATACTCGCGGTGGACGATGACAGCCTTGTTCTGCTGAACACAGCCGCGATGCTGGAAGAACTCGGCCATACGGTGTTTGAAGCCAACTCTGGCCAGCAAGCGCTGGAAATTCTCCACAACAACCCGTCGATCAATCTTCTCATCACCGACCAGGCGATGCCGCATATGACAGGCACCCAGCTTGCCGAAGCGGTAAGCCGGCGCTTTCCCGATCTTCCTATCATCCTGGCCACCGGTTATGCCGAATTGCCCAAGGGCGCAGACATGAAATTGCAGAAGCTTGCCAAACCGTTCAGCGAACACGATCTCGCCCGTGCGATTGCGGAAATATCGCCCCCCACCCTTGCGAAGGCGAGCATCCCGCAGGGGGGATGAAATTGGTTTGGCCTGAGCTATGGTGCCGCCCGGCTATATCGGAGGCACGCATGGATCTGCATCTCAAGGGCAAGAACGCCGTCATCCTCGGCGGCACGCGCGGCATCGGGCGGGCGATTGCGGAAACGCTGGCAGGGGAAGGCGCCAATGTCGCCATCTGCGCGCGCAAGGCCGAGGAAGTGAAAGACACGGTCACGGCCCTCAAGGGCAAGGGCGTGAAGGCGACCGGCGGTGCGGTGGACATCACCGATGGCGCTGCATTGCGAAGCTGGATCGAAAAGGCGGCCGGCGAACTGGGCGGGCTCGACATCCTCGTCTCCAATGCAGGCGCGATGGCGCAGGGCGCCGATCCCGCTTCCTGGGAAAGCAATTTCAAGCTCGATGTGCTGGGCGCGGTGAATGCGTTCGACGCGGCGCGCCCCTTTCTCGAAACGGCTGCGGACAAGAATGGCGATGCGGCGTTCATCATCATCGCGTCTGTCTCGGCCGCGGAAGCCGATCGCGCGGAATCCTATGGCCCGCTCAAGGCAGCGTTGATCCACTATGCCAAGGGGCTGGCGCGCCAGCACGCCAAGCGGAATATCCGCACCAACGTCGTTTCGCCGGGCATGGTCTATTTCAAGGGCGGCGTCTGGAACATGGTCGAAACCAACATGCCGGATTATTTCAAGCAGGCGATGGCGCGCAATCCGACGGGACGCGCCGCCACGCCGCAGGATGTGGCCAATGCGGCGGTATTTCTGGCGAGCCCGGCTTCATCTTATACAACGGGCGTCAATCTTCTGGTCGACGGCGCGATCTCGCGCCGCGTGAATTTTTAAAGGGGCATTCATGGCGGGCAAGGCACGCGGGCGTAAATCGATTTTCATCACAGGCGCGGCAAGCGGCATCGGGCGCGCCACCGCAAAATTGTTTCATTCCAAGGGCTGGTTTGTGGGCGCGATGGATGTCGACACAGGCGGGCTTTCCACACTGGCGCAGGAGTTGGGCAACGACAATTGCTTCACCCGCAAGCTCGATGTGACCGACAAGAAAGATTACGACGCGGCCATCGCCGAATTCGGCGCCGAGACAGACGGCAAGATGGATGTGCTGTTCAACAATGCGGGCATCGGCGAAAGCGGCTGGTTCGAGGATATTCCCTACGAAGCGACAATGCGGCTGATCAATGTGAATTTTATCGGCGTCATCAACGGCATCTATGCCGCGCTGCCGCTGTTGAAGGCCACGCCAAATTCGCTGTGTTTCAGCACGTCATCCTCATCGGCCACCTATGGCATGCCGCGCATCGCGACTTATGCGGCCACGAAATTCGCCGTGAAGGGCCTCACCGAAGCGCTCTCCATCGAATTCTCGCGCCATGGCATCCGCGTGGCAGACACCCTGCCCGGCCTGATCGACACCGCGATCCTGCGCAACACGCCCAACCGCTCGGATGGCCGCACCGCGACCGAGGAAGAACTCTACGCCCGCAAGAAGGGCCTGTTCCGCCTGATCCAGCCCACGGAGATTGCGGACGCCGTGTGGGCCGCCTATGGCACCGACAAAATCCACTGGTATGTGCCCAAGGGCATCGTGTGGATCGACCGCATCAAGGCGTTCGCGCCACGCTTCATACGCGGGCTGGTGCAGAAGCAGACGGCGGAAGTCTTCGAGCGGCCGAAAGGCTAGCTGCGCCGCGTGATCGGCGCGTCGCGGTAGAAGACGTGGTTGCCGATCTGGATCGTCTTGACCAGGTGATCGGCCCATTCCGGCGCGGTGGAGATCGTGTGGAAATGGGTGGCATCGGCCGTCACGTCGTTCAGGCGGGCGACGCCGGTGAGGATCTGGGCGGCCAGCATCTGCGCGCTATCCCATTCATCGCCATCCTTCTTCGCGTGCTTCTTGCAGGCGAATGAGAACTGGCAGCCATCCTTGGTGTTCTGGCCCTGGTAGACAACGCCGCAAATCGTGCGCGGATAATGCTTGTTGTGCAGGCGATGGAAGATCACTTCGGCGACCGCCATCTGGCCTTTCGCGCCTTCGCCGCGCGCTTCGAAATAAAGCGCTTCGGAAAGGCATTTGTGTTCGGAGACGAGTTGGGCGAGCGCGGGATCGGATTCCAGCACATCGGCGGTATCGTTTTGCGGCGCGGGCGCGGGCGCGGCTTCCGCCTGCTGCACGATCGCCGGTTTATCCGTATGCGGAGGATGCACGATCGCAGCACCCGCAATGCCGCCGGCAGCGAGTGCCACCAGCGCAACAGCACTGGCCAGCACGCGATCTGCGCGCCAAAGCGTTTCGAGCAACTTGTTCGTCATCACAAAAGGGTTTCCCGGCAGCTAAAAAATTTCGATGTCGGTCGTCGTGCTTAAAAAGTTCCCGCAGCCCCTTCGTTGCAAGGCTTCTGCCAGCGAAAGCGCGAATCGTCAAATGGAATCGACGCAATGCATGACGCAGCGTCATAAACACTGCGAAAACCCAGGGTTTCTGCGGGCTATCCGTGTACGGATTAATCTTTTTCGGGCGACGATTCCAACGCCGCTTGTGCGGCAGCGAGTCGCGCAACGGGCACGCGGAATGGTGAACACGACACATAATCGAGGCCCGCTTTGTGACAGAAACGGATCGAATCCGGATCGCCGCCATGCTCGCCGCAGATGCCGAGTTTCAATTTGGCGCGCGTTTTACGCCCGCGTTCCGCCGCGATCTTAACCAACTCGCCAACACCTTCTTGATCTATTGTGACGAATGGATCGCGCGAGATGATGCCCTTGTTCAGATATTCGATGAGGAATGTGCCCGCATCATCGCGGCTCACGCCGAGCGTTGTTTGCGTGAGATCGTTGGTGCCGAAGGAAAAGAATTCGGCCGTCTCCGCAATTTCGGCGGCGCGCAACGCGGCACGCGGAAGTTCGATCATCGTGCCGATGAGATAGGCGGGTGCGCGCCCGCGCTCTTTCTTCACGGCGTCGGAAACAGCGGTAATACGGGCTTTTAGCGTATCCAGCTCGGTCTTGAATCCCACTAGCGGGATCATGATTTCAAGCTGCACGGGCGCCCCGCCCGCATCTTCCACATTCAGCGCGGCTTCCAGAATGGCGCGCGCCTGCATCTCGTAGATTTCGGGATAGGTGATGCCGAGCCTGCAACCGCGATGGCCGAGCATGGGGTTGGATTCATGCAGCGCGATTGCGCGCGCCCGCAATTTCGCGGGATCGCCGCCCGCGGCACGCGCCACTTCGGCGATCTCGGCATCGTTGTTCGGCAGGAATTCGTGCAACGGCGGATCGAGCAGGCGGATGGTGACGGGAAACCCTTCCATCTCCTTGAAGATCGCTTCGAAATCGCCGCGCTGCATCGGCAGCAATTTCGCAAGCGCGGCCTCGCGATCTTTCTTTTGATCGGCAAGGATCATCTGGCGCACGGCAAGAATGCGCGGGCCATCGAAGAACATATGTTCGGTGCGGCACAACCCGATGCCTTCCGCGCCGAATTCGCGCGCTGTCTTCGCATCGGCGGGGGTATCGGCATTCGTGCGTATCTTCAGTGTACGGATGGAATCCGCCCACCCCATGAGCGTGCCGAAATCGCCGGTGAGTTCGGGCTGGCGCATGGGCACGCTGCCCTTGAACACCTGCCCGCTCGCGCCATCGATGGTGATGATGTCGCCGCGCTTCAGCGAGGCGCTGCCCGCATTCATCGTGCCGTTCGCCACATCGATCTTGAGCATCCCCGCGCCGGAGACGCAGGGCCTGCCCATGCCGCGGGCCACCACGGCTGCGTGGCTCGTCATGCCGCCGCGGGCCGTCAGGATGCCCCGGGCGGCGTGCATGCCGTGAATATCTTCCGGGCTCGTTTCGGTGCGGACGAGGATGACGTGGTGGCCATCCGCCGCCAGCTTTTCGGCCTCTTCCGCCGTGAAGGCGATTTCGCCGGTGGCCGCCCCGGGAGAGGCCGCCAGCCCTATGGCGATCTGCTGCTTGGGGGCATCGGGGTCCAGCGTGGGGTGCAGCAACTGGTCCAGCGAGGCCGGGTCCACCCGGCCCACGGCGGCCCGCTTGTCGATCAGGCCCTCGCCCACCATGTCCACCGCCACTTTCAGGGCGGCTTCGGCGGTGCGCTTGCCGGTGCGGGTCTGGAGCATGAAGAGCTTGCCTTCCTGCACCGTGAACTCGACATCCTGCATATCGCGGTAATGGGCTTCCAGCTTGTCGCCGATGGCCTTCAGCTCGGCGAAGGCGGCAGGCATGGCCTCTTCCATCGAGGGCCGCTTGCCGCCCTGGCGCTCGCGCACCAGTTTGGAGATCGGCTGCGGGGTGCGGATACCCGCCACCACATCTTCGCCCTGCGCATTGATGAGGAATTCGCCGTAAAGCAGTTTCTCGCCGGTGGAAGGATCGCGCGTGAAGGCGACACCGGTGGCCGAGGTCTCGCCGCGATTGCCGAACACCATGGCTTGCACGGTGACCGCAGTGCCCCAATCCTCAGGGATGTTGTGCAGCTTGCGATAAGTGTTGGCGCGCGGCGATTGCCACGAACCGAACACCGCGCCGATGGCGCCCCACAATTGCTCATGCACGTCTTCGGGGAAGGGTTTGCCAAGCTCCTTCTTCACCTGCGCCTTGAACGCTTCGGCGATGATCTTCAGATCTTCGGCGCTCAATTCAGTGTCGAGTTCGACGCCTTTGTCTTCCTTCGTCGCATCGAGGATTTCTTCGAACAGCGCATGTTCCACGCCGAGCACGACATCGGAATACATCTGGATGAAACGGCGATAGGAATCATAGGCAAAACGCGGATTGCCGGTGAGCTTCGCAAGCCCCTCCGTGGTCGCCGCGTTGAGCCCGAGATTGAGCACCGTATCCATCATGCCGGGCATCGACACGCGCGCGCCGGAGCGCACCGAAAGCAGCAGCGGGCTTGCCGGATCGCCAAACCGGCCTTGCGCGATTTCGCCCACGCGGCCGAGTGCGGTTTCGACGGTGGCCTTCAGATCGGCGGGATAGGATTCATCGTGGGCGTAATAATAGGTGCAGACTTCGGTGGTGATGGTGAAGCCGGGCGGCACGGGCAGGCCCTGATTGCTCATCTCGGCCAGGTTCGCCCCCTTGCCGCCAAGCAAATTCTTCATCGCGGCCTCGCCTTCCGCGGAGCCATTGCCGAAGCTGTAAACCCATTTTGTCATCGTGTTCTTCCGCTAACTAAACTGTCATGGCCCGCAAAAGCGGGCCACCCAGGTGATCGCAAAACACCGGCGCGCAAAGATCGCACCGCCCGTAAACTTCAATATCCCACCTCTCACCAACTGGGTGGCCCGCTTTCGCGGGCCATGACAATTGGGGGCGTTTCATCCCTCGATCTTCGAAAAATCCGCAACCAGATGCAGCGTGCTCCGCAACCGCGAAAGCAGCAGCAGCCGGTTCTTGCGCAACGCCGCGTCTTTATCGTTGACGGTCACCTTATCGAAGAACGCATCAACCGGCTTCCTGAGCCGCGCCATAACCCCCATCGCCTCGACAAACCGCTCGCGCTCAATTTCGGCGCGGATCAGTTCGGAGGCCGTGGCGAGTTCCACAAAAAGAGCTTTTTCTTCCGGCAGGACAAAAGCTTCCGGATCGGGATCGCCGGAATACTCCGCCTTATCCTTCTTCTCTTCGGCTCTGAGAATGTTCGCGGCGCGTTTGTAGGCGATGAGTAGATTGGCACCGTCATCGCTCTTGAGAAATGACTGGAGTGCTTCGACGCGAGCGACAAGGCGGACCAGGTCATCCTCGCCTCCCAGAGAAAACACTGCATCTATCAAATCGTGACGCACACCGCTCTCACGAAGAGCAACCTGCAAGCGACCCGCTAAGAATGGAAGCAGGTCGTCTTTAACCAGATCGCTATTACGAATCCCGACCAAGGGGGTTCCAACACGACTATTTCCTACAGAAAACGCCACGTTCGCATTGTTGAACGCGGTAACAGAAACTAAAATCAGCTCACCCAACGATAAGCGCAAGGCATTTGCCGAAATAGCTCTAAATGTGCCGAGGGCCGCCCGACGAAGCGCAAAAGGGTCTTTCGACCCTGTCGGAAATTCGCTGATCCCAAAAAAACCTACCAAGGTGTCGATTTTATCTGCAAGGGCGACGGCAAGTGAGGTCTTTGTGCTAGGCACCGCATCGCTCGGTCCGATGGGCTTGTAGTGATCACGGATCGCATCAGCGACTTCAGCATCTTCACCATCATGCAGCGCATAATATCTTCCGATCACGCCTTGCAGTTCCGGAAACTCGCCCACGACGCCCGTCGTCAAATCCGCCTTGCAAAGCCGCGCTGCACGCTTGGCTTTCGTCACGTCCGCGCCAATCTTTTCGGCGATCTCTCCCGCTAACGCCTCGATCCGCTCCACCCGCTCATATTGCGTGCCGAGTTTGGCGTGGAAGACGATACCT